>ERZ724507.1397-NODE-1397-length-10425-cov-3.622083_pt1 | contig 10425 bp, 7 predicted proteins | sample MGYA00376040_ERZ724507 | MGnify/ENA primary metagenome ERZ724507 (study PRJEB28724, sample SAMN07190883) | activated sludge metagenome | isolation source: activated sludge of sewage treatment plant in Hong Hong | place: Hong Kong | collected 2016-03-17 ...
GCCAGCGAGCCATGTGGCGATTTTCCGGGTAGCCAGCCAGCAACGAACGCTACGGAGCACACCAATGAACCTATCCGATCACTTGCCGACGACGCTGCACCACGCGACCGCGATCGCTGCGGCCATTCTCTGACTCGTTCTTGTGCTGCACGAGGGAGGCGCCGATGCCGACGAACAATCTCTGGGCCGGGGCGCTCAGTCAGTTGCTGATCCACCAGGAGAGCGGCTGTCCGCATTCGGCGCGGCACGCGATCCGGCTGCTCGATCAGCTGTGCGATTTCGACGATCTGGATGCCGACGTGCGCCTGCTCTGCGAGCGGGCGAGCGTTCGTCTCGGACAGTCGCTGAGTCGTCGCCAGGAGAACAGTCAGGAGCGCAATCATGCTGGCGCCGCTTGAAGACCGCAGCGTACTGACCGTGCGCGGCTGCGACGAGGTCTGTGCCGTGGAGAAGGAGCTGCATGAATTGCGGCGGGCATTGCGTGCCAGTCGCCTGCGCCTGCGGTGCAGTGCCCTGCAGGGTGCGCGCCAGGTGATGGCGATGAACGCCGAGATCGTCCGCCTGAAAAAGTGCTGCCAGCGGCAGGCGCAACAGATCGAACGCTATGCGAGCGGTGCGGTGGTGGTCGATCTCGGCCGCGAGCTGATGTCGCTTGCCGAGGCGAACGCGCGCCTGATCGATGATTCGCGGCGTGCGACGGTGCTGGAGAAGGTGCTCGGCCTGAGCGAGGCCGAGCGGCGACGCCTCGCACGCGAGCGCGACGGGATGGCGCTCGAACTGGCACGCTTCCGGCGCGATGCCCTGCTCGGGGTCAACGGGTAAAGGGGCGGCGACCCTGTGGAACTCGCCATTTGACGTCGCCGCAGATCGTGACGGACGGTGCTGCCGCATTGAGCGCATCGTCGCCGCCGTCATCGTCACCTGCCAGGTCGGCTGCATCAGCCACAACGCCTGCCCGTGCGTGAAGGCGCACTTCAAGTGCTGCGTGTTCGTGGAGAGCGCAGGGGGCGCGAGGTTCGTCCGGGTGGTCGAAGAGGTACGACGGGATGAACTGGGACCCGGTGGCCGGCGCTGACAACTGCCCACGGTCAGCCGGTCAAATTCCGGTCGTGGCTTCGCCCATCAGCGGCAGCTTTCCCTGCTCGCGGACATAGCGCATGTGATCGGCCGCAGCATTGGAGGCTGCTGCGGCGTCGCGCGTCATGATCGCGTCGAAGAGTGTCTGGTGCTGCCTGCGCAGTGCGTTACGACGGTCCGGGTTGGGCGTCAGTCCGCTCAGGTTGCGCCGGATGTGGCCGTACATCAGCTGGATGATCGCGTCGCCGACCTTGCGCAGCGCCGGATCATGGGTGGCTTCGATGATGCTGATGTGGAAGGCGAGGTCGCGTTCGATCTGCGTCTCGAGGTCGTCGGTGGTGAACGCGGCATCCAGTGCCTCGAAGGCCTGGCGGATGCGGCGACGATCGACATCCTGCGCGTTGCTTGCAGCAAGGCCGGCAGCGTTGGCTTCGACCAGTTCGCGGATGTCGAGCAGGTCGTCGCGCTTGTAGAGCGGCGTGGGGGCGTCCCCCGCCGCGACCGGCAGCATGTCGCCCGCTTTGGGCGCCTTGACACGGGATCCGCGCTCTTCAGTCGCTTCGCTATCCTGCAACGGGGCGTTCAGCGGCAGGTCGAGCACGAACATCGTGCCGCGATCCGTGTCGCTGCTGACGCGGATGCGGCCGCCGAGTGTCTGGGTGGCCAGGCGATAGACGATCGAAAGCCCGAGGCCGCTGCCGCCCTGCCCGAGTCGGGTCGTGAAGAAGGGGTCGAAAACGCGCACCAGATCGCCCGCCGGTATCCCCTTGCCGTTGTCGCCGATGTTGATGCGAACGGCCTCTTCGCTCGTCATCGTGGCCGCGATCCGCACTTCTCCCATCGGTATGCCCGAAAATGCGTGGATGCGTGCATTTTCAAGCAGGTTGAGAAGGATCTGGCCGAGCGCGCCGGGGTAGCTTTCAAGTGCGATGCCGGCGGGGATGTTGACGGCGATCCGGGGATGTGCGCCGGGGGCGCCAGCCTCGAAGGTCTGGACGATTTCATCGACGCAGTCGCCGAGCACAAAGCGGCGCCGGCGGTCGCTGGTCTGGTCGACCGCCACTTCCTTGAAGTTGCTGATCAGCCGGGCGGCACGCTCGAGATTGCGCACCAGCATGGCGCAAGCGTCCGTACAGCGGGTCGAGAAATCATTGAGCGTCGAGCGACGCAGGGCCCCGCCGGTGATTTCCTGAGTGAAGCTGGAAGCAGCTTCCTGCAGCGTGGTGGCGACCGTGAGGCTGTTGCCGATCGGTGTGTTCAGTTCGTGTGCGACGCCGGCCACCATGGATCCGAGCGACGACAGGCGTTCCTGCCGGCCGAGTTCGTCCTGCGCGAGCGACAGGGAATCGATGGTGCGCTCAAGTTCGGCATTGGCGCGCGCGAGTTCTCCGGTGCGCGCGGCGACGCGGGTTTCGAGGTTCTGGTTGAGCGTGCGCAGATCGGCCTCGATCCCGCGCATGTGCGTGACATCCAGCATCGCGCCGACGATGCCTTCCGCCGAGCCGTTCGCGCTGCATACGACGGCCTTGTGAAAGATGACATCGTGAATGTTGCCGTCTGCAGCGACGACCCGGGCCTCGTAAATCTGCTGGCTGTTGCTGGCGAGCAGTTCCAGGTCCTTGTTGCGATAGATTTCGGCACGCTGGGCATCGGCAACGGCGTTGAGCGATGCACCGACAACCGTCTCGCGTGTCTTTCCGAGAAAAGCGAGGAAGGCATCGTTGACACGCTGGTAGATCAGCGCCGTGTCCTTGAAGAACATCGGGTAGGGCGACGCATCCATCATTGCCTGCATCAGCGTCAGCTCACGTTCGACCTCGGCCGCTGCCCGATGCTTGACCTTCATGTGGAAGGCAAGAAAACCGAGCAGCGCGAGCAGCAGGACAAAGATCGCGACGATGGAGACGAAGGTCTTCGGGTATGCATCCCAGAACTGCGGCGGGCGATTGATGATCAGCGACCCGCCGGGTAAGGCACGGGCGTCGATATTGAAGCGCTGCAGCTGGACATGGTCGAACGCGTAGCGGTTCGGGCTGGCGGTCAGCCGCGGCAACTGGGCGAGTGACTCGCCGTGCGCGAGGCGCGTGAGCAGTTCCGCCAGTACCCGGCCCTGCTCGCCGGCAGAAACCATCATCCCGCCGACGACCCCGTGGCCGAGGAAGAAATCCCAGCCGGTATAGATCGGCTGTCGTGTCGTGCTGCTGAGCATGCGCGCAACTTCCGGGCCGGTGACGAGATTGCCCCGATCATCCTGCGGCCGCCCCATCAGGAAAATGAGGGCATCGCCAGGGATGTCGGCCATCTGCGAGCGGACGTCGTCGAGCTTCTGGCGGGCGACGACGGTCATGTCGAAGGGGGTGGGCATGGCGGCATTCGCCGTCTCGAGTGCTGCCAGGTTGGAAGCGAAGGTCCTGGTCGTGTCGCCGATGACGTACAGCTTCTTGCGGCCTGGGTGAAGGCGCTGCATGAGTGTCAGCGTGGCGGTGAAATCCGGTGTCTCCGCGATACCGGCGACGCCTTCGATGCCGATCAGGTTCGCTTCGGTAATGTTATTGACGCCGGCAAAAAGGATCGGCTTTCCGGGCGCAAGGCGGTCGCGGATCGCGCGCAGGAGGTTGTACGCGGGGTCGTCGGTGGCGAGCAGGATGTCGATGTCGAGCGATCGATAGCGCTCGATGATGCGCTGCACGAACGCCTCCTCGGTACGGGAACCTGCACCTGCGCTGCGCAGTGCATCGAGGTACTCGAAATAGAGGTTGAGATGTTCTGCCTGCTCGCCGAGCCCTTCCCTGAATCCGCGCTGGACGGCGTCGGTCCACGGCAGCCCTTCGTGATAGGAATGCACGACGAGGACGCGCGGGTGGTCGTGATCATGCACCCCGGCTGCCCTGGCGCCGGGAACGGCCACCGGTAGCGCAAGGGCCAGCAGCACGATGATGAACCGGCAGGCAGCGGCGAGGTGGCGCCGTGCCTGGTCGGCAAGCGCCGGATAAGGGTTGCTGGTCACGCAGGATGTCCCCGAAAGCTTGCATGTCCTGCGTCGTTTTGGAACGAGGCATGCGTCGCACATTTTGCTGATTCTACATGGCCGTTCAAAAACATATATTAATTGCCAGTAACTATCGAGCCGATACATACAATTTATTTAATCTATTGATCGCGCCGGCCTAGACTGCAATTCAGCAACAACGCCGACGCAAGGCGGGAAAGCGAGGATGTCATGAAATCGGATGGCGGAATGTGGCCGGGCCTCTGGGTCGAACTGCTCGCACACATCGCGGAGACATATTGAACTGGCACCGGCCCGCCAGGAATGGTGGCACGGACCTGAGCGATCGGGACCTGCCGCCCATGCAGGTTTGATCAACAAGCTCACTCAGGAGAACGGAAATGGCTGCGAACGAAAACGGTACGAACAGTGGCGGGCGCTGCCCGGTGATGCACGGCGGCGCAACCTCCGCCGAAACGATGCGGCAGTGGTGGCCGAAAACGCTGAACCTGGACATCCTGCATCAGCACGACCGCAAGACAAACCCGCTGGGGCCGGACTTCGACTACCGCGAGGAACTGAAGAAGCTCGATGTCGCGGCGCTGAAGAAGGATCTCAAGGCGCTGATGACCGACAGCCAGCCCTGGTGGCCGGCCGACTGGGGGCACTACGGCGGCCTGATGATCCGCATGGCCTGGCACTCGGCCGGCACGTACCGTATTGCCGACGGCCGCGGCGGTGGCGGCACCGGCAACCAGCGCTTCGCGCCGCTCAACTCCTGGCCGGACAACGCCAACCTCGACAAGGCGCGCCGCCTGCTCTGGCCGATCAAGAAGAAGTACGGCAACAGGATCTCGTGGGCCGACCTGATGATCCTCGCCGGCAACATGGCCTACGAATCGATGGGCTTCAAGACCTTCGGCTTCGCCTTCGGTCGCGAGGACATCTGGCATCCGGAAAAGGACATCTACTGGGGCGCAGAGAAGGAATGGCTGGCGCCGACCGGCAGCGAGGGCAACCGCTGGTCCGGCGAGCGCGAGTTGGAGAACCCGCTGGCGGCGGTGATGATGGGCCTGATCTACGTGAACCCGGAAGGGGTGGACGGCAAGCCCGATCCGCTGAAGACGGCGCGTGACATGCGCACCACCTTCGCCCGCATGGCGATGAACGACGAAGAGACGGTGGCGCTCACCGCCGGTGGCCATACCGTCGGCAAGGCGCACGGCAACGGCAGCGCCGCCAACCTCGGCCCAGCCCCCGAAGGCGCCGACATTGCCGAACAGGGCATGGGCTGGAACAACCACACGACGCGCGGCAGCAGTCGCGATACCGTGACCAGCGGCCTCGAAGGTGCGTGGACGACGCACCCGACGCAGTGGAATACGGGCACCGGCGGCTACTTCGACCTGTTGCTGCGGCACGAATGGCAATTGCAGAAGTCGCCGGCCGGCGCGCACCAGTGGGAGCCGGTCAACATCGCCGAGGCCGACATGCCGGTCGACGTCGAGGACCCGACGATCCGCCGGAAACCGATCATGACCGACGCTGACATGGCGCTGAAGGTCGATCCGGCATACCGCAAGATCGCCGAGCGATTCCGCGACGATCCGAAAGCCTTCGAGGACGCCTTCGCCCGCGCCTGGTTCAAGCTCACGCACCGCGACATGGGGCCGAAGGCGCGCTACTTCGGGCCGGACGTGCCGCAGGAAGACCTCATCTGGCAGGACCCGGTGCCGGCCGGCTGCAGGGATTACGACGTTGCTGCCGTGAAGGCGAGGATCGCTGCTGCCGGCTTGAGCATCAGTGAAATGGTCGCCACCGCCTGGGACAGCGCTCGCACCTTCCGCGGTTCCGACAAGCGCGGCGGTGCCAACGGCGCACGCATCCGGCTGGCGCCGCAGAAGGACTGGGAAGGCAACGAGCCGGCGCGGCTGGCGAAGGTGCTGGCGGTCTACGGGAAGATCGCTGCCGACACCGGTGCCAGCGTCGCCGACGTGATCGTGCTCGCCGGCAATGTCGGCATCGAGCAGGCGGCCAAGGCGGCCGGCGTTGCCGTGTCGGTCCCGTTCGCGCCGGGTCGCGGCGATGCAACGGCCGCGCAGACCGACGTCGAATCCTTCGCCGTACTCGAACCGCTGGCCGACGGCTTCCGCAACTGGCAGAAGGCGCACTACGCGGTGACGCCAGAAGAGCTCCTGCTCGACCGCGCGCAGCTATTGCGTCTCACCGCCTGCGAGATGACGGTGCTCGTTGGTGGCCTGCGTGTGCTCGGAACCAACCACGGCGGCACGAAGCACGGTGTGTTCACCGACCGCGTCGGGGTGCTGAGCAACGACTTCTTCGTCCATCTGACGGACATGGCCTGCACGTGGCAGCCGACCGGCCGCAACAGCTACGCGATCGTCGATCGCGCCAGTGGTGCCACGAAGTGGACGGCGACCCGGGTCGATCTCGTCTTCGGCTCGAACTCGGTACTGCGCGCCTACGCCGAGGTCTATGCGCAGGACGACGCCAGGGAAAAGTTCGTGCAGGACTTCGTGGCGGCCTGGACGAAGGTGATGAACGCGGATCGCTTCGATCCGGCCTGAGCGGCCTGATCCATGAGCCCCGTGCAGCAGTGGATGCGGCACGGGGCTTTTTCATGGATGCCGCTCAGCGCAGCTGATCAGGCGGGCAGGTGGCCGGGTCGGATACGAAGGCGGCGATGCCGCCATCCGCGAGCCGTTGCAGATAGCACGCGTAGCGGCCGTACCACGCGTAGGCCTGGTCATCGGCCAGCAGGCCGGGAACATTGGAGAAGCTGGCTTCGGCGATGTGCAGTTCCCCGTCGGCCGCAAGGCGCATCAGGCCGTCGACAAGCAGCAGGTCGGAAAACAGGTAGGCGGCGTGGCTCGGGGCTGCCCCGGTACGCGCAATCGTCGCGCTGAGGTCAAGGGGCGCGAGTTGTGCGATCGCCGCCTGCAACTCGCGGCGGCGCAGACTCGACTGTGGCTCGCCTGCGGTCGCCGCAAGTTGCCGTACGGCGGGCAGCAGGCCGCGACTCACCGGGCGGCTGATCGCCGTCAGCGTCGTTTCGCGGGGCAGTCCGGCATCGGCGATGCGCACGGCGATAAGGGCTCGGGCACGGGTCAGGTCGCGCTCATTCATCGGCTGCAGTTGGCAGGGCACCTCGGTCGTGTCTCGCAGGTGTTCGCAGAGCAGGCGATGCCAGGATTTCTGCCCGAGCGGGGCGGCGAACGATCGTTTCTCGCCGGCGATCTGCAGGCTGCCGCCGCCGATGTCAAGCACGTGGGTGGTGGTCAGCCGGCGCCCCAGCAGTTGCCTGGCGGCATAGTGGCCATAGGCGCCTTCCCGGTCGGCCGGCACGACCAGAACGGCGACGCCGGATTCCGCATGAATGCGTGCCAATGTCTCGATGAGGCCTTTCGCATCCTGCTGCAGGGCCAGTCGCCAGGCCGAGAATCCGCCACCGACGGCGGCGCAGCGCGAACCGAACTTCGCCTCGTTCGGCAGCTCTCGCAAGGCCGAGATGCTGGCCGGTGCCAGTGCCGCCGGACCTTTTCCGGCCCACAGAACGCCCAGCGCATCGAATTCGCGCCTAGCGGTCCGCTCGCTGTCGGTCGCGCCGGCCCGAATTCCGGAGGAGCCCATGTCGAAGGCGATGCGGCAGTCGGCCGGACCCGTGGCCTCACCGGCTGCAGCGGCATGAACCGGCGCCGCCGAAATGACGATGGCCGCCAACAGTCGCGCCAGGCGGCCGGCGCAGGTAGCCTCAATTCTTGTCGTCAGCGGCATCTGGCTTTGGTGAACGGCATCGGCGACTCACGGCGTGTTGTCTGGATGCCGTAGTTTAAAGCCGCGACATATCCAAAGGAAACGTTATGGTGCCCGTGGTTTTTACCAGACGAAAAAAACGAGTCCCCAGAGTGCGCACATCGCGCCGACTGGCAGCAGCATGGCCAGCATGGTTGTACCGGCACGCAATCCGTCGGTGATTACCGCACGCACCAGACGCAGTGCCAGCCATAGCGAAGCGGTGCTGCCCATCGCGAGCAACGTGATGCGGAAGCCGGGTAGCCAGCCAAGCCAGAGATGTTCAGCCTTCAGATGCGTCACCGTCAGCATCGAGAGCCCGAGGATGACGCTGGCAGCTGCCATCGGTGTCAGCGTCAGTGCAAACCGTTGCCAGCCGAGGCGCGCGTCCTTCGCGATGCGCGCTGCGAGCAGCGTGCTCAGCCACAGCGTGCCGCCGAGTAGCAGGCCGCCGCCGAGGAGCAGGTAGGCGAGGATCAGTGCACCGTCCAGCCAGGTGAAGAGATCGTTCGCTTCGGGGTAGTGGGTCAGGAGCCACCAGGGGGCGTCATTGTCGAGCAGCGCGAAATGCTCGTGTTCGACCAGCCACTCGGCGAGTGTCAGCTTGATCTTCAGGAACCAGGGGCTGACGGTCCATTGAAAGGCAGCGGTGGCGACGCCCAGGACGCCAAAGAGCAGGGTCACGGCATCGGCCGTCTTCGCCGGTGCCGAGAGATCGAGTACCTCGGCGAAGGGTGAGCGGAGTGACAGCGAAACCGCGTCGCGCTGGCCGGCGCAGCGGCCGCAGGCGTGGCATTCCGAGGCGCTGCTCATGCGTCGCACGTCCACGAGCGGTGCGCAGTTGACCGGTTCAAAATCGCTGGCGTGGCGATCCCATGCCTCGCGATCAACCTTGTAGTGCAGTGGTGCGATCTTGGCAAGTACCGCAAATACGCCCGAAGCCGGGCACAGGTAGCGGCACCAGATGCGCTTTTCGCGGCCATAGAGCAGGCCGATGGCGACGGCCGCCACGGTGGAGCCACCCAGGACGAGGAGCGCCGCCTGGGGGTATTCGTAAACGCTCACCAGTTGGCCGTAGACCGTGGTGCAGACGAAGGCGACGAACGGCCATCCTGCCCATTTCAGCCAGCGCGGCAGCGGATGGCCGCGTCCATATTTGCTGACCCATTCCGAGACAGATCCCTCCGGGCAGAAGAGACCACACCAAACGCGCCCGAGGGTAACCGTCGCGATCATCACCCCCGGCCACCATACGCCCCAGAACATGAACTGCGCGAAGAGGCGCAGGTTGTCCCAGAGGTGTGCACTTTCAGGCGGCAGAGGCATGAACGCGGGGATGACGACCAGTGCCGCGTAGCAGACGACGACGCACCACTGCACGGCGATGATGGCGCGCCGGTTGCGGCGCAGGAAGCGGCCAAGGGCCGCGATGCGGCTGCCCGGTACCGCTCCGCCGGGTTCAGGTTGCCGCGTGTGGAAAATGATGGTTTGCTCAGGCATGACCAGTTTTCCGCCAGCCGACGATGACCGCGGCCCAGTAGGCAATCCAGACGAGCAGGACGGTGAGTGCGGGGCGGGCGCGGTACCCGGCGAAGTCGGCAAAGAGCTTCCCGGGGCCACTGACGTCATTGATCAGCGCCGAACTGTCCCATAGCGGATCCACCAGGCCAGGCAGCCAGCCGGCACCGATCATGCGGTCGGCGGCGGTGATAAGCAGGGCGGAGGCGACGATCAGCAGCAGGATGGAGGAGATGCGCAGCAGGACGGCAATGTTAAGGCGGTGCAGCCCGCGTGTTGCCAGCCAGGCTGTGGCCGCGGCAGCCACGATGCCGGAGGCGGCCCCGATAACGAGGTCGGCGATCCGCCCTTCCTGAGACAGGCCGTAGAGAAAGATCACCGTTTCGGCACCTTCACGCGCGACGGCGAGGGTGGCAACGATGGTGACGCCAAGAAAGCTCGAGCGCTCGGCGGCCGATGAGAGGTCGGCATGCAGCCGCGTTTTGATGTGACGGCCATGCCTCCGCATCCACAGCACCATTTGCGCGATCAACGCTGCCGCGACGACCAGCATGCCGACCTGGAAGGCTTCCAGCGCGTTGCCGGCCAGCTCGTCCTGTACGCCGACGAGTGCCCAGCCGAGCGCAAATGCGAGGGCAGCACCGGCCCCCAGCCCCATGCAGAGCGCCCGCCTGCCGCGCCAGCTGTCGTCGTTGGCCTGTAGCCAGGCGAACAGGATGCCGGCAATCAGGAAAGCTTCGAGGCTTTCCCGCCAGACGACGAAGAATGCGTTACCCATGATTTCTCTCGCTTCATGTTGTAGGTCGGGCGTTGTTTTCTTATTTCGCCACGATCCGTCCCTGCGCCGTTTCCGGATGGAAATCGTCGAAGAACTTGTAGGTGCCGGGTTTCATTGGATGGAAGACCAGGCTGCGCGTGACGCCCGGGGCAAGCACGGTCTCCTTCCTCAGTTCCAGACTTTCGAACTCGGCGGCGCCTGGCCCCTCGTTCCTGATCGTCAGCCGGAATTTCGTGTTGGCCGGCACCTC
>ERZ724507.1398-NODE-1398-length-10421-cov-3.835809_pt1 | contig 10421 bp, 10 predicted proteins | sample MGYA00376040_ERZ724507 | MGnify/ENA primary metagenome ERZ724507 (study PRJEB28724, sample SAMN07190883) | activated sludge metagenome | isolation source: activated sludge of sewage treatment plant in Hong Hong | place: Hong Kong | collected 2016-03-17 ...
CCCGCGCAGTTCGTACACGCACGGGGTCAACCAGGTAATGCGTAGTTGTTCCTCCTGGCCCAGCACCTTGTCCAATTGATACTGCTCCTCCCCACGCCGCTCGATGCGGATGCCGGCGTTGCCGAACACACCGTCCTGAATGGAGGCGCATCCGCCGGGGGCCTCGGGGGTAGCGTCGTACATGGCCACCTCCACGGGCTCCATGGCATGCTGGCGCGTGTACCACTCCGGCAGCAGGGCCACGACCACGGCAAGCACGCAGGCCGCCAGGATGGCGTAAGGCACGCGGTGGCGCCAACGCGCACCGAATGCGCGCGCGCCCGCCGGCCACCAGGCCAGCAGCACCGAGAGCACCGCGGCCAAGAGCGCGGCGATCAGCACCATACCGATGGCGAAGCCGATACCAGCACCGGTTCCCATGCCGGGCGTGTCGGCCGCCACCTTGATGCGCAGGAACAGCCCCAGGAACAGCAGGGTTAGTCCGCCGATCCACGCCGCGGTGCGGAGGCCTTTGCGTTGTCCGGTCATGCAGGGCGAAGCTACCGCCACGCGCTGTGGGCTGTGGGCTTCACCCGCTACTTTCGCGCCCCGCCACGCCGCAGCTTTCCAGGGCGCAGGCCATACCACCATGAGCACCAACGAGGACAAGCTGAAGAACATCATCTCGCACTGCAAGGAGTACGGCTACGTATTCCCCAGCAGCGAGATCTACGACGGCCTGAGCGCCACCTACGACTACGGTCCGTACGGCGCCGAGCTGAAGAACAACATCCGGCAGTACTGGTGGGCCGCCATGACGAAGCTCAACGAGAACATCGTGGGCATCGACGCGGCCATCTTCATGCACCCCACCACGTGGAAGGCCAGCGGGCACGTGGACGCCTTCAACGATCCGCTGATCGACAACAAGGACAGCAAGAAGCGCTACCGCGCCGACGTGCTCCTGGAGGAGCACATGGCGAAGTACCAGGACAAGATCACCAAGGAGGTGGAGAAGGGTCGCAAGAAGTTCGGCGATGCCTTCAACGAGGAGCAGTTCCTGGCCACCAACCCCAACGTGCTGCGCAGCGCCGAGCGGATCAAGGCGGTGGAGGGCCGCATGAAGGCCGCGCTGGAGGCGAACGACCTGGTGGCACTGCGCCAGCTGATCATCGACGAGGAGATCAAGTGCCCGGTGAGCGGCACGGGCAACTGGACGGACGTGCGCCAGTTCAACCTGATGTTCGCCACGGAGCTGGGCAGCGTGAGCGGCGAGAGCAGCACCATCTACCTGCGCCCCGAAACGGCCCAGGGCATCTTCGTGAACTTCCTCAACGTGCAGAAGAGCGCGCGCATGAAGATCCCCTTCGGCATCGCGCAGACGGGCAAGGCGTTCCGCAACGAGATCGTGGCGCGGCAGTTCATCTTCCGCATGCGCGAGTTCGAGCAGATGGAGATGCAGTTCTTCGTGAAGCCGGGTACCGAGATGGAGTGGTACAACGCGTGGAAAGAGAAGCGCATCGCCTGGCACCGCGCGTTGGGCATGCCGGTGGAGAACTACCGCTTCCACGACCACATCAAGCTGGCGCACTACGCCAACGCCGCGTGCGACATCGAGTTCCAGTTCCCCATGGGCTTCAAGGAGCTCGAGGGCATCCACAGCCGCACGGACTTCGACCTGGCGAACCACGAGAAGTTCAGCGGCCGCAAGCTCACCTACTTCGACCCGGAGGCCAACGAGAGCTACGTGCCCTACGTGGTGGAGACGAGCATCGGGCTGGACCGCATGTTCCTGGCGGTGCTGAGCGCGGCGTACGCGAACGAGGCGCTGGAGAACGGCGAGGAGCGCGTGGTGCTGCGGATCCCGGCCCCGTTGGCCCCGGTGAAGCTGGCCGTGCTGCCGCTGGTGAAGAAGGACGGCCTGCCCGAGAAGGCGCACGCGATCGTGGACCTGCTCAAGTACGACCACAACCTGCAGTACGACGACAAGGACAGCATCGGCCGCCGCTATCGCCGGCAGGACGCCATCGGCACGCCCTACTGCATCACCATCGACCACCAGACGCTGCAGGACGACACGGTGACCATCCGCGACCGCGACACCATGCAGCAGGAGCGCGTGGCCATCGGCGAGCTGCACCGGATCGTGAGCGAGAAGGTGGACCTGCGGAAGCTGCTGAAGCAGCTGTGAGCTAGCTCAGGTAGTCGCGAACGGCCTTCTGGATGGAGGCTTTCACCCCTTCCCATGTCTGGCCTTGCAGGCTGATGGGGTCCTCGCTGTCCTCGGCGTCCTTGAAATACGTGATGGCGTAAGGAATGCTGATGGCGATGGAGTTGTCCGGGTACTTGGCGCGATGCCATTCCATCACCTGGCCAAGACCATGCTTGCGCAGCAGCACCTCAAGGTCGTAGAAGTCCTTCTTCTTCGCGCGATGAAGGATCGCTTCGATCTTCATGGCGGCGATATCGGCATCGGCATACATCGGGATAGCACCCTCCAAGCTTAACTCCGCGATCCGTAGGTGGGGAAAGTGAACGATGTCCAGCTTGATCCCATCAATGAAGCCGAAGACCGCCCATTTCGCCTGCTGGTCGCGGCGGAAACTGAAGCGCGCTGCGAACCGGGCCTCCAACGCTTCGACCACTGCGGTGGTGTCCATCGGCGCAGTGGTGAACAGGTCAAGGTCCACCGAAAGCCGGTGGCCATAGCGCAAGGCGAGGGCTGTGCCACCGACCAACGCGTGGGGTCGGAGCAATGGGACTTCCAGCAGTTCCCTCAGTACGGGTAGGGTCCCGGGCGGGAGCGCCTGTTCGTGTAGCATTGGAATCGCTCAAGCGGCTCGGCCACGATGGCACTGGCGAAATAGATCGTTTGCTCCGGCAGGAACTTCGCCTCCAACAAGGCCGTCCGCACCTTCTCGTCACCGTAAAACCGTCTGCACTGCCGGATGTCGTCCACATCCCCGCGCTCGAACACCCGCTCGATCACGAAGCGCCACTTGGCGTCCAGGTCCATGCGGTCGTAGTCGACATCCCAGAAGATGCGGCGGTCGAACGCGGGAGGCGTGGTGGACATGCAGCGAAGGTACGGGGCTCCGCAACGGCCCCTGGCCTGAAGGTGGACCTGCGGAAGCTGTTGAAGCAGCTGCAGCCCGCTATCTTCGCGCTCCCTGTTGACGGGGGCACCTGCCCAGGTGGCGGAATCGGTAGACGCGCTGGTCTCAAACACCAGTGACCCTTAAAGTCGTGCGGGTTCGAGTCCCGCCCTGGGCACCACATCATGTGCCCATGTGCTCATGTCACCATGGGCCCATGGATGCGGCCGGATGGTTCCTGGTCGCTGGGCACACGGATGGAAGGCCGCATGGGCACCTCAGAGGACGCGCTCGTCTATTCGGACCCCGCCAAACAGGAGCGTTACGACCGTGCGTACATGCGCATGGCCCAGGAGTGGAGCAAGTTGAGCCACTGCACGCGCAAAAAGGTCGGTGCCCTCATCGTGAAGGAGGGGATGATCATCAGCGACGGGTACAACGGCACGCCCACCGGCTTTCCCAACGATTGTGAAGACGCCAACGGCCTCACCCATTGGTACGTTCTTCACGCCGAGGCCAATGCGATCATGAAGGTGGCGCGCAGCACGAACAATGCCCGGGGAGCCACGCTCTACCTGACCCACAGCCCCTGCAAGGAGTGCAGCAAGCTGGTGCTGCAGTCGGGCATCAAGCGCCTAGTGTACCTGGACGCGTACAAGGACCCGGCAGGCCTGCATCTGCTGGAGCAGGGCGGCGTGCTGATCCACCAGCTCACCGAGCGCTGATGCCCATGGAACGCCCCACGCGCCCTTGGATCGTGCTGCTCACCCCCCTGCTGGTGGGGCTGGCGCTGGCCGCAGGATTCCTGCTCGGTGCGCGCTTCAGCGCCCGGCGCAGCATCCCCATCGGCTTCCTCTCCGCCACGCACACCGGTCCGGGCGAGAAGCTGGAGCAGGTGCTGGAGCTGATCGACCACAACTACGTGGACACGGTGAACGAGCAGCGCCTGGTGGAGGAGGTGCTGGAGGACATGCTCGCGCGCCTCGATCCGCACAGCTACTACATCCCCGCTGCAGACCTGCAGGCCGCCACCGAGCCGCTGGAAGGCAGCTTCATGGGCATCGGCGTGGAGTTCGCCATCCAACGGGATACCATTGTGGTGGTGAGCCCGGTGGCGGGCGGGCCGAGCGAGAAGTTGGGCATCCAGGCGGGCGACCGCTTCCTGCAGGCGGACACGGTGAAGCTGGCCGGCGTGGGCATCACCAACGACCGTGTGATGAAGGCCCTGCGCGGCCCTGCCGGCAGCAGCGTGACCGTGAAGGTGCTGCGCGGCCGCCGCGCGCCGTTCGATGTGACCATTGAGCGCGGGGAGATCCCCATCAACAGCGTGGCCGTGGCCCTGCTGGACAAGGACGGTACGGGGTACATCAAGCTGAGCCGCTTCGCGCGGACCACCGAGGAGGAGTTCCTGGAGGCCGCCCTGGAACTGCGCCGCCAGGGCATGCGGCGGCTGGTGCTGGACCTGCGCGGCAACGGTGGGGGCTACCTCAACGCCGCCATCGGCATCTGCCGCAGCCTGCTGCCCGCCGGGCGGCGGATCGTGTACACCGAAGGGCGTGCAACACCCCGGCGCGACTTCCTTTCGGAGGAGGACGGCGCCTTTGAGGACCTGCCCCTGGCCGTGTTGATCGACGAGGGCTCCGCCAGCGCGAGCGAGATCGTGGCCGGGGCCATCCAGGACAACGACCGCGGGGTGGTGGTGGGGCGGCGCTCCTTTGGCAAGGGCCTGGTGCAGGAGCATGTGGCCCTGCCGGACAGCAGCGCCGTGCGGATCACCACCGCCCGCTACTACACGCCCAGCGGCCGCTGCATCCAGCGCCCCTACGGAGAAGGGGTGGACTACGACGAGGACATGAGCGGCCGCCTTGCGCACGGCGAACTGCTGGACAAGGACAGCGTGCGCGTGGACTCCACCCAGCGCTACACCACCCTCAAGGGGCGGCCCGTGTTCGGCGGTGGCGGCATCCTGCCGGACGTGTTCGTTCCGGCCGACACGGTGGAACGGTCGGCCTACCTGAGCGAGCTCTTCTTCAGCGGGGCCATCAACCAGTACGCCTTCGACCTGGCGGACGGGGAGCGGGAGCGCCTGAAGGCCCTGGGCTCACCGGAGGTCTTTGCCGAGCGCTACGCCATCGACGCGGCCAAGCTGCAGGGGCTGGTATCCGAAGCGCGGCGCAGCGGAGTGCCCGAGGACCCCACCGGGCTGGCCCGTTCCAAGCGGGTGATCGCCGCGCGGCTGAAGGCCGGTGTGGCCCGCCACATCTGGGGCGACCTGGGTTACTACCGCATCCTGCTGCAGGACGACCCCATGTTCCGCGTGGCGCGGGAGCAGCTCGGCAGCGGCCGGCTGGCCGCCACCTTGGACCGCCCGGAATGAACAAGGGGGCCTTGCGGCCCCCTGTTCTGTATCGGTACGGGAGATCGGCTTAGTGACCGGCCGAGTGCGAGGCAGCGTCCACAGCGGCACCGGCTGCGCTCGCAGCGCTGTCCACCACGGCGTTCGCGGCGGCAGCAGCGCTGTCCACCACGTTCGCGGCCGCGGCCTTCATGTCGGCCTCGATCTTGGCTTGAGCAGCTGCGGCGCTATCCGCAGCAGCCTTGGCCTTTTCTTCCATGTTCCCCTCCGTTGCACCGCCGCAAGCGACCAACAGAGCCGCCGGAATGGCGAGCACAGCGAACTTCCTGATCATCTCCGTAAACGTTTTTTGGTGAAAGTGGGGGCAAATGTAATGATTTCCACTATACGTCAAGGACTTGCCGTTTTTTCCGGGGCCGACCGTGGGGCCGGGGGCGCCGGACGGACGCTCCATCGACCATGCGGGACCGAACAAGGACCTATGACGGGACGTACTTTTCGCCCCATTCCATTCCGACCATGCCCTTCCAACTCGCCCCCCTGCCCTACGCGCACAACGCGCTGGAGCCTCACATCGATGCCCGCACCATGGAGATCCACCATGGCAAGCACCACCAGGCCTACGTGACCAACCTGAACAAGGCCATCGAAGGCACCGCCTTGGACGGCATGGACCTCGAGACCATGCTCAAAGGCCTGGACATGAACAACATGGCCGTGCGGAACAACGGTGGCGGCCACTACAACCACATGCTGTTCTGGTCCGTGATGGGCCCCAACGGCGGTGGAAAGCCCGAGGGTGAGCTCGCCGCGGCCATCGATCGCGACTTCGGCTCGTTCGACGCCTTCAAGGAGAAGTTCAGTGCCGCCGGTGCCACCCGCTTCGGCAGCGGTTGGGCCTGGCTCTGCGTGCAGAAGGGCGGCAAGCTCGACGTGTGCTCCACGCCCAACCAGGACAATCCGCTGATGCCGAACACCGGCTGCGGCGGCACGCCCATCCTGGGCATGGACGTGTGGGAGCATGCGTACTACCTGCACTACCAGAACCGCCGCCCGGACTACATCGCCGCCTTCTGGAACGTGGTGAACTGGGCCGAGGTGTCGAAGCGCTACGCCGCCGGCAAGTGATGCGCTGCGGGCCGGCCGCGCTGCTGTTGATGGTCTCGCTCGCCGCGGGGCCTGTGGCAAAGGCGGCCGGCCCGTTCAACGCCCTGGCGCCCGCTGTTCCGGTCGCGGTGCAGGACAGTTCCGGCGTAGCCCACCCACAGCGCTGGTTGGCGGCCGCGCTTACCCTCACCGTGGGGCCGTTCGGCGGCCACCGGGTGTATCTGGGCACACGTCCCACGGTGCCGCTGCTCTACAGCCTCACCTTCGGCGGCTTCGGCGTGCTGGTGCTGATCGACCTGGGGCACGTGCTCTTCACGCGCGACCTAGCGCCCTATCAGGAGAACGGACAGGTGTTCATGTGGCGGCGCCCGGAGGCCGCCGCGGTCACTCCACCGTGACGCTCTTGGCGAGGTTGCGCGGCTGGTCCACGTTGCAGCCCCGCATCACCGCGATGTGGTAGCTGATCAACTGCAGGGGCACCACGCTGAGCAACGGCACCAGCGCATCGGGGGTCTCGGGCACCTCGATCACGTGATCGGCCAGCCCCTTCACCACGGTGTCGCCTTCGGTGACGATGGCGATGAGCTTGCCCTTGCGCGCCTTCACCTCCTGGATGTTGCTCACCACCTTCTCGTAGCTGGCACCCTTGGTGGCGATCACGAACACGGGCATCTCGTCATCGATCAGCGCGATGGGGCCGTGCTTCATCTCGGCCGCGGGGTAGCCCTCGGCGTGGATGTAGCTGATCTCCTTCAGTTTCAGCGCACCCTCGAGGGCCACGGGGAAGGTGAAACCACGCCCGAGGTAGAGCGCGTTCGAGGCATCCTTGTAGATGTCGGCGATGTACTTGATCTGCGCTTCGCTGCGGAGCACCTGCTCCACTTTGCCGGGAATGGCGTCCAGCTCGTTCAGCAGGCGGTGGAAGCGACTGCCGGTGATGGTGCCCTTGCGCTGCCCGATCATCAGGGCCATGAGCGTAAGCACCGTCACCTGCGCGGTGAAGGCCTTGGTGCTGGCCACGCCGATCTCCGGACCGGCATGCGTGTAGGAGCCGGCGTGCGTGACGCGGGCGATGCTGCTGCCCACCACGTTGCAGATGCCGAAGATGGTGGCCCCGCGTGAACGGGCGAGCTCGATGGCCGCCAGTGTGTCCGCGGTCTCCCCGCTCTGGCTGATGGCGATGACGATGTCGTCCTCGTTGATGATGGGGTTGCGGTAGCGGAATTCGCTGGCGTACTCCACCTCCACGGGGATGCGGGCGAACTCCTCGAAGAGGTACTCGCCCACCAGGCCGGCATGCCAGCTGGTGCCACAGCCCACGATGATGATGCGGCGGGCGTTCACCAGCTTCTGCTCGTAATCCTTGATGCCGCCGAGCGTCACCTCGCCCTTGGCCAGGTTGAGGCGGCCGCGCATGCTGTCGCGGATGCTGCGGGGCTGCTCGTGGATCTCCTTGAGCATGAAGTGATCGTACCCGCCCTTCTCCAGGGCCTCCAGGTGCATCTCCAACTCGTGGATGAAGGGGGTCTTCTCCTGGTTCTTGATGTTGCGGATGCGCAGGCCATGGTGGCGGTCGATGATGGCGAGATCGCCATCGTCCATGTACACCACGTTCTTGGTATGCTCCACGATGGGCGTGGCATCGCTGGCCAGGAAGTGCTCGCCGTTCTCGCCGATGCCGATCACCAGCGGTGAGCTCTTGCGGGCAGCCACCATCACATCGGGCTCCTTGCGGTCGAGCACCACGATGGCATAGGCGCCCACCACGCTCTCCAGCGCCAACCGCACGGCCTCGGCCAGGTCCACCTTCTCGGCGCGCTGCACATCGTCGATCAGGTGCACCAATACTTCGGTATCGGTATCGCTGCGGAAGACGTGGCCGCGGCTCTTCAGCTCCTCCTTGATGGCGGCGTAGTTCTCGATGATGCCGTTGTGGATCAGCGCCAGGTCGCCGCTGGTGCTCTGGTGCGGGTGCGCGTTCACATCGTTGGGCGGCCCGTGCGTGGCCCAGCGGGTGTGGCCGATGCCCACGGTACCGGCGACATCACCGCCACGCGCATGGGCCTCCAGGTCGCTCACCTTGCCCTGGCACTTGTGGATGGTCAGGCGGCCGTGGTCGAGCAACGCGACCCCGGCACTGTCGTAGCCCCGGTACTCCAGCCGCTTCAGGCCGTTGATCAGGATGGGGTAGGCGTCCTTGTGGCCCAGGTATCCGACGATGCCGCACATGCGTTGTGGCGCCGTTACCCGGCGCAGGTGTTCGGGTTCAGTACGTGGTGAACGTAAGACGGAGCTTCAGGGGCGACGTTGCGTGGGCGGGTCCGGCCAGGATCACACGGTTCACGCTGACGCCACGGCTCGAGGGCACCAGGCTGAGCCCGGTGTTCGCGTAGTCGCCGTTCAGCACGCCCTGCATCCATTGCGTCACCACCATGCGGTATTCCTTCGCCACCGGATCGAAGATACCGCCCACCAGGTTCACATTGCCCGCCTGGTCCGGCAGCACGGCATCCGCGCCCTCCGCGTTCTTGCGGAACGGGAAGATCTGCGCGGGCGGCGCGTAGGCCGGGTAGTACGGACCGTCCACCGGCAGCACCAGCTCGGCCTTGGCCAGCGCGCGGAGGCCCTGCGCGGCATAGTCCCCGATGTGCGGAAACCGCAGTTCGCCCACCAGCCCGTTGAGGGCCTGCAGGTAGATGCGCTGCTGGCCCAGCGTGCTGTCCTGCAACTGTGCGGCAAGGCCCGGCCGCACGGCGCGGTCGTGGCCGAAGCGGCCCACGGTGTAGCGCACGCTGCTGGTGTTGATGGGGAACTCCACCTCCGTCGTGTCCTGATCCGTGACGTTCCGGTAGTACAAGGTCACCTTGCTGTCCTGGCTCAGCGTGTTGAAGTAGAGCACGCCCCGCTGGTACGGAGCCTGCGGCTCATCCACGGGCAGCACCATCAGCCCTTTGAAGTACTGCAGGAAGGCCGGGTTGTCGACGAAGTTCGTTCCGCCGAACTGCTGGAGCCACTCCTCGCCCAAGGCATTGTCCAAGCGGATCCGCACCTGTGGGGTCAGGGAATCACCGCCGATGAAGGGCTTCACCCCGGGCTGGGGGGTGAAGCTGCCCCGGGGGTCACGCACCAGGTTGTCCGGGATGATGCCCGGTACGTGGGCGGAGGTGTAGGTAGTGTCGGTGCGGAGATCCTCCGCCAGGCGGAAGACCTGGAAGGTCTGCTCATCCAGGTTGCCATAGCCGGAGGTGGAGGCATCGAACGCGAGCGAGAGCACGACGGAATCGCATTCGAGCGCATCCCCGGCGCTGCCGGCGCCCACGTTCGTGGAACTCAGGCGCACCTGCGCCACGATGCCGGCGTACACGGAACCGAAGTCGGGGTCGAGGTAGGCGCCGAGCAGGTTGCGCGACAGCCCGGACGTGCCCGTGGGATCGGGCTCACGGGACCAAGCGATCACCGTACTGGTGTCCACCACCACGGTGCCCAAGGCATCCGAGGGGTCCAACACCTCCAAGCCGATATCATCCTCCGGCTTCTTGCAGCCGATGATGACAAGCAGGGCGAGGGCCAACAGCGCGAGGGGCCGGGCGCGGAGCGATGCGGCGATCACCGGTCAGACCAGTGCTTCCTCCAGGACACTGTGGTAGAACTCCGCATGCGCGTTCACGCGCTCCTCGTGCGGCGCATAGGCCAGCACGGGCTTGTCGAAGGCCTTCACGGCGTTCTCCAGGGTGCGGTTGAGCTTTGCGCTACCCCGCACCACGGCATCGCTCAGGCCCATGGCGAACTTCTGCAGGTCGTCCGTGGTGGGCTTGTTCAGGCCCTTCAGCAGGTCCTTGTTGAAGCTCTCCAGGGTCAGCTTCTTGGCCAGGTCCTTGTCCAGC
>ERZ724507.1405-NODE-1405-length-10384-cov-3.902120_pt1 | contig 10384 bp, 9 predicted proteins | sample MGYA00376040_ERZ724507 | MGnify/ENA primary metagenome ERZ724507 (study PRJEB28724, sample SAMN07190883) | activated sludge metagenome | isolation source: activated sludge of sewage treatment plant in Hong Hong | place: Hong Kong | collected 2016-03-17 ...
GGTTGCCGTCGGATGTCCGCCGTCAAACGGCACCCGCCCGGTCAACATTTCCCACTTGTAATTAAAAACACAAAAAAACATAATGATGATCGACCTTTTCCGTCGCTGTAGGCGATTGCACACATAGCGAACGCTAGCATGTCAGACGGACCCAACCTGCGGGCGGAAAGGGGCACGGAAGGGAAACTGCGCCATGGGTGAAGTGATCCGAAAAATGAAGGCCGGGCGATTTATCGGCTACTACATTCGCTGGGTCGATGCCGACGGCAAGCGCAAGATGCGAGCGAGCAAACAGCCAACGGTGGCCGATGCCAAACGGATGCTCGTCGAGATCGAAGCGAGGGTCGCACGCGGCAAGCTGGGAGTGACGGAGCGTCCCACGCGCCTCACCATTGGTCAGCTCCTCGAGCGGTTCTATGCGGAATACGATCCGCCGCGTGCGCGCAATCGGACTGCGTGGGAAGTGAAAGTGCGGTCGCAGCTGGTGACGCTGCTTCCGCAGCTTGCAGAGCGGGATGCAGGCAGCTTTTCCGTCGAAGATGCCGAAAAGCTGCGCAATCAGCTGATCCGCCAGGGCTACAAAGGGAATACCGTTCGGCTCAAGCTGACGTTCTTAGGAACCGCGTTTGACTGGGCGCAGCGAAAAGGAATCGTGCTTGGGAATCCGTTTGCAGGACTCCGTAAGCCGCGCGCGGAACATCGGGTGGAGTATCTGACGGCGGATGAAGTGAGGCAGCTTTTGTCCGCAGTGGATGCGCGCAGCGACGATCGGGGCAGGGTGCTCGCAGTTGCGGTGCGGCTCGCGATCTATGGTGGTCTGCGCGTAGGGGAAGTGTTCGGACTGCGCTGGCGCGATATGGATCTGGGTCGCGGCATGATGACGATCGCGCGCAGCTATGAAGGAACCACCAAGAGTGGAAAGCCCAGACAGATTCCCTTGGCCGACGAGCTGACCGATGTCTTGCGGAGCTGGAAAGGAGTCTGTCCGCAGACCCCTGAAGGCGTAGTCTGTCCCGTCAAAGGCGATGAGGAGTGGGCGACTTGGCACGCCTGCAAGTGTCGTCGTCCCGAGCTTTCACCGCTGTATTCCGCTGCGCAGATTCCGACGCCTGCAAGTCCCTGGCACGCGCTCCGTCACACCTTCGCCAGTCACTTCCTGATGAACGGAGGAGGACTCCTGACGCTCCAGAAGCTGCTCGGTCACTGCGACCTGAAGATGACCAGCATCTACGCACACCTGTCGTCGGATCATGTGGCGGCAGAGGTGAAGCGGCTGAGCTTTGCCAAGGCTCCTCTGTGAGCCATGACATTGATTCGTCACAGGTGATGAGGTATGAGCATGGCATGGCTCTTTGCCGAGAAGACGTACTTCTGATCTGCGGTCAGTATGAGGAGGTGCGGTACCACTATGAGCGACTGTCCTCTGCAATCCATGCTGTCCTGGCCTCGGTCGTCGAGCGACGTGGGCTCAAGCACATGGTCACGCATCGCGCCAAAGGGAAGGGCTCTTTAGACCGTAAGCTGTGGAACAATAGAGAGAAATTCGCCCGTTCAGACTTCAAAGACTCTCTCTCTCCGCCGCTCAAAGATCTGGCGGCTGCCAGAGTGCTGCTGTACTTGGCGGAAGATGTAGACCCGGTTGTTGAAGATCTGAGTAGGCACTTCAGTGATGCTGGTCACCATGTGGAGCTCAAGGATCAGCGAGAACAAGGGCGCCAGTATAGTGCGTATCATCTCCAGGTGACCTGTGATGGGAGGGCTCTAGCTGACGGTGCCTTGGTGGGACTGAGCCCAGCAACAGTGTTCGAAATCCAGGTCTGCACCCTCGCTGCCCACATCTGGAACGAGCTCGAACACGACATTATCTACAAGCAGCCATCTGGTAAGCCAGATGCTGCCCAGGTGGAGCTACTTCAAGCACTTCATGGGGTACTGGACCTCGGTTCGCGTACCGCCAGCCGTTTGATGAAGCATACTGCGGGACAGATCAATAAGAACACGACGGCGATCAATGGTGCTGACGAGTTGCGGTTTTCCCTCCAGACCCGCAGTGGAGGATGCGCTCTTCGCGGGGACTTCCAGGCATTGTTCGAGCTGCTGTCGGGCTTGATCGATCCCCTCAACAACGCGGCGCTCCATGATCTCTTTCTGGCTGGGCGGTCGGAGGGAGACGCGAAGAATCTGCTTTTGGAGCGCGACGCCGATGGTAACTACCAGGATGCCGGTTGCATACTGCTTCAGTTATTACCAAACTTCTCTGTAAACACCCTGCGTGAATTCGTGTCCTCGCGTGAACTGCCTCCTCCTCTTTTCAAGTTTGCACTCAGGGTCGCGGAAGGGTTAAATAAGAAAGAGAGTCAACCATGAGCGAGCTTAACCTTAAGGACATCGTCAGCGTGCTGCGTACCCATAAGGCCGAGTTCGGCTTTCTTGATGTCTTCACGAGGGATGTCACTGAAATAGCCCAGCAGCAGAGAGTCTTCGCTAGCCTGGCCCCGGATCTGTTTCGCGTCTCGGTAGACGGTACTGCGATCCAGCTCCAACTGTTCAGGGACAAGAGTGTGGCTCGATTTAGCTTGGTCGAGGACAACACCGCACAACTTCTTGGCGTCGCGGCAGCGGGCGCAGCACTAGGTGCGCTGGCTGGTGCAACCTTGGATTCTTCAAACCGAACCCAGGCACCGACAGGTCTGATATTCGGACTGTTGCTCGGGGGCGTGCTGGGCGCTGCGGCAGGTCATGCGGCCTCGGCAACTCGTCCGCCCCGACCCGTGCTAACTCTGCGATACGACCCGGTACAGCGACACTGGAAAGTCTATCATGGTCCCTATCTGGGGTGGGCCAAGGAAGCTCTGCGCGCAGAGTAGCCAGTCCCTGGTGACTCATGCTGGCGCAGCGAGCGCGGCGCTTTGAGTCGTTATTTTTTCCTTATCAGTCGGCGGTAGCTGTTCATTCGGACGTGCGGCTCGCACACCAAAGGACGATCTGAAATCGTCAATGTAGAGCATCGTCCTGCGCTACACTGCCAACATGAAGTGTGCTGCGTGCGGTGATCCATTGCCGTCGGGGAAGAAGGCATCGGCGCGATACTGTGATGATGAGTGCCGTGGCGATGCTGCACGAAATCGGGCACGGAATCGGGCCAAGCGAGCGAAGAAGCTAAGTCCCCAAGGCCGCGCTGATTCCGCACCCAGCTCACCGAAGACTCGTACGCAGGTCAGAAAGCCCGAGAAGCTTGCGTCCGACAATGCACTGGTGAGCTCTTCATTAGAATCACCGAAGTCGCAGAGAAGGACTAGTAAGTCAGCGACGGCACAGACTGCTTCACTTCGGATGGACATCAAAGCGCAGGTACTTCGGCAAGCACCGCCGGATGCAGTCGGCTACGGACTTGTTCTGCCTGCAGATCAAAATGCGACACGTCCGAAGATCATTCCTCAACGGAAAAAAGGACAGGATAGGAGTCCTTACAGACTCTCTCCGTTTGACTCTCCCCTCGACATCCGACTGCGCGATGCGACGTGGTATCGGATTCTGTGGTTCGGCAAAGACGGTGAACAGATTCCGCCACCGCCCGATTCAGGAATTCCGAGTTTGTATTTTTTCCTTGGGACTCCTGATCGTGTCGCACCACGCGAAGTTCCGACGAGACTGGAGCCGCTCGCGCTGACTGATGACGGTACCGATTCAGACAAGCCCAAGCTGCTCGCGGTTTCCGAATTGGTTTCCGAGACGCAAGAGGCGGCGGTTTCATTGCCAGCAGATCCTGTCGATTCTGCACCGCAGCGTCCACCGGAGCAGAGTTCACCGGAGCAGAGTCCACCGGAACAGAGTCCACCGGAGCAGAGTCCACCGGAGCAGAGTCCACCGGAGCAGAGTCCACCGGAGCAGAGTTCAGTTCAATGCCTTGTGAGCGAACCGAAGGACTCACACCATTTCGTACCAGCGTCGAAGAAGCCTCCGCAGAAACGCCATCCCTTCTGGTCAGCGGAAGGGAAGTGTCTGCTGCATGTCGAGAGCTTGGCGCAGCTTCTCTATGAACAGCGTGCCGCACTGGCGAAAGAGCAAGGACAGCCCGCGCCGCCCGAGCCACTGACTCAGCTATCCGGCGAAGAGCGAAAGAACATTCGTCGCATGGCGAGACATCCTGCCATGGTCCAGCTGGGTCGTATGCTCCTTGAACACATTGCGTCGGTACAGTCCGAAGGAATCGGTGTCCTAGAGTCTCTGCCGCTAATTCTTGAAGCACGGAGTCCTTCCGAGCAGCAATTGCTGCGAGAGGCACAGCAGCACCCTGACAAGCGGGAATACATGGAGTATCTCTCTCGGCGGGCGAGAACTCTCCTTGCGGGAATGTCGCCTCCGTTAGAGCCAAAGACTGCGCTCTCTACGGCAGAACGAAAGCGGCTCACGAAGTTGGTGTTCGACCTCAGATCCATGTCCACCATGGTCAAGCTCTCCGATGGTGGAGTAGGTGCCTAAGTCGGCGGACCACCATCATTCCCTGTTCGCATCTGCTCGTGTATCTCATTCATCCGGCGTTGTGAATCGCGCAGTAGAAATCGTTCGCTGGCAGGGTCCAGACAAAATCCAATCGACACCCAGCGCAGTGGTTGTCGGCGGTTCCGTACCGGGAGTGGCGGCTGCACAATGAGCCTCCAGCGTGCCGCCAGTGCGGCCTCAAGGGCCTGTTCATCCAGCGTCTTGTTGGGATCAAGTCGCCGTGCCCTCACGTCGTACATGTGCTGGGCCTGCCACACTGCATAGGCATCAAGCAGCGTCAGCTCGAGGCGTTTCTGTGCAATCAGGGGATCACGGTCAGCCTCGTAGTTGACACCCGATGCATGTGCTGCTGCTTGGCCGGGAAGCAGGATCGCGAGCAGTCGCGACGAAAGTTGCTGCCGCTCGGCGGATACTTGCGCACAGTTTCGGCGAAGCTGCTCATTTTCAGCGGCGAGTAGGGTGGCTCGCCGCTGCACACGCGCCGCACTATCTGCTGTCCATTCCCCCGAGAGCGGCGGCTCTCCTTCCAGCGCGAGCGCAAGCGCTTCCTGAAGCAGTCGATCCTGCTCCGCTCCTCGTCTCATTTCAGCTTCGTGAATTCGCCGCAGCTCTTCAGCAACAGTCGAGAGTTCTCGGTACATCTGCTGGCAGTGACGGAGCCGGGTCGCCAAGTCCTGCTCGGGCCGATCCGAGCTATCTCCTGGCTGACGGGTCCTTCGTGTGCGCGGCCCCGTGCGGGGACCCCGAGTTCCTCCTTGTCCGTCGGTGCCCGAATCATCTGGGGTGGCCGTTGCTCCGTCTGATGTCGTCTGCCCTGTCTGCCGTGTTCGCCTCTCCTCTTCGAGCTGCCTGCGGAGCTGCTCAACTTCTTGCCGGAGAGCCGCTACCTCTTGCGCTTGGGCGGAATGCTGCTGCTGCAAGTCGTTGTGGGACTGCTCTGCTTGCTCGGCCCTCCGTCGCATGTGTGAGGCGACGCGGAGCAGAGCCGGGCTCCGGTGAAAGCGCGGACCCGGCCGCTGGGCCAGGCGCACTCGCTGACGCGGCGTGATGTAGCCGCCCATTCGCCACGCCCGCATTCGGCAGGTTCCATCACAAAACCGCATGTCCCGCCGCCCCTCGCGCGGCAGTGACTCTCCACACGCACGACACGGACCTGATGCCATCGGATCCAACCTCCAGGCGTGATGCCCCAATCATCATAACTTGCAGCAGATCCAAAAGCTACGTCGACGATCCGTTACATTCAGTGACGGCTCTTTTCGCAAACATCACGGCAGCATCCCGTGAACAGCACGGCAGGCCTTGGCGGCTGCGTGGTTGCCGTGCTGTTCCGCTGGGCAGGGTCTGGGAAGTTTGGTTCCGTCAGTGTTTCGGGCTTGCGTGGTCGCGCTGGAAGATAAATACGGCTTTCTGCGGACCGGTGGTGCCCCCGAACGGTAGAAGGCCGACGTGTCGCCAGCCCAGGCTGCGCATGCAGCGCACCAAGCTCTCAGGTTGATAGCGGCGTACCTGCCACATGCAAAACTCGCGTCGCTCATTGCCGGGCAGCGTGACCATCGCCATGAACTGCATTCCGTAACTACCGGCAAGCGGGCGGTTGGTATCGAGCCGGAAGCGGAAAGCCACCGACTGCGCATCTTGACAGTAGCGACGGATTGGTCCTGCCAGCCAGTGCTGATGGGCTTCAGGGACCGGCTGCCGGAGTGCGGTGTCACTGCGCTCGATTTGCTCTGGGTCCATCGATTCAGTCGCTGGATAGCTCACGTCAAAGAGGAGCAGATCCCCTGGCGCCGCTCCTGCGAAGCTGTTCTGGAAAAACTGCGGTTCGTGATCGAGGTTGCCAATCGTCCCTCCCATCATCAGATAAAGTCGTCGACGGTGCGACCTAGCAGGCGAGTAATGGAGCTGCAAATAGCGCGGGAGGTGATGGAAGTTTCCCTGAAGGCCGCAGACAAACACGTTGGGCTCGCTGCTGAACGTATCGACCGCGTGCTTGAATGCGTAGCTCAGCAGCGGTTGGCTCGCGTCGAGCAGATAGAAGCGGAGGTTCGGGCGCTGTCCTTGTTCCAGGATGTGCTGGACCAGCCGCGCCTCGTTACGTCCATCTCCCGGCCCGAGCGCGATCACATCTAAGCCAACGGGTCCGAGAATCTCTGCCACGCGCTTCGCCATCGCGCTGTGTGGCATCTGGTCGCGAAACGCAGCGGAGTAGCGTGGACTGTTGCAGAGCTGAATCCAGTCATATGCGCTTTTGTGATCGAGATACACGTAGGTCTGTTCGACCGATCCACCGTTGCTGTTGAGCTGCTGGGCAAGCTCGGAGATCATCTGTACAGAATCGAATCCCGGCGACACGTACCAGTTCGGAGCCAGTCGATGGCCCTGTTCGCGATTGCTCGAAGTCGCTGTGATTTCCGACGGTACAAGTCGCAGCTCAGGAATCGTACAGAGCGCCAGCAGTGTCTTCTGGGAAGGTGCTTTCAGTCCGGCTTCGAGCTTCCGCACCAGGCTCTCGGACAGCCCGGTGTACTCCGCCAGTTGCGCTTGGGTCAGCCCCGCCTCGTCACGATGCTGGCGAAGCACGTCTCCAAATCGCCGTGCTCCTTCGGTCTCACCCACAGGTGAAAAGTGAATGTGGAGCAGCTGAAGCACCTGCTTCTGTAGTGCGAGCAGATCCTCATGCGCTTGTTGCTTGTCAGCATCGTCACCAGGGGAAAGGTCGCTCAGCGCTTGCAAGCCCTGGCGCAGATGAAACAGAGCGGCCTGATAGGTCGAGAGCCCTTGGGGCTCAGCAGAGAGAACGGACGGAAACTCTGACGAACTGGCAGCCTCGGCATGCATCGCGGGACTCCTTGGAAACCGAATAGGAGAGCCAATCGTCACAAAAAGTGACGCCTGTATGACTGCCGCTTGTTGCACAGCTCGCTTCAGACTGCAAGGGCAAGTCCAGGGTAATCGAGTACCTGTCGCTGATATCCACATTTCCCCAGTGCTCTGCGCTGTCCCTGGAGTGAAGGAGTCTCGATGTCTGTAGCGTGCGAACCATTCCCAGCCGTTGCTTGTGCCCCATTCCTTACGGGGACATCGTTTAGCTGCCAAGCCCGTCCCCCCCGTCGCCATCCGAAGGGTCTGTATGCCATCTGTATGCTCGTGCTGTCCGAGCGATTCGCTGCGTACACGCTCATTTCTACGGTGGCGCTGATGCTCTGCGAGCGATACGGATATCAGCAAGCACAGGCACTGAGGATCGTTGGTCTGTTCAATGCGCTGTCTTACCTGGGGACGTTAGGAGGTGGCCTCGTTGCAGATCGAGTGCTCGGCTACCGTCGGACAATGGCGATGGGACTGCTCTGTTTGCTGCTCGGCTACTGCTCTCTGTCCCTTGCTTCCGCACGATTCCTATCACCCGCGCTCGGGCTCCTGGTGCTTGGCTGCGCACTGTTCAAACCCAGCATGCAGTCTGTCGTTGCGCAACTGTATCCCCCAAATGATCCCCGCCTCGATGGTTCCCAGATCATCCTGTACCTCTTTGCCAACGGCGGCGCGATGCTCGGATCCTTCGTCGCTGGGCTGTCCGTCCGCTACCTGGGCTACGCTTCTACATACAGGCTTGCCGCGTTTGCGGTGGCTCTTGGCTCGCTGATCCTTTGGATGCAACGACACTCCCTGCGACTGCGTACCATGGCCACATTCCCATCCTCTGTGCTGTCAAAGGCAATCCCTGCTCTAACTCCTGCTCGGCGACTCCTGTTGACCGGAGCACTAGCGTTTTCGATGCTGCTGTTTACTCTCTGCACGGCACAGGCCGAGGGTGCGCTCCTTCTATTCACCCAGCGGAGAGTGGACCGCGAGATACTCGGCTTTGTGATTCCGCTCGCGTGGTTCATCGCGTACCCAGCGCTGCTTGCCTTGATACTCGGCCCCGTGCTGCTGGCATCCATGCACACGTTGCAGCGCCAGATAGGAACGTACACTCTGGTTGCAATCGGTCTTGTCGCCGTCGCTGCTTCGTTCGGCGTACTCATCCCGATGGAACGTCTCCCTCTGAACGCCCGGGCCAGCATGTGCTGGATTGCGGCATCGCTGACCCTATTCGTTGTTGGTGAGCTGTGCGTGGCTCCGCTGGGACTCTCACTCCTTCAGCGGATCACTCCACCTCGTTTTGCTGGCGTCATCGTCGGAGTCTGGTATGCGGCGGGAGCACTCGGGCATCTGCTCGCAGGTGAAGTCGGCGCGCTGTGGACTCGCTGGCCAGCCGAGTACGTCCTCGGGCTCCTGGTTGCCCTACCACTCGGCGGTGCTGTTCTCCTCGCGACGATCCAGCCCAGGCCGCGACAGCCGTAAGCGGACGTTCTGCTCCCAAGCGGGTAGGCGAGGTGACTGCCACGGCAACTCGGACGGTCCGGTCAGGACTGCGTCCGTGGTCGGCTCTGGATTTGGCTCTCGCATTGGGCGTCGAGCCGTGCTGGCTCGCCTACGTAGTCAGCGACAAAGCCACCGACTTCTGGGGCCGTGAGCGCGGCCTGATTCAGTAAAGATGTCCGATGGGCCCAAGAACGCCGATCTGCCGGTTGACAAGTCCTTTCGCGTGCATAAGGTACGGGCTGAGATGCTCACCCGGCGACAAGATAGCCAAGCACACGGTCGTCGCTCGGGGAGCGCGTTGACAACCCTATCGGATCGAGAGGCAAGCCATGTGGACCATGAGACTTTTCCTCGGCGCCCAGTGGAGCGACTAAGTCGCGATGAAGCTGTCGCCGGGCCAACTAGATATCATAATTTCCACTAGTTGTTCCGACCTGAGACAGCTCGACGAAGTTGGTGGCAATGGTGCCGCCGCTTCGACGGGCGAGAAGACAGACGAAGTTGAGAAGACGGCATCCAGCGGCGCCCGAGACAGCCGCTTGCCGCAGGCCGCAGAAATAAGAACAGAGTGCCTCCCAAAGCGTTGTGACGGCGAGTGGATGGGGACGGCTACAGGGCCTGGGTTCGAGTTCCCGAGTCTGTTGGGGGAACGGTCACAGATCAGCACGCTGGGGCCTATGCAGGCGGGTGTTGGGGCTTCCCGGCACCATTCACCCGATCAGTCGGCGCTGATCGACCTCGCCAAAGAGCACCGTGTTCAGGGAGTTACGTGCGCAGAGAGTGCGGTGTTGAAGCAATGGGCTTCAGAGGTTGGGCTGGCTGTCCGGGGACCGGAGGTTCATCCGAGCAGGCCGTTCGGGCGATTTCCGCATCTGCACGTCGGTTCGGTTGATCATATTCCCGTTAACGACTATGGGTGAGTTGGTGCGGACCATATTCGCGGTCAATCAGAGGCTCGATCGGGCTCGATTTCGAGAGCTGCTTCGCGAAGTAGCTCCGAAATTTTGTCGTCGGTACCTGTTTGTGGTTCGACCAAGCTTGGGACGTTCTGCGAGTCTCCATGCGCTGTTGGCGAAGCTTCAGCCCAGCCTGCTGTCGATGCGGAGGTCGAGTGAGTGGCCTGGAACACAACTCCTTGACGGTGAGCTGGCAGAGGTATTTGAAGGCGAGCTGAACTCTGAGACGGCAAGTACTTTGGCGCAAGCTGCTGGCGGTCTGCGCTCATTTCGGCAACCTGAGTTGCCAGAGGATTTGGCGTTACTTCGTGCGGACGGTTCTCCGTGGCTGATTAGCTGTACGCACGAAGGGGACATCTATCTGGATCTCACCGAAGCAGAAAGCCGAGAGATTCTTCAGTTGGCTCCATGGCTGCTCTCCCTGGCTCAGTGATGCGAGCCACCGATAAACCTGGCTGGCGCACAAAAGGTGCACGGCCCACAAAAGACGTGCTATAGCGACGGGCGCTAGCGGACCTGGGAAACTATTCCCACTTGTAATTAAAAACACAAAAAAACAT
>ERZ724507.1406-NODE-1406-length-10360-cov-6.264241_pt1 | contig 10360 bp, 8 predicted proteins | sample MGYA00376040_ERZ724507 | MGnify/ENA primary metagenome ERZ724507 (study PRJEB28724, sample SAMN07190883) | activated sludge metagenome | isolation source: activated sludge of sewage treatment plant in Hong Hong | place: Hong Kong | collected 2016-03-17 ...
TTTCATTTGATCAATTCAAAGCAGGAGATGCTGCAAACGATATGAAGCTGTTGAGCTCGTCAAAAGTGGGACCTACAGTGGCAGATGATATTAAAAAATCTTCCGTTTATGCAGGACTTTTTGCATTGGTTGCCATCTTTTTATATATCCTCTTTAGATTTAGCAAGTGGCAGTATTCGGCTGGAGCTGTTATAGCTCTATTCCATGATGCCTTGATTACCATAGGTTTGTTTTCTTTGCTCAAAGGATTAGTTCCTTTTTCACTAGAGATCGATCAGGCATTCATTGCAGCGATTCTGACAGTTATTGGTTATTCTATTAATGACACTGTAATTGTATTTGACCGTATTCGAGAGAATTTAGGACTAAATCCAAATAGATCAGAAAGCGATATAATTAACGAATCTATCAACAGAACCTTCTCGAGAACCACCTTCACTTCATTGACAACTTTATTTGTTGTTATTGGGTTGTTCTTATTTGGTGGAGCCAGCATCAAAGGTTTTGCTTTTGCTTTGTTGGTGGGTATTACCATTGGAACATATTCTTCCATTTTCATTGCCACACCGGTTATGATTGACCTGGGAGGGGCAACCAAAAAGTCTGCCGTTAAATAAACATAGATATAAGATGAATCAAAAGCCTCTGCCTGACAAGCAGGGGCTTTTTTTTTAATAAATCCATGCCTTTTTCGTTATCTTTGAATTGATAACAACCATGAGATTTACCAGCCAAATTTTATTTTGCTTTGCCATTTTGTTGCTTTCCTCCTGTGGTACAGCATCAAAAATCAAAGATGGTGAGACTGCCTACCAGATGAAGCAGTATGCCACCGCCATAGGTATGATTAAAAAGGAAATAGAATCGGTAGGCAAACCCGAAATAAAAGCCAATAAATATTTTTTACTTGGTCAATGTTATTCCAAATTGTTGGATTATCCCCATGCACTGGAGTGGTATACATTGGCTGAAAAAAACAACCATGGTCCAGAGGCAACTTTGAAAAAAGCCTATATACTTAAAAACCTCATGAAATACGAACAGGCCATTGCAGGGTTTGAGAGCTTAAAAAACATAACGAGCTTAAGCCAGGAGGCTAAAAAACAAATTGATATCTGCAAGTCTTTGGCTTTGCAAATGACACAAGGCTCAGATTTGGGGGTTTCATTGGAGAAAATGTGGAGCGACAGTTATTACTCAGACTACGGTGCTGTGCAATACGATGATGATTTTTTGGTAATCACCTCTGACAGAGAAGAATCTACAGGAGGTAAAAGATATAGCTGGACAGGCAATAAATATGCAGACCTATATTTGGTTGATAAAGAGACAAGAGAGGTTAAACGATTTGATTCCGTGATCAATTCAGAATCCAATGAGGGGACTCCAGCATTTACCCAAGATTATCAAACCATGATCTTCACGCGATGTGTAGCAGGTGAAAATGACAAACACGATTATTGTAAGCTTTGGTTAAGTCGCAGAAACGATGGCATTTGGTCAGACCCTGTGATTTTACCTCTTTGTTTGCCAAACACCAATTATGGGCAACCCTGTTTGATTGAAAACGACAGTGTTTTGATCTATTCAACATCTGCTGAAGGAGGCAAAGGAGGATTTGACCTCTGGTATGCAGAATGGGATGGTGCCAATTGGAGCAACCCCGAACCCCTTCCATCTGTGATCAATACTGCCTACGACGAATTCTTTCCCACCTCTGATGGTGATACGCTGTATTTTTCATCGAATCGCGACGACGGCTTTGGTGGACTTGACATATATAAGACCTTTTTGAGTAAGGAGGGTAGATGGTCGATACCCGAAAGGTTGGGCACTCCGTACAATTCAGGGGCAGATGACCTTTCTTTATTTATAGACCGCACGGCTCCTGTCAACAGAGGCACCCTGCAGCAGGGGTACTTCACATCCTCAAGGGGCAATGAAGGAAGAGATGAACTTTATGCTTATAAAATCTATCAAAAAACCAAGGATGAAACCGTCGAACAAATTGAAAAAAATCCGGCCCCGACGGTTTCAGAAATCGACATCTATCTTGCTCTTAAAATTGTCAGCCCTGTTTATGAAAACAACGATCCCAATAAAGCAAGGTTAAGTAAAATAGCTGTACCTTTTGCTCAGGTATTTATCAAAGAAGGCGGCATCAGAAAACAATTTAAGGCAGATAAAAATGGACTGGTGCTTACCAATCTGGTAAAAGACAAAGTTTATGAAATTGTAGCAGGCAAAGATTCATTTTTAACTTCTCGCACAGAATTGTCTACTCAAAACCTATTTGTTGAAGTAGGGGAATCCAGCCTTACCATAAACAAAGAGTTGGAACTGGAAAAGATTTACAAGGGAAAGGAAATAGTACTCAACAATATTTATTATGAATACGATAAGTGGGATATAACACCTGAAGCAAAGCCTGCATTGGATGCACTTGTACAGATATTGAAGACCAATCCCTCTATTCAAATCCAGTTAGGGTCACATACGGATTGCAGGGGTGAATTGACATACAACGAAGTGTTGTCACAAAAAAGAGCCCAGTCGGTGGTTGATTACCTGGTGAATAAAGGCATTGAAATCACCAGGCTCAGTGCCATTGGATATGGAGAGACCCAACCCAACATAGACTGTTTGTGTGAAAGTTGTTCGGAAGCTCAGCACCAGGCAAACAGACGAACCACCTTCAAAATACTTTAAGCCATGTCAGCTCCTCTTGCAGAAAGAATGAGACCGTTGGTTCTCAGTGATTACATAGGGCAGCAGCATTTGGTTGGCAAGGATGGGATCTTATCTCGTATCATCCAATCGGGAAGTACGCCCTCATTTATTTTGTGGGGTCCACCGGGTGTGGGCAAAACAACACTGGCCAATATTGTAGCCAATGAATTGAAACGACCTTTTTACGCCTTGTCTGCCATCAACAGCGGCGTCAAGGATATACGTGAAACCATAGAAAAAGCCTCACAATCCAATTTGTTTCAAAACAAAGCACCCATACTTTTCATTGATGAAATTCATCGTTTCTCCAAATCCCAGCAGGATAGTTTGTTGGGGGCAGTAGAGAAAGGTGTGGTCACATTGATAGGTGCCACTACCGAGAATCCCTCTTTTGAAGTGATCCCGGCCTTACTTTCCAGATGCCAGGTCTATACCTTGCACCACCTATCCAAAGATGATCTGGTTCAGATGGTCAGCAGGGCCATCGAAAAGGATGAATGGCTAAAATCTAAAGCATTGAAGATTGCTACCTATGACGCCATGTTGAGATTGAGTGGAGGCGATGGGCGAAAATTGTACAATATCCTCGAACTGGTAGCAGGCAACGCAGACCCTGGTGCAACCATAACCGATGAATGGGTGCAAACCGTAGTTCACCAGAATTTATCTGTGTATGATAAAGAAGGTGAAATGCATTACGATCTAATATCCGCGTTTATCAAGTCTATGCGCGGGTCGCATCCTGATGCTGCCATTTATTACATGGCCAGGATGATAGATGGGGGAGAGGATCCTCTTTTTATATGCCGGAGAATGATTATTCTGGCAGCTGAAGACATCGGACTTGCCAATCCAAATGCCTTATTGATGGCCAATGCTTGCTTCACTGCGGTTCACAATATTGGCATGCCTGAAGGTAGAATATTGATGGCACAGACGGCAATATATTTAAGTTGCAGTGCTAAGTCCAATTCTGCTTATATGGCCATCGAAAAAGCTCTTGGTGAAGTGAAAAGCAGATTGAATGTACCTATTCCACTGCATCTTAGAAATGCTCCAACCCAATTGATGAAAGAGCTGGGTTATGGCAAAGACTATCAATATGCGCACGATTTTTCGGGCAATTTTGTTGATATGAACTATTTGCCGGAAGAATTGGGAAACATCTCATTCTATACTCCCGGAGATAATCCGGCAGAAGAAAAAAATAAAATACTAATGTCGAGATTTAAAGGGAATAAGCTTTAAATATTGTAAAGTAAGACTTAGGGTTCATCATTGTCTCTTGTCCCTTTTGCAGGGTGTCCCATTTTATCACAGGGTACATATGACTTAGTAAATTTTCTCCAAGGGGTAGTCTTATAATGATCACCAGCAAAATAATGTATGATCATGTCAAAGTTTTCAGTATCCTGAAAGCCCTGGATGGTTTGAATGAGGTTGAGGTCCTCATCCAGAAATACAAGTGAAGGATAACTCAACTTACCTTGTAATAAAAATGCCGCCAGCTCATGATAACCACCCCTAAATGTCTTAACAAAATTGTAGGTATTACTCTTAAATTCGATGGGAGCTTTATCCTCTGCATCAAACCGAATGGCATAATAGTTTTGATTGATGTATTTGGCCACGTGGTCCTGACCAAAGGTACTGGCTTCCATTTTTTTACACCACCCACACCATTCTGTATAAACATCTATAAAAAGCTTCCTTGGTGCTTTTTCATGTTTGCTAAGTGCCTCCTCCCAACTCATCCACCGGATTTTATTTTGGGCAGACAAAGACACTTGTGCGCCGGTTACCAACAACAGTCCAATGATCAATCTTAATGACATGTTCAACTTCACGGAAATTCAGTGTTACAAAAATAATATACATTAAGCGATATTTGCAAGGTATGGGTTACTTTTACCCCTACCTTTAAAAAAACTTTAACTTTTGGCCGTAAGAAAAGCATAATTAATTGTAAATGAAACGCTAATATTGCAAAATCGACGTTAATTTGAATGCAATTATACTTGACATAACGCATCCAGCAAATAAAATTACCATGAAGGTTTACCCACAGATTTTTTTAATGATAATGATCCTATCGACCATGATGAGCAGTTGTCAGAAGCCTGTCAGTGTGCTTGACCAGACTTGTTACAAAGAAAGAAAAGTTCAAGAAACCATCAAGGACAAAATTGCATTCGTTACGCTTTGGAACGATATCTACCTGCTATCTTCTGAAGATGGCACGGAAAAGTGGCAGCCCTGCGATCTTCCTTCAGCCTTCAGAGTTGAAAGATTGAAAGTTATATTTTCAGGAGATGTAATGTCCATATATCCCGGAGAAAGAAGGGTAGCCAGCCCATTGCATCTGATAACCATTAACAAGCAGTAAAGAATATTAAGCAACCGGGTTTTTTACTTTCAGGCCAAGTTTTTCTGCTTCTTCAAACATCATTTTTTCTGCCTGACACCGGTCATTGGCAATTACGCCATCTAAAATGGCTTCTCTGATCGCAGTTTTGATGATGCCCACTTCCCTACAAGGTCCAATGCCGAAGGTCATCATTATGTCTTCACCTGTAATAGGGGGTTGCCAATTTCTCAACTTATCCTTTTCTTCGATTTCCTTGATCTTTTCAACCAATCGACTGTAGTTGTCGCGGTACCTAAGCTTTTTATCTTCATTTTTTGAAGTAATGTCCGCTTTGCATAAAATCATCAAGTCGTCGATATCTTCACCTGCCTCAAAAATCAGCCTTCTTACAGCTGAATCTGTTATTTCTTCTTTTGTAAGTCCAATGGGACGCAGGTGCAGTTTCACCAGCTTTTGAACATACTTCATTTTGTGGTCAAGAGGTAATCTTAGCGCTTTAAAAATTCTGGGTACCATCACAGCTCCCAGTACTTCATGACCATGAAATGTCCAGCCTAGCTGATCGTCAAATTTCTTAGTGGGGGGCTTGGCAATGTCGTGCAACAAGGCAGCCCACCTCAGCCATATATTATCTGAGTCACGTGCTACATTGTCAAGTACTTCCAATGTGTGGTAAAAATTATCTTTGTGACCTATGCCATTTTTCACTTCAACTCCTTGTAATGCTGCCATCTCGGGAAAAATAAGAGAAAGTAAACCCGTATCGTACAATTTTTTAAACCCCGTTGAAGGTTGGGGTGATGACATTATTTTTCCCAATTCAGCGGAAATCCTTTCAGCCGAAATGATTTTAATCCGGTTTTTGTTTTTGCCAATGGCTGCAAAAGTTTCATCTTCGATCCTGAATCCCAATTGTGTGGAAAAACGGATGGCGCGCATCATTCTTAATGGATCATCTGAAAATGTTTTCCCCGGTTCCAAAGGAGTCTTGATCATTTTTTGTTCAAGGTGGTAAAGACCATTAAACGGATCCAGAATGGTGCCGAAATCCTCTTCATTGAGGCTGATGGCCAACGCATTGATAGTAAAGTCTCTCCGATTTTGATCATCTTCCAAAGAACCTTCTTCTACAGCCGGTTTTCTGGAGTCCATTTGATATGACTCTTTCCTGGCACCCACAAATTCAATTTCAAGGTCTTTGTACTTCAACATTGCAGTGCCAAATCTTTTGTACACCACAATTCGGGGAATAGGCCTTAGTTTGTATGACACCTGCTCTGCCAGAGATATGCCATCACCTACACAAACGATGTCAATGTCTTTAGAACTGCGAGCCAACAAACGATCCCTGACAAAGCCACCAATAACATACGATTGATAACCCAATTGGGCTGCAGTCTGTCCGATCAGTGTAAAAATCTCTCTTTCGTATGGTTGAATGTTGATGATCAAAGCTTAAAATTCAGGGGGCAAATATCGCTTTTTTTTTGAAGTCCTTATGGCTTGCTTCTTTCAATTATCGTTTTCAATTGTCAATCATTCAGCAGAATTTTGCTGTTTTTCAAGCTGCCGTTGGTATTCCCAGAGCCTAAATTCGCTCAACAAAGAAATACAAAATTCTATGCCGGCATACAAAATCACGGGAACAAAACTACCGATGGCCAGTCCTTTTTCACCAAATATAATTCCTCCTGTTAAGAGGAAAACACTCGAAAGTAAGGTGTACAAATATCGCCTCCTGTTCGCAGCCTTTTTATCTAATCGGAGACGGTTGGTCTGTATTTCTGAAGTCAATTCATTTTGCTCCAAAGTTGAAAAGCTTTTGAAATAATTGAGTTTTTGCTGCGCCTTATAATATACGTAGATGGCTTTACCAATTGAAAATGCAGAAAAGAGACTTAAACCAATAGCCAAATAAAACCATCCTATCTTTTGGGTGAAACCAAATAAAAAGCCGGCTGCCGTACCCAAAAATACACTGAGTCCCAGGTAAAAATAGGCAGTTAACTGGTCCCCTTTGTAAATGATGATGGTTTTGTCGATCATGCATTTAAAGTGATAAGTTGTCAATGATCTGCTCAGAAACCAGATTGGGCATGGTGACTTTCAAATTGGGTTCATGATCCATTGCCCTCTGGATGGCTTCCATGGCTTCAGTATTCCTCGCCCAGCTTCTTCGGGCTATGCCGTTGTTAACATCCCAATGCAGCATAGATTTGATATTGGCCTCACTCTGAGGGCTGCCATCAATCACCATGCCGAAGCCTCCATTGATTACTTCTCCCCAACCTACACCTCCGCCATTGTGCAGGGATACCCAGGTCGCGCCTCTAAACGCATCACCTACAAAATTATGAACCGCCATGTCTGCGGTATATTTTGAGCCATCGTAGATATTAGAAGTTTCTCTGTATGGCGAATCAGTGCCGGAAACATCGTGGTGGTCTCTACCCAATACAACAGGACCCTGGATTTTTCCTTCAAGTATGGCTTTGTTGAAAGCCAAAGCAATTTTTATCCTTCCTTCTGCATCGGCATACAATATTCTCGACTTTGAGCCAACAATGGGTATATTTTCATCGGCTTGTTCAATCCAGATAATGTTGTCATTGAGCTGCCCACATATGCTTTCTGGAGCTGTAACCAGTAAACTTCTCATTACATCAAGTGCAATGGCATCAGTTAAATCAAGATCACTTTTTAAGCCTGATGTACATACCCATCTGAATGGACCAAAACCATAATCAAAACACATAGGCCCCATGATGTCTTGAACATAACTGGGATATTTGTATTTGCCTTCTGCTTTATCAACCCAAACATCAGCGCCTGCCTCTCCTGCTTCTTTGAGAAAAGCATTGCCATAGTCCCAAAAATACATGCCTTTTTGCACCATGGCATTGATGGCTGCAACGTGTCTTATCAGACTCTTTTTGATCATTTCCATCAGAGAAGCCTTATCTTCGATGAGCAGTTTTTTAGCTTCAGCAAAAGATATGCCTTGCGGACAATAGCCCAGGTCGTCAATGTTGTGCAATGAAGTTTGATCCGAGCCCAGCTCAACAAAAATGTCATTGCTGACCAGACTTTCCCACAGGTCAACAATGTTTCCATGGTAAATGAGCGCAATGGCTTCTTTATTTTGTTGACATTGTGAGATGCGTTCGATCAATTTAAATCCATCATCATAAACATTTTCATTTTTGATGTAGCCATCCGCAACTCGTTGACTGATGGCATCAGGATCCACTTCTGCAATTACACAAACGGCTCCGGTAATTACACCGGCTAAGGCCTGAGCCCCCGACATACCCCCCAATCCGGAGGTCACAAAGATTTTACCCCGTAAGTCGGTAATGCCCGGCATTAATTTTCGGCCAGCATTGAGCAATGTAATGGTTGTGCCGTGTACAATGCCCTGGGGACCAATGTACATGTAAGATCCGGCAGTCATTTGACCATAAGAAGTTACGCCCAGGGTGTTGTATTTATTCCAGTCTTCCTTTGAGGAATGATTGGGAATCATCATGCCATTGGTAACCACTACCCGTGGCGCTTTTGAGTGGGAAGGGAAAAGACCCATTGGATGACCTGAGTACATCACCAAGGTTTGTTCATTTGTCATTTCCGACAAATATTTCATGGTCAGAAGGTATTGAGCCCAGTTTTGAAACACGGCTCCATTACCACCATAGGTTATCAATTCTTCAGGGTATTTGGCCACCTTGGGGTCCAGGTTGTTTTGTATCATAAGCATAATGGCAGCTGCCTCTTTGCACTTGGCCGGGTATGCTTCTATGGGTCTTGCATACATATCGTAGTCTGGCCTGAAACGATACATGTATATGCGACCATAGGTTTTTAACTCATTTAAAAATTCGGGGGCAAGGGTGGCATGCCATGTTTCAGGAAAGTAGCGCAGGGCATTGACGATGGCAAGCTTCCATTCAGAGGGGCTTAGCTTGGAAATGTTGCGTTTGGGAGCATGCGGAAATTTGGGATTCAAGGGCATAGCAGCCGGCAATTCAGCTGGTAGGCCTTGTGCGATGGATGCTGCAAAGGGTAGGGAAGTAGTAGTCATATAGGATTAATCATTTAGGGTCAATTCAATGGGACAATGGTCTGAACCCATGAGTTGGTCATGGATTTGTGATGCAGCCAATGATTTCTCGAGTTTTGAATCTACGAGAAAGTAGTCGATCCTCCAACCGACATTTTTGGCTCTGGCTCCAAATCTTACACTCCAGAAAGTATATTGCACTTTTTCAGGATAAAGGTGACGGTAGGCATCTAGTAAGCCTACATTCAACAGCCCGTCCATGCCGTCAATTTCTGTTTGCGTATAGCCGGAGGTCTTGTTGTAATTTTCCTTGGGTCTTGCAAGGTCAATGGCTTTGTGCGCAACATTGAAATCACCCGTAACAATGATCGGTTTTTTCTTCTTTAATTTACTTAAATAGCCGGCAAATGCCTTGTCCCAATCAGATCTGTACGACAATCTTTTAAGGCCCTCTCCACTGTTAGGGACATAAACATTGACCAGGAAAAAATTTTGGTATTCTGCGGTTATCACTCTGCCTTCAGTGTCGTGTTCAGCAATGCCAATATCTCTGCTAACGGATAAAGGCTCTGTTTTGGATAAAATAGCCACACCAGAATAGCCTTTTTTCTCGGCTGAATTGCTGTATATATGCCAACCCGTCATTGGGGAAAGAGCCTGTGCTACCTGATCATCCTGGGCTTTGGTCTCCTGCAGACACACCACATCTGGAGAAAGAGATTCTATGTGGCTGTGAAATTCTTTTCCAATGTTGGCCCTCAGACCATTTACATTCCATGATATAATTTTCATTGAAAATGATTTGTGTTTTGATTTGAGCAAAGATAACTAAGCAACACGCAATTTATGCGATAGTTCTTTAGGGGAAATAAAAAAGCCCGGAGACAAAGTCAACGGGCATTACTCAATTTAATAACCAAAACTCATTCTTAGTATACCAAATAACGTGCCAAATATTATGAAAACATAAAATGTATAAGTCAATCTGGTAAACTTTTTATCTTAAATCTCCGAAAAGATGTGATTTCCAAAAATTTTGCTCATAACTTCATATGAGCAAAATGAATTTTACAATTAATAACCAAAACTTACACAATACAAAGATAATACACATTAAAGATTTTTGCAATATGTAATGTACTTTTTTTCACTGTTTTGGTTATATTTATTTATTGTAATATATAAAATATTGTAAATTAAAT
>ERZ724507.1415-NODE-1415-length-10324-cov-3.668517_pt1 | contig 10324 bp, 8 predicted proteins | sample MGYA00376040_ERZ724507 | MGnify/ENA primary metagenome ERZ724507 (study PRJEB28724, sample SAMN07190883) | activated sludge metagenome | isolation source: activated sludge of sewage treatment plant in Hong Hong | place: Hong Kong | collected 2016-03-17 ...
CAGAGGCGGCGCTCGCGCTGCACCGGCGCGCGACGGCGGCGGCCCCGGCCAGCGCCTTCGTCGTCAATCTCTGCGATACGCTGCTGCGGCTGGAGCGGGCGGACGAGGCGGACGCCGAATGCGTGCGGTTTCTCAAATCCGCACCGGACGATCAGGCGATCCTCTCGCGGCAAATGCTGGCGCTGCGGATGATGGGCGATCCGCGTTACCGCTGGCTGTTCGATCCGGACACGATGACGGCGCGGCTCGACGTGACGCCGCCGGACGGGTTGGATTCAGGGGTCTTTCTCGAACGCCTCGCGGCGCATTTGAGGGCGCTGCACATTTCGACGACGCAGCCGATCGACCAGACGCTGAAGGACGGCACGCAGACCTTCGGCAATCTCTTCGACATCGACCGCTCGCCGGAGATCGCGGGCCTGCGCGAAGGGATAAGGGATGCGGTCCAGCGTTTCGCGGCGGCCCTGCCGGACGATCCCGCCCATCCGTTCTTCCGCCGCAAATCCGGCCGCGTCCGCTTCACCGGGTCGTGGTCGGTCCGGCTGCACGCGCACGGTTTCCACACCAACCACTACCACCCCAAGGGCTGGATCAGCTCGGCCTTCTATGTGGTCGTTCCGCCCGAGGCCGACGACGCCGTCCGCCGCCCCGGCTGGTTCACCTTCGGCCAGTCCAACATGGCGCTGGGGCCGGGCGACGTGGTGGAGCGCTATGTCAAGCCGGAGGCCGGCAAGCTGGTGCTGTTTCCATCCTATGTCTGGCATGGCACGGTGCCGTTCGACAAAAGCGCCGAGCGGATGACCGTCGCCTTCGATGCGGCGCCGCTCTGACGCGAAACGAGAAAGTCCGGATGCCCGTCTTCGCCGCCTATACCCTGGTCTTCGTGCGCGACATGCAGCGCGCCGTCGCCTTCTACCGCGACGCGCTGGGCATGGCCGTGCGGATGACGACGCCGGCCTGGAGCGAACTGGAGATCGCCGGCGCGACGGTGGCGCTGCATTCGGGCCGCGAAGGCGGCGGCGCGCAGGAAATCCCGCTCGGCTTCAAGGTGCTGAACATCGACGCGGTCGCCAATGCGGTGGTGGACGCGGGCGGCTTCATCCACGCCCCCAAGCGCCAGGCCCAGGGCGAGCCCGCCATCATCAAGGCGGGCGACCCGGACGGCAACGTCTTCTTCCTCTCCGAAGGCCCCGGCGCCTAGGCCGGGGGCGCCGGCCGCCTCTAGCGGATCTCCTCGACCGGGGCGCGGACGGTCTCGTCGGAGACGCGCTCGCCCTCGCCCATCAGGCGGATCAGCGTTTTCGCCGTCGCGCTGTCCAGCGCCGCCGACAGCGCCTGCAGCCGCTCGGCGGTCGTGGACGCGCCGCTCATCGACGACCAGAACACGTCCCAGGCCGAGATCTGCGGATAGATGCGGACGTTCACGCGCTTGGCGTTCTCAAGGCCCGCCAGCTTGATCGTTTCCTTCAGCGCATCGTCGAGGCCGCCGAAACGGTCGATCAGCTTCAGCTCCAGCGCATCGACGCCCGACCAGACATGGCCCTTGGCGATTTCGCGCACCCGCTCGATGGGCAGCTTGCGCCCTTCCGCGACGGCGGCGGTGAACGAGGCGTAGATCTGGTCGAGCCCGGCCTCGAACTTGGCGCGCTGTTCGGGCGTCCACACCGCGAACTCGGAATTGTAGTTGGCGTTGGTTCCGATGCCGATCTGGGCCGGATTGAGGCCGACGAGGCGATAGGTGTCGGTGACGATCAGCTTGCCCGACAGGACGCCGATCGAGCCGGTGATGGTCGCGGGGCTAGCGAAGATCTCGTCGGCATACATCGAGATCCAGTAGCCGCCCGACGCGGCGACCGGGCCCATGCTGACGACCACCTTCTTGCCCCTGCCCTGCGCCTTGCGAAGCTGGTCGAGGATGACGTCGGAGGCGAGGGCCGAGCCGCCGGGCGAGTTCACGCGCAGCAGGATCGCCTTGACGTTGTCGTCGTCGGCGGCGGCGGCGATGGCGGCGGCGATGGTGTCGCCGCCCATCTGCTGGCCGTCGAGATAGCTCTCCGACGAGCCGCCGTCGACGATCGCGCCTTCCGCCGCGACCAGCGCGATGGTGCCGTCATTGCCGTAGGGGTGATCGTAAGGCGACCCCTCGCGCTTGTAGTAGTCGGCCAGCGTGACGATGTCGGAGCCCGCGCCGGCGCGTTCCTTGGCGGCGTCCTTGGCGTCGTCCCAGAAGCCGGTCTTGTCGACCAGCCTGGCGTCGAGCGCCCCCTGGGAGAGATAGGGCGCGTTGTCGATCAGCGCGCGCAGGCCGGCGACGTCCATCTTGCGCCGTTCGGCGATGTCGGCGGTCAGCGTGTCGTAGACGGTCTGGAGCAGGCGGGTGGTCGCCTCGCGGTGGGCGGGCGTGTAGTCCGTTTCCGTGTAGACGTTGGCGGCGTTCTTGTATTCGTAGCGCTGGCCCATGTCGGCCCGCGCGCCGATCTTGTCGAAGACGCCGCGCAGGAAGACCGTCGTCGACAGCAGGCCGACGGCGTTCATCTCGCTGGTGCGCTGGATCCACACTTCGTCGGCGAGCGTGGCGAGATAATACTGGCCGATGCCGGGGCCCTGGAAGCTGCCGGCCTGGGCGATGACGAAGCGGCCTTCCTGTCCGGCGCGGAACTCCTCGATCGCCTTCTTCAGTTCCTGCGCATGGGCGCCCGCGATTCCGCCCGAAACGACGCGCAGCACCAGACCCTTCACGCGGGGATCGTCGGTCGCCTTCTTCAGCGCGAAGATCACCTCGACGAACGACATCGGGGCGTCGCCGAAGAGATCGGGGACCGGCGCGTCGAGGAAGCCGCCGCGGGCGTCCAGCGCCAGCACCGTCGCCTTGGGAATGCCCTTGTCGGTCAGCACGCCCCAGACGCCGCCGAGCACCGCGATCACGACGACCAGCGCGACCAGGGTGCCGAGCACCGCGAACGCGTTGCGGAACATGCGTCCGATCCAGCGGAAGACGGCGGCGAAGAACGTGAACATGGGCGGTCCTGCGGGTGAGTTGGCGGGAACCCTAATGGGCGCACTCTCCGCCGTCCATGCAGCGGCGGTCACGAGCCCGACACCTCAACTTGAAAATATGTCTTGACCGAAATGGAACTATATATAACTATTTCTACCAACAAGGAGGTGTTCCATGTCCAAGTACAGCCCTCTCACGACGTTCCTTCGGCGTCAGCCCGGCACGTCATTCCCCATGACATTCGCCGAGATCGAAAAGGTGGTCGGAACGCCCCTGCCGCCGTCCGCGTACAAACACCGCCCATGGTGGTCCAACAACACGGGCAATAGCGTCCTGACCCAAGCCTGGCGCGAGGCGGGTTGGATCACCAGCAACGTCGATATGGTGGGCCGCAAGCTCGTCTTCCGCCGCACGGCCGAAGGGTCCGCGGCCCAGGCGACGCCCAAGCGCAGCAGCGGGCAGAGCCTGATCGTCCAGGGCCTCAGCCCCGAGACGATGCAAGCCCTGCAGGTGAAGGCCGAAGCGGCCGGTCGCTCCGTGGCCGAGATCGCGGCGGAACTGCTGACCGTCCATGCCAAGCCCTCAATGGCCGAGCGGTTGAGTTTTGCCGACCGCATCCGCGCGGCCGGACGGGCCATTCGCGGCATCGACGTGCCTGGGATGATCCGCAACGATCGCGACGCGCGATGATCGGCGTTCTCGACGCCAATATCGCGATCGCGCTGCTTGTCGATCTCCCCTACTCCGCCGCGGCGCGCGATGCGGCTGCAAGACTGGGCTCGGCGATCGCGCCCGATCTCATCATCCACGAAGCGACGAATGCGTTGTGGCGGATCGCGGGAACCGGGAAGATGGACGTGTCGGATTGCCAGACCGTGCTGGCCCAGCTTCCGCTCCTGTTCGATGAAGTCGTTTCGGGGGCCGGCCTGGCGCAAGCGGCGCTGACGCAAGCCGCCGCCCTCGGGCATCCTGCCTATGACTGCTTCTACAGCGCGCTGGCGGCATCGCGGGAGGCGGCCTTGCTGACTGCCGACCGCAAGTTCGCGAGCCTCTTGCAGGGGCGGTTCGGCGTACCCGTCATCTTCGTCGAGTAGCCAGGCAAAAGGGCTGACGGTCGCCCGCCAGCCCCTTCGGCAGCTTCAACTCGGGAACGCTCAGGCGGCCTTGCGCAGGCTCGCGAAGCCCTTCTGGACCGGCTTGAAGGCGCCCTTGGCGGCTTCCGCGGCCAGTTCGCCGACCGTGCGGGCGTTCTTGACGCTCGTCTGGAACTGCGAACGGACATAGGCCGACTGGATCTCGAAGGCTTCCTTGACCGACTTCGCGGCCGCGACCTTCTTGAACGTGTCGAAATAGGTGTTGGCGTCGGCCTGGACGAACTCGATCACCTTCAGGTTCACGTCGCGGATGCCCGCGCCGGCGACTTCCAGCGACGAGCGCACGACGCCCAGCGCATCGCCGGCGTTCTCGCGCACGGCCTTCACGCGCTCCTGGACGTTCTCCCAGGCGCTCTTGGCGCCTTCGGTCAGCGTCTCGACGCGCTCTTCGATCGCTTCGCGCGCCTTGGCGACGAACGACAGGTCGATCGACTTCTCGGCGGCCTTCGGGGCGGCCTTGGCGGCGGTCTTCGGGGCGGCCTTCTTCGCGGTCGCCTTCACAGTACGGGGGGCCATAGCACTCTCCATCGTCTCACATGTTTCTTGGGCGTCTCGGCGGGACGAGGCCCGCGCGCGCCGTGAGGGAGAGATAGGGCGGTTTATGCTGCATTGCAACAAAAATCTTGCGGTGCAACATTTTTCCCGGAATTCCGGGCCTATTTCGGCCGCCGGGGAAAGCGCCGCCAAGCGGCGTGGCGCAGGCCCGGATGGAACGCCGGGGCGAGCGCCTTGCCCATCGGGCCGAGATAGGCCCGTGCGTCATAGGCCGTCCAGGCGGCCGGATCGGCCAGCAGCCGGTCGCAGATGGCGAGCAGCACCACCGGATTGACCGCCATGCCGCAATGCGAGCCGACGATCTCGATATTCTCGCGCGGCAGGGTGCCCTCGATGGTCAGGTCGCCCGCCGGGATGGCGGTTGCGGCCTCGGTGGCGACGCCGTCGAGGGCGCTGAAGATGGCGACCAGCGGCACCGGCGGCGGCGCGTGCAGCCGCTCGGCCGGATGGTCCTCAAGGTGATCCTCGGTGCGCTTGCCGGTCATCAGCCGCATGGCGATGGGCAGCATGGCGTTGAGATGCTCCAGCCCGTCCTTGCGCAGATAGGCCGGACTGCCGAGCGTGATGACCCGGTCGACCAGCTCCGGCATCTCGCGCGCGATCTCGCGGGCATAGATGCCGCCGAGGCTCTGCCCGACCAGCGAAACCTTCGCGCCGCCCTTGTCGGCCATGCGCTTCAGCTTCGGCGCGAGGCGCTCGATCATCTCGGGCAGCGCCGCCGCGTCGCGCGGCCCGCGATTGGTGCCGAGGCCCCAGCTTTCGGCCGCGAAGCCCTGACGGTTGAGGAAGGCGACCAACGGCTGGAGCGAGATCTCCGGCCCGCCGAATCCCGGCAGCGTCAGCACCGGCCGCGGCGTCGGCGCGCGCGGCGCGAGCCGGCGCAGCAGCGGGTCGAAGGCGACCTTCGAGGCGTATTCGCCGGTCGCCCAGCCGACATCCAGAAAGAAGCGCGCGAAATCGAACGCCGAACGCAAGGCCGCCATGTCGCCCCCCTTCAGCCGCGCGCCGCGATGTCAGGGCGGCGGCAGGTCGTCTCCCTTGACGCGGATCTGTTCGCCCGCGCCGTTGTTCTTTTCGCTGTCTTCCTTCACCCGGTTGCCTGAATCGGCGACGGCGACGACGTACCAGTCGCCGAACTGGGGCACGAGATAGTTGTAGAGCACGCTGAAGACCGCGACGCAGCGCGCGCTGTCGCCGGGCTCCAGCTTGGGGATCGCGCAATTCGCCCCGGCGCCGTCGGTCTTGGCGACGACCTCGCCCTTCTGGACCGGCGCGCAGGTGGTCGGGCCACCTTCCTTGGCGGGCCAAGGGATGGTGCCCGCGCCGCATTCGTGCTCGCCGACCGCGATATAGCTGGCGACGTCAGCCATCTTCTTGCCCGGCTCGATCCGCAGCGTCGAGGCCTCCGCCGCCACGCTGCCCTCGTTCCTGACGGTGACCCGCACCGTGATGCCGCGGAAGGCGACCTCGTTGACGATCCGCGCCTCGCCCTCGCCTTCGATGATGGCGTCGTAGCTCGCCCGCGCCTCCACCTTGCGCGTCAGATCGGGACGCGGCGGCGGCGGCGGCGGCCCCGGCGGCTGCATGCGGCGGACCGATTCCAGCGCATTGTTCCGCAGCCCGATGGCCCCGAGATCGGGATAGGCGCCCGGCCCGACCGTGATGCAGGTCGAGGTGTAGTTCTCGCCCTCGCAGAGCTGCCAGAAGCCTTCGATCACCTGGAACGAGGAGACGTTGTCGTCGAAACCGTATTCGTCGAGTTCGGGCACGTCGGCGATCACGTCCAGCGCGTCGCCGCCATAGCCGCCGCTCTTGTAGAGCACCAGACGCGAGGTCTGTTCCGGCGGCTTGGGTTTGGGCTTTCTCTTGGCCTCCGCGACGCCCGCCGACGCCGCCAGAACCATCACCCCCGCCAGCACGATGCGACCGATCACGACTCTCCCCCGTCCGCGCATTGCGTATCGGGCAAATCGTAGTCCACCGCCGCGCCCTTGGCGAGGGCGCTGCGCCCCCGCCCCGGCCCCGATCCTGGCCCGGATCGCAGCGCCGGCCCGTCAGGCGTAATCGTAGGTGAACGAGCCGTTTTCGGCCCTCACCGTGATCGACTTGACCGGCGTTCCCGACATCTGCCGGGTCAGCAGCTCGACGCTGATCTGCGGCAGCAGCGTGTTGGTGAGGATCGTGTCGATCATGCGCCCGCCGCTCTCCACCTCGGTGCAGCGGCTGACGATCAGGTCGATGACGTCCTGGCCGTATTTCAGCTCGATGCCCTGGTTGGCGGCGACCCGCTTGACGATGCGGTCGAGCTGCAAGCGGACGATCGAACCCAGCATCTGGTTGCTGAGCGGGAAATAGGGGATCGTCACCAGCCGCCCCAGCAAGGCCGGCGGGAACTTCTCCAGCTGCTTGGGACGCAGCGCCTTGGCCAGCGCCTCGGCGTCCGGCATCGTCTCCTCGTCCTCGCAGGCCGTGGCGATGACCTCGGTGCCGACATTCGAGGTCAAGAGGATCAGCGTGTTGCGGAAGTCGATCATCCGCCCCTCGCCGTCCTCCATGTGGCCCTTGTCGAAGACCTGGAAGAACATCTCGTGGACGTCGCTGTGCGCCTTCTCGATCTCGTCGAGCAGGACGACCGAATAGGGCCGCCGCCGCACCGCCTCGGTCAGCACCCCGCCCTCGCCGTAGCCGACATAGCCGGGCGGCGCGCCTTTCAGCGTCGAGACGGTATGGGCCTCCTGGAACTCGCTCATGTTGATGACGATGAGGCTGTTCTGGCCGCCATACATGAGGTCCGCCAGCGCATGCGCGGCCTCGGTCTTGCCGACGCCCGAAGGCCCGCACAGCATGAAGACGCCGATCGGCTTGTCGGGATTGTCGAGCTTGGCGCGGCTCGTCTGCAAGCGCTTGGCGATGGCGTCCATCGCGTGATCCTGGCCGATCACCCGCTCCTTCAGCCGGTCGGCGATGGTGAGGATCGCCTTGAGGTCGTCCTTGACCATGCGGCCGATGGGAACGCCGGTCCATTCGGCGACGATCGCCGCCACCGCGTCGCGGTCGACGGCGGCGAAGACCATGGGGCTGTCGCCCTGCGCGGCCTTCGATTCCTCCAGCGCCGCGTCGAGCGCGGCCTGCTCGGCGGCGTCGTCCTCGCCGGCCTCGCGCTTCTTCACCAGCGCGTCGCGGGCGGCGGCGATCTTGGCGATGGCCGCCTTCTCGCTGGCGAGCCGGGCTTCCAGCTCGGCGACGCGGGCGCTCGCCTCCTCGCGGTCCTTCGCCAGCGCCTCCAGCTTCTCGCCGCCGGTGAAGCCCGACTGCCGCTCGCGCGTCGCCATCTCGATCTCCATGTCGAGAATCTCGATGCGGCGGCGCGCGTCCTCCAGCGCGGCGGGCGTCGCGTGCTGGCTGACGGCGACGCGGGCGCAGGCGGTGTCGAGCAGGCTGACCGCCTTGTCGGGCAATTGGCGGGCCGGAACGTAGCGCTGCGATAGCACCACGGCGGCGGCGATCGCCTCGTCCAGCACGATCACGTCGTGATGCTTGGCGATGCCCTTGGCGACGTTGCGGATCATCGCGACCGCGACGGCGGTTTCCGGTTCCTTGACGTTGACGACCTGGAAGCGGCGGGTCAGCGCCGGGTCCTTCTCGATATATTTGCGATACTCGGCCCAGGTGGTCGCGCCGATGGTGCGCAGATTGCCGCGCGCCAGGGCGGGTTTGAGCAGATTGGCGGCGTCGCCGGTGCCGGCCGTGCCGCCCGCCCCGACCAGCGTGTGGATCTCGTCGATGAAAAGGATGATCGGCTTCTCGCTCGCCTCGACCTCGTCGATGACGGCGCGCAGGCGCTTCTCGAACTCGCCCTTCATCGAAGCGCCCGCCTGGAGCAGGCCGATATCCAGCACCTTCAGCGACACGTCCTTCATCGAGGGCGGCACGTCGCCGTCGACGATGCGCTTGGCGAAGCCTTCCACGACCGCCGTCTTGCCGACGCCCGCCTCGCCGGTGAGGATCGGGTTGTTCTGGCGGCGGCGCAGCAGGATGTCGATCATCTGGCGGATCTCGGCGTCGCGGCCGATGATGGTCTCGATCTCGCCCTTGCGCGCCTTCTCGGTCAGGTCGATCGAATATTGGGCGAGCGCCTTGCCGTCGCCGCCTCCGGCCGCAAGCCCGCCGTCGCCGCTGTCGCCCGCCGGGGCGCTGGAGGCGGCGACATCGGCCTCGGAGGACGGCGCGACGATCTGCGCGAACTCGGCGCTCAGCGTCTCGGCGTTGATCTTGCGGAACTCCAGCGAAATCGACTGGAGCGCGTTGCGCAGCGAGGGCGTCCTCAGCGCCGCGACGATCAGGTGGCCGGTGCGCACCTTGGCGGCCGAAAAGGCGAGCGAGGCGTAGATCCAGGCGCGCTCGGCCAGTTCCTCGATCAGCGGCGAGAAATCCGAAATCGCGGTCGCGCCGCGCGGCAGGGCGTTCAGCGCCTCCACCACGTCCTGCGCGAGGCGAGCGTCGTCGATGCCGAATTTGGAGCGGATCGCGGCGAGGTCGTTGCGCTGGTCCTGCAGCATCTGGTGCAGCCAGTGCACCAGCTCGACGTATGGGTTGCCCCGCATCTTGCAGAACGTCGTCGCGTTCTCGAGGCTCTTGAGAGCCGCCGGGTTGAGCCGTCCGAAGAGTGCGCCTCGGCTGATGTCCGCCATGTCCCACGTCCTTCCCCCGCGAGGTCCTTCCCTCGCGACCGCCGCCGCACTCTATGTCCGCCGCGTGACGGTTAGAATGCGCGCATTGACCCAGGCGGCGCGAGGCGCAGGTCGCGCCGCGGCGGCCCGTCCGTCCCGCCGCCCATCCAGCCCGTCCAGCCGAGCCGCGTCGTGCCGCCGAGCCGGGCGGGCTGGGTTTCGGCGCTGTCCAGTTCGTATTCCAGCCGCCAGTCGAGATGGGCGGGCACCAGCGCCGCGAGGATGCGGGCGGCGAGCGCGAAGCCCGGCGCGTCCGGCAGATGCGCCTCGAAATCGGCGAAGCGGTCGAATTTCAGCCGCACCAGACAGGCATCCTGCACGGTGTAGATCGAGGTTCCGGCGGTCGCGCCGCGGCCGAGGCCGCTGTTGAGCCCGCCCAGCCGGGTCGCGTCGGCGGGATCGAGCTTGCGCCACGCGCCGACGAATTCGTCGATCTCGACCTCGATCCCCAGCAAGGCGCGGGCCGTGTCGCCGATGGCGGCCGGGCTGCGGCGGGCGGCGGTCTGTCCGGCGAAGCCCATGAGGGCGAGCAGCACGCGGTCCGGCTCGTCGTGCGGCGAGGCGTCGGCGAGGCCGCCGAGCGCCCCGACATAGTGCTGGAAGAGATCGCCGCCCGGCCGGTCCTGATGGGCGACCGGCTCGCAATCCGCCCAGGCGCGGAAGAAGAGCTGGATCATCCGGTTGGACAGGACGTCCAGGAACGCGCCATAGGGGCGCTCCTTGGCGTAGCTGCGCTCGTAGATGGCGAGTTCCGACATCTGCAGCGGCATCGGGCCCATGGGGCCGAGCAGCCCCATGAAGAAGACGCGCAGCGCCACCGGCCCCGCCGCCGCCGCGGACGGCAGGCGTTCGAGGCTGGCGGCCGCGAAGCCCAGATGCGGGGCCTG
>ERZ724507.1417-NODE-1417-length-10316-cov-7.306305_pt1 | contig 10316 bp, 5 predicted proteins | sample MGYA00376040_ERZ724507 | MGnify/ENA primary metagenome ERZ724507 (study PRJEB28724, sample SAMN07190883) | activated sludge metagenome | isolation source: activated sludge of sewage treatment plant in Hong Hong | place: Hong Kong | collected 2016-03-17 ...
CGAGATAAAACCGAACCCAGCTGTCGATTCCGTCAACGACCCTCGTGCAAACCCTCGCGGGTTCCCTCGCACTTCCGCCGTGCAGCACAGAGTCGGGAACTCTCGACGGAGACGCTGAGAAGTGACAATCAGCCGTCTAACGTGTTTTGGCCGGGGCGGGAGCGGGCGGTGCTGGTGGACTTTGGCTTGGTGGTTTCCTACAGTCGACCGGACCGTCGAGAAGCGCTCCAGATGGCCCCAACGATGGCGGGGACGGTGTCGTACATGGCGCCGGAACAGATTCTCGGTGAGCTGGTCGATGCCCGCGCCGATATCTTTGCGCTCGGCTGCATGCTCTACGAGAGCTTGACCGGATACTTGCCGTTTCCGTCGACGCTGGCCGAGCGAATGGATCGCGTCGAGGAGCCGGTGCGAAGACCCTCGAAGCTGGCACCGTGGCTGCCCAAGGGGCTGGACGAGCTGATCCTGCGAATGCTTGCCCCGGACCGACGGGATCGCATCGGGCACGCACAAGACATTGCGCAAGCCCTCACTTCGTCGCTGTTCGTCGATGTGCCGCAGCGTGGCATCGAGCCCATCCGCAGTCGGGACTATCTGTACCGCTCGGGCTTCGTCGGACGAGAAGACCTGCTCGATAGCCTACACCAGCGACTCCACAAGCTGATTGCGGGACAAGGGCAGCTTGTGCTGCTCGAAGGGGAAAGTGGCAGCGGCAAGACCCGGCTGCTCAGCGAGCTGCTCCGCAGTGCCGGTCGCGCCGGAGTGTTTGTCGCGACGGGAGAGTGTCCGCCGCAGAATGTGACGGACAAGGGCAGCCCGGTGATTCACATCGGACCGCTCAAGCCGCTGCGTCCGCTGCTTGCATCGATCGCGGATCGCTGTCGTCAAGACGGGGAGGCGTGTACACAGCGACTGCTCGGCGCGCACCTTCATGTGCTGTCGGCGATCGAGCCGGGACTTACCAGCCTGCCCGGTGCGGATCGACTGCCGAAAGCGTCGCCGCTGCCGATTGATGCCGCCAAGCATCGCGTCCTTGGAGCGCTGTCGGACTGCATGCTCACGCTGGCGAAAGAACGTCCGCTGCTGCTGATGCTCGACGACTTGCAGTGGGCCGATCCGCTGACGATGGAGTTTTTGGGATATCTCGACGATGGAGCGCTACGACAAGCGCCGATTCTGGTCGTCGGAACCTTTCGCAGCGAGGAGATGACCAGCGCTCTGCACACGCTCACGATGCGAGCGACGATTACGCGACTGGCGATGCGGCGACTGGATGAGCGCGCCGTTTCACAGATGATTGCGGACATGCTGGCAGTTCGGCAAGCACCGACGGAGCTGGTCCTGTTTCTGAAGGACGCCACGGCGGGCAATCCGTTCTTTATCTGCGAGTATCTTCAGACGGCGGTAAGTGAGCACCTGCTGCGACGAGACCAGCAGCTCGGCTGGGTGATTTGCAGCGACCAGCAGGAGCCGGAGTCGTGGCAAAAAAAGCTGCACGCCATGGGAATGCCAAGCACGCTGCAAGCGATGATCGTGCGACGGCTGAGCCGACTGGAAGGAACGCTGCGCACGGTGGTAACGACCGCGTCGGTGCTGGGACGAGAGTTTGAAAGTGAGCTGCTCTTTGCGGTCTGTGGACTCCAGGAAACCGACGGAGCGGATGCGCTCAACGATCTGCTTCGACAGCAGTTTCTGGACCCAGCGGGCGGTGGTCGCTATCGGTTCGTTCACGACAAGCTGCATGAAGCGGCGTATCTGTCGCTGCCCGACGAGCCCAAGCGTCAGACGCACCTCGCCGCGGCGCAGGCACTAGAAAAGATGCACAGTGACCACTTTTTGGCGCTCGCGCATCACTACACCAGCGGCAACGAAGCAAACAAAGCGCGACAGTATCTGCAAAAGGCGGCGCAGAGTCTGCTCCGCACGGGTGCTCATCAAGCGGCGATTCCGCTGCTGTCCCAAGCGCTGCGCTTTGCGAGGGATCCAAAGTGCGTCATCACCAACGACGAGCGAGCCGAGCTTCACCGGCTGTACGCCGACGCGCTGTTTGGGATGGGAGAAGTTGAACACAGCGCCGAGCACGCAGAGCAAGCGCTGAAGCTGCATCGGCTCTCTCTTCCCAAGAGTCATTGGCGGATGCTGCTGTGTCTTGTTCCGCTGATTGTGGAGCAGATCTATTGGCTGGTTCGGAAGACTCCGCAATCGGCATCCAGCGACGAAAGAATGCTCACTGTGGCCCAAGCCGCGCTGCGTCTGTCTAGCTGTCACTTCGCAGACAGTCGACAGCGGATTCCTTCTCTTTTATCAACCCTGCTCGCGGCAAACCTGGCCAATCGAGCGGGTCGCCAAGGACCACGCGCGATTCCCTATGCAACGCTCGGCTATGTGGTGGCGATGATGAAGCTGCCACGGCTCCCACAGCGCTACTTTGAGGAAGCGATGGCCGACGCGGTGGCGCGCTCTGATCTGCACAGTCAGGTTGCTGTCTCTGCGTTTCAGTGTGCGCTCTATCAATCGCAAGGACAGTGGTCGCAGATGGATGAGAGTGTGCGCAAAGGAACCTTCGCGGCAGCATTTAGCGGTGATCCGCTCGGCACAGAGACGATGGCGATGCTGCAATCAGGAAAGGAGCTGCTGGTCGGAGAGCTGGCGTCGGCAGGAACACACCTCGAACAAGTCTGTCGAACGACCGGACTGCGTCGCGCGGAACGGAATCGTGGCTGGGCGATGTCTCTGCTTGGACTACAGCGCTACTGGATCGGACAGCTTGCGGAAGCCCGCGATCTGGCCGAGCGTGCGCTGGTCTGTCTCGGTACAGAGCAAGGCAACGATGCGGCCAATCCGAAAGCACTGCTCGCCGCGATCACGCTGATGAACGGACACAGAAAGCAAGCGCACCGCCTCGCGGAAGAAGCGCTGGAGATCCTTTTGCGCCGGCCTCTGTTCTTTCAGATGTGGCCCGCTAGCTCGTTGATCCTCGATACGCTGCTGCGGCTGCTGGAACAGGAAAGTGACCAGACTTCGCCGCTCGCGAGCAAGCTCACCGAACAGATTGATCAGGTGCTACAGCGACTCAAGCGGATGTGTCAGATGGCTCCAATTGGTCTTCCGATGTACCTGCGCGCAAGCGGAATGCTGCTGCGAATCAGCGGACAAACACACGCTGCACAGCGACGGATTCGACAGGCTGTGGAATCGGCGCAAGCGCTCAAGCTTCCGATGTCGGAAGCCGCTGCATACATCGAACTGGCGAAGCTGTCCCCACCACAATCCGATGAACGTAGCGACCTGATTGCACGCGCCAAACAGCTCGCGCAGCCGATTGGAAGCGTCACCCTGATGAATCGCGCCGACGACGTACTTGCAAACAAGTCGCACTAACTTCCCACGCGATACCGCCGGTTCCGTCAGATTCACCTGCCCAGGAGTCCTTTCAAACGCAAAGGACTGTCATTTGTCCGCAAGATGTACACAGTCCGAACCAGATGCGGCATCCTATCGAGCAATGCCCTCGTGGTTTGGATTTCTAACGCTTGGCGCTTGGCTGACAACGATCGGAATGGCGGCTCTGTTCAGAGGTCGTCAGTTCGCGATGTTTGCCGGGATCATCATCGGTCTGCACTCTCTTATCGCGGCAGAGATTGCGGACATGTTCCAGCCGGTGTGGGGACTGTTTGTCGCGCTTCACATCGCGGTCTACCTACACGTCATGATGCTGGTCCGGCCTCGGATGCGTCCCCTGCCCTATCGCCTGATTGTGAGCTGGCCGGGATCGTTCTTTTGGGCCGGAACGCTGCTGGCGATGCCGTGGGCTGTGATCAAAGCGCTCGGGTTTACACCGTGGGGCATTGTGATTCCGTACGCACTCGCAGCGATTGGATTTTTGCAGTCTCACTTCTCGCATCCTGAAGAGGTGGATCTGGTGGTGGCAGACGCACATCGCGACACCGCAAAGCCGCTTCCACATCCACGAGGAACCGCGCGCAGCGTCCGTCCGCTCAAGATTGTGCAGATCACCGATCCGCACCTGGGTCCGTTTATGTCGGTGGCGCGACTACGTCGGATTGCGGAAGATGCAGTACGGAAGCAGCCCGATCTGGTGTGTCTGACCGGAGACTTTCTGACCATGGAATCCCAGAGCGATCCGTCGCTGCTGCGTGAAGCACTGGAGCCGCTCACCGCACTTCCTGGTCGGGTCTTTGCGTGCCATGGAAACCACGATCATGAAGCACCAGAAGTGGTCCGCAGCGCGCTCACCGCAAACGGAATCCGCCTGCTTGTAGACGAAGCCGCCGTGGTCGATACCGAAGCTGGCCGGGTTCACATCGTGGGAATGGACTTCGCGTGGCAAGATCGCAAAGAACGCATGCAGAAAGTCTGTCAGCAGCATCCGCGCATTCCCGATACGCTGCGACTGGTTCTGCTTCACGATCCGGGCGCATTCAAGCACCTTCCCGAAGGCGAAGCGGATCTGGTTCTGTCAGGACACACGCACGGAGGCCAGGTCGGACTGCTCAGCCTGGGACTCCCATGGACGTTCCTCAGACTGTTCGGAATCTCCATTCCTGATCACGGCTTTTGGGCGCGTGGTCGCGATCGGATGTATGTACATCGCGGAACAGGACACTACGGATTCCCGCTGCGCGTCGGAGTTCCCGCCGAAGAGAGCCTGCTTCGCATCCATCGCGCCTAGCCACTTAGGGACTGTGATGTACTGCGCGTCGTCGGATTCAGCGCGCTCAACAGACCTTGTACCAGCGTCGCTGCGGTGGGTCGACTCTGCGGATCGGACGAAAGACAGGATGCCAGCAGCTGAGAGAGCGCGATCGGAATTCCTGCGCAGCGCTTGTCCAGCGAAATCAAGAGCGGAGCGACGATTCCCAGCTCTTCCCACAGCAGCGGCGGCTGTTCAAACGGAAGCGCGCCAGTCAGCACTTCATAGGCAACCATTCCGAAGCTGAACACATCTGACGAAGGCATCGCCAGGTGCGCACCGCGTCGCAGCTCAGGAGCCATATACAGAGGCGTTCCCAAGATCGTTCCCGCTTGGGTTAGCTCTTCGGATGGACGACGTCGTCGCCCCTTTGGAGCGAGGGTGTCACGGCCTGCGCTGACGGCAGACTCACGCGGGGTCATGATGACCTCTGGCGGTGCAAGCGTACGCAGCGACGAGAACACGTCGCTTGGCAGCTCCTCTGTCACTGCACGCTGAAGCTGTCCGCGCCAGGTGCTTGCGTTACACAGCGCGCCACGCGTTTGGCTCCTCGCATCCACTTGTGCAGCCAGCGAAGCCATCTCCCGCGCGGCCTGCGCAGGCGTGCTGGGCGTATCGGGCCCCGAGTCCAGCAGCCGCGAGATCCCAAAGTCTGCCAACTTCACCAGCGTCGATCCATCCCCCCGCGTTTCAACCAAGACATTGCCCGGCTTGAGATCGCGATGGACTGCGCCAGCGGCATGAACGGCGGTCAGCGCCTGGGCGGTCTGTAACAGAATCTGCAGCATGAAGTCGCGCTCACCGTAGCGATGGGTCAGCTCAGCCAGGCTCCTTCCGCGCACCAGTTCCATGATGATGTAGGCAACGCGATCGTCGGTGATATCGACATCCACAATGTCAATCAAGTTGGGATGATTGATCCGCGCCAGCAGCTGCGCTTCCCGTGCAAAGCGCGCCATCGCGCGATGACTGAGCTTGTCTCCCAAGACCTTCGCAGCGAAGTGTTTTCCGTCGGAAAGACGCACCACTTCATACACCGTTCCCATCCCACCTTGACCCAAGATATCGCCGATCAGATAGCGCTCTGCTAGCACAACTCCGCGCGCCAACATGGGCTGAAACTCTGTGGATGTCTCCTCTTCATCAAACGCATCACTGCGAGCCAGATCCGACTCCATCGACGCAATGAGCAGACGCGATCGCTGCTCGATCTGGCGACGGAGTTCTTTGTTCAGCTGCTGCACTTCTGCGGTGTGTTCCTGAAGCGTTCGGATCTGCTCCAAGATGTCTGTTCGCATCCGATCGAGCGCACTCGCCAGGGGAAACAGAGAGCTTTCGGAGTCGATCGAGACCGGCGTATTTAGATCTCCGCTGGTCATCCGCGCCACCGACGCCAGCAGCACTTCCTGTTCCGCCACTTTGCGCTGCGCCTGCTCGGTCATACGACGCAGCTTGTCTGCTGCATCTTCCGCTTGCGTACGCGCACGCAGCAGCTCACGCTCATATTCTCGACGATTGGGCGCACTGGCAAACAGAACGCGAACCAAGGACTCCTTCCCTGCGTCATCCTTCTGCACGCTGGCGGCAAGCAGGACTGGCATCTGTCGACCGTCTTTGCAGCGCAGATCGAGCGAGATTTCACTCAGGAAGCCCCGCAAGCGCAGCAGCGGAATACAGTGCGTCTGAAACAGAAGTGCGCCCGGAACGGTCAGCAGCAGCGAATAGGGACTGCTGTGTTGCAGCTCTTCCTTGCTGTATCCAGTCCACGCGAGCAGCGTCCGGTTGACGTGAACGAGCCGTCCGGTGCCGTCGACAAAGAGAAGTCCGCACGGGCTCTCTTCATACAGCTCGTACTGCGATTCGGGCAAAGTGTGCATGCTCAGTTCTGACTGGCGAGATAGAGGCGAATCGCAGCAATCATCTCTTCAGGAGCACTCAGGTTGGGACAGTGTCCGGTTGCGCGCAGCTTTTGCATCGCACTGTGTGCAAGGTGGCGATGTAGATAGTCACCGACAGACTCCGGTGCAATCGCATCCTGACTGCACTGCAAGATCAGCGAAGGACAAGACAGCTTTGGCAGATCACTTCGGTTGTCCGACAGAAACGTCACGCGCGCAAAGTGGCTCGCGATGTGGTGATCGGTTCGGCAGAAGCTTCCGTTTAGCTCTTCGCTCAGCGCGGGACGATCGGGATTTCCCATGATCGTCGGTGCCACGATGCTGGACCACGCCATAAAGTTGGCGTCCATCAGCTCCAGAAGACCTTCAATGTCTTTCTGGGTAAATGCACTCTGGTAATCGACATCGTGAATGTAGCGCGGTGAAGGAGCGACCAAGATCAAACGCGAAAACAGGTGCGGCGCTTTGATCGCAGCCAGTACACCAATCATCGCGCTGACAGAGTGTCCGACAAACACCACATTGCGCAGTCCCAGATCCGTGCAGATCTCAACGATGTCATCCGCGTAACCGCTGAGCGTTCCGTACTTTTCGCGACTGTAGCAGGACGTGTCTGATGCTCCAGCACCGACGTGATCAAACAGGATCACGCGATGATCTTGTTCAAACGCTGGCGCGACAAAGCGCCACATTCCTTGGTCACAGCCAAACCCATGAGCAAATAGCATCGGAGTACTGCCACTTCCGTACTCCCGCACATTGTTGCGCAGCAGAGACTTCATATCCCGATCCCCCTTCCCAACGTTCCCCCGACGAAGTGCTCTACGGACTGACATCGCTTGATTCAGATCCAGATATCCTTTGCGCCGATCGCAAAGTCACGCAGCCGAGCAGAACCGTCGAAAGCCTAACTGCCGCTGTCCTGTCGGTCAAGTCACATCCGGGATGCAGTGAAAACCACAGCGCTTTTCGATTCCCAACCGATCGGATTGTGCGTGCGCTTCAGCAGACAGAACGCCGTGATGCGCGAAGGAATGCGGAAGCAATCGCGAAGGAAGAGAACAAGACAGACAGCCAGACCGGAAGGAACGGAAGGAGCGAAAGGAGCGAGAACAGAGCGAAAGAAGCGAGGAGAGGAGCAAAGAGCGCTACAGCTTCTTGCCGCTGCTTGCCCAGCTTTCCAGATACGGACCAAAGCCTTGCAGCGCCGTTCGCTGCATGTACAGCAGCATGCCGCGCGTTCCGCCAAGCTCCGTTCCACCACCCGCGCGACCGGGACCACCGTGCAGAAGATGTGGCATCACCGTACCGGGCGGAATGAATGCACCCGCAACCTTTTCGCTGCCCAGACAGACTCGACCATGGAAGGGAGCCAGTCCAAGCGCCATCTGTCGCAGGAAGTCTTTGTCGTCGCTGTAGACGCTGGCCACCAGGCCGCCTTCGCCACGACCAGCCAGCGCGATGACGTGCGCATCATCACGATACGGAATCACCGTTGCCACCGGAGCGAATACCTCGTGGGAGTGAACCGCCAAGAGCGCGTCTCCGTCCGCCGCACAGAGCAGCGTCGGCATCACAAAGTAGCCCTTCCCTGCGTCGGCTCCGTGCAGCGTCAGCTTGTCCGGTCCGCCAAAGACAATCCGCGCTTCCTGCGCCAGCTTGGCAATTCCCGCGAGCGCATCGGCCTTCTGCTGCGCCGTCGACAGCGGTCCAATCGTCACCTCATCGAGGGTTGGCGCACCGACTTTGTGCTGGCTCAGTCGATCCGTCAGATCTGCGACCACTGCATCGACCTGCGCGGCTGGGACGAAGATCCGACGAATCGCCGTACACTTCTGACCGGCCTTCTGCGTCAGCTCTTTGGTCACACAGGTCAGGAACAGATCGTAGGTCGGAGATCCCGACTCCAGATCCGGTCCCGCAATCGCGACGTTCAGGCTGTCTGCTTCGACATTGACGGGAATTCCCTTTTCAAGCACCCGCCGATGACCACGCAGCTTGGCCGCTGTATCCGACGATCCAGTAAACGCGACCACATCTTGCGCGCCCAGGTGATCAAACAGATCGCCCACGCTGCCGCAGATAAGCTGCGCCGCTCCGTCGGGAAGCGCGCCGCTCTGTAACATCACTTCGAACATCCGATGCGCAAGCAGAGCGGTGGACGTCGCAGGCTTTGCCACAAACGGCATGCCCGCTGCAATCGCCGTTGCTGCCTTTTCCGCCAGGCCCCACGCTGGAAAGTTGAAGGCATTGATGTGAACCGCGACACCGACGCGCGACACCAGAACATGCTGACCCGATAGCCGCGACGACCGACCGAGTGCAATCGGCTCACCGTCGACGAGATAGTGCGCATCCCCGAGCGACTTACACAGCTCTGCGTAGTACGCAAACGTCGCCGAGGCACCGTCGACATCAAACTTGGCATCCGAGCGTGTGTTGCCCGCGTTCGCCATCCCGAGCAGGAGCAGCTCGTCGCGGTGCGCCACAATCGCGTCGGCCAGCTTCTTACAGATCACGCCACGCTCGGCAAAGCTCAGCTTCCGCAGCGCCGGGCCTCCGACGGTACGAGCCCATGTAAGCGCGCCCGCCATGTCCAGTCCGTCGGTGCTCGCTTCGGCAATCGGCTCCTCGGTGGTCGCGTTAAACAGCGTCACACCTTGGCCCTGCCCAAAGACCCAGGCACCCTTCAAATAGCTTGATAGCTTCTTCATCGTCAGCTCTTTTTCCGTCGCGAGCGCACTTCGCTCGACACGTCAGGACCGATTGGTCGGTTCGTGTGGATTTTGGATGCGGATGACGTAGGTCAACCGAGCGAGGTTCTTTAGCACGTTGGGAACGCGCTTAAACAGGTTGATCGACGGAGGCCGCTTTTCGACGATGTGCACCGGAATCTCCTCGACACGCTTGCCTTCGCGCTGTGCCCGGATCACAAACTCCGACGCAAACAGGTCTTTGTCGACCACGCAGTGCGACACCGTATCAAGCAGGCTCGCGCGACGGAACGCCTTGAGCCCGTGCGTATCGGTGCCACGAAAGTCAAGCAGCACCCGCAGCATCCCGTTGATGGTCTGCGTCGCCACCCGTCGCAGCAGCGGTCGCTTGTCGTGTGCGCCGCTCATCGCCTTCGATCCAACCACCATGTCGGCGCGACCCGTCGTCAGAAGCGCGAGCGCACGCTCGTAGAAGTCGACGTCGCACAGATCGATCTCGTCGCACATCACGTAGGTTCCGCGCGCTCGCTCGATGCCTGCCTTCATCGCTGCACCGTAGTTGGGCCGTCCGAGCGAGTCGATTCGCACCTGCGGATAGCGCGCCGCCAGCTCTTGCCCGATCTGCACCGTGCGGTCCGACGAGCCGTTCTCGCTCAGCAAAATCTCATAGCTCGCCAGCTCTTTTGTGTTCGCCTGCGCCGTCTGGAGGCGCTCGATCAAGTCCACGACGGCAGAGTGCAGGATTCCCTCTTCGTTGTAGACGGGAATCACGATTGAAACGGTGGGCGTATCTAAGCTCGACATCTTACTTCTTCTTCAGCAGTCCCGACGGATTCGTCAGCTGCGCAGCGATATCACGCCCGAGCATCAGACAGTCCTCCATCGAGTTATAGGTCCAGCTACCGAGCAGCCCGAGGATGTCGCCCGCACGCAGCGACAGCGAGACGCGGGAGACCGCCTTCCGGCGTCCGAAGTGTCTCGAGAGATCGG
>ERZ724507.1421-NODE-1421-length-10305-cov-3.796780_pt1 | contig 10305 bp, 9 predicted proteins | sample MGYA00376040_ERZ724507 | MGnify/ENA primary metagenome ERZ724507 (study PRJEB28724, sample SAMN07190883) | activated sludge metagenome | isolation source: activated sludge of sewage treatment plant in Hong Hong | place: Hong Kong | collected 2016-03-17 ...
GATCATGGACATCGACCAGATCACGCAGGCGCAGTCCCTCGTCCGGATCGCCCTCGAGGAACAGATGCACCAGCGCGTGCAGCACCATGTCGGTCGGCGCGAGCACACGCAGGCGCGGGTCGGCGAGCGGTACCGCCGCTGCAAACAATGGTCCGGGGTCGGACTTGATGCGGCTGGTGCGTGGCAGCAGGCGATGATGGAGGTCGATCTCGGTCCCTCGTTCGCCGTGGCGGAGAGGCGGAATTTCGTGCATCCAGACGCGATAGTAATGATCTGCGTAAGGGTCGATCTCCATTCTGAACCAGCCGCGGTCGACCAGCCTCTTTTCGACCTCGGCGAGCCTTTCCTCGGGAATCAGCAGATCGGCATCGGCAAAGATCCGGCCGTCCGCCGGCGGCAGACCCGCCAGCAGATAGCCGGTTCCTTTCAGCAGGATCAGCGCTACGTCGATCCCCTCGAGTGCCCAGAGGATGCGATCGATCTCCCAGGACACCAGCGTCCTGCGATGCGCGATGACGTTGCGTGCGGCCCGCAAATGGGCAGCTGCCCGTGGCGGGATGCCGGCGAGCAGGCACCGGCGCGACAGTTCGCTCTCCAGCCGCCCGAGCAGTCTGGCCTGCCGGGCGACGCGCAGCAGCAGCTCCCAGTCCGCCGGCGGCAAGGTCGGCAGCCTTTCCGGTGTTGTCAGGGCGTCGAGCAGCAGGCTCTGCGCCCGCCGATTCTGGGCGACCGCGCTAGCCACTGGCGAAACCGGACAGTTCGCCGAGCGCGGCGACTGCCTCGTCGAGATCGGAGTAGCTGAGCGAATAGCAATCACAGCCGGCGATCATCGCGCCGACCAGCCGGAAAGCGCCTTCATCGAGGACTTCGTAGTTGAAGGCATTGGTTGCGACCATCAGGAACGCCCGGCTTTTCGCTATCGGGTTCAAGAGCAGCGGTGAATTGGCGATCCAGCGCGGGAACACGAAGCAACGGGGCCGGGCAGTCTCCTGCGCACGCCGGATACTGTCGACCGGCGGTCGGACGTGTGCCACCGTACCCTTGCGCGTCCCGTGGAAGGAGGGGCCAATGTACGCTTCCGGCCGGAAGCGCCTGATCACTTCGATCGATTCGTTCTTCAGCGGGATCAGGCGCGGCATCGGCAGCAAGCGGCCATCCTCGGGTCGCACCAGGCCAAATTCGTCGGACAGCAGGCGACAGCCCGAGTGTACCAGCGCCGTGCAAAGAGTCGATTTGCCGTCGCCGGGAGATGCCGGGAAGAGCATCGCGTGCCCGTTGCGCTCGACCACCGCTGAGTGGAGCATCAGCAGATGATGCGAGCGGGTGGCCACGCACCAGTTGACTCCCCACTCGAAGGCGGGAAAGGCATGCGCCAAGGTATAGGGGGCGAACGGCGAATGTCCGTCGAGTGCAAAACACGCCTGCTTGCGTATCCAGCGGCGCAGGCTGTGCGGCGGGCTGGCGATGCGGACGTGGAAGTCGGTGATCGATGTCTCGTCCGGCACCGGGTACGGTTCGTACAACGGGTACGCGAGCGAGGCGAACGAATCGAGGTTGGAGCGGATCAGCAGGTTGAAGGGGCCGAACTGGACTCTCAGCCCCTCTCCTGCCAGTTTTTCTCCGAATTCCCGGCGGCTCAGATCACCGATGATCATCAAGCGGCAACGGCTTCTTCCCGGCACACGAGCAGGCCCAATTCTTCCAGTCGCCAGACGGCGAAAGCAAAATCATTGGCGCCCAGGTCGCCATTGCCGATGCCAAGGGCCAATTCAACCGCTTCCTTCACCCGCCTGGCCGTCTGTGGGCCCTGTTCCAGAGAGCGGAGAATCCATGCGGTGGTTTCGTTGAAGACGTGGGTTTCGGCGGACGACGGCTGATACACAACGAAGACATCGTCCCAGTGTTGCCAGATCAGTGAGCGACCGGTGGAGATCAGAATCACCAGAAGCGCCGCAGTTGCCTGTTGCCCGTGATCAGCAATTTTCCGACGCTCATCCCGTGCGGGTTCGACCGGACTCTCGACTCGGTGCGTTTCTGTCCGCTAGCCGCCAGTCAGGGAAGAGGCACTGGTTGCGCTGAGGATTGCAATCGGCTGGTTGTTGAACTGGCTTCCGGTACCGCAGCGGAAGAACGGGTTGGTGGTGGTTCCCAACTGCTTGACCGGGGTGTGATCGGTGACCACGTTGAAGGCGTCCGTCGGATGCACTCTCAAGGCAATATCGGCATCGGTGCACTGGGCGACGTGCGTCACGCACTGATCCTGACCGTCCATCAGACCCGTGATGTTGAGTCCTCCCGCATCGACAATATGCCCGTTGTTGTCCACTCTCGCCAGAAGTTTTGCTCCCGTGCAGGAAGCCGCTGCCAGTGCACCGCTGCGCAAGGTCAGCACCAGCGGCGCCACGGCTGCCGCCCCACGCACCCAGCGCCTGCGGCCGATATCCAGCTCGCTGATGGAAGTCGTGTCTGCGATCATGGCGCTCTTGTCGACCGGCGACTGCTGTGTCGATTCTGTCGCTTCGCCAATTGCGTCCATAGTGTTCATCGTGCTTCTCCCACAGATTTCCGAACTCGGGTGGAACGTTCCAATGTCGCGGCCATCGCGTTGTTCACCAGTCGTCTTGTTGCCATTTGCTGGAGCAATGAAATCATTTTAGCTGCTGCAGCAACGGTCTGCATGTGGCTTACATCACGCTTTGATCCGCGAATCGGAGCAAGTTCCGTGTTTGCTCCCACCCATCGCTCGCCGGGCTAGGTCTGTTGTAAACCGAAGCAACTTCCATGCCCAAAACGGACGATGGTCGGAAACAGTGGTTAAATCATCGGACTATAAACGCCTTCCCGTCTCCAGTGGATGTCTCGCTCGCGTCAGTGTAAAAAAAACCGACACCCCACGCTGGATTGTTGCCGCTCTCGGTCCCGCTGCGGCGGCAGACCGGCCTACTTCCGTGCCCTTGGCGGCCGTACTCCGGAAGGCGGCAGTCAGAGTTTCAGACGGTCGAGCAGCTCGGTTTCCAGCTTGATGCGACTGGCAGTTTCGCCGAGGTCTCCACCACTGATCAGGAAGGTGTCTTCCACGCGCTCTCCGAGCGTCGAAATCTTTGCCGTGTGCAGATTAGCACCATGCGCAGCCAATGTCATGGCGATCGTGTAGAGCAGACCGGGGCGATCGGCAGCATTGACGGAGAGAACGTAGTGCGAGCCTTTTTCATCGCGTTCGATGGTGATCTGCGGCTGGATCGGGAAGTGCCTCACCTGTCGCGAGACACGCCCGCTGCCGGGCGCTTCCGGCGCAGTCTGGCGGCTCAGGCGCTCGGTGAGTTCGTGTTCTACATAGCTGATCATCGTGCGGTCACTGCCTCGATCGCTCAGGTCGAGCAGCATGAAGCTGTCGAGTGCATAGCCGTGGCGAGTGGTATGGATCTTGGCATCGACGATGGTATACCCGGCGCGGGCGAAAAAACCGACCACGCGTGCGAACAGGTCACGCTGGTCGCGCGTGTAAATCAGCACCTCCAGCCCTTCTCCCTGTGGATTCACTCTTGCCTTGACGACCGGCTGTTCGGTGCCGGTGCGGTAGTGCAGGGAGCGCGTGTGCCAAGCGATTTCCTCGGCCGAGTGGCGCAGGAAATACACCGTATCGAGCTGTTTCCACAGGCGCTCGTGGACGGTGTTGGTGAGCCCGAAGTAGCGCAGCAGGCGCAAGGCCTCCTGCTGGCGTTCCTCGATCAATCCCTGCCTGACCGGAGCCTTGCCGCCGGCGAGCAGAGTGCGGCAGGTGCTCCGGAAGAGCTGTTCGAGCAACTGTCCCTTCCAGGCATTCCACACCTTCGGGCTGGTGCCGCGAATATCGGCGACGGTGAACAGATAGAGTGCCACCAGATGTCGCTCGTCCGCCACCATCCTGGTAAAGGCGGCGACGACGTCGGGGTCGGCGATGTCCTGTTTCTGGGCGACCGTAGACATCAGCAGGTGCTGGCGAACCAGCCAGACGATCAGTTCGGTATCGTCGGCGGCAATGTCGTGCTCGGTGCAGAACTCGGCGGCATCCACCGCGCCAAGTTCCGAGTGGTCACCGCCACGGCCCTTGCCGATGTCGTGAAAGAGGGCAGCCACGTAGAGTACCCAGCAGCGTGGGAAATCCTTGATCAGCTCGCTGCACAGGGGATACTCGTGCGTGAACTCGTCGGCGAGAAAACGACGCAGGTTGCGCAGAACCTGCAGGGTGTGCTGGTCTACGGTATAGACGTGGAACAGGTCGTGTTGCATCTGACCGACGATCTTGCCGAACTTGGGCAGATAACGGCCGAGGATTCCGAACTGGTTCATTCGCCGCAGCTCGTGCAGCACGCCGCGAGGTTGCTGGAGAATCTCCAGAAAACAGGAACGATTGGCGTGGTCACGGCGAAACGTCTCGTCAATCAGCGTCCGCGCATGCCACAGTGCACGCAGGGTACGTGCCGTCATGCCCTGCAACGCCGCGTCTTTCTGCAGCAGCAGGAAGCCTTCCAGCATCGCGCCAGGATGCTTGTGGAAGACGTCCTCGTCGATCACGTCGAGCAGGTCATGTCGGTTCTGAAAACGGGGATTGATCTTCTGCGGCAACTGGTCCGGCGGCGGCGATATGGCGGCGCCCAGGTTGAGCAGCAGGATCGTGTTGATCTGCGTGATTTCCTTCGCCGTCCGGTAATAGCGCTGCATCAGCAGCTCGCTGGCACGGCGGGTCGCCGTCGGCGCGAAGCCCAATTGTTCGGCCAGCGCCGTCTGATAATCGAAAAGAAGGCGATCCTCGCGTCGACCGACGTGCAGGTGCAAACGCGTTCGCAGTCGCTGCAGAAAAGTGACGCTGCGCTGCAGCTGCTGTTCTTCTTCCGGGGTGATGAAGCCGTAGCGTGCGAGGTCTTCCCAGGAATCGCCGTAGCCGGCGGCACGGGCAATCCACAGGACCGTTTGCAGGTCGCGCAGGCCACCCGGGGCTTCCTTGCAATTGGGTTCCAGGGTATATGGCGAGTCCTGGTAGCGGCGGTGGCGTTGTTCCTGCTCCATCCGCTTGGCTTCGAAGAAAGCCCGCGGATCGAGGCTGGCCCGGAGCTCGCCGCAGGCCAGGTCGAACAGCTCGCGGCTTCCGGCCAGCAAGCGCGTTTCGAGCAAGGCGGTTTGTACCGTCAGATCGTCGCGGGCCACCTGCACGCAATCATGGATGGTGCGTACGCTTGGGGCCACCTCCAGACCGATGTCGAAGAAGGTCGCAACGGCCCGCTCGAGTTGGGCAGTCAGGGTTTCGTCGGGGGGGGTCGGCAAGAGCAGGAGAAAATCGACGTCTGAGGCAGGATAGAGCTCGCCGCGACCATAGCCGCCAACCGCGACCAAGGCCAGGGAATCCGGCAACCCCAGTGCTTGCCACAGGTCAGCCAGGACGGTGTCGATCAGACGGCAGCGTTCGCGCAGCAGGCGTGCGGCGTCGCCCTCGCGGAGATAGCATTCACGGATCGTCGCCTGCCCCGCCTGCAGGCGAGACCGGCAGGCGGCAACCAGCGCCGCACGTTCGAAGACGGCAGCCTGCACGCCGACTACCGGATCCATTCTGGCGGCGGGTCTGTCGCCTTGGACACGGTGAGAACTTCGTAGCCGGTGTCGGTGACCAGAATCGTGTGTTCCCACTGTGCCGACAGGCTGTGATCCTTGGTGACGATGGTCCAGCCATCGGCCATGGTCCGGATCGCCGCCTTGCCGGCGTTGATCATCGGCTCGATGGTAAACACCATGCCCGCTTCGAGCCGGATGCCGGTGTGCGGCCGACCATAGTGCAGGACCTGTGGCTCCTCGTGAAAACGCGCGCCGATGCCGTGGCCACAGAATTCGCGCACCACCGAGTAGCCCGATCTTTCGGCATGCTGCTGGATCGCGTGGCCAATGTCACCGAGCGTCGCGCCGGCGCGGACCTGTACGATGCCCAGCCACAGGCACTCGAAGGTGACTTCGCACAAGCGTCGCGCCTGCAGCGACGTTTCGCCTACCTGGAACATGCGGCTGCTGTCGCCGTGATAGCCGTCCGAGATCACGGTCACGTCGAGGTTGACGATGTCCCCATTCTTCAGCAGCCGGTCGCCGGGGACGCCATGGCAGACCTGATGGTTCACCGACGCGCAAATCGACTTTGGATATGGCCGGTAGCCTGGCGGAGCGTAGTTGAGTGGTGCTGGAATGCAGCCCTGAACATTCACGATGTAGTCGTGGCAGAGTTGATCCAGTTCCCCGGTGGTGATTCCCGATTTGACGTGAGGCGTGATGAAGTCGAGCACCTCGGCCGTAAGGCGACCAGCGACGCGCATTTTTTCGATTTCCTGCGGGGTCTTGCGCGTTATTCCCATGCGTCGAGGCCAGTGCCGAGGTGAAGAGGAGCGAAGGATAAAGGAAGCGGCAAGCTTAGGCAATTTGCCGATCGTCGCGGTCGATTCCGTAAGTGCAGGCACGATTGCTGAGGAAGATCTGCGCTGGAACGGCGTGCGACTGTTGTCCGAATTGAAATTCCTGCCACCTTGATGGTAGTATCGCCAGCTTTTGCTGACCTGCGTCAGCGAAATTGCGGCCTTGTGTCGCTACGGATGCGCCGCGGAGGCGAATCCGATCACGCACATTCGCTTGTCAAGGGTGCCTGCCATGACGGCGGTAGCGGGGCGAATGGTGGTCCAACCCTGATACGGAAAGTAGGAAATGTCTACAACGATGCGACAGATGCTGGAGGCCGGCGTTCATTTCGGCCATCAGACGCGATTCTGGAACCCCAAGATGGCGCCGTATATCTTCGGCGCCCGCAGCAAGATCCACATTGTCAACCTGGAAAAGACGCTTGCCAAGTATAACGAGGCGATGAACTTCGTTCGCCGCCTGTCGGCCAACAAGGGAACGATCCTGTTTGTCGGCACCAAACGGCAGGCGCGCGAGATCATGGCAGAAGAAGCATTGCGCTGTGGCTCACCGTTTGTCGACCAGCGTTGGCTCGGCGGCATGCTGACCAACTTCAAGACCATCAAGCAGTCGATCAAGCGTCTGAAGGAAAGGGAGACGATGAGCGAAGACGGCTCGCTCGATCGCCTCGGCAAGAAGGAAGCGCTGATGGTCACGCGCGAAATCGACAAGATGCACAAGTCGATCGGCGGCATCAAGGAAATGGGTTCCTTGCCGGACGCACTGTTCGTGATCGACGTCGGTTATCACAAGATCGCCATCACCGAAGCGAACAAGCTGGGGATTCCGATCGTTGCCGTCGTTGATACCAACCACTCGCCCGATGGCATCGATTACGTCATTCCTGGTAACGACGACTCTTCCCGCGCCATTCGCCTGTATGCCCGCGGGGTGGCCGATGCCATCCTCGAGGGTCGCAGCCAGTTTGTCGAGGAAATCCTCGACGCGGTCTCGGGCGAAGAGTTCATCGAAGAAGACGACTGAGCAGCGGATCTTCTGTGCGGTCGCCGGCAATCTGTCCGCGACCGCCTGTCTGGAACGTAGTGGGGAACGGCCGACATTTCTGGCCGGGCCGGCAAGTGGAGAGCGAGATGGCGGAAATTACCGCAAGTATGGTGAAAGAGTTGCGCGACCGGACCGACGCGCCAATGATGGAATGCAAGCGGGCGCTGACCGAGGCCGCTGGTGACATGAACAAGGCGGAAGAGATCCTGCGCGTCAAACTTGGCTCGAAGGCGAGCAAGGCGGCCAGCCGGATTACCGCTGAAGGCGTCGTGGCCATCCACCGGTCGGGCGACGACAAGCTCGGTGCGATGGTTGAAATCAACTGCGAAACCGATTTCGTCGGCAAGAACAGCGACTTTCTGAAGCTGGCCAGCGATTGCGCGGCACTCGTCGTCGCTAACAACCCGGCGGACGTGACTGCCCTCTCGGCGCTGCCGCTTGGCGACGGGACGGTCGAGTCGAACCGGACCTCGCTGGTCGGCAAGATCGGCGAAAACATGTCGATCCGTCGCTTCGTGCGAGTCGAGGCCAAGGGTCGGCTGGCTTCCTATGTGCATGGGGGGGCCAAGATCGGCGTCGTCGTCGATTATCTCGGCGGTGACGAGCAACTGGGCAAGGATCTCGCGATGCATATCGCGGCCGCCAAACCGAAGGCGCTCGATGCGTCCGGTGTCGCCGCCGACCTGATCGAGAGCGAGCGTCGAATTGCCACCGAGAAGGCGCGCGAGGCCGGCAAGCCGGAAGCGATGATCGAAAAGATCGTCGACGGCTCGATACAGAAGTTCCTCGGTGAAGTGACGCTGCTCGGCCAGGTATTCGTCAAGGCCGAAGATGGCAAGCAGACCATTGCCCAGTTGCTCAAGTCCAGGGGCGCGTCGGTGGCCGGTTTCGACCTGTACGTGGTCGGCGAGGGTCTTGCCAAACGGAGCAACGATTTCGCTGCCGAGGTCGCCGCACAGGCTGCCGCCGCAGCCCAGAAGTGAGTTCCGACGCCCGATTGGGAACCAGCAGAGGAGCCTGATGTCGATGTCCGGGAACACGCCAAGCTACAAACGCATTCTGCTCAAGCTCTCCGGCGAAGCGCTGATGGGCGGTGACGCCTATGGCATCAACCGGCAAACGATCTCGGCAATCGTCGCCGAGATCAAGGCGATTGTCGATCTGGGCGTGCAGGTTGGCGTGGTGATCGGTGGTGGCAACATCTTCCGCGGCGTGGCGCCCGCTGCGAGAGGCATGGATCGCGCGCAGGCGGACTACATGGGGATGCTGGCGACGGTGATGAATGGATTGGCGCTGCACGATGCCATGCGTTCTGCCGGAATGGTTTCGCGGGTGCAGTCGGCGCTGAACATCGAACAGGTGGTCGAGCCCTACATTCGCGCCAAGGCAATCCGTTATCTGGAGCAGGGCCGGACGGTCATCTTCTCGGGCGGGACCGGCAACCCGTTTTTCACCACCGACACCGCTGCTGCCTTGCGCGGTGCCGAAATCGGTGCGGAAATCGTGCTCAAGGCAACCAAGGTCGATGGCATCTACTCCGCCGATCCCAACAAGGATCCGCGTGCCACCCGCTACGATCGGATCAGCTTCGATGAGGCGATCGCGCAGAACCTGGCGGTGATGGATGCCACTGCCTTTGCCCTGTGCCGCGACCAGAAGCTGCCGATCAACGTCTTCTCGATTTTCAAGCAGGGCGCGCTGAGGCGGGTTACGATGGGCGAAAGCGAAGGCACGCTGGTCTATTGCTGAGGGAGAGATGGAGCTATGTCGATAGCAGACGTGAAGAAAACCGCTGAACACAAGATGCAGAGGTCGCTGGAGGCGCTGCGGGCCGACCTGGCCAAGGTGCGGACCGGACGTGCGCACACCGGCTTGCTGGACCACGTGCAGGTCGAGTATTACGGTTCGCTGGTGCCGGTCAACACGGTTGCCAACGTGACTCTGATCGATGCGCGCACACTCGGGGTGCAGCCGTGGGAGAAGGGGATGGCGGCAAAGGTCGAAAAGGCGATCAGGGACTCCGACCTGGGACTCAATCCCGCTGCCCAGGGCGAACTGATCCGCGTGCCGATGCCGCCGCTGACCGAGGAGAGGCGCCGCGACCTGATCAAGGTGGTCAAGGGCGAAGCCGAGGGCACGCGAGTGGCGGTACGCAACCTGCGACGCGATGCGATCGCGACGCTCAAGGAAATGCTCAAGAACAAGGAGTGCTCGGAAGATGACGAGCATCGTGCGCAGGATGACATCCAGAAGCTCACCGACCGCTACGTGGCGGAAATCGACAAGCAGCTCAGCCACAAGGAAACGGAGTTGATGGCCATCTAGCGACCGCCGAACGAGTTAGCGGGATGTCGCGCTTCGCCAGTTCAACCCGGGATGTGCCAGCCACGCTGGCAGTCCCGCGCCATGTCGCGATCATCATGGACGGCAATGGACGCTGGGCAAAGAAGCGCATGCTGCCGCGCTTTGCCGGGCATCATCGGGGCGTGGAGGCGGTGCGTGCCACGGTCAAGGCCTGTCTCGACCATGGCATCGAGTATCTGACCTTGTTCGCTTTCAGTTCCGAAAACTGGCGTCGCCCGCCCGAGGAAATTTCGCTACTCATGCAGCTCTTCGTGCGCGTCCTGAAGGAGGAGGTCAGCAAGCTCGATCGCAACGGCGTCCGCTTGCGGGTGATTGGCGACCTCCGCCGCTTCGAACCGGAATTGCAGACGCTGATCCAGGATTCCGAGCAACGGACGGCGGGCAACAGCCGACTGATCCTGACGATCGCCGCGAATTACGGTGGACGCTGGGATATTCTGCAGGCGGTCAATCGCATGTTGGCCAGCG
>ERZ724507.1427-NODE-1427-length-10280-cov-10.606259_pt1 | contig 10280 bp, 7 predicted proteins | sample MGYA00376040_ERZ724507 | MGnify/ENA primary metagenome ERZ724507 (study PRJEB28724, sample SAMN07190883) | activated sludge metagenome | isolation source: activated sludge of sewage treatment plant in Hong Hong | place: Hong Kong | collected 2016-03-17 ...
TGACCGCTTCATCGATCCACTCCTTTCGTCGAGGACCGCCGAAGCCGCCATTCTACTCTCGTGTTAGAGTGCCGTCGTTTTCGGGGGAGACGTCACCACGAATACGTCAGTGACGGGGACAGGTTTCAGGGTCTGCGACGCAGAGACTTGAAGATAAAATGGGCCGGCCAGAGGGCGGCTATAGAACCCCGTGACCTGGGTCGTTCTTGGTTGAATGTAGGAGCTCGACTCAGAATAGGTCAGCGTCAACGATCCGAAGGGCGCCTTGGCGCCTCCTACACTGGCCAACCAGGCAAGTTTCTGCTTGTCTGCTGTGGAGGATTGAGAGAGGTTGGCATAGTCTCGCGACAGGTATTGAATCGACGCGCGCGCTCAGCACCCCACTGGCGTAGGTATACGAAGATAACGTTCCATACCCTCTCGCCTGTCCATCTTGACTGACCGCAACCGTACTATCCACTTGGCCGTAGGATCCGAGCGTTACATTCATAACAGGGCCGGCATTGATGCGCTGGGCTGAGGCCTCACCCCTGAAGCCCGCTGTAAGCCCCTTGGTAAAACCATATCGATGCACGGCCATGACCTGCCATTCTCGGTAATCGTTGGATTCGATTCCCAGATTGCTGCGGCGAAATTCCATGCTGTAACTGTACTCGGACAAGCCTTGCTTCAACAGCTGAGGAGCCATGTAAAACGGAGTATCGATCTGCGTCACACGTTGGAAGGCATCACGGATGATAATGGTAGTATTATTCAGCCCATTGTTGACGGGAATATTCTGTAACGTGAACCCACCGGGTCCAAGCCGCTCTCGCCTCACCAACCTGCCATTCACATAGGTTTCTATTTCCGAAGGAGTCTGCAAGAGTCCAGTGAGATCAAGGCCAGGTGTGGGGTAAAAATAGGGCGTCAATCCAAAATTGCGAGACACTCCGATGCCGCCTAAGATCGTTCCACTTCCAAGAAATCCCGAAAAGGCGGACACGTCACCGACTGTGATACGGCGTTGCGTCCCTGGATCGTCATGCGTCGCGTTCGTGAGCAGACGATTGAACTTATCGAGGGAGTCGGTCTTGTTGTAGGTGAAGGTCGACTGCCCAAGCCAATGGCCCCAACGGCCCGCGACTTCTCCCGTCCCAACAAAGGCTTTCTCATCAGTGGCAATCGCGCTGTAATTCAGAAATGCGCTATTGGTGAACGTCGTTTGAAGATTTGGCGGAGGTTGATTGAAAAAATATTCCTTCTTGGTCGGAGTAAAACGTTCCGGACTTACCGTTAACAACAAGACACCCTGCTGAGCGTCGGTCTCATACTGGACGGATGGCGACAGAGCATGCAACGACACATACGGCTCCTCGTTGATGAGCTGACCGTGAGGCAACTCCTCAAGTCCGATGTCGCTCAATGTCGATCGTGGCACCATCACATCACCGTCCGACATCACCATCGCGAAAATTTCGCCTTTGTCTTCGGTATTGACCACCAACCGGAAGACTGCAGATTCCTGAGCACTCAGTATTTCGCAAAGCACCCCACTCAACACCAACAATGCCAGGCTGGAAACACACAGGAGGCGATAGAGGGGTTCGTGGCACCAATACCTCCGTCTTCGCTTCAGCAAGCCATGCCTGCCTTGATATCCCCCAAGCCATGTCGACACGGCGAGGGCGGAGGCATGCCCTCCCCTGAGAATGCGTTACCCCGCCGTCTTGCTCTGTGCAGTAACACACGCAGATCCGGTCCATGTTAGTGAGAGATTCCCAACACGCTCCTATCCTCACGCGTTCTACAAATCCTGACTCGCCAAAAGTTGTCTGCAAAGTGCGTACTCATGTAGCAATGGTCCGGCTAACAAGCGGTCTAGTTCCACAACAAGCGCGTGATGTGTGATTTGCGGTGACGATGACGTGGGAAGCACAGGCGGCTCAGAGGAACCTGGAGACGTCCGAATGAATCACTATGGATTCAGGTGAATTACAATAGATTCATTCAATCACAATATTGGGAAGAATGAGTGTATTGCCTGGATAAATCGATGTCCGTAGGCCTGAGCTTTACGTACAATGGAGTGCTTGAGGACAAAGGAGTCGGTACAAATACGCTAGGGCACACATCTTTCACTGATCTACGCCGTGACGAATTCAAAGCATCTGGCAGGAATGATGACGCTGGGAATATTGGGCTCCATCCTGGGCTTCTTGTCAGATACCATGGCACAAGAAGCGCCAGTGACACCGCGGTTGTCCTCGACCACAGAGGAGCGGTTGCACGACGAAACACTGTACCTCCAAGAAGAGACTGTCAGCATTGCCAGTCGTTATGAACAGCCGATTTCGCAAGCCCCATCGAATGTCTACGTGATCACTGAGGAAGATATTCGACAGTCTGGCGCGACCGATCTCCCTACAGTGTTACGCAGAGTTCCAGGCTTAGACGTTATGCAAACCTCGGGAGGCGAATTCAATGTTGCGGTTCGCGGTGATAACCAACCTGTCGCCAATAAACTGTTGGTCATGATTGACGGGCGATCGATCTACAGTGATGTGCAAGGCGTTGTGTTCTGGAAATTGCTGCCGATTACCGTGCCCGAAATAAAGCGCATTGAGATTCTCAAGGGTCCTGCCTCGTCTGTGTATGGGTTCAATGCCTTTGACGGGATTATCAACATCATTACGAAGTCCCCAGAAGAGATGAAAGGCACGACACTGCAGTTTGGCGGCGGAGCATTAGGGACTATTTCAAGCGCCGCAATTCACGCTGGAACTCATGGCAAATTAGGCTACCGCCTGTCTGTCGGGCATGATCAGAACCAGCAGTGGCGCGATCGAAATGCCTTGGCGTTTCGTTCTGAAAAGATTAATGCTCAAGCCGACTATACACTGTCGTCGCAGTCCAGGGTGTCCGTTTCAGGAGGGCTTGTCGATTCTAATCGATTTGATGGTGTGGTGGCGTATGCCGCCAACCAATCCAATACTCCGGCGCAAGCCTATGCGAATGTCTTGTACGAAAAAGATCGCTTCGTTATTCGTGCGTGGTGGTCACAATTCACGACAACCTCTTTCAATAGGACCAATCCCCTCGTGAGCGGATTTCTTGACACCACCAACCGCGATGGCAACGTGGATTATCCGTTTGCTGGAAACACCTACAATCTCGAATCGCAACATTCCCTTAACCTTGGGTCGTCCGACACTTTGCTCTATGGTATTAACTATCGACACAACACATTGAGCAGTAGTTCCATCGAACGCTTTACGCGTGAAAATCGACTCGGACTGTATCTTCAAAACGATTGGCGGCTTCCGAATGCACCCATTACTATTTCAACAGGTCTTAGGTATGACATAGATACGTTCATTCATCCTACGGTCAGCCCTCGGCTTACAGCGCTCTACGAACCTATTCGCGACCATACATTTCATGTGAGCCTCTCCCTCGCCTATCGGCCGCCAACAATCTTCGAGAGAAGATTTGATGAACGGGCCACGACCACTCTTCCACTGCCCCCTCCGCTCAGTACGAGAACGACAGTTGTCCACGGCTCCACAGCGCTGTCTGCCGAGCGGATCATCTCATACGAGGCCGGCTATCACGGCTGGTACTGGAATCATCGCCTCCGGTTTCGAGTCGATCTGTTCTTGAATCATATCTCAAATCTCATCGATTTTCGGGAAGCGTCTCCTGGGGTAGTCACTTCATTCAACGATGCAAGCCATGCTGATATCTACGGCGCTGAGGCAGGATTAGAGTTTCTTGCCACTCGCCATGTGAGCGGTTTCGTCAATTATGTATTCCAGAGTATCGAGCAATCATTCATCGGCAATGCTCGGCGTGGTGTGCCCCATTCAAAATTAAATCTGGGGCTGCGTGGCGGATGGGATTACGGCCTAAGCGGTGAGGCGACGTTCAACTATGTTGGGGCCGCGACCTATCCGATTGGGGATGTGTTTGCATCGCTGGCTCCATTTGGGGTTGCTGTACCAAATGAGCGTGTCGCCAGTTATTCCATCGTAAACTTACGTCTCGGCTATCGATTTTGGCAGCAGAAATCAGCAGCGGGATATATGCGAACGGCGGAATGTGCGGTGTCGGTGTTTAACGCAATCAACGATGAACACAAAGAATACGCATTGGGAGACACTATTGGTCGACGAGTCATGGGGTGGTTGACATTGAGGTTCTAAGGCGCTGCTCTAAACGTTCGGACAAAGACCTATCTGTCACATGGTGGTACAATATGGCGCTGTCACGACCTTGCTGATCCATGCGGCTCCTGCGATTCGCGACAATGTGCCTTCAACCCTCTTCACACTTGGTTGGATATGCCTAAGGTTTGGGTTCGCCTGTTAAGAGTCAGCATTCTGCTTTGGGCAGCGTGGGACAGTTCCGCCCGAGCCACAGAGGTCGCTATTCTCAAGTCAGCGGACGTGTCCTACTACAACGAGGCGGTCGAAGGTTTCCGCGCAGCATTGCCTCCCCGAACTACGACGGAAGAGTTCAATCTGCATGGAGACTTGCAACGAGGACGTGAAATTGGGAAATCACTTCGCGCGGAACCGCCTCGGGTTGTCTTTGCGGTTGGTCTGAAAGCCGCTCTCGCAGCCAAACTTGAGTTGCCCGATGTACCCGTCATTTTCGGACTCGTGCTCGATCCGGAAGCGCATGGCTTGCCGAGCGCGAATATGACCGGCATTCGCATGAAACTGAGAGCTACTCAACAACTGGAAACACTGCGCAGGCTTCTCCCTACTGTGCAACGCATAGGGGCGTTATACGATGCGGACAAGAATCACGAATATCTAGCGGACGCGCGCCGCCATGCGCAACATCTTGGCTTTGAGCTAGTAGCAGTGAAAGTCACATCCTCCGCTGAAGTACCAGATGCTATCCGCACGCTATTGCCAAACGTTCAAGTGCTGTGGCTCCTCCAAGACCCCACGGTGGTCACGGATCTATCGACGACATTTGTCCTTCAGACCGCGCTGGATGCGAAAATTCCGGTGTTTACCTTTTCCTCCACGCTGGTTCAACAGGGCGCGCTCGGTGCACTCGTGGTGCAAGCCTGGGAAGTGGGACAGCAGGCGGCCTCACTCTCGGGGGTAGTGTTACGGGGACAGCCTCCCCCCCCTGCCCAACTCATAGAGCCCCAACGCCCGCAGCTGACCTTGAATCTTCATACGGCAGAATATCTCGGCGTGACACTCTCCCAGGATACCATCCGTATGGCATCAGTCTTGTTCGGACCAGGAGCCTTGGCCAAACACCCACGGTTGTCGGACGGAATTCCTTAGGAAGGAACGCCTTCGTGATGACTCCTCTCACGCCTCGTGTATCATCCCCCTTGTCGCTGAACTTGAGAGCCAAGCTCGCCCTGTTTACAGCCATGGTGCTCGTAGTGGCATGTTCCACACTGGGCTGGTTGTTTATCCGTCAACAAGTCGCCGCGGTCACAGATGGCTTGTTGCGAAGCGGCACATTGCTGGCTCAACATTTCGCGAGCGCCAGCCGCTATAGCGTGCTCGCCGGGGACGAAAAACAGCTCGTGCGGCTCGCCCAAGGGGTATTGGCAGCCGACGACGTGGCCTATGTCACCATGGTAGCAAAAGGGGGTGAACTCCGCGTCTCCTACGGCAAAGGCATTTGGGCAGAACTGCTCCCGAGACCTGCAGAAAATGTCGCGCGCAAGCCCTCCCTTCTCATCAATCCTGCCCTCTCCACTGAGAAAATCAGTGCGCCCTTAGTGTCCGTGGTGAAAATTCAAGATCACCGGCCGGTCGTGACCGCCCGGAACAGCTTCTCACTTCAGAGCTTGATGAGCCTGCTCTCCGGCTCTGACGTGCCTCTCTACTACGACATCGGCATTCCCATTCCCTCCCACAACCCGCTGCCCACCAACGATGCGGCACTTCAATTACTCCTCGATGAGGGTGCCGAACGTTTCGTTGACATCACGGGTCCTCAAGAATCGCTCGGGATCATCGAACTGGGATTATCGACCCTGGCCATGCAGGACCTTCTCCGCGATCTCGTCTTGAAAGTGATTGGGCTAACGCTTGGGATCACGATAGCGGGACTCGTGGCCATCGCACTCCTTACACACCGCATCACGATCCCTCTCCGCAATCTCACAGTCGTGGCGACAACAGTGGCCGCGGGAAATACATCTATTGAAGTGACACGTTCAGACAGGACGGACGAAATTGGCAACTTGACCGCCGCCTTCTCACACATGCTGCAGTCGATTAGATATCGAGAGGACGCACTGACAGAGTTAAACCACACCTTGGAGGATCGCATCTTGGCACGCACTGAACAACTCCAAGTGGCCAATGCGAAACTTCAAGAACTGGATCGCCGCAAATCCCTCTTCGTTTCCACCGCATCACACGAACTGCGCACGCCGCTGACTTCAATGAAGGTGCATCTCGAAAATCTGCTGGACGGCATCGACGGACCGCTGACTGACTCGCAGAATCTGGTATTGGGCCGTATTCACGTGAATTTAGGACGTCTTCAACATCTCTTGGAAGAACTGCTTGATCTGTCCCGCATTGAACTAGGTCAAGCCAATTTGGAGCTTGAGGGCGTGAATGTGACAGAGGCAGTCGCTCAGGCTGTAGACAATCTCCAGCCGGCGGTCTTGCGAAAGACCACCTCGATCCACAGTCGATTCCCCTCCGACCTGCCTCTCGCCTCCGTCGACAGTAACAAATTGCACCAGATTCTGACGAACCTGCTCCACAACGCGCTCAAGTTTTCTCCCGAGGGTGGCGTCATCACCGTCTCTGGAGAGCACAACCTAGATGGCTATTTGCGCATTGCGATTCGCGATGGTGGTCCTGGCATCACCCCGGAAGATTGTGGCAAGATCTTTGAACCCTTTTACCGATCACCCAATGTCGCGCCCCACGTCCGCGGGACAGGCCTAGGCCTCGCCATCGCCAAACATTTGGTGGAATTGCATCAGGGACGACTCTGGGCGGAGAGCATCGTCGGAAAGGGAAGCTGCTTCTTTTTTACGGTTCCGATCTGGGCTCCATTGAACCCATCCAGTCTCTCGGCTGCTATGCAGCTTCGGGACAAGCTCGGGAGATAGCGTGGGATGCCCTAGCAAGTACGTCGCGCTTAAACGCAGTCAGTCGGTGGCATGGGAGGGCGCCCGGACAGGCCCCGCCGCCGTAGAAGCTTGGTGAGATACGTCCGTTGAAGTCCCAAGATGTCAGCCGCCTTCGTTTGATTCCAACCCGTCTTTCGTAAAGCGTCTGTAATTACCTTACAGCTATAGGTTTTCATGGCTTCGTGATACCGCAGCCCTGGGCTATCGAACTGCCCGGCAGTGACGGGTGATACCACGTCTGCCAAGGGCAGTCCAAGATGATCTTCAGTAATGAGGTCTCCATCGCATAGGACAAGTGCTCGCGCTATCACATTTTCGAGCTCGCGGACATTCCCTGGCCAGTCATAGGTGGTCAGTGTAGCTCGCGCCTCCTTACCAAGAATAGCCCGGCGTTTGTTGGACATCCGAGAGGAAGAATTGACGAAATAGTCGGCAAGCTCAGAAATATCTTCCCTTCTTTCTCTGAGCGGTGGCATACAAATGGGAACGACGTTCAATCGGAAGAACAAATCTTCACGGAAGCTTCCATCTTGAATCTTCTTACGAAGATCCTTATTCGTTGCGGCAACGAACCTCACATTCACCCGTACGTTGTGATGTCCTCCCACCCGTTGAAATTCTTGCTCTTGAAGTACGCGTAGCAGTCTGGTTTGCAGACCTAATGGCATATCTCCGATTTCATCCAGGAAGACCGTTCCACCATCCGCGGCTTCGATCTTCCCCATGTCGCGACGAACAGCACCGGTAAAGGCCCCTTTTTCATGCCCGAACAATTCATTCTCCAGCAAATGTTCCGGCAGGGCCGCACAATTCACGATCATAAATGGTTTAGACGCACGATCGCTCCACCGATGGATAGCTCGCGCGATGACCTCTTTCCCAGTGCCCGTTTCTCCGAGCACCAGCACGGTCACATTGGAGGCCGCGGCCTGACGAGTGGTCTCCAGCACCGCGTTCATTTTTGAGCCTTTTCCCACTATCGTGGAATACCGTTGATCAGCATCCGTCATCATGATTTCAACGCGTCGCGAGAGTGCCAGTGTTTTAAGCGCTTTATCGATGATGACAGTTAACTGGTCGACCTCAAAGGGCTTCGTCAAGAAATCTATGGCACCAAGGCGCATCGCCTCAACAGCCCTATTGATCGTTCCGAAGGCCGTCATCACAATGACAGCCGGAGACTTCGTTTGACTCATCCCTCGTTCTTGCAATTGTCCGTCCGCCAAACTCTGACGCTCGGCGAGCTCCTTCAATACATCCAGGCCGGAAAGTCGCGGCATTTCTAAATCCAACAGCATCAAATCTGGAGCCTCTTTGAGCGTCTGGTCTAGCGCCAGAGTCCCATCCGTAGCTGTCAACACTTCGTGGCCAAGCCAGTGAAGGCGCTTCTTCAGTCCGTTCATGATGTCCGGATCATCATCCACGATGAGAATTTTGGCTTGCATAACGGCAGAATTGTAGACGGATTCAGAAACAATTGCGACTGGCCGAGCACCATATTAGTCTATCGATGTTCCTGGCCTTGTTACGTCTCTCCTGTCTCAATACAACCAGAACTTCTTGTGGCCACATGAATGTCTACGTCCATGCCGCGAGATGTTTCTCCTTTGATGCTCTTTCCCCAAACCGGCTAGATACTTCTTCAGCCTCGGGCACACGACGCTATTCGACTGACGTCTCCTCGGAAAGGACGATACTCTAACACAAGGGTAGACTGGTGGCTTCGGCGGTCCATTGCCAAAAAATGGGGATCCATGTGGGCTCCTGCGTCAATTTGTCGCAAGGCCGTCAGTTGCCGTAGAGATCAAAATGGCACAAAGCCCATGGCCTGGGGAACAATAGGAGGCACGTCGATTTTTTGGTGCTGCACGGGGCCCGGAGGGCTGGGCCGCTCCTCCAAGGTGACCAATACCGTCGCACGGTCACCATTCCGAACGATTCTGAGTTCGATGGGCTGCTTCGCCGTCAATTGTTGAAACACCTTGGCATACTGCTCACTGGTCTTCACATCCTGTCCGTCGACGGAAACAATGATGTCACCGCCCAACACCCAGGGCTCCCCCTGAATCACCACGTCCAGCTCACCGGCGTGGAGTCCGATTCGTTCCGCAGGACTTCCTTCTTCAACATCGACCACAAGCAATCCGTCGACCAATGGAAGGGCAATCAGCGTGCGCAGTTCATCGGTCACAAATTTTCCTTTAATCCCAAGCCAAGGACGGATGACGCGGCCATTTGTTCTCAACTCGGCAACGATGGCTTTGACCGTGTTGATCGGGATCGCAAACCCGATATTCTGCGCGCCCATGAGCGTCGCCGAATTGATGCCGACCACTCGATCTTCAGAGTCCACCAAGGGACCACCGCTATTCCCTGGATTGATCGGAGTCGTCATCTGTATGACGCGCTCCTGAAAGATCTCTTGTTTTGCTTCCATCATCTTTCCAAATCCGCTGATGATGCCTGCTGAGAACGCATACCCCAACCCAAAGGGGTGTCCAATCGCCAGCACCTTTTGCCCAACTTCTAGCTTATCGGAATCTCCTAACGCAGCAGGAATATAGGTTCCCTTGGGAAGTGTAACCTGCAACAGCGCGACGTCAGATTGCAGGTCACTTCCCACCAACGCAGCCGGGACGCGTGTTCCGTCGTACAGCGTGACGGTGATCTTCGCCGCCCCCGCGATAACATGCGCATTCGTCACGATCAATCCTTGATTATCGATCAACACACCTGATCCGAGCCCTTTGCCTGAGGCCTGGAGGATATGGTGATGGCTGAGATAGGCGGATGCAATGAGAACGGTTGACTTGGCGAGATGTTTATACACGCGAACATTATTCATCTCCTCAGGGGTGTTCAGTGTCGTCGCACCTGCCATCGGACTGCTCGAATATTCATTCAGTAGAAGTCCAAGCAGTAGAACCCCACATAGGACCGGTAACTTCAGAGACCGATGATGAAACCAGATTGAGAGCTCACTCATCACGCTCCCCCCAATACATCGCCACGCGAAAGCCCACGGAACGAGTATCCAAATGAAGATACCCTGTTGGTGTTGACGAACCAGCGATGCAGAAACGTTATACAGCCTACCGGCTTCAGTGTTCGACGTGGCCGCCGAATTGGTAGCGCATCGCCGAGAGCACTTTTTCGGCAAAGG
>ERZ724507.1428-NODE-1428-length-10277-cov-5.346801_pt1 | contig 10277 bp, 10 predicted proteins | sample MGYA00376040_ERZ724507 | MGnify/ENA primary metagenome ERZ724507 (study PRJEB28724, sample SAMN07190883) | activated sludge metagenome | isolation source: activated sludge of sewage treatment plant in Hong Hong | place: Hong Kong | collected 2016-03-17 ...
CAGCGGTTGGATTACCACCGCCATGGATGGGGAAGATTTTGAACTCCTCGTCCTGAGGGCATATTGCACCGCGGCGTCGCTCCACAAGGACTGCCAACAATCGCAGATTCCTCGCAAAATCTCGGAAGACGACAGGCCGAGGGACGTGCGATAGAGGCCGGCCGCGCTGGCTTGCTCGACATCTTCGTTCGTTGCTGAGGATCGCACAGCCCATCGTATTGTCGGATCGTGCGTGAGCTCGACGAGCCGTACTTCCAATGCGAGCTGAAATCCTGTGGGCCACGCTTGCTTCAGCAGGCAGGCGTGCACTCGTGCCAGCTCCTGGCTCCGTTCTTCCTGTGACGCCTGTAGAACTCTTCGCCAGACTTCTTCGGCATTAATGCCGCCTGCGGCCAGGACATGACGGTAGACCGTTGTTGGGACACACAATCCTCGCGGTACGGCGAAACCAGCGGCGAGCAAACGGCTCAAGCCGGCAGCCTTGCCCCCGACCAGACTCGGATCGCGGCTCTCTTCCAGAGAGAGAATCAGTGATGGAATCATGGAGAGGGATAGTAACTAGAGTGCGAGGAGGAGGTAAAGATCGTTGACGTTGGTCCCGGTGGGACCGGTGACGATATGACCGTGGAGTTTCTCGAAGAATGGATAGGCATCGTTATCTTGCAACGCCTGAGACAGGTCCAGCCCCTTTCGGCGGGCCCGCACGACCGTCTGGCCATCCACCACAGCACCAGCCACAGACGTCGGCCCATCAGTCCCGTCAGTCGCAAAACCCGCCACCCACACGTTGGGCAATCCCGCAATCTCAGGTGCGGCTGCCAACGCAAACTCTTGGGCTCGTCCGCCCGTTCCCTCCCCTCGAATGGTGACGGTCGGTTCTCCTCCTGCAATGATGCAGCAGGGGCGCGGGATGGGACGTCCATGCCGCGCCATCTCACGAGCCATGGCGCCGAACATTTTGGCGAGTTCCCTCGCTTCACCGGTAAGTGTCGTGGACAGGACCAACGTGCGTAGCCCTTGTTGCTGTGCAGCCGTGGCGACGGCATCGACTGCGGCTTGATTGTCTCCGATGAGTATGTTGTCGACGCGGCGAAATACCGAGGCGCGGGGTTTAGGTGTCTCGGGTGCACGGTGTCTCATCCCCATGCTGAGCCGATTCCGAACAGATGCCGGAATAGTTTTGACGACCCCATACCGCTCAACAATCTCCCAGGCCTCCCGAAAGGTCGTTGGATCAGGCGCGGTGGGCCCTGAGCCAATCGTACCGAGGTCGTTCCCGATGACGTCGGAGAGAATCACGCTGGCCACGCGCGCCGCAGTCGCCGCAGCGAGCTGCCCGCCTTTGACGCTGGACAGGTGCTTGCGTACGGCGTTGATCTCATGAATGGTCGCCCCGGACCGCAGCAATAATTTGGTCGTCTGCTGTTTATCTTGGAGCGTAATTCCAGACACGGGGGCAGGGAGAAGGCTCGACGCACCACCGGACAGAAGCACGATGAGCAGATCATCCCTCGTGAGCGTCTTTACCACCGCCATGACCTGACGGCCGGCCTCAAGACCGGCGACATCGGGAATGGGATGCCCGGCCTCCACGATACGAATGGTGTTGGTCGGCGCCCCATGACCATACTTCACCACAACCAAACCGGCGTCGATCCGCGGCCCCAGCTGGTGCTCGAGCGCCTGCGCCATGCGGGCCGACGCCTTCCCGGCGCCGACCACGACGATACGTTTCACTTGATTGAGAGAATACTGCTGCGAGCCGATGGTGAGATGCCTGCGTCCGATGCTGACCTGACGCCGCACCGCCTCATAGGGATCAACCGCGTGCAATCCCGCCTGCAACAGCCTGGCGAGAAGGGCTCTGGTGCGAGGCTGCGAGGCGCCGATTTTAATCATGCGAACTATGGAAGTTTATCTTGCTTAAAACAGCGGTTCGGACAGGTTTGTCGGGGCACCTTAACCTGATAACTCCCCTTTGGCAAGTAGTCCTTCGTGAACTCCGGATTGAGCATCTTCAGTTCAAGGAAATAGGTGCCATACTCTTCGGCGATAGAGGTGAGCCGGCGCTGCGCCTCCTTAATGGTCACGGTCACCGTCTCTGTTTCAAGCGGCGGATAGAGATCCTTCTTGGTCAAGCCAAGATACTTCTCCGGCTGGGAATAGATTTCCTTCGCCGCAATAATGCGCGCGACATACCGCATGGTTTCCCGCGGGCCATGCATGCGCCAGAAATCCGTCACATTCTGTTCCTTGAGCAGTTTTCGCACCCGGTCTTCGCCCGCGTTATAGGACGCCATGGCTAGGAACCAGTCGCCCTGCAGTTCCCGAAGATAGCGGAGATACTTGATGGCCGCTTCAGTGGACATCTCGAGATTGCGACGTTCGTCCAGCCACCGTTCATTGTGCAGCTTGTAGCGCTTACCCGTGGAGTTAATGAATTGCCATGGACCCGACGCTTTGGCTCGAGAATAGGCCGCGGCAATGCACTTACTCTCGACCAACAACATGTATTTCAGGTCATCCGGCAAGCCGGCATCAGCGAGTTGCTTTTCAGCGGGGGCAAAGCACCGGCCCGTTCGCTTCGCCAGGATAATGCTTTCGCCTTGATCCTCGAGAAACTGATAGAACTCGTATTCGATGCGCTCACGCACCTGCCAATTATCCAGTGGAATCGACTGCCCGGCGAAGGTCAACTTGTCGGGCAGCTTGAATGAACTTAAGAAAAAGCGCTCGCCCTCGCGTTTGATTTCAGGAAGGATGACGAGCCGGTCTTCGAGCTCAGGGGCACCCTCTGGTTCGGCTGACAGGGGGCCTGTTCCGCGTTCGGGTATGGGAACGCGGGAGTCATCGCTCGCGCTCGGCGAAGAAGGCGCTGGGGCTTTCGAATCGAGAGAGACTTCTGCAAACAACGGTGCCAAGCCGAGCACCATCGTGACACCAACTACGAAGGCCCGAAGGCCCCAATCATTGTTCCGCATGCCCGACGTATCCTTTCATGACACTGAAAGCCCCATGCTATCAACAAGCCCCTGACGGGACAAGAAACTCGTCGGTTTGATACACTTCACCATCATGTCGACACTCTCGATGCTCAATGCTGACATCATTGCCTGCACTCAATGCCCTCGACTGGTCAGTTACCGCGAATCCGTTGCGGCGACGAAGCGTCGGCAATATCGGGAGTGGCTGTATTGGGGAAAGCCGATTCCGGGATTTGGGGATCCACGTGCCCGACTGTACGTTTTGGGGTTGGCACCGGCAGCACATGGAGGAAATCGAACGGGACGGGTATTCACAGGCGATCGCAGCGGAGATTGGCTGTATGAGGCCCTTCATCGATTCGGCTTTGCCAACCAGGCCACGTCCACCGATGTCGATGACGGCCTCGCTCTTACGGACTGCTATATCGGCGCGACTGTGCGATGCGCGCCGCCTGCGAACAAGCCCACGCCGGATGAGTTCACAGCTTGTCGCCCGTTTGTGTTAGGTGAACTGCGCCTGCTGGAGCACGTGCAGGTGGTTGTCGTGTTGGGCAAGATTGCGTTTGATCACTATTTTAAAGCGTGTCGCGAGATGGGGCGAGAACTGCCCTCACCCCTGCCTAAATTCGGTCATGGCGTTGCATATGAGTTAGCTTGGGGGGTATCCCTGATCGGCTCGTATCATCCGAGCCAGCAAAATACATTTACGGGCAAATTGACCAGGCCCATGTTTCACCGCATTTTTTCTGATGCGGCGAGCCGCCTTGAGGGGAACCGGCGTGGGTCCCCCTCGGGTTAGTTGCAACTACTTCTTCCCCATCGCGTCCCAGTCCGCCAGGAACTTCTTTAGACCGATATCGGTCAGCGGGTGTTTGACCAACTGCTGAAACACCGAATAGGGCATCGTGCAAATATGCCCACCCGCCAACGCCGCTTCGACGACATGCTGCGGATGCCTGACGCTCGCGACCAGGACCTGGGTCTTGAAATCATAATTCTTGTAAATCGTGACAATCTGCCTGATCAGCGCCATTCCATCTGAGCTGACATCATCAAGCCGGCCGATAAAGGGCGATACGCACCAGGCGCCGGCCTTCGCTGCCAGCAGCGCCTGCGTGGGAGAAAAGCACAGGGTCACATTGACACGAATCCCTTCGGCGGAAAGCTTCTTGGTAGCTCGAAGGCCTTCAGGAATAAGCGGAACTTTTACGACGATATTCTTGTGAACCTTGGCTAAATCCCGACCTTCTTTAATCATGGCCTCGGATTCGACACCGACGACCTCGGCACTAATCGGACCATCGACCATATTGCAGATTTCCAGCAACATTTCCTTGAAACTACGCCCTTCCTTGGCTACCAAAGACGGATTCGTGGTCACGCCATCAATCAGCCCCAGGTTGGCGCCTTCTTGAATTTCTTTGACGTTCGCCGTATCGAGATAAAGTTTCATGAAAGAGTCCTTTCTTTTCGCTTCAAATTTTCACGTTCTTGTGTCACGTTTTATTCTAGAAGCAAGTCAAAGGCAAGGCAACGGGTCAACTTTCCTATGATAGACTCGTTTGACACATCAACATCTCGCAGAATGTCCGCTTCAGCGCGGACCTAATCAGGAGGGCTAGCCGTATGCGCGCATCCGTTTGGCTTCTAGCCGTCGGCCTTCTCGTGGGTGCTTGCAGCCATAATCCTTACTTGGACAATTCATTGACCCGTTATCAAGGGAAAGACCGCGCGTGGATCGAAAAGGAATTGGGGCCTCCCGACGCAAAAACTACTCGCTTCTTCGGAGGAGAGAAGTGGACCTACAATCGAATTGCCGGGGGAAAGGCAGGACCGCCGCTGTTTAATTTCAAGGCGAACGAATGCCAGATGATCTTGTTCTTTGATAAAGATGATACCGTCTCGGACTCGACCTATTCAGGCTGCTAGCCAGAAAGCTGCTTCTCAAATGCGGCCGCACATCCGCGGCTGCAAAAAAAATAGGTTTGCCCACCAATGTTTTCTTTCACGGCATTCTCGCGAGCGACAAAGACGCGACAAACGGGATCTTGTACCATTTGGTTGCCGGAGAGTCTGCCATCTTTTGGTTTTTCCAGTGCACCATCCTGCCCAATCTTTCTGATCGCCCTCCGGATCAGGTAGTAAAGGACGATCAGCAGTACGGCAATCAGAAAGAATCTATACATTGTGGTACTTCCCTAACCTACCCACGAAATGTCCAGGGGTGATCCCTTCATTCATTCCCGCCACCTGGACATATTACGAGCATGGAACAATCCCTTAAGGGCATTACTAGGACCGAATGGCCCAGATACTTCCATGGCTATGAGGGCCTTTTCCCCTCGAGCAGACAGTACTTCAGATGGATGGTTTATCCTACAGCGTAATGTTATAAGCCATCCATGCATAAATGTGACAAATGCCGCGGAACAATGTTGCCGGAACGGGCGGTTGATCTGAATGCTGGTTTAGCGATCACGGTGCTGGCTTGCCTGAACTGTGGACGCCGAAAAGCAGCCGATGCGGAACCGAGACCGATCACGTCGCGACATTGAGCCGATGCAGTAACATTCGATCTTAGAGTGCTCACTTGCGATGAGTAGGGGGTAGCGACGTACCCTCTACAGAGTACCGTCCTCCTCTGGACTTCCGTACCACCCCATTGCACGATAAGCCTCCTCCGTTTCATACGGCCAACATACAGAGCCAACTGCTAGTTGCGCCGTGTCGCGAAAGAACAGCACATCTCCTCTATTCAATTCAGATTGATTCAAATATAGGCGCAAAGGGACGGGATCCGCCGGCGCTTCCTCATGGGGAAATAGCCGCGTACACCTTGCCTGAGATCGAATTCGTTGGAAACAACTACTTGAGACTCAACACATCCAGCATGTCATAAAGACCGGGAGGTTGCTTCACCAGCCATCTCGCGGCTCGTAATGCACCCCGTGCGAACGTATCTCGACTGCTGGCGCGATGCGTAAGCTCGATACGTTCGCCCATGGTTCCAAACATCACCGTGTGGTCTCCGACTATGTCTCCGGCACGAATGGTCTGGATGCCAATCTCTCCCTTTTTACGCTCACCGATCAATCCCTTGCGGGCATACACCCCAACCTGTCCCAGGTCCCTATTGACCGCTCGTGCCAGGACTTCCGCCATCTTGAGAGCCGTTCCGCTGGGGGCGTCCTTTTTGAGCCGATGGTGCGCTTCAATGACTTCGATGTCATAGTCCTCGCCAAGTGTCTTCGCCATCTCCGCGATCACTTTGTAGATGACGTTCACGCCCACGCTCATATTAGGCGAGAACACACATGGAATTTGTTTACTCACACTTCGAAGTTCGTCTAATTCAGATGGGGAAAATCCCGTTGTCCCAACCACAATTCCACGGCGATGCTGAGCCACGATCCTTAAATGCCCGAGCGTCGCCGCAGGGGTCGTAAAGTCAACGACGACTTCCCCTCGTTCCATCAGACTTGAAAGATCCTCGACGATCGGCACGCCTGTCCGCCCGCAACCGGCCACTTCCCCGGAATCCTCACCCAGAGCATGATGGCCCTTGCTCTCGACAGCCCCCGCCAATGTCAGAAATGCCGAATCTTTGACCAGGGACACGAGACGAGAACCCATCCGTCCGGCAGCCCCAGTGATAACAACCTTGATCATGGCACCATCCTTCAGAACGAACGGGCTAACTACACCAGGCCAGCGGCCTTCAGTACAGTCAGCAGTTTCGCCTTATTGTCATTTCCCATGGGGCAGAGCGGCAACCGTATTTCAGGCGCAATCTTGCCCATCAGATGTAATGCTTCTTTGACGGGAATGGGGTTGGTCTCATAAAACAAGGCCGTAAAGAGAGGATACAGCTCGTAATGCATCGCGCGCGCGGCCTCGAGTCGCCCGTCACGAAATGCATTGACCAATTCAGCCATCTTCGTCGGAACGAGATTGGCCGTGACCGTAATGACACCCTTCCCGCCAACTGCCATCATCGGCAGGGTCAACGCATCGTCCCCCGCCAAGACGGTCAACCGCTCCCCGCAGAGCTGAATGATTTCTGATGCCTGCTGAACCGCCCCGCTTCCTTCCTTAATCGCAACCACCGTCGGACAGACGGTCAGTCGCGCGATGGTGGAAGGCATCATGTTCACACCGGTCCGGCCAGGGATATTGTAGACAACGAGCGGGAGCTCGACCGCTTCAGCCACCGCTTTGTAATGCAGAAACAGGCCTTCTTGTGTCGGCTTATTGTAATACGGCGTAATCAGCAGGGCGCCATCCACGCCGGCCGCTTTGGCATGTTTCGTCAATGCAATCGCTTCTTCGGTACTATTGGATCCTGTTCCCGCCACCACCGGAACACGACGTCTCACGACTTCCACGGTGAAGGCCACCACACGATCGTGCTCAGCATGCGTTAGTGTGGCCGATTCGCCGGTCGTCCCGCAGGGAACAATCCCGTGGGTGCCGCTGTTGATTTGCCATTCGATGAGGTCACCGAGCGCACGCTCATCGAGCTTGCCGTTTTTGAACGGCGTCACAATGGCCACTAAAGACCCTGTAAACATGGGACGCTCCATCAAGGAAGAGAATAAAAGCCCGACTTACGAAAGGAACTCCGGCACGTGCTCGCCTCGGACCAGGTCTTCGTAAGTCTCGCGCGACCGAATGACGTGATACTGCCCTTCGTGCACCAAAACTTCCGGGACGCGAGGGCGCGAATTATAATTCGAGGACATGACAAATCCGTAGGCACCGGCGCTCATCACGGCCATCAACTCACCAGCGCCCATTGCCGGCATGACCCTATCCTTTGCCAAAAAGTCTCCGGATTCGCATACGGGGCCCACGACATCAACGGTTTTCTTCTCCCCTTGCGTAACCTTCTCGTACACGGGACGAATATCGTGATAGGCATCATAGAGACTGGGACGAATCAAATCGTTCATCGCTGCATCCACGATCAGGAAGCGTTTGGCTTCGCCGTCCTTGGCATACAACACTTTAGTAAGCATCACTCCGGCATTCCCGACGATCACGCGGCCAGGCTCCATAATCAGCACACACTTCAAATCGCGCACCAGTGGAGAAATGGCCTCGGCCAGGTCTTTCGGTTCCGGCGGCGTCTCATCGGAATAGGTAATGCCCAAGCCACCACCGATGTTCACATACCGAAGGGGAATCCCTTGCTCTGCCAACGTCTGCACCATCGTTAACACTTTCTTCAACGACTCCACAAACGGGGTCACTTGCGTCAATTGCGATCCGATATGCGCGTGCAGCCCTACCACTTTGATATGGCTGAATGCCGCCGCATTCTTGAATTCTTCAATCGCCCGATCAGCCGCAATGCCGAATTTGCTCTTTTTCAAGCCAGTGGAAATGTACGGGTGCGTCTTCGGGTCGATATCGGGATTGATCCGCAACGCTACCCGGGCCTTCACGTCCATGGAAGCCGCCACCTCGTTAATGGCCTGCAACTCCGCAGACGATTCGACATTAAACATGAGGATGTCGGCCTTCAACGCGTCACGAATTTCTTCCTGCTTTTTCCCCACCCCGGCAAAGACGATCTTTGATGCCGGCACGCCCGCCTTCAGGGCACGGAAGAGTTCCCCGCCTGAAACGATATCCACTCCGCTCCCTTCCTTCGCCATGAGCCGAAGGACCGCGAGGTTCGAATTCGCCTTCATCGCAAAGGCAACAATGTGCGGAATGTTTTTAAAGGCGCCATCGTACACGCGAAAATGGCGGACTAACGTGTGGTGACTATACACATAACAAGGCGTGCCCACTTCTTTCGCAATACGCGAAAGCGGCACCTCTTCACAGTACAATTCTCCATTCCGATATTGAAAGTCATGCATGGTAATAATCCTCGATCAACAATTCTGAACTGGCCCGTAACAAGTGTCGGACCGCCGCTGCGAAGGGGATTCGCAGAAAAATCCGTGACTCTCCTGCGCTTATCGCGTCCCCATCGTCCTCCATGGCGAAACCGGCAGTGGATCAGGATCCGGTGGAATCGGGGTCTCTTCAATCGTCAGCCCGCTCGGAGCGTTCGGCCGCGAGGCTGATCCCCGAACATTCGCGCCTGATGCTAACAACCCTTCCCGCCTCAACTGCCGCTCGACCACGGGTGCCACCCCGACATCCTCCGGCGGAATCGGCGCGCCCAAGACCCCGCACCCCGCCAGCAAGATGAACGATACGGTCGCCAATAAGGCGTGTGGCTGAATGGCCGCGCGCCTTGCACCGGCGGACATCATCCCTTCAGCGCCTTTTCGAGTTCCTTGATTCTCGCTTCAACACGGCGCCGCGCCGTCCCGCCGACCTGAGCTTTTCGGTCGATCGCGCCTCGCACTGTCAGACAATTCAATACATCGGCCTTAAAGTGCGACGAAAATCCCTGCAACTCTTTAAGCGTCAACCGTTGAAGCGGCCGCCGCTTCTCCAGTGAGAATCGCACAATCTGGCCGGTAATGGAATGGGCCTCCCGGAACGGAACCCCCGTCGTCACGAGATAATCCGCCAGTTCCGTGGCCAACATGCCACCACCTTCGGCCGCCTCAGCCATGACGTCCCGATTGACGGCCAGCCGCCGCACCAACTCGGTGCACAGCACCAGCGATTGTCCGGTCGTATCCACGGCATCGAACAAGGCTTCCTTATCTTCCTGCAAATCCCTGTTGTAACTCAGCGGCAGGCCCTTCAGCAGCGTCAGCGTCCCCATTAAATGACCATAGACCCGCCCGGTTTTTCCCCGAACCAACTCCGGCACATCAGGATTCTTTTTTTGCGGCATCATGCTGCTGCCGGTACAAAAGGTATCGGGCAGGTCCACGTAGCGAAACTCCTGTGAGGCCCAGAGAATCAATTCCTCACTCAACCGCGAGAGATGCATCATGATCAGGGACAATGTACTGAGCACTTCCACCACGGCATCACGATCCGACACAGCGTCAAGGCTGTTTTGGGTGACCGACGGAAATTCAAGCAGCGCGGCCGTATACCGGCGGTCCACCGGATAGTTCGACCCAGCCAGAGCCCCCGACCCCAGGGGCATGACATTGAGCCGTTGGCGACAATCGTGCAGCCGCGTCCGATCCCGGTCCAGCATTTCGACATAGGCCAGAAAATGATGGGCCAAAAGCACCGGCTGCGCACGCTGCAAATGTGTGTAGCCAGGCATCACGACATCGAGGTGCGCCCGCGCCTGTCCCACCAGCACCCGTCGGAATTCCTGCACCTGCTTCATGAAGGTGGACAACACATCGCGCAAAAACAACC
>ERZ724507.1441-NODE-1441-length-10227-cov-4.952910_pt1 | contig 10227 bp, 9 predicted proteins | sample MGYA00376040_ERZ724507 | MGnify/ENA primary metagenome ERZ724507 (study PRJEB28724, sample SAMN07190883) | activated sludge metagenome | isolation source: activated sludge of sewage treatment plant in Hong Hong | place: Hong Kong | collected 2016-03-17 ...
GGCATAGGCGCACACCGTGGCGCCGGATCCCCTGGCGGTACCGCGCGCAGCGGCGCGCTGGATCTGCGGCACGAACTCCTGGCCGTAGAAGAGGTTGTCGCCGAGGATCAGCGCGGAGGGGTGGCCGTCGATGAACTCGCGGCCAATGAGGAAGGCCTGGGCCAGTCCGTCGGGGCTCGGCTGCACCGCATAGCGCAGCGACATACCCCATTGCGAGCCGTCGCCGAGCAGGGCCTGGAAGCGCGGCGTGTCCTGCGGCGTCGAGACGAGGAGGACCTCGCGGATGCCCGCCAGCATCAGGCTGGTGAGCGGGTAGTAGATCATCGGTTTGTCGTAGATCGGCAGCAACTGCTTGGAGACCGCCAGCGTCACCGGATGCAGGCGCGTGCCGGCGCCGCCGGCGAGGATGATGCCGCGGGTGGCCGTGTCGTTCATTTGCGATCTCCGTAATTGCGGTCCACCCACTGCCGGTACTCGCCGCTGACGACGTGGGCGACCCACTCCGTGTTGTCGAGGTACCAGCGTACGGTCTTGCGCATCCCGGATTCGAAGGATTCGCGCGGCGTCCAGCCCAGCTCGCTGCGGATGCGACCCGCATCGATGGCGTAGCGGCGGTCGTGGCCGGGGCGGTCGGCGACGAAGGCCTTCAGCTCGCCGTAGGGGCGTCCGCCGCGGCGCGGCTTCAGTTCGTCGAGCAATGCGCACAGCGTGTCCACGACTTCGAGGTTGGTCTTCTCGTTGTGGCCGCCGATGGCATAGGTGCGGCCTGCTGTGCCCTGCTCGAAAACGCGGCGCAGGGCGCGCACGTGGTCGTCGACATACAGCCAGTCGCGCACGTTGTCGCCCTTGCCGTAGATCGGCAGCGGCCGCTCGGACAGGGCGTTGTGGATCATGAGCGGCACCAGCTTTTCGGGAAACTGGCAGGGGCCGTAGTTGTTGGAGCAGTTGCTGATCAGCGTCGGCAGCCCGTAGGTGTGGTGCCAGGCGCGCACCAGGTGGTCGGATGCCGCCTTTGTCGCCGAATACGGGGAATTCGGCTGATAGGGGCTGTCCTCGGTGAAAAGGCCGGTGGCGCCGAGCGAACCGTAGACCTCGTCGGTGGAGACCTGGAGGAAGCGGAATTCGTCGCGTGCGGCGCCCGTCAGGGACGACCAGTAGGCGCGCGCGGCCTCGAGCAGGGTGTAGGTGCCGGCCACGTTGGTGTCGATGAAATCGCGGGGGCCGTGGATCGAGCGGTCGACGTGGGACTCGGCGGCGAGGTGGATGACGCCGGCCGGGCGGTGCTCGGCGAACAGGGTGTCCAGCGCGGCGCGATCGCAGATGTCGGTGCGGCTGAAAATGTGCCGCGGGTGGCCGGACACCTCGGCGAGGGACTCGAGATTGCCGGCATACGTCAGGCGGTCGATGTTGACGACGTGCCAGTCGCTTTCCGCAATCAGGTGGCGGACCAGTGCCGAGCCGATGAAGCCGGCTCCGCCTGTAACAAAAAGCGTCGTCATTTCAGTCAGTTGGATAGGTTGTCGCTGCGCGGGCCGGCGTCCGGCGGCGCGCCGGGGGAGTCTGCCTGTGGCGCATTCTATTCGATAGATAATCCGGGCTCCGGCTCCTGCCGGTGCGACGCAAGGGCCGGGTTGACTTCGTCAAATAGTTTAGATATAAAATAAAAAGAGTCGCATTAATCGTCGGACGAGGAGGAAATTCGATGCGTATCGTGTGCCTGGGTGGCGGACCTGCCGGGCTCTATTTCTCGATACTGATGAAGAAGGCCGACCCGCGCCATGAAATCACCGTCGTCGAGCGCAACCGGCCCGACGACACCTTTGGGTGGGGGGTCGTCTTCTCGGACAAGACCATGGACGGATTCCGTGCGGACGACCCGCAGGTCGTCAGCGAGATCGAGCGGAACTTCCACCATTGGGACGACGTCGATGTCTTCTTCAAGGGACAGCGCATCACGTCGCACGGCCACGGCTTCTGCGGCATCGGCCGCCTCAAGCTGCTGCAGATATTCCAGGCACGGGCGCGCGAGCTCGGCGTCAACCTGGTTTTCGAGACTGAAATTCGCGATCCGGACGACTATGCGCGCGACTACGACCTGGTGATCGGCGCCGACGGCGTCAATTCGGTCACGCGCAAGAAGCACGAGGCGCACTTCAATCCGCGCATCGACGTGCGCAAGTGCCGTTTCATCTGGCTCGGCACGAAGAAGAAGCTCAACGCCTTCACCTTCGATTTCAAGCAGACCGAATGGGGCTGGTTCAACCTCCATGCCTACCAGTTCAACGAGGAGTGGGCCACTTTCATCGTCGAGACGCCCGAGGAAGTCTGGCTCAAGGCCGGGCTGGATCAGCTCGATCCGGCCGACTCGGTCGCCTTCTGCGAGCGCCTCTTCGCCGACCGGCTGGATGGCAACAAGCTCGTCTCGAATGCACGTCACCTGCGGGGGTCGGCGGTCTGGATCAAGTTCAACCGCGTGCTGTGCCAGCGCTGGTACAAGGACAACATCGTGCTGCTGGGCGATGCCGCGCATACCGCACACTTCACGATCGGCTCCGGCACCAAGCTGGCGATGGAGGATGCCCGCGCGCTGGTCGGCGTGCTCAGCGGGATGGACGGCGACATTCCCAGTCGCCTCGCCCGCTACCAGGCGGAGCGCGAGATCGAGGCGCTCAAGCTGCAGAGTGCCGCGCGCAATCGCATGACGTGGTTCGAGGAGGTGCACCGCTACGTCGGCATGGAACCCGAGCAGTTCGGCTTCGCCGTGCTCACCGGCAGCCAGCGTGTCGGCCACGCCAACCAGGTGCTGCGCGACGCGGAATACACGGAGGGCGTCGACCGCTGGTTCGCCGCGCGCTGCGGCGTGCCGGCCGCTTCGGGCGAAAAGCCCGTGCCGCCGATGTTCACGCCCTTCCGCCTGCGCGGCATGACGCTCGCCAATCGTGTCGTGGTATCGCCGATGTGTACCTACTCGGCGCAGGATGGCATGCCGGGCGACTTCCACTTCCAGCACTACGCGGCGCGTGCGCTGGGCGGCGCGGCGCTGGTCATGACCGAAATGACCTGCGTTGGCCCGGAGGCGCGCATCACGCCGGGGTGCGCCGGCATCTGGAATGACGAGCAGGCCGCGGCATGGAAGCGCATCGTCGACTTTGCCCATGCCAGCAGCCACGCCAGGATGGCCCTGCAGATCGGCCATGCCGGACGCAAGGGCTCGACGCGCCTGGCCTGGGACGGCATCGACCAGCCGCTGCCGGCCGGCAACTGGCCCCTGCTGGCACCTTCGCCCCTGGCGTATGTCGAGGGCGTCTCGCAGGTTCCGCGCGCCATGACGCGGGAGGACATGGACCGCATCAAGGCGGACTTCGTAGCCGCCACGCGGCGCGCGGCCGGCGCCGGCTTCGACATGGTGGAATTCCACGCCGCGCATGGCTACCTGATGTCCTCCTTCATTTCCCCGCTGACCAACCGGCGCGAGGACGACTACGGCGGTTCGCTGGAGCGGCGCTGCCGCTTCCCGCTCGAGGTGTTCCGCGCCATGCGCGAGGCATGGCCGGCCGAGCGGCCGATGTCGGTGCGCATCTCCGCGCACGACTGGGCGCCGGGCGGGCTCACGCCCGACGATGCGACCGAGGTGGCGGCCCTCTTCAAGGCGGCGGGGGCCGACATCATCCATGTCTCGTCCGGGCAGGTCGTGTCCAACGATGCGCCGGTATATGGCCGCATGTACCAGGTGCCGTTCTCCGACCAGATCCGCAACGAACTGGATGTGCCGACCATCACCGTCGGCAACATCTACGAGGCGGACCACGTCAATACCATCATCCTTGCCGGTCGTGCCGACCTGTGCGCCATTGCGCGACCGCATCTGGCCGACCCGGCGTGGACACTGCACGCAGCCGCCGAGCAGGGTGTAAGCACCGTGGAATGGCCGCGTCCATACCTGAGCGGCAAAGCGCAGCTGGAACGCAATCTAGAGCGCGCGGCGCAGCTTGCGCTCAATGCCTGAGGATCACGCCATGAAACACTTGCCTGGCCAGCCCCACGAACTGCCGCGCCACCGCCTCCCGCGCGGGGACTACGCAGCGCAGCACTTCCGCTTCGAGATGGAAGGCGCCGTCGCCCGCATCAGCCTCAACCGCCCCGAGCGGAAGAACCCGTTGACCTTCGACTCGTATGCCGAGCTGCGCGACCTGTTTCGCGGCCTGACCTACGCCGACGACGTCAAGGCGGTGGTGCTCACCGGCGAAGGGGGCAACTTCTGTTCCGGCGGCGACGTGCATGAAATCATCGGCCCGCTGACCCGGCTCGACATGCCCGGGCTGCTGGCCTTCACGCGCATGACGGGCGACGTGGTGAAGGCGATGCGCGCCTGTCCGCAGCCCATAGTCGCTGCCATCGACGGTGTCTGTGCCGGGGCGGGGGCGCTGCTCGCGCTCGGCTCCGATATGCGCCTGGGTACTGCCCGTTCGAAGACGGCCTTCCTGTTTACCCGCGTTGGGCTGGCCGGCTGCGACATGGGGGCCTGTGCCCTGTTGCCGCGCATGATTGGCCAGGGCCGCGCCACCGAGCTCCTGATGACCGGCCGTGCGTTGGGTGGCGAGGAGGGCGAGCGCTGGGGCTTCTTCAATCGCCTGTGTGCGGCGGAGTCCCTGCAGGCCGATGCGATGGCCCTGGCGCAGGAACTTGCGGGGGGGCCGACCTTCGCCCACGGCATGACCAAGAAGATGCTGCAGCAGGAATGGAACATGGGCGTCGACGAAGCAATCGAGGCGGAGGCCCAGGCCCAGGCGATCTGCATGGCGACCAACGACTTCCACCGCGCCTACCACGCCTTCGTCGCCAAGCAGAAGCCGGTGTTCGAGGGCGACTGACGTGGCGGACGCAAGCTATCTCGACTGGCCCTTCTTCGAGCCGCGCCACCGCGACCTGGCGGTCGCGCTCGAAGGCTGGGCCCGCGAACGCCTGGACCACGGGCATCCGGTGCGCGGCGTGGCAACGGACGACGCCTGTCGTGACCTGGCCTGCCGGCTCGGCACGGCTGGCTGGACGCGGCACGCGATCGGCGGCACAGCCTGGGGCGGCCATGGCGAAGGCATCGATACGCGCGCCATCTGCCTTATCCGGGAAACGCTGGCACGCCATTCGGGTCTCGCCGATTTTGCCTTCGCCATGCAGGGACTGGGCAGCGGGGCGATCACCCTGTCCGGAACCGACGCGCAGAAGCTGCGCTATCTGCCGCGCGTCGCGGACGGCTCGGCCATCGCCGCGTTTGCACTGTCCGAGCCCGAGGCCGGGTCCGACGTCGCTGCCCTGCGTTGCGCGGCGCGGGCGGAGGGTGACGGCTACGTGCTGGACGGCGAAAAGACCTGGATATCCAACGGCGGAATCGCCGACTTCTACGTAGTCTTCGCGCGTACCGGCGAGGCACCGGGCGCGCGCGGCATCAGCGCTTTCGTCGTCGACGCGGGTACGCCGGGATTCGAAATTGCCGAGCGTATCGAAGTGATTGCGCCGCATCCGCTGGCACGCCTGCGCTTCGATGGCTGCCGGATTCCGGCGTCGAGCCGCCTCGGCGCGGCGGGCGAGGGCTTCAAGATCGCCATGCGCACCCTCGACATCTTTCGCACTGCGGTCGCCGCCGCCGCGCTCGGCTTCGCGCGGCGGGCGCTGGACGAGGCGGTGGCACGCGCGTCATCGCGCCAGATGTTCGGCAAGACACTCGCCGATTTCCAGCTGACGCAGGCCAAGCTCGCCGATATGGCGACGGCGGTCGATTCGGCGGCGCTGCTGGTCTATCGCGCCGCCTGGCTGCGCGACCAGGGCAGGCCCGTCACCCGCGAAGCCGCGATGGCCAAGATGATCGCGACGGAATCGGCGCAGCAGGTGATCGACGCCGCCGTGCAGATCTTCGGCGGCCTCGGAGTGGTCTGCGAGATGCCCGTGGAACGTCTCTACCGGGAAATCCGCTCGCTACGCATCTACGAGGGTGCGACGGAGGTGCAGAAGCTGATCATCGCGCGCGAACTGCTCAAGGGCGGCGCGGGTACCGAGGCGGCATGAAACCCCAGGAGGAGGATCACATGAAGACATCCGCTCAGCACCTGCCATCGCTGCGCGTGGCCGCCACGGACGAGCCAAGCCAGGCACAGGCGGCGCCATCGTCCACCCACCGCGTCCTGCAGCCCGCCGGATGGGCGGCGCCGCGCGGCTACTCGAACGGGATCGAGGCGCGCGGACGCACCGTGGCGATCGGCGGCCAGATCGGCTGGGATGGCCAGGGCCGGTTCCATACCAGCGACTTCACCGCACAGGCGCGACAGGCGCTGCAGAATGTCCTGGCCGTTCTCGCCGAAGCGGGGGGGCAGCCGGAGCACGTGATCCGCATGACCTGGTACGTGGTGGACAAGCGCGAATACGTTGCGGCCTACCCCCAGCTCGGGCGCGCCTACCGCGAGGTGATGGGGCGCAACTTCCCGGCGATGACCGCCGTCCAGGTCGCGGGGCTGATCGAGGACGCGGCGCGCGTCGAAATCGAGGCGACGGCGGTCATTCCGGATTGAAGGTCGCCTCCGCGCGGCTGATAAGATGCGCGGATGAAACCAAGCCGAAGCGAGTTCCTCGAAATCCGTGGCCGGCGCCTCCACATCCGGCGCTGGGGGCGCGACGACGCACCCCTGCTGGTGCTGCTGCATGGCTGGTGCGACGTGTCGGCCTCCTGGCAGTTCGTCGTCGATGCGCTGGCCGGCGACTGGAACATCGTCGCCCCGGATTGGCGCGGTTTCGGCCTCTCGCAGTGGAATGACGACGTCTACTGGTTTCCCGACTACATTGCCGACCTCGACGCCATCCTGTTCCACTACGCGCCGGACGAACCGGTGCGGCTCGTCGGCCACAGCCTGGGTGGCAACGCGGCCTGCATCTACTCGGGAATCCGCCCTTCGCGCATCCGCAAGCTGGTCAACCTCGAAGGACTGGGGCTAAGGCGCTATCGGCCGGAGGAGGCCGTGGAGCGCTACGCGAACTGGCTGGACCAGTTGCGCGACACGCCGTCGTTCCGTTCCTACCCCGATCGAGCCGCATTCGCCGCACGCCTGCAGAAGGAGAATCCCCGCCTTTCCGACGGCGCGGCGGCCTATCTTGCCGGGCACCTGGGCGAAAGCGACGGCCAGGGCGGAATCCGCCTTGCCGCCGACCCCTACCATCGCTGGGTGAATCCGGTCATCTATCGCGTCGAGGAGGCGATGGCGTTGTGGCGGCAGGTCAGCGCGCCGGTGCTGTGGGTGACTGCGGCCGACTCCTACGTCTTCAAGCAGCTTTTTTCGCTCGATTCGCCCGAGTATCGCGAGCGCATCGCCTGTTTCCGCGACATCCGCGAGGCCATCGTCGACGACGCCGGCCACAACATGCATCACGACCAGCCGCAGCGCGTGGCCCGGCTGGTCGAGGACTTCCTCGCCGAATGAAGCCGCTCAACGCCGATCTGCATTGCCATTCGACGGTTTCCGACGGCCTTCTGGCTCCCGCCGACCTCGTCCGCCGTGCCCACGCACATGGCGTGGAACTGCTGGCACTGACCGACCACGACGAACTCGGCGGGCTGGCCGAGGCGCGGCAGGAGGCGGCGGCGATCGGGCTGCGCTTCCTCGATGGGGTCGAGATTTCCGTATCGTGGGGTGACGACCAGACGGTGCATATCGTCGGCCTCGGCGTGCGACCGTCCGATGCGGCGCTGGCCGACGGGCTGCAGCGCGTGCGCAGCGGGCGCGATGCGCGAGCCGCGCGCATGGCCGGTGAGCTGGCGAAGGCGGGCATCGACGGCGCCTACGAGGGAGCGCTGCGTTATGCCGGCAATCCGGCCCTGGTCAGCCGGGCCCATTTCGCTCGCTTCATCGTCGAGAAAGGTTATGCGCGCGACGTCAAGTCGGTCTTCGACCACTGGCTGGCCAAGGGCAAGCCGGGCTACGTGTCCCATGCCTGGGCGACGCTCGAGGAGGCCATGGCGTGGATCCACGGCGCCGATGGCGTTGCAGTGATCGCCCATCCCGGGCGCTACCGCCTGAGCCGGGCCGAGCGCCACGAACTGTTCGGCATCTTCCGCGACCTCGGCGGTGCCGGCATCGAGGTCCTTTCCGGTTCGCACAAGGACGACGAGGTACGGGAGTTTTCCCGGGTCTGCCGCGAGTTCGGCTTCCTCGCTTCGCGTGCCTCGGACTTCCACGGCCCCGGCGAAAGCAGCGTGGAGCTCGGGTCCATGCCCGACCTGCCCGAAGGGCTCACTCCGGTCTGGTCCCAGTTCGTCTGAAGTCCTGTCGCCGGCCCCTGCAGGCCGGTACAATCCGGGCCCCGGCTCTTCACGCTACGCCGCATGGCCCAACTGTTCCATATCCACCCGGAGCAACCGCAACCGCGCCTGATCAAGCAGGCGGCGGAGATCGCGCGTGCCGGCGGGCTCATTGCACTGCCTACGGATGCCGCCTATTCGCTGGCCGGCGTCACCGGCCATGCACCGCTGCTGGATCGCATCCGCAGCATCCGCCAGGTCGACGAGCGACACCATTTCACCCTGATGTGCCGTGACCTGTCGGAGATCGCCACCTACGCACGGGTCGACAACAGCCAGTACCGGCTGCTCAAGGCCTGTACGCCGGGCAGCTATACCTTGATCCTGGAAGCGACGCGCGAGCTTCCGCGGCGGGTGCTGCACCCCAAGCGCAAGACCATCGGCCTGCGCGTACCCGCGCACCCCGTCGCGCTTGCGCTGCTGCAGGAACTCGATGAGCCCCTGCTCAGCTCGACCCTGATCCTGCCGGGGGACGAGCAGCCCCTGGCCGACGCCGACCACATCCGCGAGCGCCTCGAGAAGCTCATCGACCTGGTGATCGACGCCGGTCACTGCGGCACCGAGATGACCACGGTGATCAACCTGGCGGGCGCGCAGCCGGAACTCGTGCGGGCCGGTCTCGGACCCCTGGAACCGTTCGGGCTGGCATGACCCCGTCTGATAAAATCGACCGCTTCCATGAATGCCATCCAGACGCTGGCGATTTCCGCCCTGCCGGTCATTTTCGCCATCACGCTGCACGAGGCGGCGCACGGCTATGCCGCGCGGCACTTCGGCGATCCGACGGCATGGCAGATGGGCCGAATCAGCCTGAATCCATTGCGGCATGTCGATTTGGTGGGGACCCTGCTGGTGCCGGGATTGATCCTGCTGCTGACCGCCGGTGGCCTGCTGTTCGGCTGGGCGAAGCCCGTTCCGGTGAACTTCGGCAACCTGCGCCGGCCAAAGCAGGACATGTTGTGGGTGGCTGCCGCCGGTCCGGCAGCCAACCTCGCCATGGCGCTGGGTTGGGCTGTCGTCCTCAAGCTGGCGATAGGCGGTCCGCCGCACATGTATTCCGAGGCCCTCAAGGAGATGGCCCGCGTTGGCATCGGCATCAACGGCGTACTGATGGTGCTGAACCTGCTGCCGCTGCCACCGCTGGACGGCGGCCGCATCGCCGTGAGCCTGCTGCCGCACGGGCTGGCATGGAAATTCGCCCAGCTCGAGCGCTGGGGCTTTCCCATACTGCTGGCCTTGCTCTTCCTCGGCCTGCTCGACGCGATACTTAGGCCCTTCCTGCAACTCTTCAACGCGCTGATCCGCATCTTCATCCAGCTCTGACATGTACGCTGAAAAAGTCCTCTCCGGCATGCGGCCCACGGGCCGGCTTCACCTCGGCCACTACCATGGCGTCCTGGCGAACTGGGTCAAGCTCCAGCACGAGTTTCCCTGCCTCTTCTTCGTTGCCGACTGGCATGCGCTGACCACGGCCTACGACGAGCCGGGAACGATCACCGATAACGCCAACGACATGGTCATCGACTGGCTGGCAGCCGGCGTCGATCCCTCGCAGGCGACCATCTTCATCCAGTCCAAGGTGCCCGAACATGCCGAACTGCACCTGCTGCTGTCGATGATGACGCCGCTCGGCTGGCTCGAACGCGTGCCGACCTACAAGGACCAGCAGGAGAAGCTCGAGCACAAGGATTTGTCGACCTACGGCTTCCTCGGCTACCCGCTGCTGCAGGCGGCCGACATCCTGATCTATCGCGCCAACCGCGTGCCGGTGGGCGAGGACCAGGTGCCGCACGTCGAGTTCACGCGCGAGATCGCGCGCCGCTTCAACCACCTCTACGGGCGCGAGCCGGGGTTCGAGGACAAGGCGCGCGAGGCCGTGAAGAAGC
>ERZ724507.1442-NODE-1442-length-10225-cov-7.528810_pt1 | contig 10225 bp, 8 predicted proteins | sample MGYA00376040_ERZ724507 | MGnify/ENA primary metagenome ERZ724507 (study PRJEB28724, sample SAMN07190883) | activated sludge metagenome | isolation source: activated sludge of sewage treatment plant in Hong Hong | place: Hong Kong | collected 2016-03-17 ...
AACCGCGCCGCGGCCGGCGCCAGCGAGAGCCACGCCACCATCGTCGCGCCGCTGGCCGGCGTCGTCGCTCGCCGCCATGCCGAACTGGGCGACATGGCGACGCCCGGCAAGCCGCTGTTCACGCTTTACGAGCCGGGCGGCCTGCGCGTCACCGCCAGCATCCCGCAATACCGGCTGAACGACATGCGCGGCGTCAAGACGGCGCGCGTCGAGTTCCCCGAACTCGGCAAGTGGGTCGATGCGACCGCCGTCCTGCTGCTGCCGACCGCCGACACCGCGACCCACGTTTCGCAGGTGCGCGTCAGCCTGCCGCCGCTGCCGGAAGCGACGCCGGGCATGTTCGCGCGCGTGCATTTCGTTCTCGGCGAGGCCGCGAAGCTGACCGTGCCGGCCGCCGCCGTGGTGCGCCGCGGCGAGGTCGCCGCCGTTTATGTGCTGGGCGCCGACAAGCGCCTGAGCCTGCGCCAGCTGCGCCTGGGCGATGCCGTCGGCGCCGGTGAAATCGAGGTGTTGGCCGGGTTGACCGCGGGCGACAAGGTGGTGACCGACCCGGTCAAGGCGGCGATCGCGCTCAAGTCGGGCAGGTAAGCGATGAGCCACGAACCGGGCCGGCTCGGCATTTCCGGGCGCATCGCCGCCGCCTTCCAGGCATCGCGGATGACGCCGCTGCTGGCGCTGGTCGCCTTCCTGCTCGGCGTTTTCGCCGTCCTCGTCACGCCGCGCGAGGAGGAGCCGCAGATCGACGTGACCATGGCCGATGTGCTGGTCGCCTTCCCCGGCGCCTCGGCCAAGGATGTCGAGAACCTGGTGGCGCGCCCGGCCGAGCAGGTGCTGTCGCGCATGCACGGGGTCGAGCACGTCTATTCCGTGTCGCGCCCCGGCATGGCGGTGATCACCGTGCAGTTCGACGTCGGCGTCAAGTACAACGACGCCGTGCTGCGCCTCTACGACACCGTGCATTCGCACCGCGACTGGCTGCCGCCCAACCTCGGCGTGCAGGAGCCGGTGATCAAGCCGCGCGGCATCGACGACGTGCCGATCGTCGCCCTCACCTTCTGGACGAAAGACCCGGAACGCTCGGCCTACGAATTGCAGCAGGTGGCGCGCGCGGTCGAGATCGAACTCAAGCGGATCAAGGGCACGTGCGACGTGTCCACTATCGGCGGCCCCGACCACGCCATCCGCGTGCTGATGGACGCCGAGCGAATGAATGCCTGGGGTGTGACGCCGCAGGAAATCGCCGGCGCGCTCAAGGTTTCGAACGCGCTGCAGCCTTCCGGCAACCTGACCGCCGGCAACCGCGAGGTGCTGGTGCAGACCGGCACCTACCTCGAATCCGCCGCCGACGTGAAGCAGCTGGTGGTTGCCGTGCAGGATGGAAAACCGGTATTCATCAGCGACGTGGCGAAGGTCGAGGACGGCCCCGAGCAGCCCAGGCGCTACGCCTGGTTCGGCAGCCGTGAGGGCGAGTTTCCGGCCGTCACCATCCAGCTTTCCAAGCAGCCCGGCGTCAATGCCGCCGATGTGGCATCGGCTGCGGTCGACCGGATAAATGCCCTCAAAAACACGGTGATCCCGGACGGCGTCGAGGTCACCGTCACCCGCAACTACGGCGAGACCGCCACCGAAAAGGCGCAGAAGCTGATCGGCAAGCTGATCTTCGCCACCGCCTTCGTCGTCGCCCTCGTTTTCTTCGCCCTCGGCCGGCGCGAGGCCGTCATCGTCGGCGTCGCCGTCACGCTGACGCTGGCCGCGACGCTGTTCGCCTCGTGGGCCTGGGGCTTCACGCTCAACCGCGTGTCGCTGTTCGCGCTGATCTTTTCCATCGGCATCCTGGTCGACGACGCCATCGTCGTCGTCGAGAACATCCACCGCTGGCAGGGGCTTTACCCGGGCAAGCCGCTGCGCGAAATCATCCCGCCGGCGGTCGACGAAGTCGGCGGGCCGACCATCCTGGCGACGCTGACGGTGATCGCCGCGCTGCTGCCGATGGCCTTCGTCACCGGCCTGATGGGCCCCTACATGAGCCCGATCCCGATCAATTCGTCGATGGGGATGGCCATTTCGCTCGCCGTCGCCTTCGTCGTCACGCCCTGGCTGGCGCTCAAGCTGATGAAAGCGCACGGCCCGAGCGCGGCCGGCCACACGGCCTCGAAGCTCGACACCAAGCTCGACAGCACCTTCCGCAAACTACTGACCCCCTTCCTCGATCCGCACAAGGGCGGCGCCGCGCGCGTCAAGCTCGGCCTCGCCGTCGTCCTGCTGATCCTCGGCTCGGTCTCGCTCGCGTATTTCCAGCTGGTCGTCCTCAAGATGCTGCCCTTCGACAACAAGAGCGAATTCCAGGTCGTCCTCGACATGCCGATCGGCACGCCGGTCGAGGAAACGGCGCGCGTGCTGCACGAAATCGGCGCCGAACTGGCGCGCGAAGGCGACGTCGTCGATTACCAGGCCTACGCCGGCACCGCCAGCCCGATCAACTTCAACGGCCTGGTCCGCCAGTATTACCTGCGCGCCGCACCGGAAAAAGGCGACATCCAGGTCAACCTCGCCGACAAGCACCATCGTTCGCGCCAGAGCCACGAGATCGCCGTATCGCTGCGCGCGCGCATCGAGGCCATCGGCAAAAAGAACGGCGGCGTCGCCAAGGTCGTCGAGGTGCCGCCGGGGCCGCCGGTGCTCTCGCCCATCGTCGCCGAAATCTACGGGCCGGACATGGCCGGCCAGATGGCAGTTGGCAAGCAGGTGCGCCAGGCTTTCGCGGAAACCAAGGACCTGGTTGCGGTCGACGACTATATCGATGCCGATTCCCGGAAGTTTGTCCTGCACGTGCTGCAGAACAAGGCCGCGCTGCTCGGCGTGGCGCAGAGCGACATCGTCGAGGTGGTCGGCATGGGGCTGGCCGGGCAGGACGTGACGCCGGCGCACAACAGCGAATCCAAGTTCGAGATCCCGGTGCGCGTGACCCTGCCGGCCGAAAAGCAGTCGAACCTCGACGCCCTCCTGAAGCTGCGTGTGCGCTCAAAAGACGGCCACCTGGTGCCGGTCTCCGAACTGGTCGAAGTGCGCGACGTGACGCGCGAAAAAACCATCTACCACAAGGACCTGCTGCCGGTGGTCTACGTCGTCGGCGACATGGGCGGCAAGCTCGACTCCCCCTTGTACGGCATGTTCGACGCGCGCGCGAAGATCATCGGCAAGGAACTCAAGCAAGGCGGCTCGCTCGGCGAATGGTTCATCCGCCAGCCGGCCGACCCCTACGCCGGCTACAGCGTCAAATGGGACGGCGAATGGAAGGTTACCTACGAAACCTTCCGCGACATGGGCATCGCCTACGGCGTCGGCCTGATCCTGATCTACTTGCTGGTCGTCGCCCACTTCGGCAGCTACCTGGTGCCGCTCATCATCATGGCGCCGATCCCGCTCACCGTCATCGGCGTCATGCCCGGCCACGCCCTCTTCGGCGCGCAATTCACGGCAACCTCGATGATCGGCATGATCGCGCTGGCCGGCATCATCGTCCGCAACTCGATCCTGCTTGTCGATTTCATCAAGCAGCAGGTCGCCGCCGGCATGAACTTCCACGACGCGGTGATCCAGTCCGCCGCCGTGCGCGCCAAGCCGATCGCCCTGACCGCGCTGGCCGCCATGCTCGGCGCCCTGTTCATCCTCGACGACCCGATCTTCAACGGGCTGGCCATCAGCCTGATCTTCGGCATCCTGGTCTCCACTCTGCTGACGCTGGTGGTGATCCCGGTGCTCTACTTCTCCGCATTCAAAAAGGAAAATCCGCAATGACCATCGAACGCATGATCCGCATCATGGCCGGCTCATTCGTCCTGCTCTCGCTGTCTCTCGGCTGGCCGGGCAGCCCCGTTTTCGTCTCCGAATGGTTCCTCGCCTTCACCGCCTTCGTCGGCCTCAACCTGCTGCAAAGCGGCTTTACCGGCTTCTGCCCGCCGGAAAAATTGCTGGCGAAACTGGGGTTGAAGCGCGGGAATGGCTCCTGCGGGCTTTGATATTTGCCAATCGAAGATTCAATCTTCGATTGGTGTCGGCGCAATATAATGTCATACACTGTCATTTGGAATCATCTTCGTCATTTTTTCGCGCTAAAGGTGAGCTTGGCCCGGAAGGTCAAAGCGCGCAAGCAGTGCTGATCAAATAGTCCGCTCGATGATCACCCCGACGCGTTTGACGCCCGCGATCATGCCCAGCTTGGCGACCGAGACGCGGACCCGGTGGACGGCGAATTCCTCGAGCAGCCAGGTGGCGATGTGCTCGGCCAGCTTTTCGAGCAGGTTGAAGTGGCTGGCCGCCAGGTCGGCGCGCAAGCGCTCAACCACCACCGCGTAGTCGACGGTATCGCGGATATCGTCGCTCGCCCCGGCCGATGCGGTCGACACGCCGATCTGCAGCGAAATCTCGACTGTCTGCGGCATGGCCTTTTCGCGCGGATAGATGCCAATCCAGGTTTCGGCGCGCAGTTCGTCGATGAAAATCAGGTCCATTGGGCGGTCGACCGTGGTGAAAGTGTAAAATTGGCCCGGATTGTAACCCAGTGACACCCGCCCCCCATGCAAACGGCTTTCGTCATCCTTGCCGCCTACCTCCTCGGCTCCGTTCCCTTCGCCGTGATCTCCTCGCGGTTGTTCGGGCTGGCCGACCCGCGCAGTTACGGCTCGGGCAACCCCGGGGCAACCAATGTGCTGCGCAGCGGCAACAAGAAGGCGGCGCTGCTGACGCTGCTCGGCGATGCGCTCAAGGGCTGGGTTGCGGTCTATGCCGCCCAGCGCATGGGCTTCGGCGACGGCGTCATCGGGCTCGTCGCGCTGGCCGTGTTCTTCGGCCATCTCTATCCGGTCTTCCTGAAATTCAGGGGCGGCAAGGGCGTCGCCACCGGCGCCGGCGTCCTGATCGGGCTCGATCCGCTACTCGGTCTGGCCGTGGCCGGCACCTGGCTGTTCGTCGCCATCGCCTTCCGCTATTCCTCGCTGGCCGCCATTCTCGCCGCCGCGCTGGCCCCGGTCTATTTCCTGCTGCTGCACGGGGCGAATACGCAGATATTAGTGATCGGCATCATCGCGATGGCCCTGATCGGCAAGCACTGGCAGAACCTGCAGCGCCTGCTGGCCGGTCAGGAATCCAGGATCGGCAGCAAGAAGGACAAGTAGTTCGCGCCCGACCCGGGCTTCTTCACTTGACAATGGTGCCGGCGATTGCCATCAGCGGCCACCGCGGCTGGACGGCAAACCCGCCGGCCGGCTTGGCGGGCGTACCGGCCAGCAGACGCAGGCAACCGGCGAGAGCGATCATCGCGCCGTTGTCGGTACAGAATTCCAGTTCCGGGTAATGGACGCGGAAGCGCTTGCGTTTTGCCTCCTGGTCGAGGGTCGACCGCAACTGCCGGTTGGCGCCGACGCCGCCGGCCACGACCAACTGTTTGAGGCCGGTCTGCTTGAGCGCCTTCAGCGATTTATTCACCAGCACGTCGACGATGGCCTCCTGGAAGGCGCGCGCCGCATTGGCCCTGAACTCTTCCGTCAAGACGGCGCCTTGATCGCGCACCAGTGTCAGCACCGCCGTCTTCAGGCCGGAAAAGCTGAAATCGAGGTCGCCGGAATGCAGCATCGGGCGCGGCAGCCGATAAACGCCGGGAGCCCCCTGTTCGGCCAGTTGCGACAGCAATGCGCCACCGGGGTAAGGCAGGCCAAGCAGCTTGGCGCTCTTGTCGAAAGCCTCGCCGGCGGCGTCGTCCACCGTTTCGCCGAGCAACTCGTACTCGCCGACGCCGCTCACCCGCATCAACTGCGTGTGGCCGCCGGAAACCAGCAGCGCCACGAACGGGAAGGCCGGCGGATCGACAGACAATAGCGGTGACAGCAGATGGCCTTCGAGGTGATGCACCGGGATCGTCGGCTTGTCGAGCGCCACCGCCAGCCCCTCGGCGAAGGCGCAGCCCACCAATAAGGCACCCGCAAGGCCCGGGCCGCGCGTGTAGGCGATGGCGTCGATGTCGGCCAGCGATTTTCCGGCATTTTCGAGGGTCGACCGCAACAGGGGCACGACACGCCGGATATGGTCGCGCGAAGCCAGTTCGGGGACGACGCCGCCGTACTCGGCGTGCATCGCCACCTGCGAGTGCAAGGCGTGCGACAGCAGCCCGGCCGCGCTGTCGTAGAGCGCGATACCGGTCTCGTCGCAGGAGGATTCGACACCGAGGACCAACATGGGCGGGCATTTTAGCACTTGAGACAAGAGGGATTTCTGCCGTATACTGCTTGGCTTTCCGCAACATGCGGATATCAATTTGCGCGCACTGCCGTTTACTTGACCTGGCAGGCGCCTGACGGAAGGGGGTGATTTATATGCCGAACATTCGTGTCAAGGAAAACGAGCCGTTCGAGGTGGCGATCCGCCGCTTCAAGCGCACTGTCGAAAAGACGGGCCTCCTGACCGAGTTGCGCGCTCGCGAGTTTTACGAAAAGCCCACCGCCGAGCGCAAGCGCAAGGCGGCAGCCGCCGTCAAGCGCCAGCACAAGCGCCTCCGCAGTCTGACCCTGCCGCCGAAAATGTACTGATCCAGACCGTTCAGTGAACCCAGGAAGCCGCCCGCCACTCAGCAGGCGGCTTTTTTGTTTGAGAAAAGCCAAATGAGCCTCAAGACACGCATTACCGAAGACATGAAGACGGCCATGAAGGCCAGGGAATCGGCCCGCCTGGGCGCGATCCGCCTGCTGCTCGCCGCCGTCAAGCAGAAGGAAGTCGACGAGCGCGGCGAACTCGACGACGCCGCCGTCGTCGCGGTCATCGAGAAACTGACCAAGCAGCGCAAGGACAGCGTCACCCAGTACGAAGCCGCCGGGCGTCAGGAACTGGCCGATGCCGAAAAATTCGAGATCGCCGTCCTCGCCGCCTACCTGCCGGAAAAGATGAGCGCCGCCGAAACCGCCGCCGCTGTCGCCGCGGCAGTGGCCGAGACCGGCGCCACCGGCCCGGCCGACATGGGCAGGCTGATGGCCGTCCTCAAGCCGCGCCTCGCCGGCAAGGCCGACATGGCGGAAGTGTCGAAACTGGTCAAGGCCGCGCTTGCCGGCTGAGCGGGTGTGATCCCGGACTCCTTCATCCAGGACCTGCTGGCGCGGGTCGACATCGTCGACCTGGTGGACAGCTACGTCCCGCTCAAGAAGTCGGGGGCCAATTACGCCGCCTGCTGCCCGTTCCACACTGAGAAGTCGCCGTCGTTCACCGTCAGCCCGACCAAGCAGTTCTACCACTGCTTCGGCTGCGGCGCGCACGGCACGGCAATCGGCTTCGTCATGGAATACCAGGGCATCGGCTTCATCGATGCCGTCAAGGAACTCGCCGGTCGCGCCGGCATGCAGGTGCCGGAAAGCCGAGAGCGCGGCTCCGGCGACGAGAAGCCGGGCCAGACACGCGCCCTGATCGACGTCATGGCCCGCGCCGCGCAGTACTACAAGGATAGTCTCAAGGCCTCGCCGCGCGCCATCGAATACTGCCGGAAACGCGGGTTGACCGGAGGAGTGGCCGCCCGCTTCGGCATGGGCTACGCGCCGGACGGCTGGCAGAACCTGCAGGTAGTCTTCCCGGACTACAACGCCGACGAACTCAGGGCCGCGGGGCTCGTCATCGAAAACGACGCCGGCCGCCGCTACGACCGCTTCCGCGACCGCCTGATGATCCCGATCATCAACCAGAAGGGCGACATCATCGCCTTCGGCGGGCGCATCATCGACCAGGGTGAGCCGAAATACCTGAATTCGCCGGAGACCCCGCTGTTCGAGAAGGGCCGCGAACTGTTCGGCCTGCCGCAAGCCCGCCAGGCACTGCGCGAAACCGACACCGCGATCGTCACCGAAGGCTACATGGACGTCATCGCGCTGGCCCAGAACGGCGTCGGCAATTCCGTCGCGACGCTCGGCACGGCGACCACGGCGACCCACGTGAACAAGCTCCTGCGCCAGGTCGACCGCATCGTCTTCTGCTTCGACGGCGACGCAGCCGGGCGCAAGGCCGCCTGGCGCGCGCTGGAAAATTCGCTGGAAGCGCTCGCCGACAACAAGCGCCTCGGCTTCGTCTTTCTGCCGCAGGGGGACGATCCCGACAGTTTCATCCGCGCCCATGGCAAGGATGAGTTCGATCGCCTGGTCAAGCAGGCCATGCCGCTTTCCGACTTCCTGTTGCGCGAACTGGGCCAACGCTGCGACCTGACCAGTTCCGAAGGCAAGGCGCAACTGATCCACGAAGCCAAGCCGCTGCTGCTCAGGCTGCCGACCCCGCTGCTGCGCCTGCAGCTGGTCAAGCGCCTGGCCGAAGCCAGCGGCTTTGCCCAGAGCGAGGTCGAGAGGCTGTGCGAGCTGAAGTCCTACGCGCCCGCCGCGCCGGCCTGGGCCAGGCGCCCCGCTCCGTCGCTGACGCGCAACCTGCTGCGCACCATCTTGCACAAGCCGGCGCTGGCCAGGGCCCTGCCGGTGGAACGGCTGCCGGACACCGCCGAGCGCCCGCTTCTCATCCTCTTGCGCGATCTCGTCGCCGCCCAGCCCGATGTTCCGGGTTATGCCTATCTGCGCGAGCAGATTCGCGGCCGGCCGGAAGCGGCGGCGGTGGAGACCCTGGCGTCGGAACTTCTTGACCATCCGTTTGACGAAGGTGAGGCAGAAGCGGAATTTCACGCAATACTCGAAAAACTGCAGGAAAGCGACCAGAAGCGCGCTTTCTCCGAGTTGCAGGCCAGGGTTCAGAAGCTTGGGGTCAGCGGGCTGACACCGGAGGAAAAACAGGCCTATATCGACATTCTCGGCAACCGGGGCAATCGCAGCTAAGTTATGGTAAAATCTCCGGTTTTCTCCAATTGTATGGATCGTGGTCATGGCTAAGGCAACAGACACCGTCAAGGAAGCCTCGAAGGCTCGCGTCAGCAAGGCCAAGGAGAAGGCCGCCGAGAAGGCGCTGCTCCAGGGCGCGCTGACCGAAGCCCCCGCCCCCCTCGACGCCGAAGCGCGCAAGACGCGTCTGAAGAACCTGATCAAGCTGGGCAAGGAGCGAGGTTTCCTCACCTACGCCGAAATCAACGACCACCTGCCGGATGACGTCGTTGACGCGGAGAGCATCGAGACGATCATCTCCACCTTCAGTGACATGAGCATCCAGGTCTTCGATGAGGCTCCGGCGGCTGAAGACCTGCTGATGTCGGATACGGCGACCGTCGCGGCCGACGACGAGGAGGTCGAGGAACAGGCGGAACAGGCGCTGTCCACGGTCGACTCCGAATTCGGCCGCACAACTGACCCGGTGCGCATGTACATGCGCGAAATGGGTTCGGTCGAACTGCTGACCCGCGAAGGCGAGATCGAGATCGCCAAGCGCATCGAGGACGGCCTCAAGCACATGGTGCAGGCGATTTCCGCCTGCCCGACGACGATCGCCAACATCATCGAGATGGCGGCGAAGGTCGAAGCCGATGAAATGCGCATCGACGAACTGGTCGACGGCCTAATCGACCCCAACGCGACGGCGGGTGTTCCCAGCGCCGAGCTCCCCGAAGACATCGAGGAGGAGGAAGAGGAGACCGACGAAGACGGCGATGGCGGCGCCGGCGCCGTATCAGCTTCGATGCTGCAGCTCAAGACCGATGCCCTGGAGCGCTTTGCCACCATCGCGGCGCTGCACGTGCGGATGCAGAAGTCGCTCGCCGGCAAAGGTTCGCAGGACAAGACTTACCTCAAGGTCCGGCAGCAGATTTCCGACGAGTTGATGAACATCCGCTTCACTTCGCGCTCGATCGAACGACTCTGCGACAGCGTGCGGAGCATGGTTGACCTGGTCCGCAGTTCGGAACGCAAGATTCAGCAGATCTGCGTCGACAAGGTCAAGATGCCGCGCGTGCACTTCATCCAGGTTTTCCCGGGCAATGAAGTGAATCTCGACTGGGTCGATGCCGAGATCGCGGCCGCACCCAAGACCTACGTCGCCATCCTGACCCGTAACGCGCCGGCGATCAAGGAAGAACAGAAAAAACTGCTTGCCCTGCAGGAGCACATCGGCATCCCGCTCAAGGACCTCAAGGACATCAACAAACAGATGTCCACCGGCGAGGCCAAGGCCCGCCGCGCCAAGCGCGAAATGACCGAGGCCAATCTGCGCCTGGTGATCTCGATCGCCAAGAAATACACCAACCGCGGCCTGCAGTTCCTCGACCTGATCC
>ERZ724507.1443-NODE-1443-length-10225-cov-4.734120_pt1 | contig 10225 bp, 9 predicted proteins | sample MGYA00376040_ERZ724507 | MGnify/ENA primary metagenome ERZ724507 (study PRJEB28724, sample SAMN07190883) | activated sludge metagenome | isolation source: activated sludge of sewage treatment plant in Hong Hong | place: Hong Kong | collected 2016-03-17 ...
GGTAATTTACCATGTGACTTAGATGAAATATAACCATATATTTTTAATAATAGGGTTAGTTTTGTATAGTCTACTTTTAACTGACGGCTAACTGTGGTTGTACCATATTCTTTTACCAAATTCAGTAATTTGGCTTTACCAATATAAACACCTTGTTTTGAAAACCGCATTCCACAATGAGTATAATCAATATTTAGATTATTACACTTCCTGATAAAAGTTGAGTAGTCTATATCAGTTACTTTGGTTAAATTTCCTTTGGATTTAGCTATCAATCTTAATAGCTTAAATTTTGAATACTCTTTCCAAGCAACATGATTTTGTCCAGATGGTACATAAATATCACCTGATTGAATACGAGTTTGTCTAGTTGCTACCATTGATTCTACATTACCAGGAATAGACCAATGGTGTTTCGCATGAAGTCTAAAGTGTTCAGCATTTGAAAGAGCAACCAAATTTTGTGGCGTGTCATTTAAACTATTATGGTCTTTATGATGAATATCCCAATTTTCTGGTATATCTCCAATCATTTGTTGATATACAAATCGGTGGTTCGCAATTGGATCATGCTTACCAGTTTGCCAAAATTTAGCTCTACCATTTGCAATGGTTTTGGTTATTGCTAATACTCTATCTCCAACATCAAGTTGGTCAGCGCGTTTATAGTTACCATCTATCATTCTAACAGGATGGTTACATGTTAAATCTATGTAACCTTTAGTTTTATTGCCTGTTCCAACCCAATGTATTCTCATAACTTTTTTAGTTCCAGTTTTTCCAGACCAAGTTACTCGACGTAAAACTACATTGAGATTATTATCAAATGTGTATGCATAATCTCCAGCTTTTACGTTTTCAACTGGAATGCCATCTGGGTGTAGAGAATGATCTCTAACAATTTCAACCATCGTTCCTTTGGCAACACATAATCTACCTGTAACGGTTTCATACGGATTATACATGGTATGAATCCGACCATCTGGCATGACATACTTAGGCATAGGTTCTAAATATGTACTGATTACTTTGGAGTGCCGACGCCATTTTAAAATGGATATAGATAATGGATCGGTAAGTTGACTTAATTGACCTTCATCGGTACTTAAAGATCCTGTTTCTGTTATCAAATCCTTTTCACGACCTAATACATCTTTGTACAATGCAATGGTAGCAGTGGGTGAGCCAATGTTAAAAGGTGCATTAAATGCTTGTTGATATTGATTGGCTTCTGGTAAGCTCCAAATAAGATCTTCGATCTCAGTCAGTTTGGTTTGATGGTGGGTTAAAAGTTCAGTAGTGACTTCATCATTGTACACTACACCTCGCAATTGAATTTGGGTAAGCATGACCATCATATCAAGCAAGTCATTATAGACTTTTACTAATTTTTTATCTTGCTTGAGAGCTTGTAATAAAACTTTATATAATGCAAAAGTCCATTTAGAATCGAGTGCATTATAAGGCAGTATTTTTTCTAGTGGATAGCTCTCCATTCTAGTACGATCTAAGTTGGAAATACTTTTCAACCAAAACCCAAAATAAGTTCGTATTAAAATATCTAAGTTGTGAGTTCCTCTCCGCTCGTCTAGTATGTATGCTATCCCTTGTGTATCTTGCCAATCTTTTTGTTTTAAAATATCTTGTCCATAAAAAAATGCTGACCATTCTAATTCAAATTTGGTAGAGTGTGCAATTTTAGGCTTTCCATTAGTTAAATACCCGGAAATTGCTTGATCAAGTATTTCTTTTTGTTGGGGTGTCCAAGCGTTTTTATACGCAACTGGAAAAGCGACACACCATTGATCTGTACCAATTGCTAGTGTTAAAATACGAGAGTCTGGTTTATAAGGTCGAAGATCATTTGTTTCATAGTCAAATGCAGTCATTGGTAGACTATTTGCTTTATCTATCCAACTTAAAACTTTATTGAGTTCCCTATTAGATTTTAATCCTTCGGAATACATGATACCCGTCATATATGTTGTTGGAGATACATAATTGGGTTTTGGTTGGGACACATTATCAAAGACTCGTTTCAGATCAGCTTCAAATAACCGATCATGCTCCGATTTATATTCTACACCTTGTTTGGAAGTTCGGCGATTACGGAGAATATAACTAGGATGATAAACACAATAACCCCAACATACATATCCATCTAAATTGACTGGGAAAAAGCGCCCACGCCATTTAGCAATTTCGGCTGATCGGTCTAGTTTTTCATCTTCAAATAGCCAATTAAGTGCTGTAGTGCCCAAAGCGACAATAATATTAGGTTGGGTTTGTTTAATGTCTTTAATAATACTAGCACGACAACATGCTTGTTCTAATGCAGTTGGAGTTCTATTTGCGGGTGGGCGACTCCGTACCGTGTTATTTAACCGGTATTTATCTTTAAATGCATTAGGAATACATGCAGCTAATACTTCTCCGCTGGGTCCAATAAACGGTCGGTTTTCACGATCTTCCATTTCACCAGGAGCTTCCCCTATAAAATAAACCAAAGGATTTGGACTTCCCCATGCTGGCATATCAGGATTATAAGCTCCCGCTTTTTTTAATGGGCAAACCGTGCATTGTAATAGTCTGGCTGTATTAATTGGAATTTCTTTTGATTTTTTACGACCATTTGTGGCGCTTGCATCATCAAAGAAAAAGCTCATGACTATTCTCACAGTAAGTTAGTGGGGGTGTAACCATATATACCTTTTATATCAATAATTTGATCGCCTGTTGTTACTTTATCTATAATTTCATAAAGTACAACTTCTCCTTCAAATAAAAATTCAATTTTGGTGTGCGTTGCCGTTTGGATAATTTTAATCTGGTCAAATTTAGTATTAATTTGACCCGATTCTGTTTGCTCAAAACATTTAAAATTTAACATGCTTGTTATTAAGCTTTTTGAGATTTGCACGCTCATAAAAATTTCTCAACCATCATCCCGACATTTAAGACGGGATGATGGTTTAATTGATTAAGATTTGGTGCTAGTTGAGACTAAATGGTAGAAGTTTTGTTCAGTTTCACCAAATACAACTACATTACCCGATATACCCATCTTTGAACACAAAGATGTACCACGTAATAAATAATTAGGATCAGAAATTAAAATTAATGGTTCTGATGTTTGCGGGTCGAGTGCCGTTTCAATTTCATCTCGTGCGGTCCCACGCTCCGATTGAGTAAATAATGTAAGCGTGCCAGTAGGAGATAATGTTACAGTAGTTGTTTTTATACCTTTTTCAGGTTGTAACATAAGAACTGCACGAGTAAGTGCTTCTTCAAATTCTTTTGGAATGGGTTGTAACTCAACCTCATCTAATGGATCAGTGAGTAAATGACTAATAGCTTGTTCAAATTTAGGTGGTTCCGCATTAATCAAACGAGAAAAAATGCGATGTTGTTCAAGCGTACCCAACACACATTTCTGATCGAAATGCAAAGTAGGTGTCAGTTTGAGTGACTTAGTAAGGTTGTGGAGTTGCTCACAAAAGAAAGTAGGCATAATTGCCCATAATTCTTCAACACCACCCGATAAAAAACTACCATCCAGTTTAAACGTAGAGATGGTGATACCATCTGTCGTATAAAGCTTGATTTTATCAGTTTCTACTGAAATAGAAATTCCATTTCGTTCGGGTTTGGTCGGATCATGCCCTACCGTCGATAAACATTTACTGAAACCTAGTTTAACTTCATCATTCAAAGTAATTGAGATTCCAGTAGGGTCTGGCATTTCAAATACAAATTCATTAGGGGATAATGCTGGTAATTTAGCTTGATTTTTTCCATATCCAATCAAGAGTTCAGTACCAAACTGATTAAGTTTTAAGTCAATTTCTTCATGGCTGATGGTGCCTAATAGTTTACCTAGCAACTTGCCAGGGACTGCACAATTCAACCCTGTATCTAACATCAAGCGCACAGCCTGAATATCATTATATGCCATAATGCTATTCGGGCGGAACCAAAAGTGTTGTAGAATCGGAATAAAATCTTGATCAATTAAGAATGGTGCAGCCAAACCGACCATTGTTTTCAAACTGGAAACTTTCATCGTAACTCCTATAAAGCATCTTCAAATGAAGGTGATTGTTGGGATGTTTGTGATACGGGAACTGAAGTAGGAACTGCAATAGTATTTAATACTGTTGCATCAATACCTGAATCTTTTAGTGAATTAACTGCTAATTCACTGGCTATTTGTTGATTATCCGCTTTAAGAGTCACTGTGACTTGAAGTGTGACTTGATAATCTATCTTTTTACCCGGTGTGAATAAAGGCTTACGTTTCATTCGGACTTTAGCCGTTGGGTTGGTTTGTAATGCGACTGTTTGTGGATTCCAATGAACTCTAAAATCTTCTTGCTTTTTAGCTGATCTATGAAGCTTGACGCAATTTGATAAATGTTTTTGATATACAGGTGTACCCAACCAATGCATACCTGCTAATTGGATTTCATACATTAATCTACAAAATCTTCCAATATTTGATCCAGCTCCTGATGGTGTACCCGCAAATAAAATGTTTCCACCTCGCTCATATCCATATCTTCTATAGTAAAGTTTTTTTATACTTGTTTGAATATTATGGAATAAGCGAATATTGAGAGTATCCCGTATATGGTAAAACTCTTGTGCTTCTTCCAGTGTAAAACCTTCTTGTTCAATGAAAAATTTTAACCACGCAAGTTGTTCGCCATGTTGATAATTTTCAAGATGTCGATTTTCAAATCGGCGGCGATTGGTAACGGGTAAAACCAAATACCGAGATAAATAATCAAACCCTTTAATTTCTTTATTTTTAATAATGGGTTTTGGAACTAATAAAGAACCAACCCTACTCATGTATGTCCATGTGCTTTGATCGGCACTATACCATGGATATTGTGCTAAAATTTCTGGAGTGCCCATTGCAAAACCGTGTACTTTTGTTTGAGGTACTCCATGTCGATCACAAATTTCTTTGAAACACGCATCACCAAACGCTTTAAATTTAGTTTTGGTAATATCCTGACCTAATCCCGAAATACCAATATAATCATATTCATCCAGCATTTTCTTTAGCCAATAGATATCTTCCCCATTATGGAAAACCGGTACAGGTTTTAATCCATAAGACTCTATATATTTAGTGATTTTCCAACTTGCTTCGGGGTTGTTAATAATATCTAAAGTGACATAAAACGTGTAATCATCTTTATGCATTAAAATATTTTGTATGTAAGCATCTAAAAATTGCTTAAACTCTTTAGTTTGCAAATATGAATAATCCGCATTTTGTCGTGCGTATTCGGTAGCGGAACCTTGCACGAAAAACAGTTTATAAAGAGTATGAGCGCCACTATCGGTTGATATTTGAAACCCAGGCATTGTAAAAGGTTTTGGAATGGGTGTATATAAGAGTGGACTATCTACATAGCCACACGTAATACCCGCTTCTTCCCGTTTGGCTTGTTGAACACTAAACAGTTTTTTGGTTTTCATTGTTGACCTTTTAATGCATTAATAATAAGCGCATCATGAAATAACACAGGGCTACGATTTGTACAGTTTTCACATGTATCTGGTAGTTTAAGATGACTACATTGTCCTGCATGATGCAAATGTTTCAACCTAAAAGCTTCAACTGCTGGTGAGTTCCAAATTTCTTCAAGACTGTTTACCGCGACATTTCCATATGTCAATTCGGGTTCATCTTTAAAGGCCATACAACATGGGACTACATCTCCATTCGCTTTTATGGAGACTGAAAGCCAAGGATTTAAACACAATTCTTTAGTTTTAGTAATGATTGCGTTTGGATCTTTCCATAAAATATTGGAGTTGGGAATTGTGCGAATTGTCACTTTATCCAGCCAATCTAGTTGTTGGGCAAGTTCATGTAGTGCAACTAATTCATCTATCCAACAACAATTTGGTGTATCTTCTTCAATTAATTGAAGATCAATTATGGGATAACGATCTTCATCTTTCATTTCCAATAAACTTGAAATACCTTCAATTACGGATTCCCAATGACCTCCAACTCTTTTTTGTTCATAACTTTTTTTAGTTCCCGCATCAATCGAAATGGTTAAATAATGACAATTAAGAGCTGCTGCCATAGCTTTATTGTTGCTTTTTAACGTTCCACCATGAGTCGATAAACCTACTAAAATTCCCGACTCTTTTACTATGCGAACCAAAGCATAAATATTTTTGTGCAGTGTAGGTTCTCCTCTCATTTGTAATTCAACAAATCGAGTATTACCCAAATCTCTAGTTACAATCGTTTCAAATAATTTTAAATCTATGGCGCTTTGTTGGTAGTACGGTGGGACATTCGCAATACCTGTTAAACAAAATGGACATTGCAAATTACACCGGCTAAATACTTCTATTTGATACACACTTGGAAGATTAATCATTAAAGTTCTCCTGTTTGTGATTCACTCTTAGGCGCAGTAATGGTTTGTAAACCACGATTAAAATTAACCCAACTACTAGGTGTTTTATCATAATCTAATTGTAATTGTAATTCTTCCTCTAATTTTAATCCTATACTTTGCATAAATGTACGAAGTGTACTATGTACACTTTTTGATGTTCTTAACTTTAGCATATACAACCACTGTGGAAATCCTGCTGTGCAGCTTACGGGCACATTCCAACATAGTGGATAGAAATATTGTAAATCGTGTGGATAAATTAATTTGCTAAGTCTATATAATGAACCCACTGCTAAGTTCATATAATGAGAGAATAGAGTAGCACTACTACCTTGTAATATTTTTAATATAGTATCTTGATAATAAAGATTAAATCCATTTTCTATGTGCAGTTCAGCAATAGGGATTGTAGCGTTTTGATGACGTTGCAAGTCTCTAAAACTTCCAAAATCTAACCAACCCGTTGCAGTGATCGTTCCAAATTTGTTCAAGTACCTTGGAAGCATTGCTTTATATGGTGTACGAGTTAAAATTCCAAGATGTATTTTTAATGGATCAATTTTTAATGCCGTTAAATCTACTACTGTTTCTTGTGGGATATTATATAATACATTCCGCTCTAGTTCATGAGCGATTCGTCCAGATAATCCATCTTGATCATTAAGTGGATAAAGGTCACTTAATGGGAATGCGGATGGATATTTATTAGAACATAATGTTTGAATTTCTAATGCAAGCTGTTGTACTTCTTCAAGTGGGTGGGTTCGAAGAACCATGCAATGCTCACGCATTGCTTGCATATTCGTCGTCCAGGCCAATTGTGTTTTGGTTCCAGTAGGTAAAAACCCTCGTGCTAAATCTTGTGTGGCACTTGTTATTGCATTAGTATACTGAGAATCAGTCATATCTGAAGGTTTTGGGTATAATTTTACTAGTGCATCATAAACTTCAGTTTTCACAAAATTATATATCTGTAACCAAGCTTGCAAAACGTATTGGCCTATTTCTACATTAGGTACTGGATTAATAACTGGAAATTCTCTATCAAAATCAATATAACGGGTAGAACTTTCTTGACCCGCATATAAAGGATTATTTTGAATGGCTTTGGCTGCTAACAGTGAAACACCTTCAATAAATACTGTTATCGTGCCACATTTGCCAATAGATGCATGGTTATAACCAATATAATATTTATTAAGAGCTTGTTTGATTTTAATAATATCGTCCGTTCCTAATTCCTTTAATCGAGTTTTAATACTTTTATGAGAACGAGAATAGAAAGCCTGAAGCATAGCTAAAGCTTCGGGATCAGAAATTGGAGAAAGTGTTAAATTCATGGTGGTATTCCTAATTGAATAAATAACCAATAAATGAAGCAGTCAATAAGATTAGCCCCAAACCAATACATACCTGTAATAACCAAATATATAAGAAATATAGCCAATTATTTTTATGATTTGTTTGGTTAAATTTATAGAAGTTCGAGCGCAGAAAACCGCGCTCTCTTTAGGAGCGTCGGATGAATGCGCTCCAGACCTATTAACCTTGTGATTCAATATATTGTCTAACCGTTATGGTATGAAATAATAGTAAGAACTTAGAATGGTTTAGTGTACGATATTCCATACAGACCTATTCTCCCATTCACCATTTCTAAAGAAACTCTTACCGTGTAATCTAGTTCCACCATATGGAGCAGTATTACATTTGTACCTTTCAGACTTTCCATTATCAATATAAATCCACTGTCTAGGATGGTTACTATGTATACCTTCAGGTTTTATTCGACAAACGTTTCTTTTACCTAATTTAGTAACAATCTGTTTAATTCCACCTTTTAGCTTGATATAATAGTTAGCGCCTTCTGGACGTTGACTAGACTTGTACAAAGCCCTTGTCCTAGTTAAGCATCTTCTAACTTTAACTATCTTTTCAATGAAAGTAACTTTTCTATTAATATCAAGTTCGTTAGTAATAACAGGTTGATCCTCAAATATCTCACCTGTATTAATATCGAATACATTAGACTTGTTACATGCTAGAACAAAGCTATCTATACAATGCGCTTCAAAACTCTGATCATCTTTAGATTTAGACTTTAAATCTATTCCAAAGCTATTAACTCTTAACTTTTTAGTATTAAATCCATCGTATGTTTCAAGCTGAATTCCCAATGAACGAATAAAGTTGTATAACTCTGATTTACCTTGTTCAACTAACGAAAAAGCTCTTCCGTTAGTAGATTTGTAATGATTAAATTTAACATCTTCTACTATAATCTTTGAGATAGGATATATTCTAAGTAACTTAGATATGACCCACTTTCTAAAATCTACATTAGCTTTAATAGTGGGAGTTAGTTTCTTAGAAGTCCTATGGTCAAAACGGATTCGACGATGTCTTAATCTTGACCTTCTGACTCGACGGTTACTCGCTTGTCTGGCTTTAAACGTCTTAATCGCATTCTTACCTTTCTTCGGACGTTGAATAAGTTCTATGTTAACATGATGACATTTAGAACTTACAACTGATATGCCGTCAAATGTAGAACCTGGATCTAATCCTAGGTGAACTTCTTGAGTATCCTCACCTGACGGGTCTACTAAAAGTTGTAGATAATGGATTTTCAACTTTCTATCGTAACGAATACGACCTTTACCAGAGTCTATAAACTTCTTAACTCTGGTAGACTTCATAGGCATTAACGGCTTGCCCTTAAATCTAACTGGACATCTATGCATTTGAGTATAACTCCAAATGGAAATACAATTACGATTCCCTCGACGTTGGCATCGGCTTAGGATATTAGGACTGGGAATGTATCCTAACGCTCTTAGAGAATGTAGTTAACTAACCACTCTCACCGTATACCGGCTCCTAACATAATTAGGCGTCTTACCAACTACTAAATCGAGTAATCTTCTAAAAAGAAGTTCCTCGATGACCTAAGTAATCTTTTGAACTACTCAAGCCGCGCTGTCTTTAGCAGCGCGGTAGTTGACAATACAATAAAAAGTAGCTACTGCTTATAAGAACTATAGCAATGCAAAATAGCAAGCCCATTAATAATCTTAAATGAAGTTATTATATGTATTTAGTAGCAAGTCCGAATACTAAAAGAAATATTCCAAATATGCCTAAAGTATCTAGAATAAATTTTAATTCAGTGTAAGTACTAAAAAATTTTTTAGTACCAAAAGTTTTAAGACTAATCGATTGAGATATAACCAAAATGAGTATTCCTGTTACCATTAGAAAAGTAGACATCAAAATCACCATAAAGAAAATAAAAGCCAGTTGGGGCTGGCTTTTATTAAAGATTAGGATATAACAGATTTCAATAATAACAAACTCTCAATAACAACGCCTACAACAAATGCGAAAATCAGCCAACATTCACAAATTGAGACTTTTAAAAGTGCATTAGAAATATCAGTCTTACAAACGTTTAGTTTAAGACTGATTAAACTAACCACTGTAAAAAATATCCCTAATAGCACAAAAAAGTCTTTCATTGCTCATAACCTTTAGTTTTGATTGGATTTGGTCTTGGTTTAACACTAAGTCCCTCAGTAGTAGGTAGATTATACTGCATACAACCTAGTTCTTTTGCATGATCGTCGGTTGTCGCATATACAATACCTAACAATTTATTATTTTGATAAACTTCCCACGGTTGTAATTTACCTTGCATGATTCACCTCATCATACCTGTAAAAGCCCATATAAATGCAGCAATACACTCACTCATTACCCCTCCAAGTACAAATCCGGCCAAAACACAA
>ERZ724507.1446-NODE-1446-length-10213-cov-4.896338_pt1 | contig 10213 bp, 10 predicted proteins | sample MGYA00376040_ERZ724507 | MGnify/ENA primary metagenome ERZ724507 (study PRJEB28724, sample SAMN07190883) | activated sludge metagenome | isolation source: activated sludge of sewage treatment plant in Hong Hong | place: Hong Kong | collected 2016-03-17 ...
CATTCTATTTTACTCTACGAAGAGTATAGACCGCATCGGCTTGATTGACGACAGGATGAGACCCTTCGGCGACTTTGGGGACAATGGTGCAGCGCTTGGCGTTGCGGTCCTCATCCTTCTTGCCCAGCTTCGGGGAGCAGCGGTCCATCTCGGAGAACAGTCCTTGACGGCTGCGATGATGTCTCGAGCGCAGCGTCTGCTGGGAAACGCAGTCACGAGGCTGCCTCGGCTGTCTTGGTCTACCGCAGGCACAGACCACTCAGCAGGCGCTGCCCAGCCGGACCACGACTGCGGTGATGCTGCGACCGCGATGAGCGCGCGGCGTGGGGAGTCGGAGAAGCGCGGCGCACGCATCCAAGGGATTCTTCTCCTCAAGCAGCTTGCGCACTCGTTCCGCTGACGGATCCTCTTCAAACAAGTTGGCAGAGCCGAGCAGGATCGTATCGAGGGGCTCCAGATCGAGCCGCGCAAACTGCACATCCGATATCTGGCAGTCTGTCCCACAGAGCACTTTGGCAGGAAGATCGCCGAACTCCGGGGGATGCTCCGAAGACAGGGCCGCAAGCGTGTGATCCGCAGAAATGCGGCGCAGCACGCCACGACGCAGCAGATAGGCGCGTCCTTCTCCGATGTGGCCAAGCACCGCGCTGGTTCCGCTGAGCGCAAGCGCGGTCACGCTAGACATGGCACAGTCCAGCCAGGGAGGGCCACTCCAGAAGAAGCGATTGAACCGCCACCGGCTGAAACGCGGGCTCTCTCTGATCATTGTGATGTCGTGCAGTCGCTGAATCGACTGGGCAAAGCCCTGAACCACAGCGCTCGCGAGATCGTCTGTGCCCAGTGTTCCACAGACCTGCTGCGCGAGCGCGCTCAGCGTGATGACTCCCGCGATTCCCGTGATCGGATCTTTGTAGTTTCCTTCCGTGACTCCCAACACGACACGCCCTTTGGGTGTGGTGCGATCCTGACGCAGCAGGAAGCTCTCCGCGCTCTGCCTGCGACCCAACAAACCGCCATAGCGGAGCACGGCAGCTGCGCTCCCTCCGTCGGGAAGTTCGATCTTGTTCGTTCCGTCGCAGCCCGGAGTAGGCATGCAGCCGCTGGCGATCAGAGGCTCCAGCTCCCTCGCCAGATCTTCTTCAAAGGGACATGGCCCTAAACCCTCGAACGGACTCCCTTCCTGATAGAAATCCGGATCCCCTTCGGTGTCCTCGTCCAAATCAAGAATTGCTGAATCTCCGCTCCACTTCGAGACGGGCCGCTCTTCCGCTTTGTCCAACCCCAGGAGTCGACGCAGTCGCTGGATCATTCCCCTCAGTATCACCCAGAAGTAGCGCTGCCGGAGCGACTTTCCAGCGCCGACAGCCGTCCTTGCCGTCGGACGTTACCGCCAATCAACCATCCGTCTTGTCAGCCATCCGTCTTGTGGTGCTAACTAGAACACCAACGGACAACGGCTACATAGAAAGCGAAAGAGGGAAGCTGCGCGACGAGTGTCTGAACCGGAACCTGTCGGAATACACGCTGAAGCGTCAAACCATAGAAAGCTCAGCACAGGAAGAATTCCCTTCCCATGCGATGCAAACCCAGGATTCACATCATCCCTGGATCAAACTTTGGGGGGCGGGTCATCACAAGTGAACCGGAAGCGCTACCGCGAGGGATGTCTGTGGGATGAAAGGGGCTGTGTAGGCGCTGTGTAGGCGCTGTGGGAATGCGCGATTTTCCGACGCGGCTGCGTGATTCCGTCATTCGCGCGGGACAATTCCCAACCATGTTCGCGCGCACATCCGTAGGATGAAATGTTGTGAGACTAGGGATGCTAAGCGGCAAGAGCGTCCGGGTGCAGATCGAGGTCGGACAGCGGCTCGGTGTGGAGGGTCGCATGCTGGATGCGCTGGGACTGACCGACGCGCAGCTGTCCGGTCTGGATGCGATGGTTCCGGCGCAGTCGGTCTATCAGCACCTGGAGCTGGTGGTGGCGAGGGCGGATGCAGAGCGTGTGGCGCTGGAGATTGCGACGGCGCACGGGCCTCTGTCGCTCGGTCCGGTGGGCCTGGCGATGCGTGCAGAGACGACGGGGCGACGGGCGATCGGAGTGCTGCTGCGCTATCAGCACTTGATGAACACGCTGGCGCGCATTGATATGACGCAAGCGGACGGCCAGCTCGTGCTGACGGAAGACCGTCCTGGGCCGACGGGACTGGGGTCGCAGATTGCCTCAGAGATTGCGGTGCTGTCGATGCTGCACTGGGGACGGCAGCTGTTCGGTCACTCGCTGGTGCCACTTGGGATGACGGTGCCGCGACGAGGGCCGTTTGTTCGCTACGCAGCGTGGGCAGGCTGCGACGTGGTGGGCGGTGCGCCGCAGGCGAAGCTGGTGCTGCCCTCAGCGCTGCTGGATGCGCCGGTTGCGACGGCAGATCCAGATCTGGCGCGGTTTTTCGAAGAGCTACTCGGTCAGCGTGCAGCAGCGGTCGGACGAGGGGAAGGTGATACCCTGCTCTCGGATGTTCGGCGCGCGGTAGCGCAGGCCCTCGCGGAAGGAACACCGTCGCTGAATCAGCTGGCAGGACAGCTTGGAACCAGCCCTCGTACGCTCCAGCGGCGGCTGTTGGATGCTGGAACGAGGTTTTCTCAGGTCATTGATGACGTTCGGCACGATCTGGCGCTGACACATCTGAAAAATCCGACGCTGGGCATCGCAGAGATCGCGTTTATGCTGGGTTTTGATGAGGTGGCGTCGTTTCATCGCGCGTTCCGACGCTGGCAAGGGACGACGCCGGGGGCGTTTCGGAGCGCGGCTCAGAAGCTGGCAGGCGGCAAGTAGAAGCGCAGGGTTGCGGCGAGCGGAGCGAAGGCAGGACCGGACTGGCGACGACGGATGCCCCAAAAGGCAGGGTTTTCTTCGGAAGACAGCGGCAGGGTGAAGCCGGACTCGACGACGACTTCGAATAGATGGGCGCGAAAGAAGATCGGCAGTCCGAACGCAAACAGGCTGAGCGCGGGCCTGGGCAGCGTCAAGGCCAGCGTACCGCTCAGGCCGACACCAAGACGGATCGTGCGAGCCAGCCTGGCCTCGAAGCGAAGCTCTTGCCGAAGCGATAAAAAGGTCAAGCTCTGTGCGGTGTCCACGTCGACGCCAAGCTGGGTAAGTCCGCGAAAGGCTGCCGTTTCCGCATCGACGTCGCGCAGTCGATAAGACAGGCTGAGGCCGAGGCCGGGACGCAAGACCTCACGGACGCTCGACGCTGCGCCTTGACCCTCGTAGCGGAGGGTTTCACGCGACCACGCAAAGCGACCCTCAACAGCGACGACAGCACGCTTGGCTTCCCAGGGCTGGGTTCGTGCGCTTCCGTCTGCGCGAGGGACGGCCTGCACAGACGCAGGACCCGCCAGCGATGCGAGGGTGACGATCCAGCTGACCGCTGCGCGGGTCACGAGCGCACCGCCCAGTCAAGAGGCCGTCGAGGACTGCGCAGTCCGTCTTCCCACGGCACGCCGATTCGAAACAGCATCTGCGCCCGATCGCCGCTATGGTCCCCGAGCAGCTCGGCAATGGCGGCCCGCGCGACCGACGGCAGCCCGAGGATCTCTTCGCGATCGGCACGCTCCGCCAGCTGGTTTAAGGGCTGCATTGCAAGCCCGTTCGCGGTGGCCCACAGGTGCGTGCGCTGATAGGCGCGACCGACGGAAAGCTGCGCCTCGCGACCGGCACTGTGCGGGGTCGACAGCACGACGAACGCAAAGCCCGAGAGCTGTCGGGCTCGCGTCGATTCGATCCAGTATTCCCCAGCGGTCCGCGCATCCGGGCGCGCAAGCAGCTTGGCCAAGTTGCGCTGGGCGGTCGGTAGTCCGGTTGCATCGAGGGTTGGTCCGTCGCGAAACTGCTCGATCTCCGCAGCGGTGTGCCGATACCAAGCGTCGCTGTCGGCGTTCATTTGATCGTCGTCCACAATGGCCTGGGTGGCCGCGAGGGTTGCCTCGGCAAAGCGCTGCTTGCTCGGAACAGACGCCAGCCAGGTCAGGTGTACGCCGGGCTCTGTGCAGACGGTGCGCACGGCCTGTTCCAGCCCCGGGGGCGGATCCGATTCCAGATACTGCGAGCGGTTTGTGTGTCGGCGTGCCATCGCGTCGTACAGCGCGCTTTCAGTGGGCGCAGCGGGGGTCAGATCGATGGCGGCGACATGCGTCTCATCGCTGGGATCGGGAAGGAGCCTCACCGTCGCAGATCGTCCATGCTGCGCGGCGGCCAGGACCAGGTTTTCCATCGCACAGCCGAGCCCGATGTGTAGCTCGCGACGCAGACCGTCCATCGTTCCGAGGTTGCGCTCTTGTGCAACATACAGATCGATGCGGCTCGCGCGGATGGCAAACAGCCACGGCTGGGTGTTGTGCGGGCTCGCAGCCAAGATAGCGGCAGCAGCGGCCAGCCACTCGGGTCGGGACTCTCCTTCGGGCGGATAGTTCCAGGGCGCAAAGGCGACCCCAGCCTCGGAAGGGTAGTAGCTGTTACAGCCGCCAAGTCCGTGCCCGCCAAGCAGCAGCAGGGATCCAGCGCCTACAGATTTCAGCCATGCACGACGAGAGAGCGTTGATGGATTGCGCATGACCTCAGTCTAGGAAGGGCCGTGCGGACCGTCGTTGCAGAGCGCGCCACGGTGGGTGGCCTGGGACGCCACGCGTGCTGGCCCGAGTTCCCTTCGATTGGGCGGCATTGATCGCCGACCGCGCGTGATCGCGAAGTGACGGAGGCCTCGCGTTAAGGAGACGTTCAACCGTTGACAATTTCTATCGTGAATGGGACCTAAGCTCTCCCAACCTTTTCGAGAGCCTTTCATGCGAATCAGTCGTTCTTTCCTGTCCCCCTTGGCCCATCTTGCTGTCTTGTCTGTGCTCGCGGTCGTGCCGAGCGCCTCCGCCGGTCGGTGCCCCAATGTGCATATCCTGCTCGATCGCTCGGGCTCGACCTCGACTTCCGGCCCCATGGGTACGCGTGCCCAGGCTGCCGACGAGGTCGTCAAGCGCATCGTCGACAAGCTCGGCAGCCAGTTACCGCTTGGCATGTCGATCTTTCCGGGTGGTGGCTGCGACTTGCTGACGACGATTCCGCCTAGCGCCTCGAGCGCGATGGACATTCGGCGGGCGCTGACCACCAGTCCGCCGGCGGGCGGGTCGGCCATCGGGAGCGCAGTCAAAGCCACGGCTCTGCTGCCGTCGCTGCGCGATCCGACGCGCGTGCAGTATCAGATCTTGGTTACCGATGGATCACCCGCCTGCTCAGCGACCTTGGACACGCAGGCCGGCGCTGAAGCCGAGCTGATGTCGGCGCTGCGGGCGAGTCCCTCCATCACGACCTATGTCATTGGACTGGATGCTGCTGCCTCCACCTCGGATATCAACAGCCTGAACGGCCTGGCCATCGCGGGGGGCAAGCCGTCTGCGATGACCGCCAAGTACTATCCGGCCAACAGCACGGCCACGGCACAGGCGGCGGTCGATGCCATCATCGCCGACTTGTTGCCAATTGGTGGCTGCGACGATAGCTGCTATGCCACCGGCTGTACGCGGCTCACCGATCTCTGCATCTTGGGAACGTGCCGTCCGAACCCGTGTGCGGGCGTTACCTGCCCAACCAATCAGTACTGCTACACCGACGGTGTGTCGCCGGGTGCCTGTGTCAAAGCCTGCACCGCACGCTGTTCCATGGGCTCACGCTGTCGCGCGGGCGCGTGCATCGCCTCTCCTTGCGGGGACTATTGCCCAGCCGGTACGGTCTGTAACTCCGGCTCGCGGATGTGCCAGCCGGACCCGCTGTGTACGGGCGTGATGTGCAAGGGGACCAGCAAGTGTAGCGCTGGCCTCTGCATCGAAGATCCCTGCACGTTTATCACCTGCCCCAGCTCCACCCGCTGCGTGCCCTGGGAAGGAAGCTGTGAATTCGACGCCGGGACGCCAGCGGACATGGGAGGAGGGATGCCTGCCGATATGGGCGGAGGGATGCCTAGCGATATGGGCGGAGGGATGCCTGCCGATATGGGCGGAGGGATGCCTGCCGATATGAGCGGAGGGATGCCTGCCGATATGAGCGGAGGGATGCCTGCCGATATGAGCGGCTGCACACCAAGCGATTTGAGCGGAGTGTCCGTTGACCTCTCGACTCCTCTTAGTCCGCCGCCAGACGACCAACTGAGCCCCTCGGGCTGCAGCACGGCGCCAGGCTCGTCGCATGCCACGTCGCTGTTTGTGCTCGCCACGCTGGCCAGTGCCTTTGCGCTGCTGCGTCGTCGTCCACCGGCGAGCTAGCAGCTCCCGGCGGCACGCCATCGCGTCACCGCTTCCGATCACATCGCCCCGACGAACTGCGGCCACGTCGATCCTCTTCAGATGACCACTCACGAGGTCTCCGGGCTGGCTTTCCTCTATCGAGTCCCCGTTCCGCTGTACACTTCCGATGCTGACCGTAACACCTGTGCTTCTAACCCTCCGTCGATTTCGTGGACATTTCGACGGAAAATGGCGCTTTATGGGCCAGGGTGAGTACGCAGGCTCCGCTTGTATCTGTCTCTTGCATCATGTATCGAATCACTGTCGGATTCGTGGCCCGGACACCGTGGCACGAAGTCCACGCGGCGCTTCTTGAGAAAACCGCAGTGCAAACCCAGCCCGGCGACAAATCTCGCCGCTAATCGCGAGTCCCAAGCCACTGCCTTGCGGTTCACGCTGACGTGCTGAGTCGCTGCGGAACGTTCTGTCACCAAGGCGCGGAAGTTCGGCGGGAGGAACCCCTGGACCATCATCCACCACGGTCAGTAAAAACGACGCACTGGATGCCTCCAAGACCACGGCAACATGTCCTCCCTCATCCCCGTATGCGACCGCGTTATGGACAAGGTTTTGGAGAACTTGCTCGGCCATGGCGGGATTGCAGCGAGCCCAGACAGGATACCCAAGTTGGTTGGCCTGGACCTCGATTCCGCGAGCCCGCCCAAGCCTCCGAAACCTCCTCACCACATTCTCCACAAGCACGGACAAATCGACGAGAGGATCACCTTGCAGCGGATCGCCGCCATCTTGAAGCTGACAAGCCAGATGGAGGTTATTGATCAGCTCGCCCATGTACAGCACATCCACTATCGCTTCGCGGATCAAATCAGCGTTCGGTGTCGCAGCGGAATCGACGCGCTCTTGGTTGGTAGGATTGATCGTCTCACTCAGCCGCTCGACGGTGAGCTGAAGTGACGCAAGCGGGGTCCGCAGATCATGGGCCACATTGGCGAGGTGTTGTTCAAGGGCCTTGTTCCGCTCTCGCGCATGTTCCGTATCCTTTGCGATTCGTGCATGCGCCTGGTCCAAAAGCCGAGAGAGTTGTCCTAGATCATCAGGAGCAGACTCTCCTGCCGATGCGTATCCCGCAGCCTGTCCGATCTGCTCGCTCGCCTTGCGCAGCCGATGCAGCTTTTCGGTGAGCGGACGAACTGCGAACCAGCTTGCAATCGCAACGGCAAGCGCTCCGTTTAGCATCGGAAGGCCAAGAAGCAGAAGCCGCGCCTGCCAGCGTTCATATCGTCCCACGCGCCAGCGGATTTGCGTCAGTGCGCACGGACCTGTCTTGGCCGTCTGACGAATGGCCGCACCACCCCAGTCATCGAACAGATACACGCGGGCAGCCGTCGACTCCCCAGCACGAATCCGACCCAGAAGCTGTGCATCGATCGGACCCAGACCTGGGACGACGGGTGCAAGGCTGGTTCCATCATAAAATCCGATCTCGACCTGTTGTCCGGGCGGAAGCTGTTTGTAAAAAGTCTGCGGCGCACTCTCGCAGCTCTGTCGCATCCACGGATCTAGGTCCGGTGTCAGAGAGGCGATCCGACCTATCGACTGCTTGACCATCAGGTAGAACAGGAGACACGTTACCAAGGCGACACTCAGCCCGGCACAGATCGCAGTGGTAAGGAGGACTCGCCCCGGAATTCCGCGCGGAAAAATGATCATCACTGGACTATCATTTCACCGTCGCTCGTGCGGAGCAATCGGCACCGCCCAGAGCGAGTGGGAAGGTTACTCGATCTCCTTGAGCGAAACCTCAAACAGCTTGGGCCACCTCTTTCCCGTCACGAGTAGATGCCCTGACGCAGGATCGTAGGCGATGCCATTGAGTACGTTAGTCTGCGCGGTTCGGTCTTCCTGTGGCAGGAGGTTGCTTAGACCGATTCGTCCGCGAACTGTACCGTCCACCGGATCGATGATGAGAATCATCTCTGTATACCAGACGTTCGCGTAGATCAGTCCGTCGATGCACTCGATCTCGTTTAGGTTGCTGACAAATCCCTGCGCGTCATGGACTTGAATCCGTCCCAGCTCCGAAAAGTCCTGGACCGAACGGAAGTATAGCGTCGAGCTACCGTCGCTCATCACATACCGCTTGCCATCGAAAGCCAGGCCCCATCCCTCCGTTGGATAGCCAAAGGTGTCGACCTGCTCAAATGTGCTTTTGTCGTAGACGTAGGCCTTGTGGTGCTTCCACGTAAGCTGGACGATGTGCTCTCCAGCCAATGCGAGTCCCTCGCCAAACTCGGCAGGATTCATCAGGCGCTGCTGCTCGATCGTTCCTTGCGCGAGCGCGATCCGTCGTAGCGATGACTCTCCTTCCAGGCCGGTGCTTTCATAGAGCTTGCCTTCATGCAGAAACAGTCCTTCGGTAAACGCCCCTGGATCGTGAGGGTACACATGGACGACCTCTGCGGAGCAGCTTACGGAGCACGGACCCAGCCCTCGCACCGGATCCCACGGTGCGGCGCAGCCTCCGATGAGTGCAACAACGAGAAGTGCAAAGGCAACCCACCAGTCACGACGCAGGCTTGGCATGTACCCTCCAGCTGGAAGATTCACAGGAGTCGCAGATGACAAGATCAGTCGCGACTCACAGTCTATGCCAGGATCTTCGAAACCCTGTCGCCGCACGTCTGCTCTGGGCGCAGGGACCAAGTAGGATCACAGGGGACCAGCTTGCGGTGTTCTGCAGTGCCGCGCTGTGGCGAAGCACCCTGTCTGTCCAGTCCGCAAGCAAGTGGACTACTATGGCTTGAACGGATCGTCGGTGATCTCAATGCCAACTTCCACTTGAGTGGTCGTGTTGCGCTTTACCTTGCCTTGCGCTTTCCTGGTCTTGACTCCAGCGCCACCGGTGGAACTGGCTTCAAAGAGGGAGTCACTGGATGAAGATTGTCCTCCGGCCACCTGATCCAGCTCATCTGCGGACAGTTCGTTGGTCGTGATCTCGTTGTCGCTCATGGTTGGCTCCTTCTCTCTCTAGAGCGGCTCATCCGCCCCCCTTGAGATCATCGGATTGATCTGTTGAGAAAGTATGGATGGCGTATCGATCGCGCCAAAGTTCTCGAATGAGGATGGAAAAAGGGGGGACACCTCACCGATCGTGGCTTGCTCCACACTTCCTCAATACTTGTCACCGATCATTGGGACAGGCAGAGGGCGAGCATGCATCCGGCAAGTACCTCTTTTGACTTCACGGATCTCGGTTCCGATGAGGGCTGCGAAGGACTCACGATTGTCTTTTCTCCTCGCTCGATCCCTGCGCAGGGGCGACATCTGGGAGGCGTATGCACGGCGAGCCAGGGTGGCGGGTGGCGTTTTCTGCTTCAAGACGCGCAACGAGTGACTGTCACCACGACTGTGCGCATTCCGCTGTGAGGCATTCGGTGGTGTCCGGTTCCCGATTGGGAACCCAGGAAGGAACAGCGTATGAACGCTCCAAGTAAAAGCGGGGCCCAGGCATCCTGGCTCGATCGACTTGCCTTTGCTGGCTGCACCGCACAAGACAGTGAAGAAGAACGCCGGAAGAAGGCGGTCCTTACCCTGACCTCGCTTGCGAAGTGCAGCGTTTGTGCGATCTGGTACGGTGCCTACTATTTGGTGGGCGCACCACTGGCTGCACTCGGACCGATCGTCTATCAGGCGCTCACCATCATCAACGTCGCCGTCTTTTTCCGCAGCAAAGACTTCGCATCGTTTCGCAACATCCAGACCGCAGCGATCCTCCTGGCTCCGTGGTGGATGCACCTGGCGATCGGTGGGTACAATCACTCTGCGGCCCTGCTCATGTGGCCTCTGCCTTTCACCTGATCACATCTTCCTTTTCCGACGGAGAATTTGGCCGAGGAAGGGTTCTAGGGATTTGGCGATAGCGAAG
>ERZ724507.1454-NODE-1454-length-10192-cov-3.636875_pt1 | contig 10192 bp, 7 predicted proteins | sample MGYA00376040_ERZ724507 | MGnify/ENA primary metagenome ERZ724507 (study PRJEB28724, sample SAMN07190883) | activated sludge metagenome | isolation source: activated sludge of sewage treatment plant in Hong Hong | place: Hong Kong | collected 2016-03-17 ...
ATCGTTCCGACTATTCAACCGACCTGCATCGGTTTGCCGCGAAGCTCGATGATCAGTTTGAAGTCCGCTGGCTGCGCTTCGGAGAAGAAGTCCGGGAATCCGATACCCTCGACCTGAAAGACCGGCAAACAGACCTTTCGAGTTTGTTCTCGGAGTCCGCAATCCGCTATGCAAACCGGAATGTAGGCGCTATCGTAGTGGCGAGCGACGGAATCATCAACAAAGGCATCAATCCTGCCTATGTTTCGACCGGGATACAGGCTCCTGTCTATTCGATCCTGCTGGGCGATACGATTGTCAGGAAGGATCTCTTCATTGCCCGGGTCAATCACAACAAGACGGCTTATCTCGGAAATACCTTTCCCATCAATGTCGTGGTGGAAGCCCGACAATTATCCGGTCAGCAAATGACGTTGACGGTGAAAGAGGATTCCATTGTCCGGTTCAGACGCAACTTCCCGATCACAGGTAACCGTTTCCGACAGGAAATCCCGGTATTGCTGGAAGCGCTCAAGAAAGGCCTGCACCACTACAAGATCGAGTTGAATCAGTTGCAGGGCGAAGTGACCTATACGAATAATGAACGGGATGTCTACATCGAAGTGCTGGAGCAAAAACAACAGATTCTGATACTTGCCGCCGCGCCTCATCCAGACCTCGGAGCCTTTCGGGAGGTACTCGAACGCACCCGGAATTATGAGGTCAAGACCCGACGATTCGAGAAATTCGACGGCAACCTGAGCGGATTGAACCTGCTCGTCTTGCACAACCTGCCTTCCCGCAACCAGAACCCGGAGGCCCTTCTCAAAAAGGCTGCCGATGCCGGTGTCCCGGTCTTGTTTATCCTGGGTACATCGCTCAATGTAAACGCATTTAATGCGCTCCAGTCCGGTTTGGTTATCCAGGGTGGTAGCACGGATCGGACGAATGCCGCCGGACCGGTACTGGACAACAACTTTTCGCTCTTCAGTTTGTCGGATGTACTGCGCGGTTCAATCGCATCCTTTCCGCCACTGCTGGCTCCTTTTGGAAAGTACAAGCCATCCGGTACTCCCTATGTACTGCTGAACCAGCAGATCGGCGCCGTAACCAGCGCGGAACCGTTGTTGTTCTTCACAGAAAACGGACGCAGCCGTAGAGGATTTCTATGCGGCGAAGGCTTTTGGAGATGGCCGATTGCCGATTACAGCCAGAACGGATCCTGGGATGCAAGTCAGGAGTTGTTGCTCAAGACGGTGCAATTCCTGTCGGCATCCGGAAACAGGAGCAACTTCCGTGTACTCGCACGAAACAGCTACGCTGAAAACGAAGCGATCATTCTGGATGCCGAAGTGTATGACCAGAGTTACTCGCTGGTGAATACCCCGGATGTTTCACTTATGTTGCTGCGTCCTGACGGAACCAGGTTTCCATTCACTTTCTCCAAATCGGGCAACGCCTATTCGCTCAATGCGGGATTCCTGGCGCCAGGGGAGTACCGGTATGATGCGAATGTCCTGGTCGGTGACAAGCGCTATAGCGCCACCGGGCGCTTCAGTGTTACGCCCATTCAGGCGGAACGGGAGGAAACCGTAGCCGACCATGCGCTCATGTTCAATCTGGCTGGTAAAAACGGCGGTGCAGCGTTCAGTCGCGATCAATTGGATATGCTAGCCGATACCTTGTTGAAGCGGGAAGACATTCGCACCGTCAGCTATTCCCGTATCCGACTGGAAGACCTGATCCAGGTAAAGTGGATCTTCTTCCTGCTCATGGGGCTCCTGGCTGCCGAATGGTTTATCCGTAAACGTTCGGGGCTTTATTGATCGCCGACGAAAATATAGTAGCGGGCGATGTCCGTCTCCGGATGCAGTGTTCCTTTTCCGCTTAACCAATCAGCAAAGTTCTCTGTCAGCCAGGGTCCCATGAGGACTCCCTTGCTGCCAAATCCATTCAACAGGAAAACATTGGCATGCTTCGGATGACGGCCGATCAGCGGACGACGCCCTTTTACAGCCGGGCGTATACCGGCCTGGTGGTCTATTAACTCAAAGGGCAGGCGTAATACACTTTCCAGTTTGTCTATCAGGTCTTTTTTTGCCTGTTCAGTCGGGATTTGATTCATGCCAGGAGTAAGTTGCTCCGGCTCGAAAGCGTTCATTTCCGATCGGCACGAGGAATAGTCCATGGAAAATAATATGCTGTTGCGGCAAACCCGGTACGCGAATCGTGAGGATCTCTCCCTTCACAGGGTCAAATGGTAACCAGGACCATAATGGATTCTTTCTCGCTTGTTCCCCTTCACAGAAGATGATGGACCGCGCGCTGACCTGGTTGAATTGAACGAACTCCTCGGTAAGTTGAAGTGATGTCGGATCAAAGGTGTCCGTCAATAATATCCCTTGGTTACTCCATTTTACCCGGAAGAAGTCAAGAAAACGGGGCAGATCCATCCAACCACAATGCCGCATGACGAATTGCCCCGCCGAAGGTTGTAAGGCAGTTTTATAGTCATCATCCGTATACTGCCCGACGAGCAAGTGATCGAGATCCGGATCGGACATGCGGGCAGTCCAGTCGTTGCATTCCTTTACAGTGGCGGCTACTTCCAGTCCATCGACCGCGTGATAGAACAACTCGCCGGTATCGCGATGCAGGGAATTATAGTAGGATTCATTGAAGGTGAGAAAGGTGTCGGCCATCCAGCTTTTAGCACGCCTGCGACCGGTTACCGGATGGACCAAACCCGCCGCAACGCGTGAAGAGGATACCGGTTTTTCCTGTTCGACAATGCGGAAGGAGATTCCCCGGCGTTCAAAAGCGCGCCCCAGTAGTGTACCTGCCAATCCCTGACCGACGATCAGATAATCTACCACCGCATCCTGATTCATGGACGCGTACCGGTAAATCCGACCAGAGCAAGACGATCCGATGCCGAGTTAACGGCAATCCGATAGAAGTCGCCGATGGATTTGGAAAAGTCGGCGATCTCGGCCCATTCGCTTCCGCTATTCAACTTTCGTCTGTACAACTTGCCTTTGGATCCCATCAACAAACTGCCATCGGATAGAACAGTATAATCTTCGCTGCCGGCCAGCGTGGGGAAAAGCTCCCTTGTTGCATAGGTTTTCGCGTTCATGGCAAGTATTTTCCATTCAAGCTCGTTTGCCTTGACGACAAAATACAGTTCCGAGCGATCCGGATTCATGCGCATGCAACGTCCTATGTCAGAGGCGATGAGAGTACGCTGATGCGTTCGGAGGTTCAGCACTTGCAGCGTATTGGCCGGACCCAGGATGAACATGGCCAGCATGCTGTCATTCATCCAGCAATAGTATCCGATCGAATCGGTGCCGGGTTCAGGACGGGGTATGGAAATGTCATGATGGGCAGTAGGCAGACGGTAGAACCGTTGGCCGGAATCCAGGTCAACGCGTACCATCGACAAGAATTGCATGTTCGGCGAATAGGAGGGGGAATATTCGCTTTCGGGCGAATCAGTTATCGCTACATCCTTGCCGGATAATTCGTACTGACGGATATCGGCAGATCCGGAATCCGGAATGCGCACATACAACAGGGTAGAAGTACCCGGTATGAAGCTGGGCTGGTTGTCGTATCCTTTCCGGTTTGTGATGTTCACAGGATTATCGAACGTGAACTTGTCCTGATCCTGCTTGAACCCCACCAGGAAAATATCAGTATCAGGTAATTGAGCCTTTACTCCGGTTGAAACGAGCACCAGCCCGACGAGCAAGCGCAGCTTTTTAGAGATTTCGTTGTATGACATTTTTTCGTGCAGGTTGAAGCGTGATGGTGCGGTCCGTACTGTCGATCTCCGTACTCACATAGGTGTTATGAATACGATAGGCTCGAATGCTGATGGAGTCGTTTCCTGATAGTTCCAGGACGCGGATGGAATCGACCGGTCCGGCAAAGTCGATGTCCCGTGCGATCGTACTGCGATAGATCCCGGTCTTCCGTACGAGTTTGTATCGCAGCGTTGATTTGGAACGCAAGACCGCCTGCTGTTCCTCGATGAAATACCGGTTTCCGAGGTCGAACGTTTTGCCCAATGAGTCGGTGTAACGAAAGGTCAACAGAAAATTGACAAGCATGGAAGGGGAAAATAGGAAGAGCGGAAAGGTGAGTGCAAACAAACCGAAATAGATTTTTACCGGGAAGGCCGTTGGGACGCGCCAGACGAGCCCCGACAACAGGACACCGGAAATGATAAAGGCGAAGAGCAGGTAATGAGGGGCCTCCGGATCAGGATTCTTGACCAGAACGAAGGATAGGATGGCGCCGATTCCCAGTAGCCCGTGGGTAACAGCCAGACGGTTGAATGTCCCCCGGGGTACCCGTCGAATGCTGATCATCAGGATCAGTCCGCCCAGAACGGCTAATATGTAAAGGCTGAGCGTGAGATAAAATGCCATGATCCGGGGTATCTTTCTTAATTTACCACCCAAAGCTATTAAACATGCCTCAATTGCGTGCGATCTTATTGCTGTTGTTACTCAATGGGTTGAAAATGCCTGCCGCTATTGGATCGGTCGGCGATACGACCATGGTCCGTGCATTCGACCATTTTCTCCACCAGAATTGTAATTCCGGTACCGGCAGGTTTTTGTTTCCTTCGGATTCGGCTCGCTTTTATAAAGTAATGCTCCATTACCAGCTGAGTTGTCCGTCTTTCGGATGCGACATCTATGACCGGATTGCAACCTTGAAACTCCTTCGCCCAACCGGAGAGATCGATTCGACTTTGACACTGGCGCCGTCCTTTACCGTGAACGGCAGCCGGGTTGATACCTTGACGTGCGTGCTCGATACGGCCTATGCGTACAGCTATGATACCCTCAGTCAATCGATCGATTCCGTTCCTCTGCCGGGACTGACGGTGTTGTTTTATACCGATTCCCTACAGCCATTCACGCCGACCGATACGCTTACCGTCTGGCCCCTGTATTATTACCAGTATAGTTTCGACGCTTCCGGTAACGCCACCGATTCCACCCTCATTGCCCCGGATTCTACTTTCTACCTGACCTATGATTCGGTTTGGTCGGCTCCTTTTGAGGTGCTGGAACCGGTGGAGATCGCGCGTGCGATCACGCCCTTCGGAGAGGCGGTCGGACTCTGGTTCGATGTCAGCGACTATTCCGATCTCTTGCGGGATTCCGTGAGCCTGTACACAATGGTCTGCGGTTACAGCAACGGTTGGGAAGTGACAACGGATTTCTATTTCATCGAAGGGGAACCTTACCTGGAACCATATAGGCACGTCAACCTCTGGAACGGTACCTGGCAATATGGGAATTCCGGCAATCCGATCGATACGCATCTCCAGCCGCTCACGATAGCTGGTGATACGGCCGCTGGATTCGCACGGATTCGATTGATCACGACCGGACATGGCTTTGGCGGCGACCCCAACCCTGAAGTGGCGGAGTTCTATGATGTCACGCATCATTTGCTCATCAACGGGGATTCCGTATCGCAGCGACTATGGCGCGCCGATTGCGGGCTCAATCCATTGTATCCCCAAGGTGCACCCGGTTATAGCAGTACCTGGTATTATCGGCGTGCGAACTGGTGCCCCGGTTCATTCGTGACCCCGCATGATTACATCGTTACCGATCCTGTGCGATCCGGTAATCCGGTCATTGTTGATTATGAGCTGGAGCCTTATACCGTAACCGGCGGACCTCCGGGATTTTATTTCCCGGAATACTACATTCAATCACAGGCGATCTACTACCAGGCTCCGGGTTACCGCAATAATGCAGCCCTGCTGGAAGTTCTCCGTCCGAATGATGCTTTTGAATATAACAGGATGAATCCCGCCTGCGGTGAACAGCATCCGCTCGTACGGTTCCGAAACCTGGGCAGTGATACGCTGCGCAGTCTGGAATTTCATTACGGTCTCGACGGTGACCATTCCACGGTTCATACATGGACCGGTGCATTGCCTTTCCTTGATACACTAATCATAGAACTGCCAGTGATCACACAAACTGCCGGTTCTCATCTGTTCAGTGTAATGGCCGTCAATCCGAATGGCCAGCCCGACGAGTTCGGGTCCGATGATTCGCTGAATTGCACATTCACCACACCGGCGATGTACAATACCTCGTTTGTCAGGGTGTTGGTGAAAACCGATGGCGCGCCGAATGAAGTATCCACGAGTATTACCGATCCGGCCGGTAATGTGCTGTTCTCCCGAACGAGCTATCCTGCCGCCGGCTCGCTGTATATCGATACGGTGTTCCTGTCAAATGGCTGTTACAGTTTCAATGTATTCGATTCTTTCGGAGACGGTTTGTGCTGCTTCGGTGGAAGCGGTTATTTCCGGGTACTGAAAGGGGGGACGGCAACCGTTATCTGCAATGCCAACGATTTTGGTGAGAACTACAAGAAAGAAGCGATCATCGATTTCAATCCGGGAATTGCGGACGAACCTGAATTGGATAGGGTGCTGGTGTGGCCAAATCCCTCGACCGGGCTGGTGCACCTGAACACCTCGGATGAGCGTGGACTCCTAACGGCCCGGGTTACCGACATCAGCGGTCGTGTGCTGTCTGAAACATTGGAATTGCCAATTGACAGACACGAAGCTATTCTTGACCTAAGCCGACTTCCACGCGGCCTGTATTTCCTGGAACTGTCCGCCAGCGGCTGGCGCCAGGTAGTGCGTTGGGTTCGGGAATAAATCCGAACTCCGATCAGGGCTTCTGGACATTATCGACCAGCCGGAAGCCCTTGCCATGAATGTTGATGATATCCAGGGTGGGATCGTCGCGCAGGTACTTACGCAGTTTGGTGATGAACACGTCCATGCTGCGGGCGTTGAAATAGTTGTCATCACCCCAGATCTCTTTGAGCGCCTTCTGTCTGGGTAACAACTCGTTTTTGTAGATGCACAGCATCCGCAACAAATCGGCCTCCTTTGGAGACAGTTTTTGAGATTCTTCGCCCGAGATGATGGTGCGATGATCGTAATTGAACTGGTATTTGCCCACGGTGAATTCCCGCTGGGTGTGATCATGCCCTTTTTCGTTGCTCCTTTTCAGGATGGCTTTTAGTTTGTATAGCAGGACTTCGGAATCGAACGGCTTTGTGATGTAGTCATCAGCCCCGACTTTAAATCCTGCAAGCATGTCTTCCTTCATCGTTTTAGCGGTCAGGAAGATGATCGGTACTTGTGGATTCTTTTCCCGGATTTCCCGGGCAAGGGTGAACCCGTCTTTTCTGGGCATCATGACATCGAGGATGCAGATGTCATACTTGCCCGTGACAAACTGGTCATAGCCGGCAAATCCGTCCTGACACAGGTTGACCTGGTAGTCGTTTAATTCCAGATAGTTTTTGAGAACCGAACCGAAGTTGGGATCATCTTCCACCAACAGGATGTGTGGTTTTGAAATGGACATGTTGCAGAGAGGGTATTAGGAATGAGGGATGTAAATTTCAAAGGTACTGCCTTTCCCGGGATCGCTGTCAAGACGGATCCATCCCCGGTGCTTTTCCACGATTGCTTTGACATAACTCAGACCCAAACCGAAGCCTTTGATATCGTGAATGTTGCCGGTCGGTACCCGGTAGAACTTTTCGAAGATTCGCTTTTGCGTTTCCTTGGTCATACCCATGCCCTGGTCGCGTACGGAAATCAATATGCCTCCGGGATGGTCGTTGGAAGCGATCAGAATATCCGGAGCTTCCGGGCTGTACTTATTGGCATTGTCCAGTAAGTTGAGGACCACGTTCATCAAATGAACCGGATCACCGGTAACGGCAGGGTGAAGCGCTTCCATTCGTGTTTCGATCTTACCACCCCGGGATGCAACCTGCATGCCGATGGAATCAACGGCTTGACGGATGGTGTCGTGCAGGTCGACCGTCTCGCGACGAAGGCTAAGCTCTCCCTTTTCCAACTGCGCCATCTGCAGTACGTGTTCCACCTGCTTGTTCATCCTTTTGTTTTCTTCCCGGATGATGCGGGAGAAATATTCCAGCTTCTCCGGTTGGGAGGATACGCGCGGATCCTTGATCGAGTCGACGGCCAGTGAAATTGTCGCGATCGGGGTTTTGAATTCGTGCGTCATGTTGTTGATGAAATCGGTCTTGATGTCCGACAACTTCTTTTGACGCAGGATCACATGGATGGTAAACGCGAATCCAAACACGATGATGAACGTGAACAGGGTTGAACTGCCCAGCATCAGCCACATCGAAGAAAGCACATACCGGATGCTGTTCGGAAACTGCAGGATCAGATAATCCGGTTTGGATACGATGTCGTTCGGGAACAACAAGACCCGGTACTTGGAGTTCATCAGGTCTCCGGCATGCCGGTCGGTCTTCGAGATGACCAGTGAATCCTTTACGCCGTTCAATACGCCAAATTGAAATGGGACGTGGATGCCACGGTTGCCAAGTTCGTGGGAGATCAGGGAGTCGAGCAGCTTTGGGTCAATCCGCTGTCGGATATCCGGTTCCTTTCCGGCGAACTCAACGGCCATTTTCTGCATCACGTCACGGAGCTTCTCGAGTCGGGCTTTTATTTTCTCTTCGTTCTGCCGGATGATCACCTCGGCGGAATCCCCATAAACACGGGTGATCTGGGAAGAACGAATCGTATGCTGTGAAACCGAATCGCGCTGGAAGAGATTCCGCCGCTGGATCCGAAGGAACGTACGGTTCGTACCCGGACGGTGAAACTCGATGTTGATATCCGCATTGTCCAGGTCATGGAAAAAATAGGGGGAATGCTGGAGTGCATGCAGGTCCGTTACCTCGAAGGCGGTATCCGTGACCATTTCGACTTTCTGAGCAGAAGGCACCACCAGGTCTTCCTCATCGGCATCGTCTTCGCTCATCATCATGTGGCTGATGGTCGCCGGATCGATATCGAAAAATCTTCTTTGCAGCACGTCGGCAGCCTCGCTCCGTTCTATGCGGTCGACAATGGCATTCATGGCCTGGTTGACCGTCTGGTCGAATTGCTGCTCCTTCAGGTGGATATCGTGCAAAATCCAGTAAACCTGCAGCCCGATGATCCCGATCAGGGCCGAGCTCATCAGGGCGATGATCCAGCGGATTTGGCGTTTATTCATTTCAACAAAAGTAACCCTCCTTTAACATTTGGCGGGATGATTAACCGGACCTTAACAGAGATTAACGGCTCATTAACCGCAAAGGGCTGCTTCCCGGGCTTTCTTTGTGTCAACCAAGCGACAACACCATGAAACAACGCATCGCCCCCTTGGAAGCCATCTCCTGGACCGTTCTGCTGCTGGCAGCACTGCTCTTTGGAACAGCCATCGCTTATGCCGGTGAGCCTAAAAAGGATCAAAGGAAAAAGAAGGAAGACAAGCACGAAGGGAAAGCTGTGATCTCCATTTGCAAAGAGGACAACGGGAAAGTCATTCGACTCGACACCACCATCAACCTGGCCGATGAAGCCGCCATCGAAGCGGCCTTGAAGAAACTGGAGCTCGGCGACGATTTCCATTTTGACCTGCGAATGCCTGGTGAGCATGGTAAGGAGGATGCCTTCACAATGAAATTCTGGAGTGAAGATCTTAGCCCGGATGACCGGAAACGTATGAAGGACGAGCTAGCAGCCGCTATGCGGGATAGTGAACGGTCTTTGGAAGATGCCCATAAAGCCATGAAGGAATTCCATATGGAGATCAAGGGCATGGACGAAGAAGGCTCAGGTGCCTTATCCATGCATTTCCCGGCTGACTTTGATTTCGAATTCCCTGAGCATTTTCGTTGCGGTGTAGGGGATCCTGAACTGGACAGCCTTCAGTCGGACGATCGTATCCTGATCATCGGAAAACCGGACGAGGCTGCACCGGTTTTCGAGAAGACCGTTACCACCGCTTCCGGAAAACAAGTGTTCGTCTTCCAGCGTCAACTCAGCCAGGAAGCACAGCGCTCCCGGGCTGCCGAGAAGCAGTTGGACATTCGCGATATCGAGATTTTTCCTAATCCGGCCGATGACCGGCTCACCCTCAGCTTTGAAAAGGAAAAGACCGGCGATATCACGATCCGTCTGATGGACCTGCAGGGGAAGGTGGTGTACGATGAAACCCTTCGTGCTTTCTCGGGTGCATACTACAAACGCATCGATATTTCCGGAATTGCCGCAGGTACCTATACGCTCAGCATGGAGCAGGGAGAATCGCGCATCACCCGAAAA
>ERZ724507.1456-NODE-1456-length-10189-cov-4.202881_pt1 | contig 10189 bp, 7 predicted proteins | sample MGYA00376040_ERZ724507 | MGnify/ENA primary metagenome ERZ724507 (study PRJEB28724, sample SAMN07190883) | activated sludge metagenome | isolation source: activated sludge of sewage treatment plant in Hong Hong | place: Hong Kong | collected 2016-03-17 ...
GGAGCGGCTGCCCCTGCGCGGCAAGGTGGGCGCGCACGCTGCCGGCGAAGCCGCACTCGTCGGTGATCGCCAGCGCCGAGTAGCCCAGCGCGACAGCGCGCGCCACCAGTTCCTCGGCGTGGGAAGCCCCGCGCAGGAAGCTGAAGTTGGAAAGGCAGTGGAGCTCGGCGTAGGCCGGCAGGACGGGCATGGCGGGGATGGCGGAAACCGGGTACTGTTCATATACACAGTACCACGAATCCGCCCCGGGCCGGCGTACTCAGGGCGCCACGCCCTGAGCCCATACTCAGCGTGCCGGCCGTCCCGCCTCGTACCAGGCCCGGGAGCGGTTTACCACCCGGACGACCAGCAGCATCACCGGCACCTCGATCAGCACGCCGACCACCGTGGCGAGCGCCGCGCCCGACTCGAAGCCGAACAGGCTGATCGCAGCGGCCACGGCCAGCTCGAAGAAGTTGCTGGCCCCGATCAGGGCCGAGGGACAGGCCACCTCGTGCGCCTCGCCGGCGGCGCGGTTGAGCCAGTAGGCCAGCGCCGAGTTGAAGAGCACCTGGATCAGGATGGGCACCGCCAGCAGCGCGATCACCAGCGGCTGCTCGATGATGGCCCTGCCCTGGAAGGCGAACAGCAGTACCAGCGTGGCCAGCAGCGCGGCGATGGACCACGGCCCGATCCTCGCCATCGTCGCCTCGAAGCGGGCCCGCCCGGCCGCCCCGCCGTCCCCGAGCAGCATCCGGCGCCAGCCCTGGGCAAGGCCGAGCGGGATCACGATGTAGAGCACGACCGAGGTGAACAGCGTGTCCCACGGCACGGTGATGGCCGAGATGCCGAGCAGCAGGCCGACGATGGGGGCGAAGGCGAACACCATGATGGTGTCGTTGAGCGCGACCTGCGAGAGCGTGAACAGCGGGTCGCCGTTGGAAAGCCGGCTCCAGACGAACACCATGGCCGTGCACGGCGCCGCCGCCAGCAGGATCAGGCCGGCGATGTAGCTGTCGAGCTGGCCCGCCGGCAGCCAGGGCGCGAACAGGTTGCGCACGAACAGCCAGCCGAGGAAGGCCATCGAGAACGGCTTCACCAGCCAGTTCACGAAGAGGGTGACGCCGATGCCGCGCACGTGCTGGCGGACTTCGTGCAGCGCGCCGAAATCCACCTTGACCAGCATCGGGATGATCATCACCCAGATCAGCAGGCCGACCGGGAGGTTGACGCGCGCCAGCTCCATGCGGCCGAGCGCCTGGAACGGCGCCGGCACGAACTGGCCGAGCGCAATGCCGGCGAGGATGCAGAGGAAGACCCAGAGCGTGAGCCAGCGCTCGAAGAAGCTCATGGGGGCGCCGGCGGCGGTCTTGGCGGCGGCTTCGCATTGGGCGGACATGTCAGCGCTCCGGTTCTTCGTGGATGCGGCGCGCGGCGGCCACGATGTCCTCGCGCGACAGGCTTTCCAGCGGCAGTGCGAGGAAGGCCGAGATGCGGCTGTGCAGCGACGCGTAGGCCTGCTCGAAGGCCGCGCGCCGGGCCTCCATCGGCTCGACGTGCGCCGGATCGGGAATCGCCCAGTGTGCCGTCGTCGGGTGGCCGGGCCACACCGGGCACGGCTCGTTCGCGGCGTTGCCGCAGACGGTGAAGATGAAGTCGATGCGCGGCGCCCCGGCCTGCGCGAACTCGTCCCACGACTTGCTGCGCGCCCCCTCGCAGGGGATGCCGTGCCCGCGCAGGGTTTCGAGGGCGACCGGATTGACGGCCCCGGCCGGCCGGCTGCCGGCCGAATAGGCCTGGACGCGGCCCCAGCCCAGGTGCTTGAACAGCATCTCGCCGAGGATGGAGCGCGCCGAGTTGCCGGTGCACAGCACGAGAACGTTGAAGCTCATGCGAACCAGCCCTCGACCTTGCTGCGGGCCGGCACGCCGCCGGCATGCACGACCCTGCCGTCGATCACCACGCCGGGGGTGCTCATCACGCCGTGGGCGGCGATGGCCTTGAGGTCTTCCACCTTTTCCAGGCGGATCTCGACGCCTTTGGCGCGGGCCACGTCCTCGACGAGCTTGCTGGTGTTCTGGCAGTTGGCACAGCCCGTGCCGAGGATCTTGACGTGCTTCATCGCAGCCTCACAGGATCAGGTTGAACAGGTAGCCGACGACGAGGATGCCGCTGCCGACCACGCCGGCAAAGGTCAGGATCAGGGGCAGCTTCAGCACCCGGCGCAGGATCACCATCTCCGGCAGCGACAGCGCGATCACGCTCATCATGAAGGCCAGCGCGGTACCCAGGGCGGCGCCCTTGCCCAGCAGCGCCTCGACGACGGGCAGGATGCCGGCGGCGTTGCTGTACATCGGCACGCCGAGCAGCACTGCCGCAGGCAGCGACCACCACGGCGCGTCGCGGCCCATGAAGGACGCCATGAAGTCCTCGGGTACGTAGCCGTGGATGCCGGCGCCGACGGCGATGCCGGCCAGCACCCAGGGCCAGACGCGGCCGACGATCTCCTTCACGTGCGCCACGCCGGCGTCGATGCGCTCCGGCCAGGAGGGCGCCGCCGATGCGTAGTCCGCCGCCTGCGTCGATTGCATTTCGCGTACCCAGTCCTCGAGGTGGCGCTCCATGCCGAGCCGGCCGATGACCAGGCCGGCGACGATGGCGACGGCAAGGCCGAGGCCGAGGTAGAGCGCCGCCACCTTCCAGCCGAACAGCGCAAAGAGCAGCGCCAGCGCGACTTCGTTGACCATCGGTGCCGAGATCAGGAACGAGAAGGTCACGCCGAGCGGCACGCCGGCGGAAAGGAAGCCGATGAACAGCGGCACCGCCGAGCAGGAGCAGAACGGCGTGACGACGCCGAGGCTCGCGGCGAGGACGTTGCCGATGCCAAGCCGGCGTCCGGACAGCAGCGCACGCGTCCGCTCCGGCGCGACGAAGGTATGCACGATGCCCATCAGGAAGACGATGCCGGTAAGCAGCAGCAGCACCTTGGGCGTGTCATAGACGAAGAAGCGCACCGCCTCGCCCAGCCGCGACCCGCGCGCGAGGCCGAGCAGCGCCACCGCGCCATCGGCTACCACGGCCAGGCTGGCGTAGGCCGCGATCCATGCCGCCAGCCAGGGCAGCAGCCGTCGCCAGACGCCGCCGTGCAACAGGGCCGCGCTCATGCCTTCACCCGGGCGCGGCGCCGCGCAACGGTGTTTGCGGCCTGGGTTTTCGGCAGGCAGGCCCCACCCTGGCAGCAGTCGTCGGTAAGGAAGGCGATCAACTCGTCCATCGCCGCGTAGTCGGCCGAGTAATGGATGAAGCGGCTGGCGCGCTCGCCGCGGATGAGGCCGACGCGCGACAGGTGGGCGAGGTGGAAGGACAACGTCGCCGGCGCCATGCCGAGCTGCTCGCCGATGGCGCTGGCGTACACGCCCTGCGGCCCCGCCTCCACCAGCAGGCGGAAGATCGCCAGGCGCGATTCGTGGCCGAGGGCGGCCAGGCGTTCTGCGGCATCCAGAGTTTCCATATTTCCAATTCTATCGAATTATTGTGACGCGTGTGTTGCAAGCCTCGGTTGGCAGCCCGCCGCCCAAGTGATAGGGTGCGCCTGCCGCACTGTTGCGGCGAGATCTGCGCACCTGCCTTGAAACCGAATGAATCCCTACCACCTGCCGAGTGGCTGACCCGCATTTTCGCCGGCGCCCACGTCGCCATCGGCATCTCGCGCCTCGCCGATGGCCGCTTCGTCGCCGTCAATCGGGCCTTCGAAAAGCTCTTTGGCCAGCGCAGGAAGGAAATCATCGGCCGTACCTCGATCGAACTGGGTCACTGGGTCGACCCCGAGGACCGGAACCGGCTCATAGGCAAACTGCGCGCCGGGGAGCAGGTCAATTCATTCGAACTGCGTTACCGCAAGCGTTCCGGCGAAATCGGCAACATGATGGTTTCGGCTCAAATACACGACCTCGGCGGCGAACCCTATCTGGTCGGACTGCTCACCGACGTCACCGAGCGCAAGCGCGCACTTCGCGACGCGGAAGAAAACCAGGCGCGCCTCGACGCCATCCTGAAGCTGTCCCATGTCCTCGTCTTCCACCAAGACAGGCGGTTGCGCTACACCTGGGTTGCCAATCCCGTCCTCGGCGTCCGCGCCGACGACGTCCTCGGCCGCACCGATACCCAGATACTCGGACCGACAGCGGCCCGGCCGCTGAATGCAATCAAGCGGCGCGTATTGCGCACCGGCCGTGGCGAACGCCAGGAAGCCTGGGTGACCAACAACGGCCGAACAGGCTGCTTCGACTTCATCGTCGAACCGGAGCGCGCGGCGGACGGCCGCATCACCGGCCTGATCTGTGCTGCCGCCGACATCACGCGGCGCAAGCGCGCTGAGGAGCGCCTGCAACTGCAAGCCGACATCCTCGACGCGCTCGAGGAAGGCGTTAACCTCGTTGACCGGACGGGCTACATCCGTTACACCAATCCCAAATTCGACGCCATGTTCGGCTATGCCGTGGGCGAACTGCTCGGCCAGCCGGTGGCCGTCCTCAACGCGCCGGGCTGGGACACGCCGGAAGCGACCGCGCGCTCGATCCAGCGCGCGCTTGATCGCCACGGATCCTGGAGCGGCGAGATCAAGAACCGCCGCAAGGACGGCAGCGAGTTCTGGACGCGCGCCCATATCGTCGCCACCGACCATCCCAAGCTCGGCCCGGCCTGGATATCGGTGCAGGCCGACATCTCCGATCTGCGCGCCGCACAGGCCGAGCGCGATGGCGCCCACCGCACCATCGTCGGGCTCGCCGACCACCTGCAGCAGCAGCTCGAGGAGCAGCGGCGCGAACTGGCGCGCGAGGTGCACGACGAGATCGGCGCCACGCTGACGGGTATCCGCCTCCATCTCGATACCCTGGCCCATCGCGCCCGCAGTGGTGAAGTCGACGACATCCGCGTCCTGGTGGACCGGGCGCTGACAAGCACGCGTGCGCTGTGCAGCCAGTTGCGCCCACCGATGCTCGACGACCTCGGCCTTGCCGATACCCTGCGCTGGTACGCGCGGGACTGGGCGCAGCGCTCCGGCATTTCTACTCGACTCCGCATTGCGGCACCCAAAGAGGAACCGCCCGACGCACTTTGCATCGACCTCTTCCGCATGCTGCAGGAGCTGCTGACCAACGTCGCGCGCCATGCCGGCGCCAGCCACGTGGCTGTCACTCTATCCGGCGGGCGCAAGGGGCTGACGCTGCGCGTCAGCGACGACGGGCACGGCCTGCCGCCGGAAGGGGAAGGAGGCGGCTACGGCCTGCTCGGCATCCGCGAGCGCCTTCGCCACCACGGCGGTACCATGGAGGTGGCCAGCAGCCGGCAGGGCACCACCGTTACATTGCACATCCCCGCACTCCCAACATGAAGTCCGCGCGCCTGATCATTGCCGACGACCACGAGGTCGTGCGTCAGGGGCTACGCAAGCTCGTCGACGCGACGCCGGGCCTATCGGTCGTGGCCGAGGCGACCGACGGCGCCGAGGCCGAGCGCCTCGCGCGCGAGGTTCCGGCCGACCTGCTGATACTCGACATCGCGCTACCGAAGCGGCGCGGCGCACACGTGCTGGAGTCGCTGCGCGCCTCGGGCAGCCGGCTGCCCGTTCTGCTCTTCTCCATGCATCCGGCCAGCCAGTACATCGACTACGCCCGCCGTCGGGGCGCACAGGGCTTTGTCGGCAAGGGCGAGGATTCGCAGGTGCTGCTGCACGCCATACGGCGCATCCTGGATGGCGGAACCGCCTTTCCGCGCACCCGCAACCGCAGGCAAAGCCCCGACGACCTGGCCGCCCTGCTCTCGCGCCGGGAAGCCGAGGTCATGCAAGGACTGGTGCGGGGTGAATCCCTCACCTCGATCGCCGAACGCCTTGGCGTTGGAGCCAAGAGCATCAGCACCTATCGCCGCCGCCTGCTGGACAAGCTCGGCGTCGCCAGCAACGCCGAACTGGTTGCACTCTCCACCATCGACGGGATCACCTGACCGCCCCGGAAGCTTGTCCGGTTTACCTGACAGACGGCAACACCGGTCCTGTGCATGATGGAGACATCTGGCATCCCCATACCCCGGATGCATTGCTGAGGTGACATGCCTGCGATTCGCCTGCAGTCCTATCTGGTCCGTCTGATATGGATCTGCATCGCGCCCCTGCTATTCCTGCTCGCGCTGTTCGCGGTCCATGAGCTGCATGACGTAAAGATCGAGCACGAGCGCGAAGCACATGACCTGGCGCAGAACGTCGCTGCCTCGATCGACCGCCAGATCAGGTCCCGCATCGGCGGCCTGCAGATGCTGGCAAAGTCCCCGCTGGTCCGCGACAGCAGCCGCTGGCCGGCGCTGTACGAACTGGCGCAGGGCTATCGCGATGAGTTCGGCTCACAAGTGGTCTTCGCGCATGCTGATGGCCGCATGGTGTTCAACACGCGGGTACCCTTCGGCACCCCCCTTCCGCAGCTGCCCAAGGTCCAGGGCCACAGCGCTGCGGCGACCGCACTGGCTACCGGCAAACCCGCCATTGGCAACCTGTTTCTCGGCCCGGTTGCCAAAGAACCGTTGGTGGCAATCGCCGTTCCCACGGACCATGGCGCGCATCTCCTGCTCGCGCTGTTGCCGGCAAGCTACTTCAAGGAGCGCCTCGACGAATTCGCGGTCCCCGATGGATGGACCATCACGCTGCGGGACAGCAAGCCGGAAACCATCGCTTCGCGCGGGGCGCCACCGGAATCGGTCAGGGCCGAAGTCAAGGGTGCGCACGGTCTGCAGTTGAAGCAGGCGCCCTGGTCGGTGCATGTCGGCACTCCGAACGCCCTCAGCAGAGAAGCGCTCATCGAAGCCGCGCTGATCATGGGCCTGCTGATTGCCGGCGCGGTGCTGGGAGGCTACTTCGGCGGCCGGTCCGCTGCCGGCAGACTGGTCCGCTCCCTGGACACTCTGGCGACGGGCGCCGACGATTCCACCCCGCCCGTCGCCGGCCTGCCCATTCTCGAGATCGAGTCGATTCGAAATCGCATCGCGGAGTCCGTAGGGCTGCAACGCAAATCCGCGCTGCAGTTGTCCGAAAGCGAGCGCCGCCTGCGCCTGGCGCAGGATTCCGCCAAAGCGGGCACGTGGGAATGGGATGTCAATACCGGCGAGAACTACTGGTCGGACGAGGCCTATCGTCTCTACGGCTACGAGCCTGGAAGCCTGGCGCCCTCCTACGACGCCTGGCTTGCGGCCATCGACCCCGAAGACAGGGACAGCGTGGCCCGTTCGGTCGAGATGGCCAGCCTTCGTGCCCAGCCGGTTTCGATCGAGTGGCGGCGGACCCGATCGGATGGCGTGACCACATGGATCATGGCGCGCGGCGAACCGCAATTCGACGACCAGGGAAAGCTGGTGCGCTATCTCGGCATCGCGATCGACATCACCGACCGCAAAGAGGCCGAATTGGCGCGCACCGAAAGCGAGAAGCGCTTCCAGGACATCGTCGAAGCGTCGGCCGACTGGGTCTGGGAAATCGACGCGCAGAACCGCTATACCTTCGTTTCGGAAAGCATCACCAAGCTGCTCGGCTACGGCCCGGACGAAGTGCTCGGCCGCACGCCATTCGACCTCATGCCGCCCGACGAGGGCGCCCGCGTCAGCGCGGAATTCGCTGCGATCTCCGCGCAGCGCATCCCGTTCCGCGACCTCGACAACATCAACGTGCACAAGGATGGCAGCCTGCGCCACGTGCAAACCAATGGCATGCCCATCCTCGACAAAGAGGGAAAATTGCTCGGTTATCGCGGCCTCGACCGTGACTGTACGCCGCAGAAACTGGCCGAGCAGGACCTGCGCGACAGCGAGGAGCGGCTGCGCGTGCTGATCCGGTCCATGCCCGACGTGGTTTGGCTGAAAGACGTCCGCGGCGTGTATATGGCGTGCAACTCCCGCTTCGAACAGTACCTGGGCGCCCCGGAATCGGCCATCGTGGGCAAGACAGACTACGACTTCGCCACCCCCGAGTTGGCGGACCAGTTCCGTGCCAGGGATCGCGAGGCGATCGACGCCGGCCGCCCCATAGCGATCGAGGATGAGGTGACGTTTGCCAGCGACGGCCACCGCGAGACGCTGCAAAAGATCAAGACGCCCATATACGACAAATTCGGCGAGGTTATAGGCGTGCTGGGCGTCGGCCGCGACATTGCGCAGATGCGCGAGAACGAGCGGGAACTGACCCAGCACAAGCAGCACCTCGAAGCGATGGTGAAGCAACGCACCGAAGAGCTCGCCGCCCTTAACGAAAAGCTGAAGCACGACGCCGAGCGCATCGCCGACTTGTACGACCGCGCGCCGATCGGCTACCACTCGCTCGATGCCAACGGCACCGTCGTCACGGTGAACGAAACCGAACTGGCCATGCTCGGCTACGCACGCGAGGAGTATGTGGGCCACGCGATCCTCGAGTTCTTCACGCCGGAAAGCCGCGCATTGTTCCACGACCGCTTCGAGGAGTTCCGCCGCACCGGACGGGTTCGCAACCTCGAATACGACGTGATTCGCAAGGACGGCACCATCCTGCCGGTGCTCATCAGTGCCGACATGGTGCGCGACCAGAACGGGGCATTCCTGTTCAATCGCGCCACGATGGCGGACGACAGCGAGCGCAAAGCGCACGAGCGGGAAATCGCTTCATTGCAGGAGGAACTGGCGCGGCGCGCGCAGGCGGCCGAGGCGGCGAACGTCGCCAAGAGCGCGTTCCTCGCCAACATGAGCCATGAAATCCGCACGCCGATGAACGCCATCATCGGCCTCACCCACCTGCTGCGCGTGGGCTCCCCAACGCCAACGCAGGCCGAACGCCTCGCCAAGGTCGACGCCGCGGCGCAGCACCTGCTTTCCGTCATCAACGACATCCTCGACCTGTCGAAGATCGAGGCGGGCAAGGTGACGCTCGAGGAAAGGAACTTCACCCTCGACCAGGTGCTCGACCACGTCCGCTCGCTGATCGGGGATGCTGCGCAGGGCAAAGGGCTGACGATCGAAGTCAGCGCCGGCCGCGTGCCCACCTGGTTGCGCGGCGACCTCACCCGCATCCGCCAGTGCCTCCTCAACTACGCGAACAACGCCGTCAAATTCACCGAAAAGGGTCGCGTCGATCTGCGTGCAGACATCGAAGCCATCAGCGACGACACCATGCTGGTCCGCTTCGAAGTGGCGGATACGGGCATCGGCATGACGCCGGAGGCGCTGGGCCGGGTTTTTCGCGAGTTCGAACAGGCGGATGCCAGCACGACGCGCAAGTACGGCGGCACCGGCCTCGGCCTCGCGATTACCAAACGCCTTGCCCGGCTGATGGGAGGTGACGTTGGCGTCGCAAGCGTGCCCGGACACGGCACCCGCTTCTGGTTTACCTGCCAGCTCAAGTACGGTCGCGGGCCGATGCCGACGGACGAGCGGCTGCCGGCGACCACGGCGGAGGATCTGCAGCGAGAACGCGGCGGCGCCTGGCTGCTGCTTGCCGAGGACAACCCGATCAACGTCGAAGTGGCGCTGGAACTCCTTCATGGCGCGGCCATGCGCGTCGATATCGCCGAGAACGGCCAGATCGCCCTAGAAAAGGCTCGTGCCAACCGCTACGACCTGATACTGATGGACATGCAGATGCCGGTCATGGATGGCCTGCAGGCTTGCAGCGAAATCCGCCTCCTGCCGGACTGGAAGGAGCGGCCGATCCTCGCCATGACGGCCAACGCGTTCAGCGAGGACCGGGAAGCCTGCCTTGCTGCGGGGATGAACGACTTCCTGTCCAAGCCGGTTGACCCGGACGCGCTCTATGCCAAGCTGCTCCAGTGGCTTCCGGCTCCCGCTGGATCCGTCGGAGATGCAGCGCACGGCACCGAAGCGACGACGGCGCCCGCCATGGGCAATTCACGTGAAGCGATTCTCGATGCGCTGGCGGAACTCCCTGGAATCGACTTGCAGCGGGGGCTCAACATGGTCCGCGGCGACAAGACCTTTTACCTCAAGCTGGTGAACATGCTGGCGGCAAAGCTCGAGGAGCAGGTGCAGGCGCTCGAGCATGGCCTGGCGTCGCGCGACGTCGAAGCCGCGCGGTTCGTTTCGCATTCGCTCAAGGGATCGGCGGGCAGTCTGGGTATCTACTCCATCTACGACCCGGTCACTGCACTCAACAAGCTGCTTGCGCAGCAGAAATTCGATG
>ERZ724507.1461-NODE-1461-length-10182-cov-4.255851_pt1 | contig 10182 bp, 5 predicted proteins | sample MGYA00376040_ERZ724507 | MGnify/ENA primary metagenome ERZ724507 (study PRJEB28724, sample SAMN07190883) | activated sludge metagenome | isolation source: activated sludge of sewage treatment plant in Hong Hong | place: Hong Kong | collected 2016-03-17 ...
ATCCACTTTTCTTAAAAAAACACAGTCCCTTCGCCGAACAATTTCGGTGAAAGGACCGTGTTTTCAAAAGCAGTAAAGTCCGGTCAAGCGCGATCTGGTTAACGACTATAAACTTAAGCCATTTTGGGTATGTACCCAATGCCCCGCTGCGCAAAGACCGGAGCGCGCTCAGGTGTCCATTGCGCGCAGGCGCCAAGAGGCTGTTATCGCTTTTCCATGGCAATGACGCCATCGGGTCCGCCCCTGCCTGTGCAGGCATCGCTGATCCGGGTCATGGTCATGGTTTTGCCGTCGGTTTTAAAAGTATATACGCCGGCTTCCGTGCAATCGCTACCCTCTGTGTCCTGAATGGTCATTTTATCGTTGTCGAGGCTGTATTTCCCTTTGGTATCGACTTTGCCATCGGCGCCAAAATCGAGGGTATAGGTGCCGTCGTCTGCAATGTCTACATACAAGGGAATCATGGTACCGTTTTCATCCGGCACGTTCAGTTTCCAGGAGCCGGCCGGGCTTTGAGCGGCGAGCCCCAGGGGCATCAAAAAAAGTACTGCAAGCGAGCATTGGGCGAGTGTCTTCATCATTTAAAGTTTAAATCTGGTGAAAGAATATCGTGATTCTTTATCGGGGAAACCAAACCTGCTCCGTTTTCCGAAGGAATATAGCCGTGGTGGAATTCAGGGCAGGGCTTGTATTGCGATGGCAAATCTACCGAAATTTTTTTATCCCTGCCAGGGTTTGCACATGCCTTAAAATACACTGTGGAAAAAGGGTGCGTTGGCAAGTCATCTGATGACAAATATCCTGTGCGACTTTGCATACCCCGGAAGAGCGTATCAACCAAATTTTACGAACTTCGCCTCCGGTATGATTCGGGTATACGTCATTGTTTTTTTGATTCAGATACTGCTCTTTTTTACCGCAGCCGGGCAGGATGTCAGCGCCATGCCCAAGCTCCACCCGTCCTCCGTCACAGTTTATGACATCGACCGCGGGCTACCGGTCTCTTGCCTGGAGAAAATGGTTATCGATCCCCGGGGGCGGCTATTTATCAGCCCTTGCAGGAATCTGGATATTTTTGAAAGCCTGAGCTTCTACCAGTATGACGGCGACAAATCGCGTATCGTCAAAATGGAAGCGCCGGGTGAGGAGGCAGGTCCGTTTGCAGGGTATCTGAAGGGATGCACAGAAAAAGGCTTTCTTTTCGGCACCAACGACAAAAGCACCCGTGCTTTTTTGTATAATCCGGATAATGGAGCCACCCGGATCGTTTCGTTTGACAACGCCGAGGAAGTCCGGAATATGATCGCCGGCTCGGGAGATGAAGCCTACATATTGACAGTTAGCCCGGGCTTTTATGCCCTGTATTCCCTTACGCCTGAAACCAAAAAATTACTCGTCCGTGTACCGGCTTCCGGGGAGCCGCAGGCCGGTTTTTCCGGCGACATTCCGGCGCTGCGATCCGGCGAGGAGTTATGTTTTCTTCTGGGAGACAGAGGGTTCGTTCGCTATTCGTTGACCGGCAACAGCATAAAGCAATATACCTGGCAGGAACTGACGGGCAATACTTTTCGGGAAGACCCCAATCCCGCTCTTTTGCAGGATCTTAGCAGTCTGAATATGACTGTCGTTCCTGGTGGCAAGTGGTTGTTCTATCTGCGTGCATACGGTGGCTTTTTTCTATTTGATCCTCTGACTGAACAGTTTGCCCGGCACGCACAACTGAATGCCTATGTCCGGCAGATGAATATACCCGGCAGGTTTCTTGTCAATTTTTTTCAGGACAACCAGCAAAATACACTCGTACATTTTGCCCGGAATTTTGAATCGGCTCTGCCAAAGAATTCCGAAGTGGTTGCCGGCGTTTTATGGGACCGGAATGGCCAGATGTTCGATTTTAAACCAGTAACGCAAATGGCCGCAGCCGGCAGGTACAACATAGCTGTGGGCGATTGTTTTTTCAGCCGGGATTTTAAAAAACAAGTACTCATCGCCACCGGCGGCGGCATGATTGCAGTGGAGGTCAAGGCCAATTTACCGGTTAGGGCGGGGCTGGAAGGCTGGGCCAGCCGGGCAATGGGGCAATTCGACAAGAACCGGGTGCTCGTAACTTCAGAGTCCGGCAATAAGGCCATACTTGACCTGCTGACCATGAAGGCCACGAGATTGGCTTGCAGAGAGAATAACGATCCATGGTGCCAGGTCCGCAACTATATGCAAATAGTGTCGAAAGATGGGCAATTATGGATTCCCTGCTCAGAGAAGCGCCTGGCTTGTTATCAGGAGCAGGACCAGACTTTCCGGTACTATGATGTCGGACAAGATTTTGAAAAATTCAATTTTATCCAGTCGCGGGAGATTGCCTTAGCCAACACAGAAAATGAACTTTGGCGATATCACCTCGATCAGGGCAAACTCAGCCCTTTCCTGAACGAAGGCGCTCCACTGAAAATCGGAGGTACCGCCAATGAACTGGTTGTCGACAAAAACGGCATCCTGTGGGTCGCTTCCCTGAACGGGCTATGGCGGGTCGACCCCCGTACCGGCTCCGCCAGGCGTCTGGGAAAGGCCGACGGACTGGCGGACGAGCGGATCATGTGTATCCACGAAGCAGAAAACGGCGAGCTGTGGCTCGGCACCCTTGGGGGGGGACTGCTGTTTTACAACCCGGCAACCGGCGCTACGCGGGTACTCAATCAAAGCATGGGGCTATCCAACAATTCGGTGGTGGGCATCCTTGCCGATGATCAGGGGGACCGCTGGTTATCCACATTCGAGGGCCTTACCGTCGTGTCGCCCAACGGCAACGTGTTGTTCGAACTCTCGGAGGAGGATGGGCTGGCACACCGGGAATTCAACCGGTATTCCTATCTAAAAACCAGGGACGGACGCTTGCTTTTTGGCGGAGTGAACGGGGTTACCCTGTTGGAGCCCCAAAAAGTTAAATCGTTGTCAGCGCAAAAGGATCCGCTCCAGATTTACCTCACTGATATCGGATATTACGACCAGTCTGTAAATAACGAGACCCACCGGACAAGCCGCCCGGGCGAACTTGAGCGGATCGTTCTGCCTGCCGCACACCGCTATATCAAAATTGATTTTGGCCTGTCAGACTTAATCAATCCCGAGAAATGTGCATTCTCCTACCGGCTGCGACACGACCGCGATGACAACCCGGAAGGCGAAAAAGATGCGATCTGGACGAATATCGGCTCCAGTTCCGAACTGTTACTGAACGATCTGCCTGTCGGGTCGTATACCATTCTGATCAGGGGGATCAATGCCAAAGGGCAATGGACTGAAACGCCCCTGGCCATTCCGGTTACCGTTCAGGAGTTTTTTTACAAAACCTGGTGGTTCTATGTGCTTTGCGCCTTGCCCTTCCTGCTGGGCGCCTATTTCTGGATACGCCGTTTGCATACGGAACGGGAACGCCTGGAAGCGGAAGTAGCCATAAGGACAGAACAGATCAGGCATGACAAGGAACTGATCGAGCAGCAGGCAGCAGAATTGCAGGAAATGGATGAACTGAAATCCCGCTTCTTTACCAATATCTCCCATGAATTCCGCACGCCGCTCACGGTGATCTCCGGAATGGTTACGCAAATCAGGCAGCAACCCGAACAATGGCTGGAGAAAGGCATGGAACTCATCCAGCGCAACAGCAATCAACTTCTTACACTGATCAACCAGATACTTGACCTGCGCAAACTCGAATCCGGCGCGCTCAAGGTACACCTGGTACAGGGCAACATCATCCCTTACCTCCGCTACATCGCCGAATCCTTTGTACAATTGGCCCAGGCTAAAGGTCTCCGCATACACGTGCTTGCAAACGCCGAAACCCTGGAGATGGACTACGATCCCGACAAAATGATGCACATCCTGTCGAACCTCTTGTCCAACGCCATCAAATACACGCCTGCGCCCGGTGATATTTACCTGCAGATCGACCGTCGAAGCGTTAACGATCTGGAGCAATTGACCATACAGGTGCGCGACACCGGACAGGGGATCGCCCCGGAAGCCCTGCCCTATATTTTCGACCAGTTTTACCAGGTGGAAGATCTGGCAACCCAAAAACCCCAGGGCTCCGGTGTAGGATTGGCCCTGACCCGTGAACTCGTCAAACTCCTGGACGGCTCGATCGAAGTAGCCAGTACACCGGGCGCCGGTACGACCTTTTCCCTGACCTTTCCCATTACCCGGAATGCTCCGGTACAGGAAAATCAGCCGGTACCTGTTGTTTCAGCCCGGGTGCCGCTGCCTTCCGTTCAGGGAAAGGCGACGGCCGCCGCATCGGCTGCCAAAGAGCCGGTAATATATCCTGAGGATGCTGTGACCGCCCTACCCACCCTGCTCATTGTGGAGGACAATCCCGACGTGCGCCTGTACCTGACAGCCTGCCTGGAAAACCACTATCAACTATACCTCGCAACAAACGGACAGGAAGGAATTGACCAGGCTATCGAACAAGTACCCGACCTCATCGTGAGCGATGTGATGATGCCGGTGAAAGATGGTTTCGCCCTCTGCGATACCCTGAAAAATGACGAACGCACCAGCCATATCCCCATCGTACTATTGACTGCCAAGGCTGATTTCGAATCCAAACTAAGCGGCCTGCGGCGCGGCGCCGATGCCTACCTCACCAAACCCTTCGAACAGGAAGAACTCCTCGTGCGTCTGGAGCAGTTGCTGACCCTGCGCAAAAAACTGCAGGAGCGCTATCGAAATTCATCGTTTACGGGACAGGAACCGGGCCCGGAGGCTGTAGATGCGGAAGATGCATTTATTCTGAAAATTCGCCGGCTGGTACTGGATCATCTTGCCGAGGAGCATTACGGCATCATTCATCTGTGCCGCGCCCTGGGCGTCGGTCGCACCCAGTTGCACAACAAACTCAAGGCCCTGACCGGCCAGTCGACCAGCGAATTCATCCGCTCCGTCCGCCTGAACAAGGCGCGGGAACTGCTGCAGACCACCGATATGAACGTATCGGAAGTCAGTTATGAAGTGGGTATTTCCAACCCCGCCTATTTCTCCCGGATCTATGCCGAAGCGTTCGGTGAAGCGCCCCGGGAGACGCGGTAGTGAGATCATACTGTCGCGCAATTCAGATGTCTCCCTCCGGTCGACAGGAGTCTCAATTTCGAGCGCAGCGAGAAATCCCTTAAATATGTGTGAGCAGGCCCGTTGTCCTGTCGACCGGAGGGAGACATCCGAACCGAACGGATGCCTGCCATACCACCGACGCGTGCGTCGGTGGTCGGATGTCTCCCTCCGGTCGACAGGACAGGCCATTCCCGTTTGGAAGATTTCAAGGGATTTCTCGCTGCGCTCGAAATTGAGACGGGGAGAGGGAGAGTCTGCGATTTATTATCAGCTCACGGTTTACCGTTTAAATCTGGTCATTCAAAAAATGCCATTCCGGATTCCGCCGTGCTATCAAGACCTCTTTTTTTGCCCTTGACCATTTTTTGATCTCTGTCTCACGGGCTATTGCTTGTTCAATGTGTTGAAAATACTCGTAGTAAATCAGGTTGTAACAAAAGTAGCGGCCGGTGAATGTCTGCCGTTTCTCTTGTCCTGCTTCCCAGTGTTCCCTCAGCCGGCGCTTTAGATCATTAGTTACGCCGATATACAGTACTGTGCGGCCTGGGTTGGTTGTAATGTAGACGTAATAGTCGTGTAAAGGCATTTCTGATTCGGGTTATATAGTGATATCGCAATGAAATAATTACCAAAAGTACAAACAGGAAAGCAAAAATTCCTGGCTTCCTCCTCTCTGTGCCAATTTCGAGCGCAGCGAGAAATCCCTTAAATATGTTTGAGCAGGCCCGTTGTCATGTCGACCGAAGGGAGACATCCGAGCCGAACGGATACCTGCCATATCACCGCTACATGCGTCGCAATTCAGATGTCTCCCTCCGGTCGACAGGACAGACCATTCCTGTTTGGAATATCTCAAGAGATTTCTCGCTGCGCTCGAAATTGAGGCGGAGGGGGTGGGATCAATGACACCCTCACTGAACATTCAAATCATTGCTTTACAGATACTTAAGCGCATCTTTTGTCAGCCTCACTGAACAATAGGTAAAGTATTTCCTCCCCTCCTGAACAATAGGTAAAGTTTCCCGAACAATAGGTAAAGCCCTTCGGACGACCTGCCCTGCACTTTTGCCCTGTATTCACAACGACAACGTATGATGATCTACGGCAAAGCACAGCAAGCAGGACAAGCACACCAACTGGGCACCGCAGCCAGGCGGGCGTTGGACGACCTGCTCAGTAGCATTTACGAACCGGTGACGCGGGAGTGGCTCAACCGGCAACTCCCGGATGTACGGGAAGGCAGTGGTTTGCACCTGGCTTGCGGCAACGGTCATGACAGCTTTATCCTCGCTTCCCTGATTGATGCACAAACTACTTTGATGTGCATTGATGAAGATGCCGCAACGGTACAGGCTGCCCGGCATTCGGGCGCGCTGGGGAACCGGGAAGGAGTACAATTCCTACAGGCCGATCCTTTCAACTGGGAAACTACCCAGGTCTTCGATTTTATATATACGCGTATCTGGGCAGGAAGCTGGGCAGGCCAGAGTGACTTGATGCAGGCCATTCGACGTAACCTGAAAACCGGCGGCATCCTGCTGGTGGAAATTGTAACGCTTTCCGGATTCCGGGCCTACCCTTACAACCACGCCTTTGCCCGTACAATGGAACTGATCAGCCTGCTGGAAACCTCCCGGCCCGGCAGAGTGACACCGCAGGAACAGATACTGGTCTTGTTGCAGCGTGCAGGCTTTGAAACGCCCGAACCGTCTGCCGGCCCGCCGGCATTTATCCCTCATGCTGATAACAGGGTAGTATCGCTGGCCCTTGAAGCCTGCAGGGAGGCCATCCTGCACTGCCGGGGATCGACGGCTGAAGAACTAAATGCCCTCCTGCTCGAACTCCGGGAATTTGAACGACAGGACGATACCCTGATCAGCCGGCCGGGCTTGCTGCAATTTACAACCAACCTGAACAACAGGTAAAATCCCTTGAGGCTTGCCCCCTGCAATTTTGCACCAGGATCCAGTTTCTAAAAATATTCCTTGCCATGAAAAAGCACCTGTTTCCGTTCCTCTTCCTGCTGGCCGCTACCACCCTCAGCGCCCAGGTCAGCGTCAACCAGGACAACTCCGCCCCCGACCCCTCCGCCATGCTCGACGTGAAAAGCAGCGACAAGGGTATGCTCATGCCGCGCATGACGACCGCTCAGCGCGACGCCATTGCCAACCCGGCCCCGGGGCTGGTCATTTACAACACCCAGGATTCCTGTTTTAACTACTACACCGGCACGGCTTGGGTGAAGGACTGCGGGCGGAGCCTGGATGCCGATCAGGTTCCATTCAATAACAACAAGGCCGGAGGGTCTTCTCAAGATGAAGGCTATGCAATTGAAGTTGATTCGAAAGGCAACATTTATGTTACAGGCATTTTTCAAGGCACTGCCGTTTTTGGCGACACCAGCCTTGTCTCGAATGGAAGTGCGGACGTTTTCGTGGCTAAATACGGTGCTACCGGTCAATTGCTTTGGGCACTGAGCGCCGGAGGGGATGGTTATGATTTCGGCAAAGGTATCCGTGTCGATGCTGCGGGTAATTGTTACGTCACAGGGCAGTTTAGGGGCACTGCTACTTTTGGCAACACCAACCTTGTCTCGAATGGAAGTTCAGACATTTTTGTGGCTAAATACAGTGCTTCCGGACAGTTGCTTTGGGCCGTACAGGGTGGAGGAACCGGAATTGACAACAGCGGTGGCATCGGTATTGATGCATCCGGCAACATTTATGTAACAGGAGACTTCCAGGGCGCCGCCACTTTTGGCGATACCAGCCTTGTCGCGACCGGATTTCCGGAGGTTTTTGTGGCCAAATACGATCCTTCCGGCCAGTTGATTTGGGCGCTGAACGCCGGAGGGGCCGGTGGTGGCGGAACTACCCAATCCATCGATGTCGATGCCGCGGGTAATTGGTGTGTGGCAGGATATTTCTTCGGCACCGTTACTTTCGGCAACACCAGCCTGGTCTCGAATGGAAGTTCAGACGTTTTTGTGGCCAAATACGGCACTTCCGGCCAGTTCCTTTGGGCCGTACAGGGTGGAGGAACTAATACTGACATTGGCGCCGGCATCAGTGTTGATGCTGCCGGTAATTGTTACGTGACTGGGCGATTTACGGACACCGCTACTTTTGGCGACACCAGCCTTGTCGAGAACGGAAATGCGGACATTTTTGTAGTCAAATACGATCCTTCCGGGCAAGTACTCTGGGCCCAAAGAGCAGGAGGAACTCAGTTTGATGATGCTTATGGTGTCGGTACTGACCCGGCCGGCAATGCTTATGTCACGGGGCATTTTAATGCTACGGCCTCTTTTGGCGATACCAGCCTTGTCTCGAACGGAAGTTTGGACATTTTCGTGGCCAAATACACCCCTTCCGGTCAGTTTCTTTGGGCAAAAAGCGCCGGTGGAGGTGGAAATGACAAGGGCGCAAGCATCGCCTTAGATGCGTCCGGCAACGCGCATGTAACAGGAGCGTTCGTGGGCACCGTTACTTTTGACAACACGACGCTTGCAAGTTCCGGTGCTCAGGACATGTTCGTCTGGTCAATAAACTCGAGTGGTGGAGGCATTAATAACCTGACCAACCTTTCCGCGTCACAGGATCTCGACCCGGACCCCGGCAACGAACTGCAGGAACTCAGCCTCTCCGGCACCACACTAAGCATTTCCAACGGCAACAGCGTTGACCTGGCTGGAATCAATACGGATAATCAAACGCTCGGCCTCTCTGGCGCCACCCTCAGCATTTCGAACGGCAATAGTGTAGACTTGGTCAGTTTAATTAACGACAACGACTGGACTCACAGTGGCAACAACATCTACAACGCCAACAGTGGCAATGTGGGCATCGGCACCGCTTCGCCGACTGCCAAACTGGAAGTAGCCAACAGCGACGCGCGGATCAATGGACTCACGGTGGGCAGGGGAAACAACGGCATAGGTACTAATACAGCGCTGGGAGCGGTTGCCCTTTCTTCCAATAGCACAGGGAGTAAGAACACTGCCTTTGGTGTTGAAACACTTTCTGAGAATATTTCGGGTAGTCAAAATACCGCGAGCGGCTATGATGCACTTCGATTCAATTACTTGGGAGATAATAACACAGCCAGCGGGGTAAACGCCCTTCTCAATAACTATACCGGCAGTCACAACACCGCCAATGGAAGCGCTGCACTCATTTACAATATATTAGGTAATTATAACACTGCTATGGGTGAAAATGCCCTTATTTCTAGTTACTCGGGCGATTATAATACCGGCCTGGGATATGGCGCTAATGTTGCTGTTGATGGCCTGTCGAATGCCACAGCCATCGGCGCCAATTCGACCGTAAATGCTTCCAATAAAATTCGCCTGGGCAGTGCCGCAGTAACGGTCATCGAAGGCCAGGTCGCCTATACCTTTCCCTCCGACGGGCGGTTCAAAACCAATGTAAGCGAGGAAGTGAAAGGCCTGGATTTCATCACGCGCCTGCGCCCGGTGGTGTACAATTTTGATACCCGCAAGTTTGACGACTACCTGCACCAAAACATGCCGGACAGTTTGAAAGCGCATTTGAAAGATCAGGATTACCGCGCTTCCACGGCCATCCGTCAGAGCGGTTTCATCGCCCAGGAGGTGGAAGCAGCCATGCGCGCCAGCGGCTACGACTTCAATGGCCTGCACCGCCCTGAAAATGAAGACGATTACTATACGGTTGCGTATTCCCAGTTTGTCATGCCGCTGGTAAAAGCGGTGCAGGAACAACAGGAAATCATAAAAGCCCAGCAGACGGAACTGAATACCCTGAAGGCTCAGAATACCGTCCAACAGGTCGCCTTTGAACAGCGCTTGCAACAACTCGAAGCAAGCCTCCAACAACTAATCAACGCGGCCGGTAAGAGTCCGATGACCGATGAAAAGTAGTGTCATCCTTAGTGATAGTCTCACTTGAAGTGAGACTATCACTACCACCGGATTCCTCTTTCTGAACAATAGGTAAAGTATTGCGAACAATAGGTAAAGTCCATCTGCGGCTCGCCCCTGCAACTTTGCCCCTGAATCAAGTTCTGAATAAAAGTTTCGCACGATGA
>ERZ724507.1462-NODE-1462-length-10173-cov-6.617513_pt1 | contig 10173 bp, 12 predicted proteins | sample MGYA00376040_ERZ724507 | MGnify/ENA primary metagenome ERZ724507 (study PRJEB28724, sample SAMN07190883) | activated sludge metagenome | isolation source: activated sludge of sewage treatment plant in Hong Hong | place: Hong Kong | collected 2016-03-17 ...
TGGAGCCGACCGACACCGACGTGGCACCCGTACCGGGATCGGCTAGGTGAAGCTCTACGTAGGTGGCGGCGTTGGCATACGCAGTGGCGCGGAAGCCGTTGAGCATGGAGTTCGCCACCGCAGTGGCAATACCGACAGTCATGGTTCTCCCTTACGCGGCGAGCGGGACGATGGACAGGGTGCAGGTATTGAGCGTCAAGGTGTCGCCGGATGCCCATGCCTTTTGCACCGTCAGCGGGGCTGACCAGAGGAACGTGCCTGCGGTCGAGGCGGTCCAGATCGCCACGTCAGTGATCGTTTCGGTGGTGCCACCGTTCGTCCACGGCCCCACGGCACCGGAGAGCGCAATCGCCCCGCCGGACGCGGCGCTATAGGTTGCCGACAGCCGAACGGTCGATCCCACCGACACCGACGTGGTGCCCGCAGCGCCGGGGCTGGCGGTGTGCAGTTCGATGTAGGTGCCTGTCGAAGTCCACGACACGTTGCGCAGGGCGTTGAGCATGGAGTTGGCAGACGCTACTGCGAGCCCGTCGTTAGCCATTAGCTGACCTCCTCATCGTGTTCTTCGGGCTTCCAGTTGGGGCCGTGGGTCACTTCGGCTTCGGCCCAGACGCGCACGACGCCAACGACGCCTTCGCCCCCGGCGGGGGCAACGGGGGCAGTTTCCTCTGGCATTACGAACCTTCCTATGGAACCTGTTGGACGGTTGCCGACAAGAAGAACCACTTGTCAGCGCGGGGGGAGTAGCGAAAGCCCAGGAACGCGGTGCGGTCCACGTCGATCACGGTGCCCCGCGACAGGCCGGTGGTCAGGCCCACCTCGTCGGGAGTGATCGCCACGATGGGCACGTCGGCGGCGTTGTAGACCTCAAACAGCTGCATCTGGCCGCTCTCCACGTCGGACGGGAAGGCCAGGGTGAAGTCGGAGTGGGCTTCGATGTTGGTGCTGTAGGAGGGGTACTCTCTGCGCACCCAACTCAAGATGACCTCATCGGTCGGATTGGCTGGGGTCACCCCCAACTGCGCACGCGCCACAACAACCTCCTTCACCTATTGAGGTGCGAGGCAGCACAAATCACAGGCCCACAATGGAAAAGCCCGGTCCCTCCTACGACAAAGGGACCGGGCTTGCTCGGGATTGGGCTAGTTCACTGGCTGTCGATCTAGGTCGTTGTGAGTGAATAACTCGTTGCGCTTGGCGATCACCGCTGCTTCAGCATCCCGAATGGTGGTGAAGTAGCCAACGTGGTGTCGCTTGCCATTGCACATGACTTGAGCGGTCCACTTCCTCGTCTTCTTGTGCCAGTGGACACCCAGGACGCCGCTTGCGCTATCTGCGCGTGCGCCAGGTCGGTTCTGCTGCTGCTCGTAGTCCGTAGCCAGCCGTAGATGGTCAGGGTTGACGCAGTTCTTGGGGCAGGTATGCCGATGGTCGAGTTCAAACCCATCAGGAATCGGAGCCGTCAGAAGCTCATAGGCAAACCTGTGGGCGGGACGCATCTTGCCGTCAGCCCAAAAGTACCCATACCCATTGCTGCAGACAGCAGTCCATAGCCAGCAATCGCCAGACCGATCAACTTTTTCCCAAAAGCGGTCTTCCGCTGGCCTGCTCGCGGGCATGACTATAAAGCGAGGTCAGGGTCAACAATCGGGACGTGAGCAGCCTTCTCGGCGTCGATGTTGACCACGACGGGGTCGTCCATGCGGAACTTCTCGCCCACCGGGCTGGACACCATCAGGACGCCCTGACTGGCAAGGTGGGTGATCCACTCCTGCATGTCATGGGTGCACTCCGACTGAACCACGCAGGAACCGCTGCGATTGGTCTTGGAGTCGATGAGTTCGACAAGGTAACTGCGCTTGACGCGGGGTCCATCGGGAATGGCCCAGCAGCGGGTGCAGGTCATGGCTCCCCATTTCGGTTTGTCTACAAGACCTAACTATAGGCCAGCCGCAGGAATAGGGGCAATAAGGCACCACAAAGCGGGACTAGGCGTGTCCTAGCCCCGCAATGTGGTAGGGAATCGGCTAGGCCGACACCACCGGGGTAACCACGGCGTCGGCAGGCAGAGAGCCCGCCACGACGGCCACTGCGCCCTCGGGGATGACCACCGGCACCACACCAGCCGGAACCTCCACCACCAGAGCCACCGGGTCCACCGATCCGGCGAGGACCGGCGGGGTGTTGGCGTCCACCGGGACGGGAGCCGGGGCAGGAGCAGGCTCAGGAGCCGGTTCCGGTGCAGGCTCGGGCTCGGGAGCGGGTTCCGGCTCAGGAGCGGGCTCGGGGGCAGGCTCAGGCTCTGGTGCGGGCTCAGGGGCCGGGTCAACCGGCTCGTCAATGACCGGCGGCGGCTCCACCGGGTTCTTGACCTCATCCAGAGCGGCCTGCACCGCGTCTGCATCGGCCTGTGCCTGGGCGGCAAGCTGAGAGGCATCGGTGGCCGCATCGTCGGCCTGGAACGCCGCCAGGGCGTCCGCTGCCGCCTGGGCTGCCGCCTGGGCTTCAGTCAGTGCCGCGACAGCGGCGTCATTGTTGGCCTTGAGTTCAGCGACGTAGGCACGCCACCCGTCAAGTGCTTCCTGCAAAGTAGCCATCATGGTTCCTAACTCTTGGTGAATCCGATGCTCAATCCGATGCTCGGCCAGCCACGTCTGCTCTGCGAGTAGCCACAGCACGCGCCTCTCGCGTCGGCGGCGTAGACACATAGTGACTCCTTGGGCTGTCACTTATTCCTGTCTGAGCTTGGACGTTTTACATCCTCTACCAGAATGACAACCCGGTGAAGGGATGGGGAACTACGAACTCTTGCGGGTCTTGGGCAGCGGCAGCTTGGCCGAGATTTCCAGCAGCAGGTCATCCTGGGCGAGCAGATGCTCCTGTAGCTCCTTGGCCTCATGCAGGATCGCCACCGCGTTGGCGTAGGTGTCGGCGGCTCTCTTGTCGGCAGCCTTCGCCTGGATGTTCTGCCCGACGATGATGACCGGCAGCAGTACCAGCTGCAGGAAGCTAGACGAGAGCCAGACCACGATGAAGTAGGTGCCCTGCCTCAGTGCGTCCGGCAGAGCGAACAGGGCGAGGAACGCGAACAGGTACGCCGCCCACATCGACCCCACGGCCAACGTGACCTTGAGGCCCAGCTTGGCGTTGAGCCGCACCCAGAGGCTCTCATGCTCCACCCCGCGCAGCCTCGCCGCCTGGGCTGGCCCCGAGTGGTGAAGCTCATGGGCTCGGGGGTGACGCACGTAGTTGTAGATCGTGAAAGTCATTGCCATTCCCTCCTTTCATCTATTGAGGGCACTCAAGTCTCCACTTTCCAGGGCACACAAGGCAGATTCGTCAATCAGCATCACATCCACCTGTTCGCGGGCTTCTCCGATCTTGGCCGCAGACTCAGGACGCAGCCAGCCCTTCACGTCCACCACCTGATCGTTGACGATGAAGTCGGGACGGTAGACGCCTTCAGAAGTAGTGATGTCGGGGCCGTCGTAGGAGCGGATCGGGATGTCGAACCGTAGACAGACCGCCCAGAACCGAATCTCCCAACCTGAGTGGAAGACCACGGCGTGTTCGTTGAGGTTGAGTATGAACTTGTCGCGGACCTTCTTCTGCTGTCTGTGGGAGCAGGCGTTGGAGCAGTAGTTCATCTTGCCGGGATACCAAGAGGGACGCGAGAACTCATTGCCACAGGCTAGGCAAACGCGGGTGACCATCTTGGTCGGTGCCTTGTGCTTCTGCCACTTCTCGCGGTGTTCAGGGCAGCAGTACTTCTTCTGATAGCTACCTGTGTTGACGCCACATGGACACACATTGTGGTTACGGCCAGTACGGATGCACTTCTTGGAACAAAACACCTGCGTTGGCTTCACGCACGCGAAGTGCTTACCGCAAGTGGGACAGTCCTTTTCGGGTCGAGGCTTGACGTTAGGCAAAACAGAACCTCCAAGTAGTCGAGTTGCCCCGATTCTACTTGGAGGTTCTGTTTACTTCAAACCTCGTTGATGGATGAGTTAGTCTTTATGACTTCCTCAAAATCACGATGCCCCTTGGGTTCAGGACCACCATTCCAACGAGTTCGTCCATAACCCAGCCCTTGTGGAACTGCTCCACTTGGTTGTTCTCCTCGACATCCAGGCTGTACATCACTGGAAATACCCCGAGGTAGGTGGGCTCAGGAGTCAGGTACACCGTTCCTCGCGGAATGATGATCGACTTCCCGATCTGGAACTCCCCGAACTGGACGATCTTCTCGCCCGCGACCACAGAGTCCTTGAACGCCCAGCCGGTGGTCGCAATCTCCCACCGATAGAAGTCCCGGTACTCCTGCGGATTGCAAAGCAGCCGTGTGCTTTCCAGCATCCGCTGGTCGGTGAACGTCACCGCCGTGTAGAGGTCGCTCGGCATGAGGACCGAACCACCGATGGTGATTTCGTTCGGCAGGCTGCCCGATCCCGGCGTCGCGGTCGTGTCCACCAGGCGGTAGTTAGCCGCCGCGACCTCAAGCAGAGTCACCAGGCGCGAATCCTCTTGGCGCATAATGGCTTGCTTGGTGAAGTCCTGCGCGTACTCCACGATGTTGCTGCGGAGGTAGTACAGGTCTTCCTTCTTGATCTTGGGGAACGAAGCGATGCGGAACAGCTGCACCTCGACGCGCTTGCCCTCAAACGGGGTGATCTTAATTTCACCCTCGTCGCCGTGGAGCATGTACGCCTGACCCAGGTCGTCCAGCACGTCGTACTGGATCGGGACACCGGGGGTGAGGGTGTCTTCGATCAGCACGTTGCGCAGGATGCCCTGATAGCGCAGCTGCAGCTGGATCGGGCCAATCATGCTCTGCCCCAAGCGCATCATGCCGTTCTGGCGATCCGCGAGGATGTGAGCGAGCTTGGCCTGCTTCTGCCGGTGGGAGAGCTTCTGCCCGCCCATGCGGTCCATGACCCGCTGAATCTCAGCGACGTAGTCCTCTGAGTTCTTAGCGACTCGCTGCAGGCCCGAACCAATGGCCTGCGGGATAGCTGCTGTTGGCATGGTGCCCTCCTTAGCTTCCACCCAGCGCCACGCCCGAACCCAAGTTGTAGCGGTTCAGACGGACGAGGATTTTGTCGGTGGACAGCACGTCGATCAACTCCGCGACGGAGTTCTCGTTCGTGGCCCCGGTCGGGGTCAACAGTCCCTTGTTGGTAGCGGTGAGCAGCTGCACACCACCATCGGTCGGGTTGGCTGCCGTCCAGTCGGCCAGCGGGTCGAAGCCCGGTGCCAGAATCTCAAAGACAGCCTGCTCGCCACCGACCCAGACCGTGAAAAGGTTTGTGCCAGTTGCGGTTACCTCATCCACGCCCAGCTGGGGGGCGCAGAACAGGGCAGACAGACCAAAGGGCTTCTGATTTCCCTCTCCGGTGAACGGAGTGAAAATCTCCTTGGTCAGGCGGCACATGACCGTGCCGGGAACGATGTCGAACGAACGGTCCCAGTCGGGGTCGAGGAACCCGCCGTAGGTCGTCGCCTGGTGCTGAGCGTAGATCGGTCGGATCGAACGCTTCAGGCTGGGGTTAGAGATTGGTGCGTAGAACATGTTGCCCTCCTTCCAGAGTGCGAGGTGACTTAGCCCTTGAAGAACAGAGCCGCGTCGGTAGACAGGTCATTGGCGGCGTCCCGCGCCGTTCCGGCGGTCAGCTGTCGCTGTCCGAAGCCGGGAGGGACACTGCGTCCGGTGCTGCGTGCAGCAGTCCGGCGTGCGCTGGCTGCACGCTGAGAATTGATGGCGTCCAGCAGGCGGGTGCGATCCACAATCGTTCCGTGGCGCATGGTCTGGGCCAGTCCCGCGATCTTCCACTTCTCCTCCGAAGTGTTGGGCGCGAGCCCAGCGCGGATGTAAGCCTCGGCATAACGCACCGCCGTCAGACCATCCGCTTTCCGGTTGGAACTCTTGATGGAGCTATCGCCCTCACCGGGAGCCCAAATCTGGGAGTCGGCAGACAACTCGGGGTCGGCAACATTGTCACCGGCATTGTTCCCGAAGTCGCCCAGGTCGAACTGGGACGCCTGGGCGTCCGCGTCCGTGGTGTCCTTCACCGGAGCTTCGACATCAATACGCCCCTGCGGTGCTGCGACATCCAGCGACTCGTCCGCGTAGCGATTCATGGCCGACCTCCGGTTAGAACTCTCATTCCTTCTGGCTTCTCGCAGCACAGTTCCCAGTGCCGGGAACATGGATTCGACGCTGATTCCGCTGGCTTGGCAGAATCGGGCGGCGCTGCGCCGGATGAAGTTGGGGTTGCCGTGCTGGCGGGCAGTGCGACCAGTGGTCTGCTGCAGCCAGTTGTCGAAGGCGCGGAAGGCACGCACGCTGGCGTCCTTGGGCTGGGTTTCGACCGGAGCCTCGCCCAGCGACTCAAAGTCGCCCTTGAGGTCTTGCTGGTCGGTACCCGACAGAGCCGGGTCCACCTGATCCGGCGACTCCACCGCTTCGCCCATCACCCGGCGTCCGGTGATCTGCTCGTAGGCGATCAAGTCGCGGCGAAGCTCGGCGTTGCGCTGCTGAATGCGGCGCTGCAGCTTCTTGGCGACGAGAGTGTTCTCGGTGTTGGAGATGGTGCCGTCACCGGGAACCGGAGCGACCACCGCCTCGGCAGCCGGGGTCTGCGAGAGGAACACTTCCTCATTGGTTCCCTGGCTGTCATCACCGTAGGGGCCACCATCGGTGTGGCCGCTGTCGTCGGCGCGGAAGTGGCGGCGGGTACCAGCCGATGCCACCCGGCCACGCTGTGAGAGGCTCATCGGCACTCCTTCCCTTCTATTCTTCTGGTTGGAAACACGCCGATTTCCACTACGGCGGCGAGATTCTTTATCCAGCGGCACTGCGCTGGGGTCATCGGGGGAAGTGTCGTCGCCGGTCATCCACGGCGGCAGATCGTCAGAACCCTCGTCGTCGGACTCGTAGTCCTCGTCGTCCTCGGGCTCCTCCTCCTCGTCCTCGTCGTCGGGGAAGTCGTCCTCGCCTTCCTCGCCGCTCTCGTCCTCGTCGCCTTCGTCGGCCTCGTCCTCATCGACGTAGCCGTTGGGGCCGTCCTGATGCTCGGCCATCTCCAAGTCCTGCTCGGCCTCTTGGATCAGTTCCTCGTCGGACACCGGAGGACCGCCAGGGGGCAGCCCGCCACCCATCGACGGGTCGCCGCCCATGGAAGGGTCACCGCCCATCAGGGAGGGGTCACCACCCGGCGGGGGTCCACCCAGGCTGGGATCGCCACCCAGCAGCGACGGGTCCAGCGGCGGTCCCTCGGCATACCGCTGGGTCCGGCGGCGTGCCCTGCGAGCATTGCGACTAGCCATGACATTTCCTCCTTGTGGCGGTCCACTTACGTCCTCAACTGATTCGGCTCGCCGGTCGGCGTCGAGCCCTTCGTCCTCTTGCGCCCGGTCCAGTCGCTTGGTCTGATCCAGGTCTGGGCCGCGCAGTTCCTTGGGGCTCTGCACGTAGTGCTTGAAGTCGTCTTGGAAATCGTCTGCTTCTTCGTTCCTTAGCGTGTCAACATCCTCGGGAGCCTCGCACTCTCCGTAGCTGAGTCGAGTGCTGCCAACACGGCGTCCCGATGGTGCGCCACCACCCAGGCGATCAAGTCCTCCACTCGGCCACCCGCCGGTTGAGAAGTCGTCCATAGCTCCAAGTTCTCCAAGCGGTTGTCGTCGCGCTGCCTGTTTCTGTGGTGCACTTCCTCCCCAGGCAGCAGCTTGCGGCCCAGGTGTTGCTCCATGACCCAGACGTGTTCGTAGACCCAGTTGTTCCGGCCCCGATTGCCCAGACCGTTGCCGATCTTCAGTTCCACGTAGCCGCTGCTGGGCACCGTTCGCCTGGTGCCGATGGGCCGCTTGGGAATCGCCCGATCCCGCTGATGCTTGGGCGGCAGAGCTATAGCGTTCACTGCCGCCATGCCCCCCGTCCTCCACGCCTTGCCGTAACAAGCTCCGCACAGACCCCTCTGCCACCGTTCCCCTGGCTGCTGCTCTCTCGGGCAGGCGTGACAAGTCATTGATCTGCCTTTCCAGGGCTTCGACCTCGCCGTAGGCCAGGTGATGGTTGGCGAAGGTGTACCAGGGGTCATTCCTGGGATCGTGAGGATCGTGCGGCCCGTCGTCTTTGAAGATGTCGTACCAGTGCTTCTTGCCCTTGGGCTTCGGCTTGGCGGGCTTCTTGGCCGGGACGTGGCTATAGGCCAGCAGGTCGATGGCCGCTTCGATGGCCGCTATAGGGCGGTGATAGCCGTGACCCAGGTCGGTGACGTAGCCCTTGGCGGGGGAGGACTTGGGTGCCCCCGGTGTCCCGGTGGGGGTGCTGTCGAACTCGCCCTGGCTCTTGTGCTGCGGAGCCGGACGCTGCGCCGGTACCCAGTGATCGGGGAAGCGGTGCATGTCGAGTTCATGGAAGTCGTTCCAGCCGGACCCGGCTCCCCGGTAGGACGCCTGCGGCATCATGCCGGTCGGCATCTCGGGGGTCATCATGTCGGGCAGGATGATGACGTTGGGCGGGGGAGCAGGCTCGGCGGCGAGCCGGTCGATCCGACGCTCTATCGACGCCAGCGAGTGAGTCTTGGAGATGGAGCTTTCCGGCAGCGAGGGGGTCTGCGGCTCGGCCACTCCATGGGCAGCGTGTTCGCCCATGTTCTCCAAGAGGCCCGCGCCGATGTCCACCGGGTTGAACTTCTCGGCAGCGGCAGACCCGCCACCCATCAGCCCTAGCGGGTTCTTCATCTTGGGCGGCTCGGTGGTGTCGGCGTAGCTGTCGGTACCCGGCGAGGTGGCGCTCAGGGCAGGCGGCTCGTTGCTTGTCTCCCCGGTGGCGTTCCGGTGGCTGGCCGCGATCACCCGGTTGACCACCGCAGTCTCGTCGGCGGGATCAAAGACGAAGGACAGTTCAAAGAAGCCCAACTTGAAACACTTCTCGTAGACCAGCACGTCCTCCACTGCGCCGGTCTTGGTGTTGCGCTTCTGCAGGGTCGAGCCCTTGTGGAACTTGACGTGATCGCAGAACTCAGGCACGTCCACGGCTTTGTTGCCGCAGTAGGAGCAGATGGTGAACCCGGCCTCTACGCCCATGGACACGCTGTCCATGCCGCCCTCTTTGATTTCGCGGGCGAGCTTGGGGAAGCGCATGGCGTCAACCTCTTGGATGACCTCTATGTACTTGTCATCCCCAGCCTCAACATAGCGAGCCGCTACTACTTTGCCGCGTGCCTTGGAGGGATCAAAGTTCTGGTGATTGACGAAGACGGGTTTGCCGATGAACGTCTTGTAGGACTTCTTCAGTTCCTCAGACGGCCAGCCATCGAAGTTCTGATTGATCCTGGCACTGATGGCTCTGACCTGGGTATAAAGGAACCCCGGCTTAAACGTCCACCCCTTTGCCACCGCAGCGTTCTCGCCTTGGTACGCGGCCATCAGGTGCCTGACGCCACCATCGGTGAGTGCGGCAGTCTTACTGCTGAAGCTCTCCTGCCTGCGCAAGTGCTACACCCCCCGTCACCACATACTCAGCCGCCTTCATCAGCAGAGCGGGGTCGTCCACAAACAGCCCCAGGCCGGTATTGCAGTTGTTGCAGAGAAGACCCCGCCATTCCCCTGTGCGATGGCAATGGTCCCGGTGCAAATCCTTGCCTACGAGCTTCTTTGAGCAGATCGCACAGCAACCGCCCTGAGCCACCATGCGGGCCTGGAACTCGTCGGCGGTCATGTCATAGTCATAAACGACTCCCGTCCGACGCCGCTCTGCCATCTTCTTTTTCTGGTGATCTGCAAAGCAGGCACGGTCGCAGAACTTGGCCTCGTACTTTGATCCCTCTCCGTACCCCGCACGAACCATCCGCACAGTGCCGCAGTTCAGGCAAGGCCGGGACGGCTCTTTGTCCTTGCGCCCACCGGGGTGATGGCGATAGCAAGTGCAGCCGGGAAGGCACTTCTGGGCATGGCTCGTCTGCTGCTCAGGATTGCCGTACCTGAACCACTTGTTGTAGTGATTGCGGCACCACCCGCGACAATAGGCAACTTTGCCGCAGTCCTTTATTGAGCACTTTTCAGCCACGCCTACAACCCCAGCACATAGTGAGTACCGCTTAGTTCATCCTCCGTAGGCAGATTCCTGGCTCCCAGTGGGTGATGCTCAGCTTCCAGTTCGCGCTGTTC
>ERZ724507.1465-NODE-1465-length-10163-cov-13.086268_pt1 | contig 10163 bp, 6 predicted proteins | sample MGYA00376040_ERZ724507 | MGnify/ENA primary metagenome ERZ724507 (study PRJEB28724, sample SAMN07190883) | activated sludge metagenome | isolation source: activated sludge of sewage treatment plant in Hong Hong | place: Hong Kong | collected 2016-03-17 ...
CTCTCTCTTCTCTCAAGCGGTTCTGCTTGTGTGAGTACTACGATCCTCCTACCTGGGCAGCTTTTCAAGGGTTTTCCAAAAGAATTTATGTGACCTACGTCACGCACCTGATCAGGGCTTTTATATAGAGTACAGGCAAAAGCCCAGGTCAGCCCAGAATACGGGGGAGGCCCAGGTGGCAGGCTCCCGGCCAGCCAGGTGCCACGGTGACCTGCACGTTTATAGGGTAGGTGTAATCACCCAGGCTCATTTCGTACTGTGACGATAAGGGTAGCCTAACTTGGAAGCTCCACCAGGAGCCGGTCACCCTTACGAGCGTTGCAGAGCAAGTGAACCGGCTTGACGTTCACTGGATTCGTTTGTCCCGCATGCACTGTCGCGATCTTGTGATCGCCCACAATCCCTTGTGGCTCAAGCCAATTCAGACTTTCTCCACACAGGTAGCAGGTATCGTAAAGCACCTCCCAGTCCTTGCGGATGTCGGCTATACCGTAGAGGCGACTCTCGTAAGCCCTTTGTCTGCAAGAACTTTTGCAAAATCTTTTGGTGCGACCCATCTTCTTCTGTGTGAATTCTGTTCCGCACCAATCACATTCGCTCGTCATGGGACGATAATACCTGTTCGCCGTGACGAAAGAGGCTAGGTGGCATGACTACAGAACTTTTTGAGCAGTGAGACAGTCTGAGGTACACTGGCTCCAGCTAGACCAATCGGCCTGCGGCGTTAAGCTCACCACCCCTGGTGCCCGTATTCACGCCAAGGCTGTGGAAGTAAGCTCTGCTCATGACCGGCGTAAACTCCTTTCCGCTGACGAGGCAGGTGCTGCGCCGCAGGCCGAATTCCCCACTGCCACAAGAAAACCCGGCCAGGAAGAGAAGCTGGCCGGGTGGTTGGTAGTCCGATACGGGGCAGACTGAGACGAGTCACGACATCCTGCATGCCGGGGAGACACTTTGTGCCGCAAGGCTTTTAGTCCTTGATGCCCCGTATCGGAAACCTTTTATTTTGTGAATTGTCCAGATGTGTTGTCGCGCTTGCGTTTTGCTGCTGCCGTCTTACATGCGCTCTGTCTTCTAGATTCGGTGTTGAATTCGACTCTAGCATACTCCTCTAGAATCTCATTGATCTTAGCCTGCCGACGTTGTCCTAGCCAAGGGTGCAAAATCCTCATCCAAGCGGCGGCACCTGAGCCGGATATCTGAGCACGCCACTGTTGCTTGTTTTGCTTGCCGTTCCTGGTCACCAAAGGCATTCTGTAGACAGAGGTTCCAAACATCTTCGCAGCCCGTTCGACTACATCGTAGTCGGTCATGTTCACAACTATTTTGGGATACCTGTAGTCATAGGCTCTTTCGGCATTCCATTTATCACCAGCCCGTGACTTTACGGTCCAGAACGATCCCTCTCCCTCCAAAAGTCCAGCGAGCCAAGATATTTCGGCTTCGCTGAACTCTTGGGAGAGGTTTCGCGGCTTAGATTTCGCCACGGACAAAGTCCGTGATGAGGTTAGGCACGGCACTATCAAATCCCGAAACCTCCAGCGAGAGAAGGTCATTGGGGTCACAGACAGTGTTCCCCGTGCCGGTCATAGCCACCACAACCATTCGGGCATTAGGATTGATCTGCTCACGATACCGACGCAAGGCTTCATGCGGATGTATTGATCCTGCCCAGGTTTCATTGTCGGTGTACGTCACAAATGCATCGAACTCCTGATCATTCTCCTGTGCCCAGGTCATGGGCAAGGCAATGTCAGTTCCGCCCATCGGCAGAAGCTGCATGTAGCGGCACACGTCATCGAGCCGACGACGGGGAGAGATATCAAGCTCAGTGAGCACAGTACTATCCCGCCAGTTGCTCCATGACATCCGCGTGGAATTCGATGTGAATCCCACAATGCCACAATCGGATTCGACGTTGGCCGTCACCAGAGCCAGCGCACCGACAGCCTCACGACAGGTGATCGGCAGGCCGGATACCGGAGTATCCATCGAGCCAGAAATGTCGCAGGCCAACAGGATTCGCTTGCCCGAAGGCTCCACTGCACCGTAGGCAGCGTAGAACGCAGCATCCAGTGCATCAGTGATCTGACGATTCGGCTGCCAGGTGCTTCCCTTGCCCCGGCCACTCGCGTAAGTACGCTGTGCCACAAGGACATTGATGGGATGAACCCGGCCCTTCTTCAGCCTGTCGGAATCCTGCAGTTGTTCTGCAATCTTCCGGCCCGAATTACCCGTCACCAGGCCAAGATTCGTCAGCCGGGGAAGCTGACGCATCAGAGCCGTCTGAGGCAGACCCTGCTCCAGAAGGGCTTCCCACACTGCAGCCGATCCCAACGCAGCATCCGGCAGCATCTCCCAGGAGATACCGTTGCCACGGTTGATGATCGTGACCCATTCCGACACGGTCTGAAGAGACTGAGTCTCGATGAAATCCTCGACCAGAGAAGGCAATTCGACCTGCTCGTTGTCTACGAACACACCTTCCGGCACGTCGGGATGCGTGATCCACTTGAAAAGTGCTGCGCGAGAAGCAGTGTGGGCCACCGGGTGGCTCAAGCGAAGGAGATCGCGGTGGGTGTAGCCCTCACGATTCCGGTACTTGACTGCCTGGTAGGCCAGCTTGTCCAGCGGCTTGTCGGTGTACCACGCTCCGACAGCCTTTCGCAGACCTCGACCCCAGCCACGAAAGTTCTTGGCGTACTTGGCGAAGAGGAACAGGTGGGTAGCAGTACGGCACACAGCCGGGATGGCATCGAGTGCAGCCTTTCGGCCAGCATCGTCAGCCACAGCCGACGCAGCAGCCAGGGCGAAGATCGCCGGATTCTGGCGCGGCGCACGGCCTTCCGTAGAAATCTTGACGATCTCCGATACCAGCTTCACCGGATCGAGTGAGGCACAACGGAATACGATCCCGGCGTGCTCTTCTGCGAAATCCTTGGCAGAAGCGTAGTAGGTGCCACCCTCGACACCTAGAGTCAGGAAGCGGTGCAGGCGTTCCCAGTCACCGACCTCAAAGGTGTAGCCACCGGCAGCATTCTTCACCTGGCGCGGATCGGCCTGCTTCGTCTGCGAATGCCGACGAGTGCCAATGCCTGCCAAAATGTCTGCCATGACTACACCTCCACTTTCTTTTCTCAATGTCCCTATTGGACAAAGCCTTTCAATATATAGGGTGTGGACATGGATTGCAACCGAATTTTAGCTGCTCTACCAACTGAGCTACAGGTCCGGAGACCTGGCAGGGATCGAACCTGCGACCCACTCCTTAACCGGGATAATCGATTACGTCGGCCCACACCGTATTAACTTGTGCCAGAAGGGGATTGGGCATGAGGTGCAACCGGGGTCTGTTTCGCCAAATGAAGGTAACCCAGCCGCTTCGGCCCAATCTCTTCTGAAGTTGTGGACGGGCATGGTGTGACCACCAGGGATTCTATTTCACTGGTTAGATAACTGATGGCCTTCGGCCCGTCGTAGCAGTGACGATAGCACAACCGACAGCCGTGTCAACAACCTTTTTTAGCAGGCTGTTTCAAAACTTTTTCTAGACTACTGCAAGTAGTCGGGGATGATCTACGCCCAGGTGTAGGGGTTCCGGTTAGCCGACTGCTGAGATCGGGTGGCCCAGCGCAGATTTCCCGGCTCGTAGTTGCTGTTGTTATCAATGCGGTCAATGGAGTGCCCTGGAGGACAGGGACCAAGGACATCGTCCAGGTAACGATAGAAGTTCTCTGGAGTCATCCAATCCTCACAGACAGCAATGCCCCGGCCACCGTAAAAGCGATAGGCGGGATGCCCTGGTTTGGTACAGCGAGCCACCATGTTCTGCCAGCGTTGGTAGTGCGGATGAAATGTCCTGCCGTCAATGACACTTGGATGATCTCCGCTGGCATAGCGGCAAGAGATGCTACAAAATCTTTGGGCATGAGGAGACTCAAAATCTTGTCCGCAGTGTTCGCAGACCTGCATGCGCTTCTGCCGCTTGTGTTCCAATTGGCATGTCTTGGAACAGTATTCACGATGTCCTCGCACCTGAGAGGCCAGGACACTCACTCGCTTTTCACAACCGGCACAGTCGAATTCGATTCGCTCTGCGGCAGCACTCTTGCATGCTCTAGAGCAATGCTTGCGAATTCCTTGAGATGTCAACCAGGAGAACGTCTTTCCGCAATGAAGACACGTTATCTCTGTTCGTTCACCTCTCATGCCTGCTACACTACACTAAGTAGTCCAGACGGTCACTGCAAATAATCTGGTATCAGCCGACAACCGTACAGGAATGCTCGATCAGTCAGGCAGACGGCAGAGACGGCCACCTCGTTGACCGGATCGGTGCATGTCACCTGTGCTCCCGTGCCGTAGCGAAGCTCTGTCACGTCATGCAGGAAGCCCTCGCCGCCCAGTTGCATGTAGTACCGGATGTGCGCGACCTCGCAGTAGAGATCCGACAGGTATAGCTCATCCTGATCGTCACCCGTGCAGACCAACTCGACGGTGTAGGTCTGGTCTGCTGACAGCGGGATCTCTTGGAAGTTGGTTTTGAATGACTCCCAGTATCCCACAACAGGTTTCGCAATGGTCTCTTCGTAAATGAAGACACCATCAGACATCCGGCGCAGGCGAACAGTGATCTGGTTATCGTTGGCATAGGGCTTGAGATAGGTGGCCCGAATCCGAAACAGCCCTCCCGCAACGAAATTCGTGGTCTGCATGACCTTCACACCGGCCTCACCGGCTTCCAGTTCAGCAGTACGCCCCTGGCGGAAGAAGTGCAGGACACGCTTGCCGTCGTACATCCGGTTGGGATCGACATCGATGGCAACCAGGGAACGTGGTGCGCCCCAGCCGATTTCATTGCGAGGCCGCGTGGATTCCGGTGTGGCAGAACCCCATTCGTGGAAAGTGTCGGCCCAGGTTCCGGCTGGCACTACGTCAGGAATCGTCCTGGTGTAGTAGGCCAGAGCCGTGTGAGAGATGTTGGTATCCAACGGATCTAGCTGCGCCCACATGCTGTCGGACATCTTCACGCCGGAATCCATGAATTCACAACGCACCCTGGCGAACTTACTGGTAGTGATGAAGTCCTTATAGATCGTTCCGATGATGTTGTCTTCGGTCCACACCGTGACGGTGTCGAAATGTACTGTGCCAGCAGTGGCATTCTCAGTGACGGTGAGCCGAACCTTGATGCCGTCTACACCGGAGGGCACCGTGTAGTTGCCGGTCAACTCTGTCCAAGTGCTGGCCTCATGACCAGTCCAGTCGGAGTAGGTGATTTCGGCCACCGTGTCATTGCCGACGATCTCGCCATCAAGATAGGTAGTGACGTTAAGCTGAAGTGCCGCACCAGAATTCGCTGCAAGGTCAGCCCACCGGACCCAAACAGATGCGCTGAAGTCCCAGCCCTCTTGAACCTCGACCTCAGTAGACGTGATGTTCTGGTTGGTGCCATCGGCAACAGTAGCCAGAGTACCCGGCAGCCAGTGCCCCACCAGGGGATCGTTGTCGTGATACCAGTTCCCAGTATCTCTGTCCCACCACTCGATTCCCTCATCGAAGCCGGGGTTGAGGATCTTGTATCGTGCGCGAGCAGCACTCAGCGGACCAGTGCTCCGCTTCTTCATCTTCTCGTTAATGGCCCACTGGCTCTTGTCATAGGTGCTGAACGAGAACACAACCGGATCTTGTTCTGCCACATAGGAAGTCACCAAGGGCTGCACTTCGCGGACCCCGGCGAAGTAGGCTACGGCAGCATCTCTCCTCACCGTCTTGATGTCGTAACGATGAACGCTGGTGGTGGCGAACCGAATTCGCGTCTCCAGGGTGGGCTTGCGACCAACCTTTGTCTGAGATCCAGTGAGACCCTTCATCACACTGGCAGGCATCTTCAGTGTGGCACCAGGGAAAACCCACCAGTCCTGGCCCTGAATCGGAAGTGCCGCTGACACAGTCGATCCCGCGCCCTTGGTTCCGTTTGTGGAAGAATTTACTTCAGACCACAATTCGTCCACTGTCGAGGGCAAGCCCTGGACTTTCTGGGTGCCCACGATCATGTTGTAGGCATTGCGCGTCATCTCTTTGACGTTCAACACCTGGCGACGATAGATGTAGGGGTTGGACTGTTCCGAACGCCAGTTGTTATCGATGGCCGTCTGGGCAACATAGGGGATGGTGTCAGTGACGATTCCCGCACCGACGTTCACCTGAACCGGCAAAACCGTTTGGCCGTAGGCAGAGTTGACGGCCTTTACGATGGTGGAGGGGTTCATCCAGTTGACAGAATTGGTGATGCCGTAACCACGCAGCCCTGCGGTCAGCGTATCGGTTTCTCTTCTGTACTGGCTGTTGCCCTGCTGAATTGCTAGCTGGATGACAGAGATCGGAAAGACCTTGTAGGACACCTGAATTCCGGTGTCGTAAACCGGGTACGGCTCTTCGGTCAGATTGGTGAACTCCATCTTCAAGTACTTCATCGAAATCTGTTGCGGCAGGGCCAGATTCCCCTTGATGGTCAGGTAATTCTTCCAGATCGGAGTCCACTCTTTGGCCTCAAAGTGAGTCTCATGGCTGCCGCCCGTGAAGAACTCCTGGCTCGTCCAGTCGCAGGCCAAGATCGAGTTGTCCAAGGTGGTCGATGGGATCTTGCCATTGGCATCCGGCACCACCGGATCTGGTGAAACATACACAGTGGGATTGGCCTGAAAAGCTGCATACTGACCGGCGTAGTCCTCCAGGCTCACAACATGAGCAGTGAAAGATCCTCTGAAGCAAGAGAATCCGACCTCACCATCGAGAGTGATGTAGGAGGGAAGCTCGCTGTAGGTGGCTCCAGAGAGGTTGGCTAGCTCGTAGCCCTCCCTGGTCATCACCGAAATGAAGACTGTCTTGGCGGGAGAATACCTCCAGCCCACCACAATTCGCAGAGGCTGGTTCGCATCGAACATGGGATAGACGGCAGCCGAATACTCTTGAACGTCAGTGCCATTCGTGAGCTTGAGCTTCATCTCACCGGCAGCACCGTCGTAGTAGATCGTCGGCCAGTACTGGCTCCCCGATGTGTTCGTCGGAACAACCTCAAAGAGAACAGGATTCAGGGCCGGTGGGTTGTCCGAAGTGAAGTCTGGAGTCCACTCAATGCCGATCCAGCAGTCCTCATCGACCAGCGGACCCCAGGACACCGGAACCTTGTAGTTGCTGGTGCCGGGATCATACCCAGGATCACCGTAAATACCTGTTGGCACAGGAGGATTCGCAGCAACGTCCCATCGACCGCGCCCAGCTTGCCACGATGTGTTCTCGTCTGCTTCCGGAGGAAGAGAGATCGGGGAGAGCTTGCGAGTGACTACCGTATCGTCATTGCTGTAGTACAGATTCAGGGTCTGGTTAGTATGGACCGGGTCGATGTAGACCTTGTCGATCAGTTGCGGATCACCTTGTGCCGTGCGGAGATCCAGGTACAGCGAACACACTGCTTGAGGATCAGGCATCGGCTGCGAACGCCAAAATGTAGCAGGCTTGTCATCGATGGCCTTAGCCGCGTCCCAGTCCTTGATGTACTTGGCAATGACGTTGCCCAGAGCATCCTGGTCAGTCTCAAGAGCCTGCACTCCATCAGTACGGTCATAGACATTCCGGCGGATCAGAGTCTGCCGCAAGCCAACTGAGTAAACGCTGGTCCCCAGAGCGTTGTCCTTGATCCGCTGAAGACGAAACTGCATGGCCTTAGCCACAATTGGATAGACCGATGACTGGAACTTGTACCACGATCCGGCATCAGTGGTAGAGAGCGTGATGCCTACCGGGATTCGATTCTGGTCAAGGCACTGCCGCCAGTTGTTCTGGCGGTCCTGATACCAGACCTCGATCTGGCAGGAGACCCTGATGGCCTCAAAGGCAACGTGCGAAACCGAAAGGGGCAACTTGAAGTTGACCTGAACAACCTCGATGGTGGGATCACTCGACATGCGAGGCTGCGAAAACCATTCTCGCTGAGCGGGTTCCACCACAGTGGTGGTGCTTCCTGCATCCTCGATCAGTTCCTTGAGTCCCAAAGGGATATGGAACTCGTAGTACTGGCCCTTGCTCGCAGTAACCATTTAAGCCCTCACGAAGATGGATTGGTCCCGAAGCTCTCCACCATAGGTTCTGCCACGCTGATAGGTGATGGATGCGCTCACCGTGGTCTCCTTGGATGGAGCACTGTAAGCAATCGCGTTCTCCGGAACGAAAATCATTTTGGCCGTTGCCTCTTTCTGCAACGGCATCTTATAGTGAGTCTCGTCGGCAATCCCGCCCAGCTTCGTGATCCGCAGCATCTCAAACTCCACAAACTCTTGCTGGGTCGTCCAGGCGAAGCGATACCTAGTGCCGTCAGGATTCAGAGCGGGTGCCGTGTCAGGATGGACGCCCCACTTTCCACCGGGGAAATTGCTTGCACAGTCACACTTTTCGTAGGGAATCCAATCAGTATACGTGCCACTGGAATTCACTACCTCGTAGTTACTCTCGCGCTTGACCTGGCTGCTTACCTCCGGAGGATTTTCCTTTACGATCTTTTTGATCTGGGCGATCATGATCTGGAAGCAGGTTCGGCTATCGCCCTCGATGGGACTGGTGCTGGCGTAGTTCCAATGCGGCCTGTTTCTCCTTGGGAATCTGTTGTAGCCAAAGAGGGTTTCGTAGAAGCTGGTTGAATATTCTTCTACGATGCCAAGTTTCGCGATCTCGCGAGCGTAGTTGTCCGGCGTTCCAGAGTAAGTGTTATAGATCCAGTCATACATCCTGGTATAGATCTCTTCGTCGCCACGCTCAGTGGTCGTCACGAAGTCATGAGGGATAGCGAAGTCCCACCACAGACCCTCAATGTTGGAGGGGAGCCTTCTGGCGATAACATCAACGCCATGACCACCAGGATCATATCCTGGGATCGAATGTCCTTGTCGGCGTTGAGGATTTCCCCAAGTGAGAGAACCCAGAAGATCGGGATGCCGCTCCTTGAGATCGCCCGTCTGGAGATCTTTGTAGACAAGACTGAGGGCAGCGGCACCTAGCGTGTGGCCGACGAAGATGAACTTACCGGGAGTGGCATTGATCGCTGCGCGGATGCGCTGACGGCATGCCTCGATGGGATTCTTCAACGGGAAGTCGAACGAGGGATAGGTTATCGGCACATAGTCGAAAAGCTGATCGCTCAGTTGGTTCTTGATCCAACTGTTCTGCGGCCATGACATCCCCACCGAATCTGATTGCACACCAGGATAATTCGGGTCAGAAACATCGATGATGGTGATCTTCGAAGTCCTGCTTTGGAGAGTCCCGTAGAAGACCGTGTCGATGGGACTGCGCTTGCCACCACCAACCAGATAGTAATATCCAAATTCCTGGGTGATGTTGAAGGCCGCATAAGGAGCCAATGTCGGATCACCGGAGAAGAGCCACTGCTCTGTGGGGAGCAGATCAATAGGAAGCAGTTCGGGTGGCGGCATTGTCGCCAAAACTGGTGTGGCAGTTATGACTTTCTGCACCTCAAAGTAAGTGCTGTCGGCTGCTGCTGCCGATACCTTGACTGGAGTGCTGACGGCCAGACCACCCATGTCCACAGTGACGATGGAGTCAATCGGCGTGATCTTTCCCAGCATCTCGCGCAGGAGCCGCATCTCGATAGGGTCGAGATCCATCTTGTGGGGACGAACCACCACTTCGTTTCTTGCAGGGGTGAGTGCTCGCCCAAGATCGGCATCGAGGCCGAATTGATCTGCGTATCTCCATATTTCAAAGATGTCGCAATCAACACCCAGTGCAGCATCGACGCAGTAACGAATGCCCTCCGGAGATCCACCGTAAGTGCAGGCCGTGAAGAACTTCTGGATGCGGTCCCGATACCAGGCATCCTTGACGCGGACCTCATCCCACTGATCACTAGTGAGCATGTCTACCAAGGGATTCCATGAGTATGACTCTGCCGGTGATCGAGCAAGGAAGGAGATGTGCGAGAAGATATAGTCAAGCTCGTTGAAATAGATTGTCTCCAGGGCACCGCCAAGACGAGCCATGAAGATCTGGTTGATCAGGTGACCGGCACCCGTTGTGCCACACAGAGCGTCCATGTACTTGTACAGGACTGTGCTGGTGTCGGCCTTGTAGACATAGTCATCGAAGTG
>ERZ724507.1467-NODE-1467-length-10157-cov-5.893981_pt1 | contig 10157 bp, 10 predicted proteins | sample MGYA00376040_ERZ724507 | MGnify/ENA primary metagenome ERZ724507 (study PRJEB28724, sample SAMN07190883) | activated sludge metagenome | isolation source: activated sludge of sewage treatment plant in Hong Hong | place: Hong Kong | collected 2016-03-17 ...
TGTCGCCATCACCGCGGTGGGCTCTTACCCCGCCGTTTCACCCTTACCTGAGCCGCCGGGAGTGACCGAAGTCCCTCACGCGGCCATCGGCGGTTTGTTTTCTGTGGTGCTGGTGTCGGATCGCTCCGCCTGGACGTTATCCAGCGTCCTTGCCCTTGGAGTCCGGACTTTCCTCCCGCCGAGCAGGCTCGGCGAGCGAGCACCCGTGTCCCCCCAGCGCGCGGAGGAAAGTATACGAGTCCCCCCAGGCCGATTCAAGTAAGAAGCCGGGCGGACTTAATGCAATGCGGGCAACTCGTGGTTGGGTGCAGGCGGCTTCGACTGATAGATGGGCATGGCCTCCGCCATCCACTCCTCCAGCTGTTGAATTCGGGTTTCGTGGCTCGGGTGGGTGGACATAAATTCGGACGGAGATTTACCTCCGGACATCTCGCCCATTCTTTGCCACAACTGGATCGCCTCACGCGGGTCATAGCCGGCATCCGCCGCCAGCAACACACCGACATAGTCTGCCTCTGATTCGTGCTTGCGACTGAAGGGCAGCAACACCCCGACCTGCGCACCGACACCCAATGCCGCCATGCCTGCCTGCGAGAGCACCGGATTGGCGCCACTCACCCCCAGCGCGATGCCGATCGCTTGTAAGGTGGTTTGTGCCAATGTGTTCTGACTCATCCGTTCTCCGCCGTGACGAGCCAACGCATGGACGACTTCATGCCCCATCACCGCCGCAAGTCCGGCCTCGGTCTTGGCTACGGGGAAAATTCCGGTATACACCGCGATTTTCCCGCCCGGCAGGGCAAAGGCGTTCATGGTCTTATCGTCCTTGATGACCGTCACTTCCCATTCAAATTCATTGGCCACGTCGCTGTATTTGGATCGTTTAGCGGCCTCGATCACTCTCGCGGCGACACGTTTGACCGGCTCGATCTCCCGAGGGTCGGTGGAGGGCCTCATTTTGGGATCGCTCTTGACGTCGGCATACGCCTGCGCGCCCATCTGCACTTCCTGGGACATCGGCATCATCATCAGCTGCCAGCGTCCGGTGTAGGGATTGGTTTGGCAACCAGTCGTCACCAACATGGTCACGATGCCGAAACACAGCCACAGCAGGTTCGATGGCCGGGCAGATTTCGACCACCCCTCACGGTTCGATTTCATCTTCATCACAGGCCTCCGCAAATTGACCAGTCTGATATGCTCTGCTAGATTACCGCGCCGCCCCACCCGTTTCTACTGGGAGTTTCACCGAGTGCCTATCACCACGACACTCTTCTCGCTGAATCGAATTGGCATCGACGAATCCGGCAAAGGCGATTATTTTGGACCTCTGGTGATTGCCGCCGTGTTCGTCACGCCTGCATCAGAACAGGATCTCGCCCTCATGCAGGTTCGTGACAGCAAGAAGATTTCCGATGGGCGTATTCTCGAAATGGCCCCCGACATCCGGACAGTGTGCCCCCACAGCATCGTGGCGATCGGCCCGCAGCGCTACAATGAGCTCTATGCCAAGATCAACAACCTCAATCGCCTCTTGGCCTGGGGCCATGCACGGGCGCTGGAAAACCTGCTTCAGCAAGTCGACTGCGATCTGGCGATTGCCGACCAGTTCGGCGACGAACGATTGATACTCAACGCGCTTCAGGAGAAAGGCAAGCAGATCCGGTTGGTGCAACGCACGAAAGCAGAAACGGACTTGGCCGTAGCGGCCGCATCAATACTTGCGCGCGCCGAATTTTTATTGCGCCTCCAACGGCTCTCGCAGGAATTTCACACGACCCTACCCAAGGGTGCATCCCCTGCCGTGCAATTGGCCGGACGTATGGTCGTGAAAAAGTACGGGCGGGACAGACTGAGTACCGTCGCGAAATTGCACTTTAAAACAACACAGCAGGTGCTGAACGACACCTAGACGGATTCGCCGAGCTCAAAATCCTTCGCCTGGTCTTGGACGAGAGGGCGCTTTCCCTCTGGAACAGGCTCACCTTCCCAATACAACATTCGATAACAATAGGGGCAGGTATAGACGTCGTCCCCGCGTTTGACCTGAGAAATCAATTGAGGCGGCACCTGGAGCCGGCACCCGATACAAATACCATCCTTGATCAGCGCCAGCGCCTGGTCTTTTCGCGTGGCTTTCAGCTTGTTATACCGAGCGAGCAGGCCCTTCTCAACCCGTCCTGACAATTCCTTTTGTTGAGCTTCCAACTCGGCGAGTTCCGCAGCGAGCACGCGGTCCTTCTCGTCGAGCACCGCTTTCTCTTTGCTGAAAAGGGCTTCTGAGTCTTTCAGTTGCACCTGGGCGGAAGCAATCATCCGTTGAGTCTGTTCAATCTGCTCCATCGCGAGCAGGATCTTCTCTTCGATCTCTCCGCGTTTCTTATTGGCCAGCTCGACTTCGAACAGATGGGCCTGATATTCCTGGTTCGTCTTCAACTGGGCGGCGCGATCTTTCATCTTCCCGATGCGGTCCTCGTGCGCCTCCAGGTCCTTCTCGTGACTTCGCCGTTCCTTGTTCAAGGTCTCGATCGAAGCCGACGCGTCTTGAACCGTCCGCCTTGCTTCCCGCAGAGGAGCCTCATTCACTTCAAGCCGTTCGGGTATTCTTCGCCGTTGTTCTTTGAGGTCGGCGATGCGGAGATCGAGTTTCTGCAATTCGATGAGAGGGGAAAGCTGTGGGTTCAACGGGCTCCTTGTGAGTTGCGCGAGAGCAACGTCGGCACGACGCCTCTCGCACCGGAATGATGGTGAGGCGCTCAGGCTGGTGGGCCCACTAGGACTTGAACCTAGGACCAGCTGATTATGAGTCAGCCGCTCTAACCACCTGAGCTATGGGCCCAGCCCTGCCGCCAGTGACCTGGCCGCAGCCTGCATCACGGCATACCTGGTTCGAGCGGCCTGATTCTAAAGCTGCCAGTCGGAAAGAGTCAAACCACTCCTGACGACGAAGACTAGAGACTCTCCACGAAACTACGCAGCTTCTTGCTACGGCTCGGATGCCGGAGCTTCCGCAACGCTTTCGCCTCGATTTGCCGAATGCGCTCGCGGGTCACCTCAAAATCCTGTCCGACTTCTTCAAGCGTGTGATCGGTCGCTTCGCCGATGCCAAAGCGTTTCCGCAACACCTTTTCTTCCCGAGGAGTGAGGGTTTCCAGTGCGCCATTGATCTGACGTTGCAAGTCGTACCGAATGGCGGCTTCCAATGGCGAGACCGCTTTCTTGTCTTCGATGAAGTCTCCTAAGTGGCTGTCTTCCTCCTCGCCGATCGGGGTTTCGAGAGAAATTGGCTCACGGGCGATTTTCAGGATCTTGCGTACCTTGTCGAGCGGCAAATCCATGCGTTCGGCGATTTCTTCCGGCGTCGGTTCGCGACCGAGTTTCTGCACCAGATGGCGCGAGGTCCTGATCAGCTTATTGATCGTTTCGATCATGTGAACCGGAATACGGATCGTTCGCGCCTGGTCGGCGATCGCGCGGGTGATGGCTTGCCGAATCCACCAGGTTGCGTAGGTACTGAACTTATACCCACGTTTGTATTCAAACTTATCGACCGCCTTCATGAGGCCGATATTGCCTTCCTGAATCAGATCCAGGAACTGCAGCCCACGGTTCGTATACTTTTTCGCGATACTCACCACCAGACGCAGATTGGCCTCGACCAATTCCGCCTTCCCGCGTTTAACCTTTTCCTCCGCCACATCGAGATGCTTGACGGCATCCTTGATCTCTTCAGCGGAAATCAGCGCTTCTTCCTCTTCAAGTTGGCGGATCCGGCCCTTGGCGGCTTGATAGTGTTTTTTGATGTCCTGAAGGACTTCTTCGGAGAGCCCGGTCCTGCGCTTCACCGCGAGCACATCTTTATGGGTTCGACACAACTTCCGCAGCAATTCGGCGCCGGCCTCGCCGCCGACACCGAGACGACGCTGGCAGCTCGTGACTTCCCGCTCCGATTGACGGAACAGCAGGTTAAGGTCGCGTACCCGCTGGGTCATGCGGTCTTTCAGAACGCCATGCAGATTGACCGACTCCATCTTATCCACGACCTGGCCACGCACCGTGTCGATCTGCTTGCGCAGCTTCTTTTGTTTTTCGGGATCGGCACCGACATGACGAGCCTTGTCGTAGAGATCCTTGAGCGAGGCAGATACCTTGCGCACGGCGTTCAAAGAATCCAGCGTTTTCACCCGGAGCTCTTCGTAATCCTTTTCGACGGCTTCTTCCTCGAAGTCCTCTTCGGTCTCGACGACCGGCACGATCTCGCGCACATCGATCTTGCCGTTTTTCAGCTGATCGCGGAGATTCAGGACGAACTCCAGGGTCATCGGCAGTCCGTATACGACCGTGGCAATATCTTTCTTGCCTTCTTCGATTCGCTTGGCAATCTCGATTTCGCCCTCGCGGCTCAGCAGAGCCACACTGCCCATTTCTTTCAGGTAGAGCCGGACAGGGTCGTCGGTGCGGCTGAGCGCCCCCGGGGTGAGATCGATCTCCTTTTCGTTTTCTTCCGAGGAGTCGGATTCTTCGCTCTCCTCAATCGCTTCCTCGCCTTCGGCGGCCTTTGGAGCGCGCTCCGTCTCAGCGGACTCCACAATCTCGATGTCCATTTCGCCGAACATGGTCATGATCGTGCTGAATTGGTCCGACGAGACGACATCCGCCGGCAAGGTGCTGTTGAGATCGTCGTACGTGAGGAAGCCCTTCTCCTTGCCGAGATTGATAAGCTTCTTCACCTCGCCGAGTAATTCTTGTTTCGGCATACCCTACTCCTTCACCGCAGACGTCAGCGCAACCGGCATCACACCGGCTTTCCGAATCCGCATATCGTTAATCAATCCGTTCAGGCGATGCACTTCATCTTCCCGTCGTTCGCGTTCCGCGACCTTCAATTCTTGAATCAAGAGGCCCATAGTCCGTTCGCGGCCTCGCCGCTCCAGGGTCTCCAAACACCCGGCAATATGGGCCGGCACGTCGTCATAATGCTGCTCCTGCATCGACAGTTCCGACACCAACGAGCCGCAGACCTCATCCGTGATCAATGCATCCAGCAGGGTCCTGACGGACACCCTGCCATCGTCTGCCAGATGCTGCAAGGCACATTCGATCAACCGCTTGTACGCCGGTGCCGAAAACGCATCGGGGGACAGTTTCCGGAGATCCGCGGCAGACAAACTCCCCTGCACAAGCAAATGCGCGAGATCGCGCTCTTCAGGATTGGGCTTCACTCTGGACGGGACTGAGATGGAGGGAGCCTTGGCTGTCCGGTCCGGGCGACGCTGCTCTTCCGAGACGAGCGTGGGATAGCGATCGATGAGGCGCTGCTGACTGAGTCCCAATCGTTCTGCAACGAGCCTGATCCGCTCTTCGCGCTCGATCGGATGCGCACTTTTCTGAAGAATCCGCAACACCGCATCCACAGCCCGAATCCGGTCTTCCACGCTGCCCGACTCCGCCGTGCGGAGGCTGTGCTCAATGGCAAAATCCAACAGGCTTGGCGCCGCGCGGTGCAAGCCCGCAAACCCTTCGGCGCCATGTTGCCGGACATACGTATCCGGATCGTCACCCTCAGGAAGCGAGACGACCTTGACGCTCAAGCCGCTATTGACGAACAAATCCAGCGAGCGCAATGCCGCCCGAACCCCTGCCTGATCGGGATCGAAGAGCAACACGATATTCGACGCGAACCGGCGAATGACCGTAATGTGCTCAGCGGTTAAGGCTGTTCCCAAGGTCGCCGCCACATGGCGAATGCCCGCCTGATGCAACGCAATGGCATCAAAATAGCCTTCGACGATGATCAACGTATGCTGCTGGCCTGCGGCCTCACGAGCTGCGTCCAACGCGAATAGCGTCTGGCCCTTTTTGAATAACGGGGTTTCAGGGGAGTTCAAATACTTTGGCATCCCATCACCGAGAATACGACCGCCGAATGCCACAACCCGCTTCCGCAAATCCGTAATGGGAAACATGATCCGGGAACGGAACCGGTCGTAATGCCCTGAGACGGCAGTTTTCTGTGAGCCGCTCTGATCACGTGGAATAGAAAGGCCGGCTGCGACGAGATCCGCCGGCGCAAATCCTTCTTTGAGCATGGCTTTAGTCAGCCCGTCCCATTCCGATGGAGCGTAACCGATGTTGAATTGCGCGGTGGTGTGCTGCTGAATGCCTCGGCTGTCGAGATAGGCACGCGCCTGAGCGCCGGTAGGCCCTTGCGTCAACATACGGTGATACCAGGCCCCCGCAGCCGCATTGAGGCGTTCCAAGCGGCCGAGTTGCGTGCGCGCCTCATTGGAAACTCCGCCGGTTGATTCAGGAACATCCACCCCCACTTTGCGCCCCAAATCCCGAACGATTTCAGGGAAGGCCGCTCCGGTTAATCTCATCAAAAACGTATACACATTGCCGCCGGCCCCGCAGCCGAAACAGTGGAAAATCTGCCGCGATGAGCTGACAGTGAAGGAAGGAGATTTCTCTTGGTGAAAGGGACACAGACCTTTGAGGTTCTGCCCGGCCCGCGTCAACGCCACATGTTGGCCCACGATTTCTGCGATGTCCACTCGGTCTCTGATTTGGTTGATGACGTCGTCCGAAATCAGGCCTTGGCCCACGGCGGTCCTCGCTAGTGCCCGCAGGGATCCTACCGGTGAATGTACCGGCTGGATGCCTTTGACGCGATTGAAAGTTGACCGTTCAACCTAACAAACGGTCCGCATATGTGTCAATCAAGGAGCAGTGCCCATTATCCCGGAGGCCAGGCCATATGCCTTCCGCCGAGGACATGCAGGTGGAGATGAAACACCGTTTGTCCGCTGTCCGCTCCGGTGTTCGTGACAATGCGGTAGCCGGACTCAGCCAGGTTCTTCATTGCTGCAACCTTGGAGCAGGTCATCAGCAAATGCCCCAATAACGCCTGATCACCGTCCTGACAATTCTGGACTGCCGCCAGATGACGTTTCGGGATGACCAGGATATGGACGGGAGCTTGGGCATTGACGTCCTCGAATGCCAACACACGATCATCCTCGTGGACAATTTTTGCCGGAATGGCCCGGTTCACGATACGACAGAAGATGCAGTTATCCACGCGACTCCCCTTCCGGTGCCTGACGAATCCCGGACTTGCCGAACCTGGCTCCGAGCTCTCGATACACTTCGCTCAGCGTCACATCATGGTAACCGAGAACCAGGAGGGTGTGAAAAAACAGATCGGCCGTCTCGTAAATAATCTCGTCCCGTTTCTGGTTTTTCGCGGCAATGATGACCTCGCCCGCCTCTTCAGCCACCTTTTTAAGGATGCGATCCACATTGCCTTGCAGCAGCTTGGACACATACGAGTCCGGCTGCGGAGCGGCCTTCCGTGCCAGAATCGTCTGATAGAGCCGTTCGAGAATCCCTCCGCCGGCATCCTGCGTCTTGCCTGGTTCGGCCCGTCCATCTGCACTCATTCTCGAAAAAAAGCAGGCGCGTTCGCCCGTATGACAGGTCGGCCCGACCGGCTCCGCTTTGACGAGAATGGTATCCCGGTCACAATCGACGAACAGATCTTTCACCCGCAAAAAATGTCCTGACGTCTCACCTTTTTCCCACAATTTCTGACGCGAGCGGCTCCAAAAATGAACTGATTTGGTCGCCAGCGTCTTCGTGAGGGCTTCCTGATTCATGTAGCCCACCATGAGCACGGTGCCATCGAACCAGTCTTGAATCACGGCGGGGATTAACCCTTGCCCGTCAAACGTCATACTGCGGCTGTCGCTCGACATTACCTGCTCCATTTAGGCGGCGCCTATTCGAACTGGAACGCCACGGTCCCGCAAAAAGGCCTTGGCCTGCTGAATAGTATGGGTCCGGTAGTGAAAAATCGACGCAGCGAGCACCGCCTCGGCCTTCCCTTTGACCAACCCGTCATAGAGATGCTCCAACGTACCTACCCCGCCCGAGGCAATGACCGGAATCGACAGACTCTCCGACACAGCGGCCGTCAGTGCCAGATCATATCCGTTTTGCCGGCCATCCTGGTCCATGCTGGTCAACAGGATTTCTCCAGCTCCATACTCTGCCATGCGCTGAGCCCATTCGACCGCATCAAGCCCGGTCGCGTTTCGTCCGCCGTGAGTATACACCTGCCAGCGGCCTGCGGCCTCCGCTCGCTTGGCATCGATGGCCACCACAATACATTGCGTGCCGAAACGCTGAGCCGCCTCACGAACAAATTCAGGCTTTTGAACCGCGGTCGTATTGATACTGACCTTATCCGCCCCGGCATTCAGTAATGTGCGGATATCATCCAGGGTGCGCACGCCGCCCCCGACCGTCAGTGGCATAAACACTCGGGCGGCCGTTCGTTCCACCACATCGACGATCGTCTTTCGATTTTCGTGTGAAGCCGTGATATCCAGGAAGCACAGCTCATCGGCGCCTTCACGATCATAGATGGTGGCGACCTCGACCGGATCGCCCGCATCGCGCAAATTGACGAAGCTGACGCCCTTGACGACTCGACCGTCCTTCACGTCCAAACAGGGAATGATACGTTTGGTCAACATAGGAATTCGCGACGCCTGAAACGTGAAACCTGAAACGAAACGGTTCTACTCCTGCCCGCCAAACGAGACCTCAACGATTTCCGAGAGCGGCGAGGGCAGCTCGATAATCCAACTTGCCGTCATACAAAGCTTTGCCGACAATCGCGCCTTCCACACGAGGGCCCAGTGCCCGGACTGCTTGCAGATCCTCCACCCGCGTGATGCCGCCGGAGGCAATAACCGGAAACGCCGCACAGTTGACGACCTCCCCTAACGCCGCAAGGTTCGGCCCATTCAACATACCGTCGCGCGCAATGTCGGTATAGATCACCGCACCCAGCTCATGGTCGGCCAGTTCACGGAGGAGATCAATCGCTTTGGTTTCGGAAACCGCAGTCCATCCCTTCACGGCGACCTTGCCGTCTCGCGCATCAAGGCCCAGCAGGATACGCCGGGGAAATTCTCTACAGGCTTGCGCCAGGAAGGCCCGATCCGTCAGGGCAGCCGTCCCAAGGACGACCCGCGCGACTCCTGCCTGGAGATATTTCCGCACCGTGTCGATCGTTCGGATACCGCCCCCAACCTGCACCTTTACGTTGACGGCCTTCATCGCTGACTCAATCTGAGGAAGGTTCTTTGGTTCCCCATCAACAGCGCCGTTGAGGTCGACGATATGGATGAGATCGGCCCCCTGTTCCTGCCAACGTTTTGCGACGGACGGCACATCCTCCGAATACACGGTTTCGGCCGCCATATCACCCTGCCGCAGTCGCACACAGCGGCCATCTTTCAGATCGATCGCCGGAATTACACGCATATCCGCACCTGCTTCCTCACGGTTACTTCCCTTCACCCGCTGCTGCGCCGAACGGAAACGCCTCCGCTAATTCGGTCGCCCCATAGGCCGCTAACTCTTCCGCGGTCACGAAGGTCCCATAGCGCTGAACAAACCCGAGCACATCTTCCGTCATCGGCCGCTGCTTTTCGTAGTAGTTGCCTTCCCATAGGACCATGCCATCAGGGGCCACGAGTTTCACTTCAAACCCCACGGCAGCGGGAGGGTCGGCACCCAATCGGCTGCCGACACGTTCTTGATAGACCAACACTTTCCCGCTGAGCGCGGCATCGGCCTTAAGACGCTGCGCAATTTTGTGAGCCGGAATGGTCTCCACAGAGCCGCTTCCTCTCGAAAGATCCCGTGCCGCGCCCATCGCTTCCTGAGGAGAAATGACCTGGAGACCCGGCTTGCCCTTCAATTTGGCCCACATCAGATCTGTAATTTTTTCGCCCGCACCGGGCGGCACCAGATTTGTTCGCCGAACCGCCTGATCGGTCGTGGGCGGAACCCCCACCGCCATGTCAGAACGTCGGACTCCCGACGGCACAGGGAAGGATGGCCCGCTCGTTTCGATCGCTTGAGGCGTCGCCATTGTTTCAAAGGGAATCAGGACGATGTTATGAACCTGATACTTTCCAGCTTGAGCCGAGGCCTTAGTTGTGACCTTGGTTCCGCTGCATGCTGTGGTCAGCACGACCGCCAGCAGAATCACCAGGCCTCGTGGAGCCCTGGCACTCACGTCCAGGCCCCGAAATTCTTGATCACCTGAAGACCGACGGCCTGACTCTTCTCAGGATGGA
>ERZ724507.1472-NODE-1472-length-10122-cov-3.312208_pt1 | contig 10122 bp, 9 predicted proteins | sample MGYA00376040_ERZ724507 | MGnify/ENA primary metagenome ERZ724507 (study PRJEB28724, sample SAMN07190883) | activated sludge metagenome | isolation source: activated sludge of sewage treatment plant in Hong Hong | place: Hong Kong | collected 2016-03-17 ...
TACGAGCGGGGGGTGCGCCGCCTCGTGGTCCTCCTCGAACGCAGTGAGCATGACCCGTTCGTCCGCACAGAGTTCTACGCGGGCTTGCTCGCCGAACTCGCCGATCGGCGCGCCGCCGAGAGCTACAAGGCCGCCATCGCAGCGGCCGCTTGCGCGCCGCGAAAGGTGGCCAAGAAGCCCACAGCGAAACCGGCGGCGAAGTCGCGGCGGTGAGCCAGGGCACGCGGCACCTGTGATCTGTTGCGGGTGCAACGGTCACTAACGGGGCGAACACCAACACCCCACTGCACACCTGTCCAGCCTGCCTACGCGGCCTTCCTGCCCCGCAGATTCACACGTCGCAGGCGTCGACAGACCAGCCGTTGCATAGTAAACACCAGCCATGCGCCTCGCCCTCCTGCTCGCCCTCTCCCCCTCCTTGCTAGTCGACGATTGTTGCGACATTGGCACCACGGGCACGACCGACAGCCCGGCCTCGACAAGCGAGACCACCGCGGACCTCACCGGCACGGAGACCACCGCGATCGTCCCAACCACAGGCGCCGATAGCACCACGTCGCTTGACACCACCGACGCCACGACCGGCGGGGTGGGCTGCGGCCCAACCTGCGCACGTGACCGCGTCGTCTTCGTCTCGGGCAAGGCCAACGTCTTTCAGCCCTTCAGCTTGGGCGGCCCTGATGGTACGGACAATGCCGACGCGGCCTGTCAGGAGCTCGCCAAGGCGGCCGGCCTGGTGGGGACTTTCAAGGCGTGGCTCAGCACGAAGTACGTGAGCCCCTCGATGCGCTTCATCCCCGCGCCCGGCCGCTACGCACGACCGGACGGAGTTGTGGTCGCGGTGTCGTGGGCCGACTTGAACGACGGTTTGCTGCTCGCGCCGATTCGTCTCGACGCCCTCGGCAAGGACGCAGAGGACATGCCCGTGTGGACAGGTACCGTCGCGGATGGTGACTGGTCCACTGAGTCGTGCGGCGACTGGAGCGCCGCGGGTGTGGGCGGCACGTGGGGCATCTCGGCCTTCGCTGACCAGCGCTGGACCGAGTACGCCGTGACAGACGCATGTGCGACGGCGTTCATGGGCCTCTACTGCGTCGAGCAGGGGCCGGGCAAGGACCCCTGCGACGCCAACCCGGACGCCTTCAAGGAGTCGGCCTTCAAGATCTGCGAGGAGCTCCAGATCGACCTGTCGACATGTCTCGGCCTCATCACCGGTGACTGGTGCGCCACGTGCGAGAAGCTCTACGACTACTGCAAGGATTCCGGCAAGGGAGCCGACTGCCCCGCGGCCCTCGGGCAATGCCTTCAATGCGTCTACGCGCACGGCTCCTGCACGCAGCAGGCGATGTGCGGGCTGGGCGACGGAGCGTGCATCGTGCCCGGGGCGCCCTAGAACTCAGCTCACGCGGATGAACGAGATGCGGCCCGAGACGGCCAAATAGGCCGTGCCGACGCCGCCAGCCGTGAACGTGAGACGGACACTGCCGTCTGCGTTCCCCGCCCACGCGACGCTCGTGATCACGTCGCCACCGGTGCCCGAGTAGTCCTTGACCGCCTGTGCCTCGAGACCGCCGTTCTTGAGCGTGGTCGTGCCCGACAGCTTGTACATGGCGACCTCGTAGTCCTGCCATGTGGCTACGTCGGCGTTACCGCCGAACGCGGCCATCACGTGCGCGCTGATCATGATGAGGCAGTTGTTGGGCACGTCCGCCGCTGGGATGACCGTCACGTTGGGGGAGCCACCCAGCGCGAAGGTCGTGTCGTAGCGGAAGAACGCGGTGAGCATCGTCTCATCGACGTTGTCGCCTGGGGCTGTCGAGCGGAGCTTGATGTACTTCTGACCGCTCGTCGGCTGGACGAGGATGCCCGCCTCGAACTCGTTGGCGGCTGTCCAGGTGTTCGCGGTCGCCAGGCCGCCCTTCTCGGTGTCGAGTTCGTTGAGGGCCGCCTGCACGGTCGTCGCCGCGATGTTGCCTGCAGGCGTGTTGCTCACAGCCGACGCGGCGTGGGCTCCCGAGCCGTTCGTGACGTGGCTGTTCAGCGCGGTGAGGAGTGCCTGAACAGCCTCCTCCACCTGCCCGACCTTCACGCTGTAGGAGCCGGCAGACACGTTGAACGCCCACTGCCGGCGCGTCGTCGAGATTTCAGCGTTCTCGATCGTCGTGTCGCCCTCGTTGCGCTGGATATCCGCGAGCAGGATGGCGTCGCTCTTGAGCGCTGGGCGGGACGGCGCCACGTCCTCGGCCGACTGCTCCACGATGAACTCGAACGACTCGTCAACGTCGTACTGCACCGTGACGTTGTTGCCGTCCGTCTTCGGGTTGCTGAGGTCCTGCTTGAACCGCAGGAACACCGACAGCCACTTGATGTTGCCGGGTGTGTTCACGTCAGTGCTGTTGCCGTCGCTGTCCACGGCAAGGTTGACCGTCTGCACCGACGGCACGTACATCCGCTGACCGTCCTGATCGTAGGCCACCCCTGCGTCGCACTCGACCGTAAGATCGGGGGCTCCGGCCTCGCTGATGTCCAGGCCATCGAGGATACCGATCACGCCCTGGTCGACCATCAGCGCCCGGTCGGCGTCCTCTGCGAGGTCGAATACCTCGTCCATGTCGGCCTCGGCGACGAGTTGGCGATAGTAGAAGTTGCGACGGTTCATGGCGTTCTCCTAGTGTAGGTCGGTCTCGTCGCCCAGCAGCGAGAGGCCGAGCTCCCAGTGGTCGATCACGAGCGGCACCTCGGGCTCCTTGATCTCCACGAGATGCTCGTGTGCCGGCTTCATGTACTCGGCAATCTCCGTCATCTGCTGGCGTTGCTCGTCTGTCAGAGCATAGGGCGCGATGATGCGGAAGGAGTACAGGAGAGCCTGCTCCGATGGGCCGAGATAGGTATCTTCGCCCAGTTCGTCCTCGCCGAGAACCCAGTAGTCAGCCGGGTCGTTGAGGGGCTCTACCTCGACCTCGACACCGAGGAAGAAGCGCACCGCGTTGATGACTCCGACGGCTGTCCCCTTCTGCCGGTAGATGGTGAGGAGGATACGGAGGAGACGGCGCTTGTCTGCAAGCGTGAGACTGAACCGGAACGGGTTGCCGAGGTCAGCGAGCATCGCGTCTACGGCGGTCTCTGGTGCGTAGTCGGGGTCGAAGAACTCAGCGAAGCGATCGATCAGGCACAGGAGAAGGTCCGTGACCTCTTGGAAGCACCCGACAAAGAGTTCGTACGACCCGTTGTCGGCGTCCTGCTGCTTCTGCAAGGGAGGCAGCATGTTCCACAGGGTGAAGTCTCGCACCTCTGGCGCGGGACACGTGTAGCCGTTGAACTCCGCGTCGTTGTCCGGCGCCGCGATGGGGTTGCCGAAGAAGTCCTCGACGCTCTCGACAGTGACAGTGTAGACAGCCCCCGGCGTCATCTCGATGTCGAGAGTGATGTCGTACTGCGTGTCGGTCACCTTGGCGACGCTGACCGCCTCGATGGGGACGGCCGGCTTGCTGCTTGTGGTGAACGTGTAGTTGCTTGGGTTGAGAGCGTCTGCCGCCCCGCTCGAGCTCTCCGAGGTCATCGCCTCATCGAACTCGACGCGCACGGTCATGTGGTCGAGCGCCAGCGCGGCCAGCAGCTTCGGGGCCGTCACGTCCGCGATCTTGAACGCGTACGAGTCCTCGAGCGTGTGATTGGCGGCGTTGTTCTCGACGTGCACGGCCACCACAACGACGGCCTCGGAATCGAAGTCACTCGTCGGGTCGACGGTGACGCTCAGCGTGTCAGTGCCGTTGCCAGTGATAGCGCTGTCGGGCCCATTGAAGCCAGCTTGGAAGACCCCGCCGACGACGGCTTGAACACCGTCGATCGTGACGATCAGTGTGCTAGCATCAACAGTGGACCCCGTCGTGTCGAACACCTGGAAGTAGACGCTGGTGTCAACCGCGTTGCCAGTAGTCCCTTTGTCAGGGACCATGTTCATCAGGAGCAGGTCCTCGGTCGTCTCGTCGAAGACGAGCGCGTCCACGTAGCAGCCTGGGAGCTCTACCTCGACCACGTCCCCTGCGACGGGGACATCCGGGTTGCCGTAGGGGTCGGTCCCGTATGGGATGATGCCGTACGGCATCTATCTCAGCGCCGCACCCCGTTGAGGGCGTCGTGGGCCGGTCCGTACACGCCCGGCCGGAAGGTCTCAGCGAGGCACTTCTGCACGAACACGACCTCGTCTGCCTTGAGGTCGAGTGCGTCCCCTGCCGCCCGGAAACGACACGCGAGTTCCCACCTGCGGAGCTTTTCGCTGCCCTCGCACGACTCGGCACTGCGACCAGCGAGGAGCGCCTCCACGACCGCATCCGCAAGGGTCATGGCAGTCCCCTCCGCGTTGCCGATCGCCTGTGCGGCGGCCTCAAGCACTCGCTGGACGGGGGTTCCCACAGGGCTCTGTGCTGCGATCGTGCCCACCGTGCGCAGCGTGTCGCGCCAGTCCACCGCAACCCGGCGGATGGGAGTGCCTGCGATGTCGAGAAGAGCGGTCAGTGGGTTGACGGTGTGCATTCAGGTCAGCCTTAGCTACGTCGCCAGTGCGGTCCAGACGCCGCCGACACGATAGTAGAGGCAGGTGGAGGCCGTGCCATCGGTGCGCCAGTACAGGTCACCGTTGCTGCCACCCGACGGCGCGCCGGTACCCGCGGTGAAGCGTGAGGCCGAGCCGCTCAGCCCGATACCCTTCGGGAAGCTCCACGTGCCGTCGCTGTTGCTCACGGTCGTCGAGTCCTGCAGCGTGCCGCCGCTATTGTACCGTCGAAACACGAGATTCTCTGACGTGTCGTGCTCGATCTGCCACCGCTTGACCGCGGCCGAGAAGAACTCGACGGTGCCTGTGCTCGCGTCGCTCTTGGACGTAGAGATGGCCGCGGCACCGGTGTTGTCACCTACCGTCAGCGTGCGCCCGCTGCCGGTCAGCGTCACGTTGTTGGGGAGTGACCACGCACCGGTGCTGTTGCTGAACGTGACCGTGCTCTGCAGCGTGCCACCGCTGTTGTAGCGCCGTAGCACGAGGTTCTCGCTGGAGTCGCACACGAGTGCCCAGCGAGTGACATCCTCGTTGACGAAGGAGAGCGATCCCTCGACCGCATCGCCCTTGCTCAGGCTGATCACTGGGGCGAGCGCCACTGGGCTGCCCACCTGCAGCGAGTTCGAGATGCTCACGCCACCGCTGGTGTCGATGGTGAGCCCCGCACCTGACGAGTGCGTGAGCGCGAGCGACCCGTCGCCAACGATCGAGAACTGGTCCACCCCGCCGTCAGCGAAGTAGAGGGATGCTGGGCTCCCGTCGAGGCGCAGCGTGGGAGCTCCCGCACCAGAGCCCAGCGTGACGAGGGCGTTCGCAGCGGTGGCGCTGAGGTTGCCGCCGAGGCTGAGCGCGCCTGGCAGAGTGAGCCCACCGGTACTCGCGTCCCAGATGCACGAGTCCTGAAGGACGCCTGACCCGTCGAGCCTGTCGAGGCTCAGGTTGCCGTCGGTCTTGTGGCGCAGGCGCCACCGAGACACGCTCTCGCTCTGAAAGAGCACGTCTCCTGTGCCTGCGCTGTCCTTGTTGAGCTTCACGGTCGGACTCGCCGTGGCGTCGCCCACCGTGACGCTCGTCTGCACGGTCGCGGCGTCGCTGACGACAAGGTCGTCGTACACCGTCAGGTCGGTCGTGTGTGTCTCGCTGAATCGATGCGTGGCGTCTCCGAGCGTCAGCCCGCCATCGGCGTGCGGCGCGAGTGCCGTCGCCGTGAGGTTGACCTCCGTCGCCCCCGCCACACCGAGGCTGAGGGTGTCGGTCGCATGGGTGTACGCGACGTAGCCGGTCAGCGTCGCGGCGGTATCCACGAAGGCAAGGCGCGCGACCGTGGTCGAGAGGATGGAGACGCCGCGGTCGGTCGCCCCGAGGTTGCCGACCACCACGTCATCGGCAGTCGTCGGTGCATCGCTCAGGGCACCGGACCCGATCATCGCGCTCGTCGCGCCCAACGTCGTGAAGTTGCACGTCCCGATCGTCGCCGTGGTCGCCCGGATGTGGGTGGCGGTGCCTGTGCCGTTGAACCACTGGTTCAGTTGCTTCAGGTTGTCGTCGACGTTGTTGAACCAGTTGGCGCCGATGATGCTGTCGAGCTGGGCGTCGGAGATGACACCGAAGGCGTCCGCCTTGACCGTCGTCAGCCACGTGCGTACCCCGTAGGTCGCCGTGGCCTCGGTGATGATGTTGCCCGCTGACGTGCCGCTCGACATGCGCTAGGACTCCATGAGCTTGAGGACAAAGGCGATCGAGTGCGTGCCCGACAGACCGGACAGATTGACCGCGAAGCTGACGTAGTCCATGAGGGTCTCCGGCGTGCAGATGCGGTGCGTCTTCTCGACCCCATCAACATACAACGAGAGGCGCCACTTCGTGTCCCCCGGCATGTATTCCGGACCTCGACAGCGCACGCGTGCCTTGAGAATCTTCGTCGTCCCGATGTCTGCCGTCTGGTGAACCGACATGAGGTCACCGACGCGCACGCGGGCGAACGTCAGTGGCTCGTCGTGCCCAAGCACGAATGCGTAGGTGCCGTCGCTCGAGAAGTGGTCCGGGGCGCAGCGCCCTTGCTCTGCCCCGAACTCCTTGTTGAACGCGTTGAACGACGGCATCGGTGAACCCGATCAGGTCTGCCGCAGCGACTCGATGTGGTCGAAGTAGGAGCGACGCGACAGCCCGTCCACCTGGAAGCCGAAGCCCATGTAGCCGGTGGCGAACGGCAGCGAGCCGCTGTTCACCCCCAGCGCGTCGTCGATGAAGGCTGCGCCGTCTGTCGCGCCGTCCAGCCCGTCGACGGCAGCCCACACGGGCGCCGTGACATCGTTGCTGCTGAGGTCGTTCTCGTAGACGCGCAGCACCACGTCACCAGAGGGGTTGACGATCATGTCGAGCCGGAAGTGGTACCACGTGCCCTCGTCGTAGGTGCCTGTGGACTTCGCCAGGATGCCCTCGTCGCCGGTCTCCCCGTCGACGATCCCCTCTGCGATCGACCCCTTGCGCAGCACGAGGGAGGCCGGCGACGCGTCGGAGAGGCCGAGCATGTACGCGTTGTCGCTGACCGAGGTGCCCTGCCCACCGATGAAGAGGAACGGAGAGAACCCCGTTGGGCTCGCGGACGGGCCGCGCATGACCGCGGCGCGAATCGAGCCCCCCTTCGCGGTCGGGATGAAGCTTGCCTGATTCGTGTACAGGCCCACGGCACCGGTCACCGCCGCAACGCTGTTGAACCCGTACACGTAGGTGCCGCCCCCATCGGGCTTGGTCGTGCCGGAGGTTACGCCACGGCGCACATTGCCGATGCTCAGAGAGCTACCGAGTACCGTCCAGTTTGCTTCAGCCATAGGTCATCACGCCGCGAGCTCACCTGTCTGCGTCCAGTATAGGGTCTTGTCCGGTGGGGCCAGGAGTACGATCTTCGCCGTCGCGCCGGTCGCCTCGACCTTGATCGCCAGCGTGTCACCGCTGTTCGTCGCACGCAGCTTGATCTTGCCAGAGCCGTCTGCTTCGGCCACAGCACCCAGCACGGCCGCGTTGATGGCATCGACCAGGAAGTCCCGCTCGGAGTCCGGAGTACCGACACCCGTGCAGTTGCGCGTCACGGGGACGCCGTTGACGAACACCGTGAGCGTGTCGCCGTCAGCACCTGCCGCCGTCACTTCGGCGGTGTACATGCGGAGGTCGATCTCCTCGAAGTCCTCGTAGTTCTCACCGTCGAAGGTGCCCGTGACGAGTTCCACGGTGAACTCCGTGATGTCGTCCTCGTTGGACTTCCACTCCTCCTCGAAGTCCTCGCGCGCCTCCGGCACGCCCACGTCGTAGTTGGCGGCCGTCAGCTCACCACCAGCGAACTCGAAGACGCCATCCTCGTTGTCGTCCCACTCATCCTCGAAGTCCTCGAAGCTCGTCAGCGCTACGTCGTACGCAGCCGTCGCGGTGGAGGCCAACTCCCAGTAGTGCGGCTCGTTGTCCCACTCCTCCTCGAAGTCCTCCCGTGGCTCTGCTGGAGTCGTGTCGTAGGAGGCTGTCGCGGTGGCGGGCAGGGTCCAGTAGTGGGCCTCGTTGCCTGACCACTCCTCCTCGAAGTCCTCCCACGGCTCCGGTGTGGTGACATCGTAGGCTGCCCACTCCTCGGCGGTGGCGAAGAAGACGCAGGTCCACCCCGACGCCAGGCCGGCCGAGGCTCCAGCGGTCTCGAAGCCGATGTTTGCGAACGCGTGGGCCATTACATCGTCACCCCAGTGTCGCCGTTGATGAGCGTCACCTGACCGAGGCGTGGGAACGCCTTGACGCCGATGGCGAGGTCTTGGTGCTTGTTGTTCACGAGGAAGTCAGATGTCGCGTCGCCAAGCTTGCGTACCCCTTCGGCGTCGTTGACGACGTTCATCAGCACCGACAGCGGCAACTCGTTGGTCGGCTCGCCGTCCGCGTCCTTGTAGCCGAACCCGAAGTCGATCGCGGTGTTCGTGCTGCCGTCGCTGTTCTCGAGCGCGAAGAATGCGGTGAGAGCAGCGTTCACGTTGGCCTTGACCTGCGCGTTCGTGTAGCCCGGCTTCAGGTAGATGCGAGCCCTGATGGCGACCGTGACGTAGACCGGGTCGGTGACGGTGACGCTGAAGGTGATGGTCTTCGGGTACGTCACTGTCACCATCTCCAAGACAGCCTGCTTGAGGGCCAGCGTGGGAAGACCGCCGCCGTCTGGAATGATGTGCAGGATGCCGGCGTTCTCCGCGATGCCGGGGTCCTCGTTGCTCGTGAGCATGAGGGCGCGCGCGACCCCCGGCACCCGCATGGCGTTGATCTCGTAGTCCTCGCGGGCAACCGTGCGGTTGAGGACACGCAGGCTACGCGGGGCGTTCTCCTTGATCTCGGCGGCGCTCTCCTCGTCGACCGCTGGGGTGGCCGCCGCGGGGTTGGTGCACGTCACCGTGACAGGGTTCGACAGGCTGTCCGTGTAGCTCTTGGCGGGGCGCGTGACGGTGCCCGCCTCCACGTTGCCGCTCGTGCCCCCGCCCGTGTAGTAGGAGACCTTGATCGTGCCCTGCGGAAGCGCGCCGACCACCCCCGTGCCGAAGCGAAGCGTTGCGCGCTGGTTATTGTCGACCGTCACCGTGTAGTGCCGGTCGGTCCCGTCGCTGTTCGTGAAGTCGTCCACGAGCGTCCAGGTGCCGCCGGAGTCGGTCACCGAGAGGTCTTCGACCAAGAACGGCGTGGCGCTCAGGATGACTTCCTGACTCGCCAGGCCGGACGAGGAGAAGGTCTCGTACCGAGAGGTCCGATTCGCCGCCGTGACGGTCACTGTGGGCGGGTCTGCCCCAGCGTCGATGGTCGCGTCCTCGAGGAGCTCGAAGCGCACCGAGGAGGAGCCCTCGGTCGTGAACACGTCGCCGGCTTCGAAGGTGACGCTTCCGGTCGGGGAAGCCGCGAGAGTGAGGACGAGATCGACGCGAGCTGAGGTAGCCGTTCGGGGCTGGTAGCCGATCAGCTTCGTGAGCGCGAGCAGGTTCTTCCGGAGCTGGGCGGTGGACCACCGCGACTCGCCGGCCTGCTGGTCCATGTAGAACGAGAGCACGCCACCCACGTGCGCGAACAGCTCGATGAGGATGTTGCCGAAGTTGGCGGTGGTGTAGTCCGTCCACTCGGGGAACACGCTCTTGACAAGCTTCTGGAGCCGCAGGCGAAGGCTGGCTTCGTCCTTGTCGGTGTAGTCGAGCTTCGTCGGGAGGATGGGCATGCTGTCCTACGGCTGGAGTGTGATGGCTTGCTCGACCGTCTCGTTGCGCGCGGCGACACCGCTGACGATCTGGTAGGCGACGAGGATGCTGAGCGTGCCCCCCGTGCGCGTAGCGGACACACGCTGCAGGCGGACATATGGTACCCACCGCTCGAGCGCGCGACCGACGTACGCTTGGGCGACGGCGGCGGGGTTGGAGACATTCGAGTGGCGAAGTCGGTGCAGCTCGGAGCCGAACTCGGGGCGCCACGGCAGCGTCCCCTTGGGCGTGGTAGGCACCGTGGCGATGTTCTGCTTGATGAGCGCGAGAGACTCGGCACGCGCGAAGTCCGTCGCCTCTCGGTGGAAC
>ERZ724507.1473-NODE-1473-length-10112-cov-4.061450_pt1 | contig 10112 bp, 10 predicted proteins | sample MGYA00376040_ERZ724507 | MGnify/ENA primary metagenome ERZ724507 (study PRJEB28724, sample SAMN07190883) | activated sludge metagenome | isolation source: activated sludge of sewage treatment plant in Hong Hong | place: Hong Kong | collected 2016-03-17 ...
GGCGTCATTCACAGTGGAACCGGTGGCTGCACCTGAGATCGTCTTGTTGGAAAGCGTCTGGCTATCTGTCGTCCCGACGACTGCGCCTGAGGGAACTGACCTGCCTGACCAGGATGCGAGATTGGCGCTGTAGCCTTGTACATCGCTGCCGATGGTGAGGCCGAGATTGCTGCGGGCGGTGGCGGCATCGGCTGCACCGGTCCCGCCATTGGCAATGGCGACCGTGCCCGTAATCTTGGAGCCAGCCAGTGAGGTCAGCCAGGCGGGATCAGCATAGGTGCTGGTGGTGAGCACGGCATTGCCGGAAACCGATGGCGCGGAGAGCGCTACGGTCCAGGAAGCAATCGTGCCGCTGCCGCCGACCATGGCGACATTGACGACCAATGCGCCGGTGCCGCTGGTATAGGCCGTAATCTGCCCATGCATCCAGTTGGTGGGTGTGGCCGTGCTGGTGATGGTCACCCACTGACCCACCACGAAGGCTTTGCCGGTCTGAACGGACAGCGATTTGGAGCCGGTGCCGATGGCGAGCGAGGTGGTGCTGGTGGCGCTGGTGCCGGGCGCATTGACGGCTGTCGCTGCACTCGCGGCCGCGTTAGTTGCGTAGCCATTGACCTCGACCGCCAGGGCATTGGCCTCCGTGCCGAAGGTTGGCAGCGCGCCAAGGAAGGCATCCGCACGCGCAGAGAAGTTCGCCGCATCCGTCCGGGACGGCGGCGTGGGCAGTGCTGTGATAGGCATGGAATTACCCTTCAGGGTGGATCAGGCCAGAAAGCTCAGGTCAGCCCTTCGATTGTCAGGCTGCAGTAGCTGACCGTCGGGTAGGCAAGGTCGATCGAGAACTCTTTGTAGAAGCCGTAGACGGTAAGGCTCTCGAAGCTTTCAGAGCCAATCCAGAGGACCGGCGAGGCACGCAGCGCTGCAAGGTTGCGGGCCACGTCATCGATGGCGCTGGTCGGCATGACCACCCGCGCGGTCATCCGTTTGGCAAAGGCGCGCTCGACCACTGAGGTGACACCGAACTGGTCGGTCTCTTTCCTCGAATAGTCGATGATGCCGATGTCGGCGCCGTGCTCGGTCTCGCCGATCGTAAACTGTCGCCCGAACAAGAGCGCGCCGCAGGAAACAAGGTCAGCTGGATTATCGCGCGTCATGGTGACGGTGATGATGCCGGCCTCGTAGACCGGCACATCGAGGAACAGCAGGCTGGATTTGCGCCCGACAGGTTCGAAGAACCAGGAGAACCAGTTGTCGATGGCCGTGCCGCCGACATTGAAGCTCTGGGTCTTCGAATAGAGCTGCGTGCCCGAAACCGTGAGCGACACCGTCGCGCTCTCTGCATCGGTGTCGATGAGCGCGACCCCGTCGGTTGCGCCTGGCGTCAGGACAACCTGCAAGCTGCCAGCCCGGGTCGTGGCTGTCCCGACCCGGTCATCGAACATGGCCCAGCGGTTGGTCGGCCCCAGATCGAGCCACTTGGTCGGATCGCTCGCGGGGTTCACGCCGGTCGATGCGACCAGTGCTTCATAGCGCCGATGGGTTGCCGTCAGGATCACCCTGGCACCGACCGCATAGGCTGTCCCGGATGCCCAGACCGGGTGGTCGTTCTCCGGGGCCGTGCTGCTGGTCAGCATCGCGTCCGTGAGCGTGGTCGGCCGGATCAGCTTCATGCCGCCGTTCTCACGGCTAGGGCATCGCCGTCTGGCGTCACGCGTTCGAGGATGCGGGCCGTCTTGCTGGTGCCTGATGCAATCGTAGCTGAAGCAATCCGCTGCTCATCGCGCAGGTCAGACAATTCCTGTTTCAGAGATGCCAGCCCATCGATCAGTACTGTGGCACTGTCGTTTGCTGGCAACGACGCTGTCGCAGATTGATTGGAGGCGAACTGCTCCCACCAGGTCGGTGTGCTCGATGCGGCTGCCGTTGCGGTGTCGGTTGGCAAACCGGTCATCGTTTTGATGATCGCGACGGTCTGCTCGAGGCTGGCAGCGGTCTGGCCCTGAATGCGCGCCAGTTCCTGTGCCGAGGTGGCAGCATCGGCCGCCACGGTCAGCAGGCTTTGGCTGAGCCCAGGCAGCGACTTCGCCGCCTCCTGATCACCGGCCCGGGCAGCAAGAGTGGCGGCGTTGAACTCGGACAGAACCTGAGCGTAGGTTTTGGTGCCGCTGCCCATGCTCCCACGGATGCGGGCAACCTCAGACAGCAGGCTGTCAGTAATGCTCTCCCAGGCCGAGCGTAGCTTTTCGGCCGCAGCTGCCGCCTCATCAGCTGCCTTTTGCTGGTCCTGGAGTGCCCAGATCTGCTGCTGCAGCGCGCGGTTGCTTTCGTCGAGCTGGGCCAGATCAAGCGCCCGAAGCGCCGCGGTATTACCTTGAACCTCAAGCAGCTGGCGTTCGAGCGACAGGCGTTCATCCGCGATGGCGGCTGCACTGGCTGCGTCCTGGGCCGCGCCAATGAGCTCGGCAAAGGCCGGGGCCAGCTGGATCAGGGTGACATAGGCCGCGCGGCCAGCCTCGGTGGTCAGGTCCTGCGCTTCGACGAGCGCCCGGAAGCCTGCGATGCTTTGCGGCAGCCCAAGCCCAAGGCTCTCGAACACCCGGGCCATCTGCGCGGTCTGGGCCGTCGCCTGTTCGGCCTTGCTGTAATAGAGCGCAAAATACTCGCCTGTCGCGGAGGTCATGTCGCTGGCCGAACCGAACAGGTCGAACATGTTCATCTTCGCCGCAAGGGTCAAATCCTCGATCGAGGTGCCGAGCAGGTTGAGTGACGTGCTGACCGCCTCGACGCTCGATGCAACCCGGATCAGCGTCTCGAAATAGCCTTCGCCAACCTTCTGGAATTGCTCGAGCCCTGGCACGGCATAGCGGGCCAGATTGTCGGCCGCTGCGCCAAAGACAGCGGTCAGCTTCTCCTGGATCTCGGCCCCGGTCAGACCCTTCAGATCGATCTTGCCGATGTTGACGACGAAACCCTGCAAGCGGGATTGGACCTCGCTCAGCGACAAGCCCAGCGGCCCGGCTGCGGCCGAGATCGCATCATAGAAGCCGGAGAAGATCAGCGCGAACTGGCGCTCGAGCTCAGCATCGGCAGCCGAATAGCGGGTCGAGTAGCTCGAGCCCATGCTGATCCCGAGGAACTTCTTGGTCTTCTTGACGTCGCTGTAATAGCTCGCGTCAAACCCGCCGGAGAGGATGTCTGCCAGCGACTGGCCGCGACCGAAGATGCCCTGGCCGGTGATCGTAGTTTTGGTGCCGAACAGTGCGCCGAACGCCTTGCCGACGAGCCCGACCAGACCGCCCAGAATGCCGCCGATGATGGGGATCTTGTTCAGAACGGCCCCGACGCCTTCCAGTCCCCTGCCAATGAGGCCAGTCACGCCCGTGGACTGATAGCCGGTGTTTACACCTGCAGCCGAGGCTTCAGCGCCATTGGTGCGGATGATGAGGTTGGTAAGCCCGCCGATATTGGCTTCGATGTTGCGCAAGGAAGCCAGCATGGCGGCGGAGTAGCGCATGGTCAGCGTGTCGACCTCGCGCAGGTGATCGATGGCTTTGGCAATGCTCTCCGACTTGGCCGTGTTGTCCCCGAATACTGTGCCGGTGCCATCATTGGCGGCGGGCAGTTTTGGCGAACCGCCAAAGGCGCCGCTGATCGCGACACCGAGCGAGGCAATGACACCGGCCGTGATGGCGCCGGCCGCAATGTTGAGCGGGAACGGCAGTGAGCGGATGGCGTTCACCACGGCCTCCACCGCCTTCATGCCGGTCGTAATGATCGAGTTGCCCTGTTCGACGCCAGCACGGGCAGTGTCCGAAGCTGCCATGGCAGTGTCGCTGGTGACCTTGGCGGCCGTCTGCGCACCGATCAGTCCAATCTTCACCGCCGCATTCTTGATGGCGATCGCCAGTTCAAAGGCGCGGAACACCTTCTCAGCGGCGAGCAGCGCCTTGTAGCCATCGGAGCCTTCCTTGAAGAAGCCCTTCGCGGCGGACGCCAGGTTGCCATAGTGATTGATCTCAGCCGATGCCTGGGCTGCACGTGCGTCGGCATACTGAAACGAGGTGCGTCCATATTCGCGCTCGGCCTCAGCCACGCGCTGGGCTGCAGCAGCCTGCGCCGAGGCAAAACGGGTGATCTCGACCGTAATCGCGCCAATCGCCCCGCCGACCGAGCCAAAGGCATCGGCCATGTTCTGGGCCGCTGCTTCCGTGGCCGAGACCATATCCTCAAGGCTCTTCAGGAACTGCTCCTGACCGCTTTGCGCAAAGTCTGCTTCCATCAGCCGAACGCGTGCGGCCCGATACCGCTCCCAGGCTTCGACCCCGCGTTCGAGCACGATCTGTTCGCGCTCGGCTTCGAGATTGGCGAGTGCTTGTGCCCGGGCCGACTGGCCAAGCAGAGCGACCTGCTGTTCGAGCGGGCCGACCGTCTGGCGCAGGAACTCTGAGGTTGCAAAAGCGCGGGTTGCCTGCTCCCAAGCTTCGCCGGCTTCGAGAATGGCAATGCGCGCTTCGTCGGTTGGCGCTTTGAGTGCGGCCATCGCAACCTCCATCCGCTTGATCTCGATCGGGGTCTTGCCGATCTTGGCGGTCTCGAGCGCGAGATTGGCGGCAAAGTCCCGGGCGGCCTGGAGCGCGCGTTCGGCTTCCGTTTCCTTCGGGCCTTTGGCGCTGCTGGCACGGTCGCTGCTGTCACCGCGGATCTCTTCCGCCTTGGCTGCAAGCCGGGCCTTGGCAGCAGCGATGCTGTTTTCCCGCCAGCGCGCTGAAAAGGCGTCCATCATGCCCATGGCATCGCCAAAGGCTGACGCGAATTCATCGCGGACCTGTGCACCCATGCGGGCGGTAGATCCGGCAAAACTGTTTTCCATACGCGGCAGAGCAACGCTCTCGATCCGGGTGATGGTCGAGAGGCCCACTCGGTCGAGTACCGGGTTCACCCATTCAGCGAGCCAATTGAGCGCTGCGATCGCCTTGTTGGCGAGGTATTCGATCCCACTGATTGCCAGATTAGCGGCGCCCACGGCGGCCTCGCCGATAACGCCGGGCAGTGCGGCCCAGGTGATCCGGATCGCATTGAACCCGCCAACCCAGCCAGCGTAGAGAATGGCGACGGCGTATTTGCCAGCAGTCAGAACGGCCTCAAAGGCCGTGACCGCCCAGTCCTTGAGGGTCGAGAATACCGAGCCCAGGTTGAGCCCATCCGAGACTGTCTTCCACAGCCCCTTCATGGTGTCGCCGACGGTGATCCCGACGGGGCCCAGCTTTTCCATTTCCTTTTTGGTCAGCCCCAAGCTTTGCGCATAGCGGTCGAGCTCGCCCGTCTGTTTGACGCTCGACTGGAACAGCTTGAATGCGCCGAACGCGATGCCAGCGGCAGCAGCGGCTGCGAGAAGATAGGGGTTGGTCAGTGCAGCCGCTGCCGCACTGGCTGCGAGCCCCAGCAGCGCCCGGGCCATGCCGCCGATGCCGACACCGGCCTGCATGGCGATCTGCCCGATCTGCGTGCCCTGCTGCATGAACACGGTCATGGGTTTCTGGCCGGAGAACAGGCCGACCACCATGTCGTTGAGCTGAAAGACGAGGTTCTGGACATGATGCCCGGCAAGCTTGGCCGAGCCGCCCATGCGCGTGACACCGCCTCCTCCGACCGCATTGAGCGCCCGGTCTGCACGCGAGGCGCTGTCAGCCATGTCGCCCATCGCGCCTGCCACCGTGCGCTTCATGTCAGCCATCTCCTTCTGGAGCCGGGCGACGTTGGTGATCATTTCGATTTCGAGGGTGCCTGCTTTCACGTGCTGGGCTCCTTCGACATCATCAGCGCCCGGAAGGCGTTGGTCACTTTCCGGGAGACTTCATCACGGTTGAGGACGGACGTGGCGGTCCATGGTGGCGGGCAATCAGGCTCGCGGGCGCGGACGGTTTCAGCGACGAATTCGACAGAAAGCCGTCGCAAGAGGCGGACCAGCCACGGAGGCAGATCGAGCCCCATGCAGTGCTGCCACTCGCCAATCGTGGCCCAGGAGATGGGGACTGCTCCCATCGCGCCGGGATCGGTGGGGCCGACTTCCATGAGCCAGTCGATCACCCAAGGGGTGCGGATGGGTGGAAAGTCCGGAGTAAGGTCGTCGATGGCCATTCGCTGCAGCCTGGTCAGCGGTTCAGCATCGGTGTCGGGTTTGATTTGTTTGGTAGTGCGCGGCTTGGGCGCCGTGCCCAGCCACGCCAGTTGCCGGACGTAAAGGCTCAGCTCTCGGCCGAGCTCTTCGTAAAATTTGCCCAGTCATTGATGTGGGCGGCGACCTGCGTGGCGATGAACCCGATCGAGGGATCGGCATAGGCCTTGCGAAACAGTTCCTGGCCTTCGAGCCCGTCGGCGGGCGGATAGGTGAAGCCGTTGAAGCTGACCGTGCAGGCAGCCAGAAAAACAGCCTGTTCGGCGAGCTTCTCCTCGGCCGACTGGTCCATCTTCCCGCGCTTCTTGATCTTGTCCATCAGCTGGTTCTGCTGGCGAGCCTGGGCGCGCTGATAGACCTTGGAGCCTGGGCCGTAGACCGTGATCGAGAGGCGTTTGCCCTTCTCGTCGAAGAGCGGGGCATCGTCGCCGCCGACGAGTTCGACCGTCGATGTGTCGGTGGCAGCGAGGGTCGTAATGTCAAACATGGAATATCTCCGTCAGGGTGTCAGGGATCAGGGCGCGAGGACTTCGACAATGCCCACACCGGCGGAATTGGTGGTGAGTTCGAGGGTCACGGTGGCGGTGGTGATCTGATCGACCGAACCGACATTGACCTTGAAGCTCATGACCTGCGCCTGGAAATAGTACTTGTCGCCGTTCTGGGTGGTGACGAGGAAGCTGTGATCAGCGTCCGATAGCGATGCGGATTTGAGCAGGATCTGGCCGGCATCATCAGTGTCGAGCCCCAGCTGGATCTGCATCGTGCCCTGGTTGAAGCTGCCCTTCTTCTTGACGACGCCGCGGCTGCCAACTGGGTTGAAGGTGACGAGATTGAACTCGCGGCCGAACTCGCCGAGGTCGGACACTTCGCCGACTACGGTCATGGTCAGCGCATTGTAGCCGGTCGCATCGAAGGTCGCAGGGGTAGAGGCCGACACCTTCAAGGTGGTGCCGGCGGAAGTCCGAACGGTCATGGCAATGGGTCCTTATGAAGGTGAGGCTTCACCGCGCCTCGTTGAATGAGACGCGAAAGTCCTGCGTCTGCATGTGGATGCCGGTCTCCTCATCGAGGAAATCTGGTCCGGCGGAATCGGTGTGGATGGTGACGTCAGTGAGCCCGTCGATTACGGGCATTTGATCAGCCGCAGCCTTGCGGGCAGCCGCCAGAATGGCTTTCGTTTCAGGATAGGTCCGCGCCAACACGGTGACCTGCACGCGTTCGGTAACGCGGCGGTTTGGGCCGGGAGCCGGCACATTGCGATCCACACTACTGACCGACATTAGCGATATCGCCGGCAAGTCTATGCCCTGTGGCAGCATCCCAGCGGCGATCCGCGAAAGGGGGACGAGCGCCGTCAGCCCGATGTCAGCCACCAGGAGCGAGCGGACCGCAATAACGCCGTTCATTCGTCATCGACCTCGAGGGTCGGTGCCTTCAGGTTCCCGATCTGGACGCGGTGGGCGATGTAGGAGCCCATGGCATTCACCGCTTCCTCGGCTTTCTGGTCAAGCGCTGGGCGCAGGAAGGGTTTTGCGGCGTGACCCGGGTGCATGACCGTGGGCCCGACGAAGTTCTCGCCAATTTTGAGGCTGCCGCGCTTCACCATCTTGTTGATTGTGCCGATACTGACTTTGCGCGGGCCACGCCGGGTCTCACGCACCGGCTTGTCTGCCTCGGAAACCGAGATCAGGTGAGGTGCGACCCCATATTCAATAAACAGGCCAAGATAGGAGCCTTTCCCACGCAGTTTGACGTAAGACGAGAGCTTGGCGCCCTCGGTCCGGGTGCCAATCCCAATCGCGCGCTTCAATTGCCCGGTCTTCACCGGAACATTGGCTTTGGCCTGCTGCTGGATCACCTTGGCACCGGCCCGAAGTCCTCCACGGATCACATTGCGTTCCAGGTTCTTGGGCAGTTCATCGAGCAAGCGCAGCAATTCAGGGCCGCCCTTGAGCCGTATCGTCATGGTGCGGCTCCTTCGCTCGAATGTTCCTCGACCATGAACTCCATGGCCTCCCGCCGCCCCAAAGTTGCCGGGCCGGAAATGATCTGGTGGACGCGTGTATCGATGATGACCCGCATGTCTGCGGCGAGCCCTGCTAGATACCGAATGCGGATCCGGGCGGGACGGCGACCAATCTGGATGCTGTCGGCCAGGCGCTCGGCCTTGGACGGGAGAATGTCCTTCACCTCGGCCCAGACGCAGGCGAACTCGGTCCAAGTGACCTGTTCGGTACCATATTGCGGGTCGTGCGTGACGACCTTGCGCTCAATCCGGATCCTTGTGTCGAGCTTCGAGGCTAGATCCAGCGACATTTGAGCTGACCCACCAACGTGTCGAAGGGTAGACAGGCTGCACCTTCGCGGTTTTCGAACAGGGATGCGGTTTTGACCAGGATTGCAGCGCGGGCGATCGCCAGATCAGGGTCGTTCTCATCAAATCCGGCCGACAGTGTGATCCTGATCAGGCCGTCTTCACCCAGCTCGGGCCAAGATTTCCCGGATGCCGGGCGGATGCGGGTGAACCCGTGCCGTCGGCGGACGACATAGTCCGTCTCTGGCAGGGTCACCGTTGCCCCGCCGGTGGCAGTGTAGCGGATCTCGGCCACCGAGCAGGGCCGGATGGGCACGGTGATTTCGTCTTCCCAGCTTTCCAGCTGCAGTTCGATGGTCTGTTCGCACAGCTTCAGGCCGGTCTGCTGCTCGAGTTCGGCTTGGGCCGCGTCCAGTTTAGCGCCGAGCAACAGGTCCTCGTCACGGCCATCAAGCCGAAGCTGCTGGCGTGCTTCCTCGAGCGTCACGGCACGGTCCTGGGGTGGCTCGATCGTGACAATTTCGGACATTATTCCGCCTTGGTGCGGTGCGTGGAGCCGGATTTGCGCGTGACCGTAGGTTCCGATTCACTCCCCGCGACCTCGACCGCGAGCCCGCGTTCGATCAGCTGTCGGCCAAAATGATCGTCGAGCTCGAAGCTCTGGCCGGCAAGGATGTTGTTGGAACTGACCGAACTGATGTGCAGGGTATCAAGGGCTTTGAGGATCATGGGTTATCCCTTCCGTTGGATGAGAGGGGCCGGAACGAGCCGGCCCCTGCATCATCACGCAGCCGTTGCCGCGGTGGCAGCAGCAGCGAAGTCGCCCTTCACGAAAGCCTCCGGGCGGTAGACCGCGAGCGCGAGGCGCTCTTCGGCGAGGACCGTCACCAGGTTCTTGCGGAAGTTCTGGTCGTCCTCAGTCGAGATTTCGACCATGGCGTCCATGCGGTCGAAGATCTGCGCACCGAGCTGGAAGGCGCCGGTCAGGAACTTGCCCGTCGCCATCGACTGCGTTGCCACCACTGGCTGCCCCCACAGCGTCGGCGACAGGTTGCCCTGCGGATTGCCGATGATGAACTGGCCGGTGGTGTCCTTGAGCAGTTCGATCGCCGCCCAGTCCGACGGATGCAGCACGACGCCCGTCGACATCAGCTCGGAAAGAGCCGTCTGCAGCATGGCGAGGCGCAGGACATCGATGCGGGTGACAGGCGCCGGGATCGTGATCGGCGGCGCAAAGGCGGTCGCCTGGGTGTAGACGCCATGCAGATCGGTGCCGGTGCCGCCGCCGTTCAGCAGCTGGTTCTCTTCAACCAGCGCTAGGCCATAGGTAAGGCGGCCGTCGATGTAGGACTGCAGCATCGGCACATCGTCGAGGATCTGGCGAGTGGCCAGGACCCAGTGGGCGATCGTGGTAACGCTGCTGGTCACGACATCGAACTTGATGTCGGTCTGCGGCTTGGTGGCGCCGGCCGTTTCCGAAACGGTGGCCGCTGCATTGGTGAAGCCGGTTTCCTTCACATACTGGACGGCGTTGCTGTTGGTGCGGCCCGGGGTTAGCAGGTCGCGGACCGTCAAGCGGCGCTGGCCAGGGGTGATGATCCCCGGCTGACGATCGGGTAC
>ERZ724507.1480-NODE-1480-length-10083-cov-4.171420_pt1 | contig 10083 bp, 6 predicted proteins | sample MGYA00376040_ERZ724507 | MGnify/ENA primary metagenome ERZ724507 (study PRJEB28724, sample SAMN07190883) | activated sludge metagenome | isolation source: activated sludge of sewage treatment plant in Hong Hong | place: Hong Kong | collected 2016-03-17 ...
TAGCGCGTGTACTGATTGATCTTCTTGCGGCCGCTCTCGCCTTCCTTCTTGAGCTGCTCGAAGGTCGGCAGCACATAGGTCAGCCAGTTGGTGTTGGCGGTCTGCACCGGGTTGCTCGGCCGGGTCAGGTTCAGGCCGACGTTGCCGTTCGGGTTCTGCAGCGGCCCGGGCGACTCGGTCGCACCCCACATCACGCCCCCGCAGGCCAGGGCGATCGGCTGGATCGGGAATGCCGGACTGCTGCTCGTGGTCCCGTTGGGACTGTAGGCGCTGTAGGTGTTGTTGATGCACAGCTGCAGGTCGCCGACGCTGACCGTTGCGGTCCCGACGGACCAGCTGGTGCTGAAGGCGAAGGGCGCCACGTTGGTGGCCGAGCTGTTGAGGCCCCAGATCGTGTCGGCCGTCATCCAGGCCACGGGTTTGCCGCAGACGCGCTGATTCGCCGTGAAGGTGGGCGTTGTTCCCTTGATCGTGGACATCGCGAAACCGCAGGTGGTGTCGACCGTGCCGGCGCAATCGGTGTTGCGGGTGCAGGCGGCCGGCGGCGTCGCAGAGGGAATGACCACGCGGAAATAGCTGGAGGCGTCGCCCGTGACCGTCGCGCCCGGCGGGAACGAGGCGCTGGTGGTGGAGGTCGTGGTGGTCGACGGCGACAGGGCCCAGGTCGCCGTCGGCAGCCCGATGGTGTTGGTCGAGGTGTAGCCGCCGTTCTGGGCCGCCAAGCTGCCGGCCGTGGTGCAGAAATATGGATCGGTCGACGACTGCGTGACTGAACCCGTGGGGCCGAACTGCATCGCGAAATTGGCGCCGTTGATGATGGACACGTCGTAGAAGTCGGTCGCCGGATAGGCCTGGAACGTCAGCTCGGCCAGGGTGTTGACCCCGGGCGAGGGGCCGGTGCCCGGACCGCAGCTCAAACCGCCGGCCTTGCCGGCGCAGGTGGCGTTCTCGCAAACGCCAGTCGTCTTGTCGCAGCCCGTGCGGGCATAGAAGTTGCCGGACCAGATGATGCCGCCGGGCGACAGGCTCGAGGTCGAGATCTCAAAGGTGGTGGTCGCTTTCGGCGCGATCTCGTAACCGTTGGTGGGCGTGGTCTGGTCGTAGTAGCAGTAGAACGGTGTCTTGCTGGTGTCCGTATTGGGGGCGGCCCCACCCTGAATGCAGCTGGTGCCGATCGGGCAGGCGGCGGCCGGGTTGGACGGTCCGCACATCGAGCCGGCGCCGGCCTTCATGTTGGCGGTCGCCGCGCCAGGCGTCGCCGAGGTGTCGGTGGTGGAAGCTGCGGCGCCGCCAGTGATGCCAACGGTGATCGTCTGGCTCGACTGGTTGTTGAAGGTGACCGCGCGGCGGGTCGCACCCGGGTCAACGGCGCCGAGTGTCAGCGGTGCCACCGCGAAATTGTTCGGGACCTGCGATGCTACCGAAGCGCTCACCACGACGGTGCCGGTGCTGGCTTCGCCGACCAGCCCCAACCCGCAGCTCAGCGTGTCGGTGGCGGCCGTGCCAGCGTAGCTCATCTGGCAGGTCGCGCCCTTCGAGGTCTTGATATTGATGTTGTCGCCCGGCGCGTAGTTGTAGAACGACACGCCGTTGCCCGCTATGGCGAGGGTCACGGTGACCGCATTGGGGATCGACGGTTTGACCCAGTTCACAAACAAGGGCGCTTTCATGCCCTTGGGAACGTTGTTGCCGGACTGGGTGCTGACCGTGATCGTGCCGAAGGTCGGCGTCGCGCCAGGCACAGCGGTGACGATGATGCTGCCATAGTCGTGGGCCGTTGTGGCGCTGCCGACGACCTGCACGGTGACCGTAGTGGTGATTGCCGTCGGCACGGAGACCACCGTGTTGCAGGTCGGCTTTACCGAGGTGACCGCACATTGCGGCGGATCGAAAGTAACCGGCGGGTTGGCGGCGCTGCTGAAATTGATCAGCGCCCAGTTGGGTGTCACGATCCCCGAACTGCCGCTGATCTGGGCGGTCAGCGGTATCTGGTAGGGCGCGGCGCCGGACGTGATGAAGGAGATTGTTGCCGCCGAGGATACCGTCGCTGACCCCACCGATGTCCCCATGGACGTCAGGCTTCCGTAGACGACCGTGTCGGTTACGGTGACCGGCACCGACGCGTCCGGGTAGCCCTCGGATCGCGCAAACAGCATCACCTGACCGTGGTTCAGCGCGTGGATCCGGATTCGGCACCGGTTTGATTCGTTCGACGAACTCGACAGCGTGCAGGCCGACGGGCTGACCTCGGCAAGCAGCGGGTCCGTTGACTCGACCCGCACCCGCTGTCCCGAAACACCAAGGCTGTTCTGCAACGACAGCACCACGTCGCGCGTATTCCCGCCTTTGACCGCCACGCCGGAGCTTTCTTCGAACGCGATCACACCGGCGCGGGAGCTCGTATCCGAATTGCTGCAACCGGCGAGCAGGGCGGCCACCGCCAGCCAAACCATTACCAGCCAGCGCCGGACACTGAAACCTAGCATGTTCATCATTCGCCTTTCGTCAAGAACCAGCAAAACGCGTGCGTCCTCATCGTGCGACAGGCCAACCGCTGCCCGTGTCCGCGGTCCTCGTTTTGCCATCTTAGGGGCTGGTCCCATTTCTCGGCGAAAAAACAGGGTGCGGCACGCTGCACCGCGGGAAATCCCGGGGGCGGACGTCGCAGCCGTCCATCACTGGCAGGCCCGTACCCGGGGGCGCGCAGGGGCCTCTCTCCAAAAAAAAGATCACAAACGTCTCCACATCACTTGCGGTGGCGTTGCTGTCAGTCCACCGGTCTGGTTGCCGATGACGTTCCATGCCAGACGGGCCAGGCTGCATGCTGTCGTATTGAAACCGCGCCCGTCAGCCTTGGCCGGCCCGGATAATCCTGGGCCATGACGCCGTACGACGACTTCCTGGCCGCCTTCCCCGACTACGCCACCACCCTCGCCCTGGACGAGCTGCGCGCCACGCAGTACGCCCGGCTGGACCGCCTGGATCAGGTGTACCTGGACTACACCGGCGCCGGCCTGTACGCGACCAGCCAGGTGCAGGAACATGCGGCGATGCTGGCCGAACAGGTGCTGGGCAACCCGCACTCGGCCAACCCGAGTTCGATGCAGACCACCCGCCGGGTGGAACAGGCGCGTGCCGCCGTGCTGGCGTACTTTGGCGGCACCGGTGCCTACACCGCCATCTTCACGCTCAACGCCTCGGGGGCGCTCAAGCTGGTGGGTGAGTCCTACCCGTTCGCGCCCGGTGGGCGGCTTCTGCTGACCGCGGACAACCACAACTCGGTCAACGGCATCCGGGAGTTCGCGCAGCGCCGTGGCGCCGCGGTGGACTATGCGCCCCTGACCCGCCCCGAGCTGCGCCTCGACGAGCCGGCGCTGCACGCGCTGCTGGCGCAGGCGGACGCGGATCAACCCAGGCTGTTCGCGTTTCCGGCGCAATCGAATTTCTCCGGGGTCAAGCACGCGCTCGAATGGGTGCAGACGGCCCGCTCGCGCGGGTGGCACGTGCTGCTGGACGCAGCCGCCTACGTGCCGACCAGCCGCCTGGACCTGCGCGCCGTGTCGCCGGACTTCGTGGTGATGTCGTTCTACAAGATGTTCGGCTATCCCACCGGCGTGGGTTGCCTGCTGGTGCGCAACGAAACGCTCGCCACCCTGCGCCGGCCCTGGTTCGGCGGTGGCACGGTCAATTTCGCCTCGGTGCAGGCTCGGCTGCATGTGCTCTCCGACGGCGAAGCGGGGTTCGAGGATGGCACGCTCAACTACCTGAGCATTCCGGCGGTGGAAACCGGCCTGCGTCACCTGCAGCGGGTCGGCATCGAGACCATCGGCACGCGCGTGCAGTGCCTCACCGGCTGGCTGATCCGGCGCCTGCTGGCCTTGAAGCATGGCAACGGGCGCCCGATGGTCCGGCTGTATGGTCCGGCCAATCTGACGATGCGTGGCGGCACGCTGACCATGAACCTCTACGACCCCGAGGGGCACCTGGTGGATTACCGGCGGGTGGAAGAGCTGGCGGCCCAGGCGCGCATCTCGCTGCGCACCGGCTGCTTCTGCAACCCCGGGGCCGGCGAGGCGGCCGAAGGCCTGGACGAAGCCGACATGCGCGCAGCCGTCGAGCAGGCCGGCCGAGACATCAACCTGCCGCGTTTTCTGCAGGTGATGCAATCGCGTGGTGGCAAGACCGCGGGCGCGATCCGCGTGTCCACCGGCCTGGCCAGCCATTTTGCGGATGTGGAGCGTTTCCTGGAATTCGTGCAAGGTTTGCGCGACCAGACCGCGATGAGCATCGGAGGTGCCACGTTCGACATCGAATCCTGCCGCGTGGTGCGCGACGCCGGCTGAGCGGCCGGGGACCGACCGCTGGCCCGACCCGCGACCGACACGGGTTTGATGGCGGTCAAAGCGTGTGCGGTCCGGCGGTCCAGAATGGTTGGCGTCGATTCACAGCCCATTCGGAGGAACCATGCGTCATCTGGTTGGATTGCTGGCATTCGTCCTGGCAGGACTGGCGCCCGTCGGCAGCGCGGCGGAGGACATCACCTGGCGCGCGACCTCGGTGCAAGGTCCGCGCACGCCGGCGATGAACACCCGGCTCGGCGTGGCGATGTTCTCCGGCAACGAGGCCGCTACCTATGAGCGCAAGATCGCGGCCGCCGCGCCACCGCAGGATGGCAAGCTCGCCGTCAACGTGGAATCGGTCTACCGTTTTGCGGACGGCTCGACCCTGGTGATGCGCAGCCGCGAAACCATCAACCTGACACCGCAGAACACCCATGGCCGTGACGAGTGGACCGGCAACGGAGAAATCGCCACCGGCACGGGCCGTTTCGCTGGTGCCACTGGCACGTTCACGTTCCGCGCGGTGATGGGGCTGGACCGGCAGGCCGATGGCATGCTCGGCGATTCATTCCTGACCGGTCAGGGGCGCTACCAGTTGCCGCCGGCGAAGTAGACCCGGTGCGCCGCCGGGAGCGGACAATGGCGGGTCCTGTCCGTCAACCCACCACACTGCCATGCCGCTCTGGAAACAAGCTCTCTCGATTGATGTGCTCAACGCCGTTCACGTCGGCACAACCGTCGCCCATCTGGGTATCGAGTTTCTGGAGGTGGGCGATGACTTCATCCGCGCCCGCGTGCCCGTCGATGCACGGACCCGCCAACCCTACGGTCTGCTGCACGGCGGCGTGAGCGTGGTTCTGGCCGAGACGCTGGGCTCCTGTGGGGCGGCTTTTTCGTGCCCTGAGGACTATCGCGCCGTGGGCCTGGACATCAATGCCAATCATTTGCGTGGCGCCACCAGCGGTTGGGTGACCGGCGTGGCGCGTCCGGTGCACATCGGTCGCACCACCCAGGTCTGGCAGATCGACCTGAGCAATGACGCCGGCGAACTGACCTGCGTTTCGCGCATCACCATGGCCGTGCTGGCGCCGAAATCAGTGCCGAATTGACACCATCCCTGCACCAGCAGGCCACAAGAAGCTATTGTTTTTGTAGTATCTGCGTGCTCTCGGGGAGCTTCGCCTGGCGCGCCGCAGGGTGCCATTGGTGCGCGGAAAGTAAAAAGCGCAGCACCCGTTTACGCAGATTTACGGACTAGGGTTTCCCCGGGGTCGCCGTACAATCAGCCTCCCCAAACCAGACAGGACGGACGGCCCGGCGATCCCGGAAGCCGCCGCGCAGGAGACAAATCATGGCCTCGGACATCGAAATCGCCGAAGAAAAACGCACCCAGCTGCGCCGCGCCGCGCTGGAATACCACGAGCTTCCCACCCCCGGCAAGATTGCCATCGCGGCCACCAAGCAGCTGGTCAACCAGCACGACCTGGCGCTGGCCTACTCGCCTGGCGTGGCCGCGCCCTGCGAGGAAATCGCCCGCGATCCGGCCACCTCGTTCAAGTACACCAGCCGCGGCAACCTGGTCGGTGTGGTGACCAACGGCACCGCGGTGCTGGGGCTGGGCGATATCGGCCCCCTGGCGAGCAAGCCCGTGATGGAGGGCAAGGGCGTGCTGTTCAAGAAGTTCTCGGGCATCGACGTGTTCGACATCGAGATCAACGAGAAAGACCCGGACAAGCTGGTTGAGATCATCGCCGCGCTGGAGCCCACGTTCGGCGGTATCAACCTCGAGGACATCAAGGCGCCCGACTGCTTCTACATCGAGCGCAAGTTGCGCGAGCGCATGAAGATTCCGGTTTTCCACGACGACCAGCACGGCACCGCCATCGTGGTGGGCGCTGCCATCCTCAACGGGCTCAAGGTCGCCGGCAAGGATCCGAAGCAGGTCAAGCTTGTGACCTCGGGTGCCGGCGCGGCCGCGCTCGCCTGTCTGGGCCTGCTGGTCAAGCTGGGCATTCCGCGCGAGAACATCTGGGTCACCGACCTGGCGGGCGTCGTCTATGCGGGCCGCACCGAGTTGATGGACGAGGACAAGATCCAGTTCGCGCAGAAGACCGAAGCCCGCACGCTGGCCGAGGTGATCCAGGGCGCCGACGTGTTCCTGGGGCTGTCCGCCGGCGGTGTGCTCAAGCAGGACATGGTGCGCACGATGGCCGCGCGGCCGCTGATCTTTGCGCTGGCGAACCCGACGCCTGAGATCATGCCCGACCTGGTGAAGGCGGTGCGTGACGACGCCATCATGGCCACCGGGCGCACCGATTTCCCGAACCAGGTCAACAACGTCCTGTGTTTTCCCTACATCTTCCGCGGCGCGCTGGACGCCGGTGCGTCCACCATCACCCTGGAAATGGAGCTGGCGGCGGTGCACGCGATTGCCGAGCTGGCCCAGGCCGAGCAAAGCGAGGTGGTGGCGGTGGCCTACGCTGGGCAACAGCTGGCCTTCGGCCCCGAATACCTGATCCCCAAACCCTTCGACCCGCGCCTCATGATGAAGATCGCGCCCGCTGTGGCGCAGGCGGCGGCCGACAGCGGGGTGGCCACGCGGCCGATCGCCGACATGGACGCCTACCGCCAGCGCCTGCAGAGCTTCGTCTACGCCTCCGGCACACTGATGAAGCCGATCTTCCTGGCCGCGAAGCGGGCCCTGAAGAAGCGCGTGGCCTATGCCGAGGGCGAGGAAGAGCGCGTGCTGCGGGCCGCGCAGATCGTGGTGGACGAAGGTGTCGCCCGCCCGACACTGATCGGCCGTCCGGCCGTGATTGCAAAGCGGGTCGACAAATTCGGTCTGCGGCTCAAGGAAGGACTGGACTACGACGTGGTCAACGTCGAGCTGGATCCGCGCTACCGCGACTTTTGGCAGACCTACCACCGCATGACCGAGCGCAAGGGCATCACCGAGCAGATGGCCAAGATCGAAATGCGCCGGCGCCTGTCACTGATCGGCGCCATGTTGCTGCACAAGGGCGAGGTCGATGGCCTGATCTGCGGCACCTGGGGCGGCACCGGCCTGCACCTGGAATACGTGGACCAGGTCATCGGCAAGCGACCCGGCGTGACCACCTTCGCCGCGATGAACGGGCTGATGCTGCCAGGCCGGCAGGTGTTCCTGGTGGACACCCACATCAACTACGACCCGAGCGCTGAACAGCTGGCCGAGATCACGATGTTGGCTGCCGAAGAGATGATGCGCTTCGGGCTGCGGCCCAAGGCGGCGCTGCTGTCGCACTCCAACTTCGGGTCGTCCAGCCAGCCCAGTGCGCTGAAGATGCGCCGGGTGCTGGAGCTGCTGAAAACCCAGGCGTCCTGGCTGGAAGTGGACGGCGAGATGCATGGCGACGTCGCGCTCGACGGCGTGGCGCGCCACGCCTTGATGCCGCGCAGCACCTTGATCGGCGACGCCAACCTGCTCGTGCTGCCCAACATCGACGCGGCCAACATCTCCTACAACCTGCTCAAGACCGCGGCGGGCGGCAACATCGCGATCGGACCCGTGCTGCTGGGAGCCGCCAAACCGGTGCACATCCTGACCCCGAGTACCACGGTCCGCCGTATCGTCAACATGACTGCGCTCACGGTGGCGGACGCCAACGTGGCGCGCTGAGGTCCGAACAAACAGCAAGCACTGACTTACGCCAGAAAAACCCTGGCGTGTTTGCTCAAATTTTGGGCAATCACTTGCTTTTTTGACCCGCTTCGGTCACACTACGGCCTGAATTTTCGGGGTTAACCCGGATTTTTCATCCGAAGTATTTCCATGTTGCGAGCTGCATTCGTCGATAACAAAAAGCCCTTGCTCGCAGGTCTTCTGGTGTGGGTCAGCCTGACGTGCCCTGTTTTGGTGCATGCCAGGCAGCCAGTTCCGGTCGATGGGTTGGCAACGGTTGCTGCGGCGGATTTGCCACCGCAAGGGCGCCAGACGCTTCAGTTGATCCACGACGGCGGACCGTTCCCTTACAGCAAGGACGGCACGGTGTTCGGCAATCGCGAACGCCTGTTGCCTGCCAGGCAGCGGGGCTACTACCTGGAATACACGGTGAAAACGCCGGGTTCACGTGATCGGGGTGCTCGGCGCATCGTGTGCGGTGGGCAGCCGCGAACGCCGGATGCCTGTTATTACACCGGGGATCATTACGCGAGTTTCAAGCGGATCGTTCAGTGACGGTGACGCGGCCTGTCAGGTACTGCCCCGTGGTTGCAGACAGTTTTTTTGACCATTAGAGAAAGAGCAGCGGAGATGGATACACCACTTCGTAACGTAAGAACCAACATCGTGCAGTCGATTCGCGCGTTTCGCGTGAGCGATCTGCAGGAAGCCTCGCAGGCGCTGGGGCACCACTTCCTGTACGCCAACCTGTCGTCCGCTCAGAGCAAGCAGGATGTGCTCGACCTGATCGCGCAGCAGTTCACCTTTCCGGCGCATTTCGGCAAGAATTTCGACGCCTTGTACGACTCGATGACCGATCCGCTGCACAAGTCGGGTCCGCAGCCCGGCTTCATCGTGGTTCTGGAGCAGGTGCCGGCCAACGGCAAGTTCGACAAGGAAGCGCGCGAGCAGCTGCTCGACATCTTCCGCGACGCCGCCGACTACTGGGGTGACCGAAAAGTCCCCTTCAGGTGTTTCTATTCTTTTCTGTAGCCCGTTCCGCACAAACCAGCCAAGCGGAACGGGCTAACGAGGCAAAGGGTGAGGCCGCAGGCGGCGTACCGGTCGGCGCCGAGCCGGTCACCGAAAACGGGGAAAAGATGCCCACCAACCTGCTGGTGGACATCTCGCCGCAGGCGCTGCGCATGAGCAGCCCCTTCAACGCCGGGTACTGGCTGACCGCCGCCTGAGCGGCGTCAGGGCCGAGCCCCATGCGCGCCCGTCACCTTGGCGGGGGCTACTTTGAGCCCGCTCTCACGCGGGCTTCGCTGTTTCCGGGGCGACGAGCTTGCCCGCCCCCATCGCCTGCGCCAGGGCGACGTAGTCGGCCACGGGCACCTCTTCGGCACGGCGCTGCACGTCAAAACCTCCGGTGAAGCCGTGGTCATCGAGCCAACGGCCCAGGCTGTGCCGCAGCAGCTTGCGGCGCTGGCTGAACGCGACCTGCACGATTTCACCCAGGCGCGTCGGGTCCAGGCGGGGCGGCTGCTTCAGCGGCTCCATCCGAACCACCGCGCTGTCGACTCGTGGTGGCGGCTCGAAGCTGGCAGGGGGCACGAACAGCACGTTCTCCATCGCGTAGCGCCATTGGAGCATGACCGACAGGCGCCCGTATTCGGCTGTCGCGGGCGTGGCCACCATGCGATCGATGACCTCCTTCTGGAGCATGAAATGCTGGTCCTCAATCGTGTCCACATAGCGCAACAGGTGAAACAGAATGGGGGTGGAAATGTTGTACGGGAGATTCCCGACCACTCTCAGTTTCATGGCGCCTGATGGCCTATTGACGGCGGAAAAGTCAACTTTCAATACATCCGACTCGATCACCGTGAGCTGCGGGGGCGCCCGCAGCCGCGCCGCCAGGTCGCGATCGAGCTCGATCACGGTCAGGTGTCCCAGCCGTTCCACCAGCGGCTGGGTAAGCGCGGCCAGGCCCGGACCGATCTCGACCATTGCCTGTCCGGGCCGGGGATCGATCAGGCGCACGATGGCGTCGATGACGCCGCAGTCGGTGAGGAAGTGCTGCCCGAAGCGCTTGCGGGC
>ERZ724507.1482-NODE-1482-length-10080-cov-4.542743_pt1 | contig 10080 bp, 14 predicted proteins | sample MGYA00376040_ERZ724507 | MGnify/ENA primary metagenome ERZ724507 (study PRJEB28724, sample SAMN07190883) | activated sludge metagenome | isolation source: activated sludge of sewage treatment plant in Hong Hong | place: Hong Kong | collected 2016-03-17 ...
TCTGTCGGCAATAGAGGACGAATGCACCAAAAGCACCGCCTAGTTGACAGCGATTTGGGGAAAAACAGCGGGCGCAGAATTTTTCCACTAAAGTGGAAAAACCAATCTGTAGCCCCTGGCTCACTCACGCCGAAAACCGAATTTTCGCCAGCGCCAGCCTTCCGACCCGGTTGTGATGTGACAACTCTGAAGTGAGGCATGGATGACGAGCGACCCCGCCGGAGCAGCCCGTCCGGCGGTTCTTGAAAATCAGTAAGCACCGCCTAGTTGACAGCGATGTAACCGCTATTTCCAGCATCACCTATGCCTGTAAATGTGAGCCGCAAGCGGTTATCAATGCGGCGCGTTGTCACAACATCCCCATTCGCGCCGCCTACCTGGGCATTTGGATTAATCGCATCCCAACGCATTTTTTACGAGAGTGTCTATTGGAACAGCGAATGATTGAAGCCCGCCGCCGGGATGCCATTGCCGCTGAAAAGCGCCTTGCTGAGCCTGATCAGGCCATTGCAAAGGCTGATCAGGCACACACAACAGAACAGGCGCGGTTGCAAAGCATGGTGACTCCTCGAACGGCGCTGGATGCGGCAACCTTCAACCGCTGTCAGCCAGGCCCGGCGCTGGCGTGTGCAGCCCAGGCCCGATGCTGGCGTGTAGGTCAGCAGGCCCGGCGCTGGCTGGCGTGAAGGTCATCAAGCCCGATGCTGGCAGGCCACCAAGCCGCAACCGGATACCCAGACCTTCACCGCGCTGGCTACCGGCTTGCCCTGGTAGACCTTCACCGGCTGGAATGGTCAAGCCCGGCGCTGGCAACCTTCAACCGCTGTCAGCCAGGCCCGGCGCTGGCTGGCATGGTCAGGCCCGGCGCTGGCTGGCGTGAAGGTCATCAAGCCCGATGCTGGCAGGTCACCAAGCCGCAACCGGATACCAGACCTTCACCGCGCTGGCTACCGGCTTGCCCTGGCAGACCTTCACCGGCTGGAATGGTCAGGCCCGGCCCTGGCAGACCTTCACCGGCTGGAATGGTCAGGCCCGGCCCTGGCAGACCTTCACCGGCTGGCGTGGTCAGGCCCGATGCTGGCTGGCGTGAAGGTCATCAACGCCAAAATCGGCTTTATCGGGAGTGTGAAAGCATGATCTTTGATGAATCGGTTCGGGAACTCATGGCGAAAGTGGGCCGCGAGACCGCTGCGAACCCGCTACAGGAAAAAATCCTGCATCTGCAATGGGAGCTGCACAACCTGACGGGCGAAAATCCGCCGGTGATCGAGTTGCAACGTCTGAGGCGGGAGGCCGGACACCTGAAGCGGGTGATCGGCCTGCAAAACCGGCTGATCGCCAAGCTGCGGCGCAAAGGTGATCTGTACGAGATGGACGAGTTGGAATGCGACATCCTGAATGAACTGGCTCAGGTGGACGGGTGATCGCCAAAACGCATCCAGGGGCCGTGCGGTTGGAAGGCGCGGCCTTTGAAACCCTCAAGTATCTGTCGGCAACGACGCGCCAGCCCTACGCGGGCGTGGAATGTGTGTGGTTGCGATTCCCCAATTGGGGAAAAACAGCGGGCGCAGAATTTTTCCGATAAAGTGGAAAAACCAATCTGTAGCCCTGGCTTACTCACGCGGGCGTGGAATACTGTAGTTTTTCTACTGCCGCAAAATGCGGTAGTAGGCTTACTCACGCGGGCGTGGAAGAAAACGGAAATTTTCCGTTTTTGAACCTAAAGCCGTCGGCTTACTCACGCGGGCGTGGAAGAACAGATGGCTTAAATTCCGAAAATTTCGGAGCTCTGGCTCACTCACGCGGGCGTGGAACAGATTGGGACTGACCAATTGGACAGTCAGACGGCTTCGGGAGTTGAAGGGGCGGCAAGGGCGTAGAGAACGGTGGGCTTAAATGTCAGATAATCTGACATTTGACTACCAAACCGATTGGCGGTATTCATAAACTGATTCGCAGTCCATGCCGTCATCTCAAACTCAGCCGCGATCCACGGCAAAAACTGACTCACGCGGGCGTGGAATACTGCTAAAATTTGGCAATTTGCCGTTTCCGAATCGCGGCTTACTCACGCGGGCGTGGAATACTGCGTTCTGGTGGCTCTACAATTGTATAGTCCGGCGAATAGCCAATTTGAAGGCTAATTTCAGCCGCATCAACGACCTCTGTGTAATTCCTGTGTAATCGTGCAACGAAACATCGGGAATTTACCGGCATTAACGAGAACAACGGCGTGGGTTGTTTGTGGGTAATGCTATGAAAAATAGATAATTTTGGCAATAACGAGAATCAAATAGACATGCCTAGCTATAGACTGTTAATCACCGGGTCGGCGGTTCGAGTCCGTCCCAGGGAGCCAGATAAATCAACGCCTTGGCGCACTCATCCGCCAAGGCTTTTTTGTGGCCGGTGTAATTCCTGTGTAATCCGTTCCTGCAACTGATCCATGGCGGCTTGAATGTGTTCGCCATTCTGGTGGCTATACCGCGCCACCATCGCCAGCGTCTTGTGTCCGCTGATGCGCTGCACGGTCGGCAAATCCACGCCCGACTGCACCAGGTGCGTAATTGCGGTATGCCGTAGGGTGTGCCGGGTGACTTCACGCGGATCAAGGCCCGCCGCTGCCACTACCCGCCGAAAGGAATGGGCAATCTCCACGGTGTGCCCGCTGGCGCTGTTCGCCGGAAACAACCACACCTGATCTGGCGCGGCCATCGCCAGCCACTCCCGCAAGGAATCGGCCAACTCCACGGTAATCGGCTGATCACGCGGCCCGGCCTTGGCGTGAGGAATGCGGATCATTCGCCGCACCAGGTCAATATCCGCCCGCCGAATACTGAGAATCTCCATGAGGCGCATCCCGGTATGAAGCGCGATCAGGATGAATGGGTAAATCTCCCAGCGCCGATCCGCCTTGGCGGCATTCAACAACCGGCTGATCTGTTCCGAGGTGAGATAGACCACGCGCCCACCCGATTCCCGCAAGCGCGGAACCCGACCGGGAACCTGATCTATCCAGCCCCACGCCAGCGCCTGGCTGAACAGGTGCGAGAGTGTCGCCAGTTCCCGATTCACGGTAGCCGGTGATGCGCCCTGTTCCCGGCGCTGTTTGACGTAGCGTTGCAGATCAAAGCGGGCGATTTTGGACAGGGGCTTATCCGCAAAGAACGGTTTGAGATGCTGCGCGATCTGCTGGCGTTTCTTGACCATGTTGCGGCCCTGACTGGCGTCCAATCGTTCCAGATAAGCATCCGCCGCCGAACTGAAACCGAGCGCCACCTTGCGGCCTTTGGGTAGGCTTAACCGCGATTCCCGCGCTTCAGTTCGCAACCGTTCAATGAGGCGTTCCGCTTGAGTCAGGGTGACGCCTTCACTCTCCAACCCGACGACCCGATGGATGCGAACCCGATCCACCATGATGTTGACGCTGTAGCGCCCGTCGCCATTCGCCAGCCGTTCAAAGTGAATTCCGCCTGATGTTAATTGCTGGCCTGGTTGCAACCGGCGTAGCTCAAGACGGGTTAGGCGCTTTGCTGACATGAGTCTCGCGCCTTGAGATAACGATCTCGCACTTCAACCATATCCAAATTTCCTGAGTTTTCGACGATATACGGCCATACTTCGTGCATAGCCGGAAGCCATTCCGGTTGAACCAAACAGATTGGATGCGGTTCTTTAGCCGGATCAAGTTTCTGTTCCAGCGCCACCATGAACAGGATCGCTTGGTAGCGGTTGCGCTCGTCGAACGTCATAAGTTCTGAGTAATCCTGGGCGAACGTAACCAATCGCCAGAGGGAATCGGGATGCCAGCATTTATCCGCAATCTGCCATGCAGATACTGGCTTCCCGTTTTTTTCGACTACGGGCATTTCCTTTACAGCGCGTTCTGTCGCCCATTCGACGGTAGAACTTAAACTCCGCCGCTCCCTTCCCGCCAGTATGTCTACCGCCCACCGCAAGATCGGATCGAACCGAACTTGAAGAGCCTCACTTTTGTTGAGCTTACCACCTCGTTTTTCTGCCATGTCACACGCCTTTTTGGGTTGTGTTAATAATTCCTGATTGTGCTTGACAATAGCATAAAACCACTCTAAATTAAATTTTGTACTTGTTTTAAGTTTATAAATTTGGAGTATTTACCATGAACGACCTTCAACCCGCCGCCCCCGGCGTCCAGATTTTTCCAGACGGTCGGATGGATGTGATCAACGCCGCCGCCTACCTGGGCCTATCGCCCAAGTCGCTGGCCTGTATGCGCTCCCAGGGGCGCGGCCCCGCGTTCACCAAACTGGGCAAGCCTGTTTTTTACACCCGCGACGATCTGGACGCCTGGATTGCCGCGAACCGCGCCACGTCAACCGCTGAACACAAAGCCAAGAGGAAATTGCCATGACCTGCTCTGAAAAAAATCCGCGTTCGCCTGAGTGCGCCATTCCCGAATGGGCGCAAACCGAAAACCCCCGCGAATTGGCCTTTTACCAACATCATCTGGAATCGCTGAGCAAGAGCCTGTACGGAATCAACGTCATTGCCCGAACGCTTTACCACATGGAAATGAGCAATGCCTTTGAACCGGGCGATCACGATTGGTGGAACAGTTATTTGAGAGACGGACTACTGACGGCTATTTCGCAACTGGCGATGGATACCGCTCGCCCATTGGAATTCATGATAGAGCGAGCTAAGCAGTTCGCCCCGAAAGAGGACGAAGCTATCCACGAGATCAGTATTCCAATCACGAAGTTTGAATATGGGCTACTCGATTTGCTGGGGAAACGAGCGGGATTAACGGGCGAACAGCTTTTGGAGCAATGGCTAAAAGCGGGGATCAATCGCGTCGAATTGAGCGCCGCAAACGACTAAGGCCAGCCCCAAGTTACCCTGGAGACTGGCCCGCGCCCACCACAAAAACTGCAAATTAACGCCCTTGAACAGCGTTAATTCTACGGTAAACCGGCGCGGCTGTCAGTCTCCAAATTGAAGATTTTGGAGACTGAATCATGAACACGCTAGACGACGCTGTTGCTGCACTTTCCCGCTTGGGATGCAATCCCGTGAAATCCGGCGATGGCTATGCCGCCCGCTGTCCTCTCCACGAAGCCAAAGGTTCCCATTCGCCGAGCCTGACCTTGGCATTGAACGGGCGATCCTTGAATCGCAGACAACAAAAAACCCGCTTCGCCAAGCGGGTTATTGCGCCCTGAAACAGGGCTTTTCCAAAAAAGGTAGATAAATGATAGCGCAAACTGAACCTGAAAACATCCTATCAATCGCCCATGCGGCCCATGCGGCTGGAATCTGCGTCATACCGCCCCGGATGAATGGTAGTAAAGCACCCCTGCCTGACCCTTGGAAACCGTACCAGACGCAACGCCCCGAGCTGCGACAACTTGAACAATTGTTCAAGCCCGGAATCACCGGCATAGGCGCTGTTACCGGCCCGGTATCGGGGAACTTGGAGGCTTTCGAGTTTGATGACTCAGAGTGCTACCAACATTTTAAGGATGTTGCCGATGAAGCCGGGCTAGGTGGACTGATCCGCCGATTGGAAGCGGGCTATCTGGAGTCTTCCCCGGGTGGCGGGTATCACTATCTTTACCGATGCGCTGAAATTGGCGGAAACCTCAAGCTGGCGACCATCCCCGATGGGACTGATGCCAAAGGCCGGCCCAAGGTCAAGACCCTAATCGAGACACGGGGGACCGGCGGATTCATCATCCTGGCCCCGTCAAACGGCAATGTTCACAAGACCGGCAAACCCTACCGTTTACTGGCTGGCTCATTCGATACCATCCCCACATTGACCCCAGAGGAACGCCGCGAACTGTTCACCTTGGCGCGGACGTTTCATATCCCCGTCAACAAGGCAGACACTCCCACACCGCGATCACCCACCGCCGATCAATCTGGCGAGCGGCCCGGCGATGCGTACAACGCCCGTGCTTCATGGGATGTGCTGCTTTTAGCGCATGACTGGAAACGGCTTTATGAGCGCAACGCAACCACTTACTGGCGACGGCCCGGCAAGGATGAAGGAGTCAGCGCCGCGACCAACTGGCAGGGGAAAGACTTTTTATATGTGTGGTCGAGTAGCACCCCGTTTGAAACTGAGAAACCTGTTTCCAAATTCACCGCCTATGTGATTTTGGAACATGGTGGCAACTTCAAAGCCGCAACCAAAGCCCTGCGGGATCAGGGTTACGGCAACCCGTTGCCAACGGGTAACAAACCCACCAAGCCACGCCCGAAAAAACCCGCCGCCGCAACCGATGAAGATGATGAAGACCTGGATACCGATCCGGATTCTGGGTCTGGCTGGCTGGCAAATCATCGCCATGCCGTGTTGAAGGTGCGCCCTGGACAAGGCCCAGAACTGGCTGATGACGTTGAGGCGTTGTTGATCAAGCACGACAACAACATTTATCAACGGTCCGGCTACCTCGCCCGGACGGCCACCAGCCGCGCCGAAAGCGTTCATTGGATGAAGCGACCGGCAGGCAACACCATCATCATCCCGCTCGACCTCGATCACCTGATGGATCGAATTGCCCGCCAAGTCGGCTTCATGAAATTCAACGAGCGTAAGGGCGATTGGGTTCCCAGCAACGCCCCGCGCTCGCTGGCTTCCACCCTGCTGTCGCGGTCTGGCTTATGGAATTTTCCGCCCCTCGTTGCCGTCATCACCGCCCCGACCCTGCGCCCCGATGGCTCCATTCTTGACCGGCCCGGCTATGACCCGACCACCGGCTTGTTGTTTGTCGAAAGCGAATCTTTCCCCGCAATCCCAGAAAAGCCAGATCGTAAGCAGGGGCGCGCCGCTTTGGATGTGCTGTTGGCTGAAGTCTTGGACGGTTTTTCATTCAGTACCCCGCATGATCAGTCCGCCGCGCTATCCGCCATTTTGACGGCGATGGTGCGCCCCTCGTTGCGTACCGCGCCGATGCACATTTTTAGCGCCCCGCTCAAAGGGTCTGGCAAGTCATTGCTGGCTGACTGTGTGGCGTTGATAGCGACCGGACGCGCTGCAACGGTCATGAGCTTTACCAGCGACCCAGACGAACAGCGCAAGCGGGTATTAACCATCCTGATGAATGGCGATCAGGTGATCTGCCTGGATAACCTGGAGGGTGCGCTTTCCGGCGATGCGCTTTGTACGGCGCTGACCTCGGATCAGTACAGCGACCGGCTTTTGGGTACGCAACGCACAGGCACGGCCCCGACCTGCGTCACCTGGCTGGCGACCGGTAACAACCTGACGGTTGCAGGCGATATGACCCGCCGGGTAGTGGCTTGCACGATTGACCCGCGTTGTGAGCGTCCTGAAGAACGGGAGTTTTCTCGCAACCTACCGGAATGGATACCCCAGAACCGCCCGGCGCTGGCTGTTGCTGCACTAACTGCGATGCGTAGTTTTGTAGTGGCTGGCAGACCGGCGCAACCGTTGCTCCCATTCGGGAGCTTTGAGGAATGGAGCAACCTCGTTCGATCTGCCTTGGTCTGGCTGGGTGAAGATGATCCGCTGTTGACCCGCGCCAGCATTGAGGATGCCGACCCGGTGAAGCGCAAGCTTCGCACCCTGATATTGGCTTGGTATCACGGATTCAAGGATGAACCTGCTACTAGCAGGCAACTGGTTTGCCTCTCAGAAAACCCGACGTATACCGTTATCAGTGAAGCCCTTAACGAGCAGTTTACAAACCGCCGTGGGGAAGTAAGCACACAGTCAATCGGCGAATTTATTAAGCAGCATCAACGACGTATTGAGTGTGGCTGTCGGTTTGAAGTGGGGGGCGATTATGGAACTCGCAAGCTTTGGAAAATCGTTATCACTGACCAACAGACGCTTGATAACGAACTGCGAAAATTTCTGAACTTGAGTCAAGAGGGTGCATAGGGTGCAAGGGTGCAAAACTTGGAGCTTGTATTTTGCACCCCTTGCACCCTTTGCACCCTGTGCGCCCCACCTGAGTATTTTTCGCAGTGAGCGCCCTGCAGCTAACCGTCAAGGTACTCCCTGAAAAAACATTGCCCACGGGTATCCGAACGCCCGGCTTAACAGACTTTTTCCCCTTTCTAGGCAAACACACAGCAGACATTTAGCCTTCAAATGTCCATTTCAAACCGACACAATGAAGCCTGAAATTCACTTAATTAAAGGAACGGTTTAGATGAACAACACAAATCCCCAAAACGAAGCCCGTGAGTTGCTTCAAAGCGTGGCGCTGTCAGTCTGGGAACAACAGGCAGGATTGGCCGTAACGGCCGACGCTAAATCAGTTGCCGCTGATTGGCGCGGATCGGACTGCGCAACCATCGCCCGCGCAATGCAACGAGTGAATGCGCCTGCTGGCGTACAGGCCACCGCATCGCCGCTTTTAGACTTTGATTTTGTTCGGTTGGCAGGAATCGCTGTTGAAACCGGTATGGCGGGTGCTTGGGAAAAGCAACTTGCTAATTTTGCTTGGATGCGGGGATTAGGTCTGCCAGATTTTCGGGAAAATTCTCTGCTGACGATTGCGCCCGACGGCTTTTTGGAAGTCGCCGAAGGTAATCCAATTCTGCCCGGCCTACCGGCAGTCACGAAAGAAAGCGCCTACCTGAAGACCTACGCCCGCCTGTACAAAATCGGCGAACGGCTTTTTGAAGCGGATCAATCCGGGGTGTTTATCCGCCTCGGCCAGCAATTCGCGTTATCCGCCGCCGCGAAACAAGCGGATATAGCTTACGGCGTGTTGATAGAAAATCCCGCGCTGGCTGATGGTCAGCCCTGGCTGTCTGTGGACGCCGGTAATCAGGCCCCGACCGGGCAAAATTACTCAACACCGCTGACGGAACAGAATCTTGACAACGCATTGGCCGGGTTGCGGGCGCAAAGATTAAACGGTTTGCGGCTGAACTTGAGCGCCCGCTACTTGCTGGTTGGCGCGGATGAAGAGCTTGCCAGCCGCCGTCTAGTGCGCGATTTGGTTACCGCTGGTGAATTGACGGTCATTGTTGAAGACCGCTTAACCGGACACGGTTTTTACCTGATTGCCGATCCTGAAATCATGCCCACAGTTGCAAGGCTCTCTCTGGCGGCCAGCAAACACCCAGTTGACATCACCGCCTCGCGTTCTGGAGCCGCGATGGCGCTAGAAATTCGCGCCAGCGCGGATATGGGAGCCGCGCCGATGAGCCGCGTCGGTATCTACTGGACGCCGCGCCAATGAGCCAGAGGAAAACCCTGAAACGGCTATTACTGGCTATCAGCACAGATCGCCCGCTACCGGACGATCTAAAAGGCTGGCTGACCACCGGCATAAGCCGCCTGCTGGCCGGGCAGGACATTAGTTGGGATTCCGCTTTGGGCTGGGAGGAGGAACCCGCCACTGTCCGCAATGCGCAACGCGACTCCCTGCTAAAGCGCCTTGCTGCTGAATTAGTGGGCGCGAAAAAGAAGCAAATCTTCAACCTTATTAAGAGTAGCGACTTACCGCCGCCATTAAAGCCGCTATTGGAAGAAGCCGCTTTCTATTCGCGGATACCCCAAAGCGACAAACAACTTTCCAGAATTATATTTCCGAAAGATAGGAGCAAGCTGCATGAAAACACAGTCACCCGCCGTTGAAAAAACGGCGCAAGCAATGAAGAATCTTGACGCCATTTTTGCCGATTTTGATTCGGCTGGAATGCTGGCATATCTGGCAACCGATATAAGTACGCCCCGGCAAGTGAACGTAAACTCTGTGTTCGCCGCGCTGTTTCATTTGCAACGCGACGCAATCGAGGAACAGCTTTTGAAGCTTTACAGTGAGGGGAAATTGCTATGACTTCCGACAAGATTGCACAGCAGATTGACTGCCTCAAGCAGATCATCAAGTTACAGAACCTGCTGATCGCCAAGCTGCGTGTAAAAGCGAGTTTTTATGAGTCGGACAAGATCGAAGTTGCGATCTTGAATCTGTCGGCAATAGAGGACGAATGCACCAAAAGCACCGCCTAGTTGACAGCGATGTAACCGCTAACAGCGGCAGCAGCATTTCTCCACTAAAGTGGAAAAACCAATCTGTAGCCCCTGGATCACTCACGCCGAAAACCGAA
>ERZ724507.1493-NODE-1493-length-10046-cov-3.622160_pt1 | contig 10046 bp, 12 predicted proteins | sample MGYA00376040_ERZ724507 | MGnify/ENA primary metagenome ERZ724507 (study PRJEB28724, sample SAMN07190883) | activated sludge metagenome | isolation source: activated sludge of sewage treatment plant in Hong Hong | place: Hong Kong | collected 2016-03-17 ...
CAGCTGTTCCAGAATAAATAAAATACAATTCATCCTTATCATGTGGAGTTTAAATATCGACATCCTTTAGCGCATATAACTCTACTTACATCGAACCATCTGCAAGTGCAACGGCAAAAGGCTCCCCCATTGGCCATTCCTTAGAAGCCTTTCCAGGCATACGTTGCAAAAGTTCAGTTACAGTAGCTTTCATACAGTAGTTTCCATAAAAAATATGTCATATGCAACATTATCCAGATAGCCAAAAAAATTTCAAGCAATAACTCCATGAAATCAAATAAATAAGTATGGATTCATCTATACTGGAGTATGATTGATGAGTAAGCGTTTATTCGCTCAAGGGGGTAAGTATTATGATACGCAGCACATTATCGTTGCTATTTTTAGCTATTGGCACGTATAGCATGGCAATACAGGCTAACCCAGTAAACATTTCTAAAGATTTAGCCATCACTACTGAAGAAACGCTGACCGATCCAATCCCTGAGCCGATTTTAAAAGGCCCTCTACGTCTGAGACTAAAACTCATAGCACAAGGATTGACGGCCCCCAATTGGGCTATGCCAGCGCCAGGGGATACCAACCACCTCTATGTAGGTGATCAAAATGGAAAGCTCTGGAAAATCAACTTGCTTGATGGCAGCAAAGAAAGTTTCCTTGATCTTTCTAAACTACTCGTGCCACTCGGCGTATTCGGTGAAAATTCATTTGACGAGAGAGGTTTTCTCGGTTTTGCCTTCCACCCTCAATATGCGCAAAATAGCTTACTCTACACTTATACTTCGGAGCCAGCGGGTGAGAAAAGTGATTTCTCAACGATCTCTTCTGGCTCAAACCCCAATCACCGCTCCGTCATCCGGGAATGGAGAATCAACTCCGCTAATTTAGCAAAGGATATGCCCAATCGGGTTTTACTGAGTATCGATCAACCTCAATTCAATCATAATGCAGGTGCATTAAATTTTGGTCCAGATGGGATGCTTTATATCGCCCTTGGCGATGGCGGGGGCGCCGATGATCGCGATGGACAACCTTTTATCGGGGAACCCATCATTGGGCATGGCACTCATGGCAATGGCCAGGATTTAACCAATCCGTTAGGTAGCCTACTCAGAATCGATCCCAGTGGAACCAATTCAATCAATGGACAATATGGCATTCCAAATGATAACCCTTTTTCTAACAGTAATAATGCGTTGGGTGAAATCTATGCTTACGGATTTCGCAATCCGTTCCGCTTTTCATTTGATTCCGTATCAGGTGCTCTGCTATTAGCCGATGTCGGTCAAAACGCCATCGAAGAAGTGAATATCGTTAAATCAGGAGGAAATTATGGCTGGGGACTAAAAGAAGGTCGCTTTCGCTTTGAACCAAATGGAAATGGCCCAGGTTTTATAACCAATGACCCCATAATTGGTGATTTTATCGATCCAATCTTGGAATACGATCATGATGAGGGGACTGCGATTGTCGGTGGTTTTGTCTACCAGGGCAAAATGATACCCGAGTTGAAAGGACATTATATTTTTGGCGATGTCGCCAAAACAAGCAATGGAGATGGCAGACTCTTCTACTCAGATGGCAGTAAAATTCAAGAACTCGATTTGACCGAGCAATCGCAGCCCGGGTTCTGGGTACTCGGTTTTGGTCAGGATAATGATGGCGAACTTTATGTACTTGGAAATAGCACAGGGCTACCCTTTGGATCAACAGGGGTCGTTTATAAAATTATTCCCAATAGTCATTTTGATGGGGCTGAGGTTGCAATACCAGCAGTTACGGTTATCACAGCAATCGGTAAAGCTGAAACTTATCATGCTCGCCTTCGGCTCATTCCAGATAGTCAACCGCTACGCTTTGAATTGATTCATGCAGAAAAGCTACCAGATCGTATTATTGATACTGACAATGCAATATTTAACTCAGCAATGGGAACACTAAACTTACCGTTTATCAATATCGTCTCGCAAGGGAGTGAAGTAACAACCTACCAGGCGCAGCTTCGACAAGTATTGGATCAACCAACGCTGACTTTTGAATTAACTCAATCAGTACTGATACGCTAATAATCAGGATAGGTTACAAAGTGTTATAATAGTATCCACCATTCATAAGAATCTAGTAAACAAAAGCGAGCAGAAAGACTGCTTTTTACTGCTTAGTTGTCCCATATTTAAACTCCACTACTTAATTCAGTTGATTTGCTTCACTGATATGCATTAAATAAACATTAATTACTTTACTGCTCATACAGTTATTTTTTTTATGTTTTGTTAAAATTTATAACCATTAAATCAATAGTCAGATTAATTTATTAAACTCTATTCATCTAAGTCATCATTCTCACGAATTACTAATAAAATGATTCGCCGCTTATTACCTGGCCCCGTAATTATATTAGCCATTCTTGTCTTATTCACATTCTGGCTAGATCAATCCATTCAGCAACCTAAAAAACGTTACGATACCGACCAAACCAAAAATCCTGATTATGTTATCGAAAACTTGTCTGGAATACAGATGGTCTATGCGCAGGCTGCAGAGCGGCATTTCACTGCCAAGATTTTGAAGCATTATCCAGTGACGAATGTTTCAGCGCTTGAGCACGTTCACTTTACCCATAACCAGACCAATGAACCGACATTAAAAATTAATGCAGATTCAGCCGAGCTTTCCAAAGGGAATGAAGATATTTACTTATTTGGTAATGTTAATGTTGTTCGAGGTGATGAAGCCAACAAAGATATCGTTACTATGGTAACTGACTCGCTGCACTTAGTTCCCGATCAAGAAATCGTAAAAACAGATCAGCCGGTAACCATAACAAAAATGAATACCATTGTGAATTCAGTAGGAATGCAGCTTAATAATAAAACGGGCATCATTGAACTCCACTCAAAAGTAAAGGCGCGGGATGTCAAACTATGAAGTAAAAAAAATGAAATCGATCTTGCGTAATCGCGATGCTTTGATTTATCCCACTTTTAAGCGGGTACATTTGATTAGCTGCTTGCTCGCTATGGTCGTTGGTGTATTACCCTCTAGTTTGGCGCTTGCTGAACGCGCAGATCGCAACAAACCGATTCAATTAGAATCTGATAGCGCAACGGTCGAAGACTATAAACGAAAAGACACCTTTCGTATCAGCACGTTCGTTGGCAATGTCATCCTCACCCAAGGAACCATTGTGATTAAAGCAGATAAAATAATTATGAAAGAAGATCTAAAAGGCTATCGCTATGCGACAGCCCATGGAGATCTCGTCAGTTTCCGACAAAAAAGAGATGGCGCAAATGAGTTTATCGAGGCCTGGAGTCAACGTGTCGAATATGATGATAAAACCGACAAAATCGAATTATTTGGTAAAGCGCGATTAAAACGAGGTCCAGATGAAGTTAAAGGGGATTATATTTCTTATGATGTTGCTCGAGACTTTTTCCAGGTTAAAGGAAATAATACCAAGAACGAGGTTGAGAACCCAGATCGTCGCGTACGCGTTGTCATTCAACCCAAAGCGACTCCAAAAATAGAAGATGACTCAGAAAACTAGATTTTTTAGTTTATAACAGACAATCGTTTATCCATGAGCATCTTAAGCGCTAAAAATTTAAAAAAAAGCTATAAATCGAGAACCGTCGTCAAAGATGTTTCCTTCTCGGTCGCTAGCAACGAAGTTGTTGGTTTATTAGGGCCCAATGGGGCTGGCAAAACAACTTGTTTCTATATGATCGTCGGTTTAGTTCCATTATGTGGTGGTGAAATCTACCTGGATGACCGCAATCTAAGTAAATTACCCATTCACGAGCGAGCTCGCTTAGGATTGAGTTACTTACCCCAAGAAGCTTCGATTTTTAGACGCTTGTCGGTTGAGAAAAATATTCTAGCCGTCCTGGAACTACAAAATTTGAGTGCGGATGAAATACAGCAGCGGTTAGATAATCTACTACATGACCTGCATATTAGTCATTTACGAGAAAATATGGGTATCAGTTTGTCAGGTGGGGAGCGTCGCAGAGTAGAAATTGCTAGAGCCTTAGCTTCACAACCCAATTTTGTACTCCTCGACGAGCCATTCGCGGGGGTAGATCCTATCGCCATTATCGACATCCAGAAAATTATCCGCTTTCTAAAAGATCAGGGCATTGGCGTTCTGATTACGGATCATAACGTACGAGAAACACTTGGTATTTGTGATCGTGCTTATATAATTAGTGATGGAACGGTTCTAGCGAGTGGAAAACCAGACGAAATCATCAACAATGAGCAAGTTAGAGAAGTTTATCTAGGGGAGCATTTCCGGCTTTAGGCATGAATAAGCTAAGAAAAGTGAAATTTAGATCATGAAACCAACACTACAGCTAAAACTCACCCCCAATCTAACGCTAACGCCTCAATTACAGCAATCGATTCGTTTACTTCAACTTTCCACTCACGAATTGAATCAAGAGATCGAGCGCATGGCTCAAGAAAATCCCTTGTTAGAGTTAGAAAATACGATTCATGAACAGCCCTATCGGGATGATGCACCCAGCGAAAGCCAATCTTCACCAACACTTTCAAATGAAGAAGGCGTTCAAAGTGAAGATTCGTATCTCAATAATAATGAATTATCGCCAAATAGTACTTCTGAAATTGAGCTTGAATGGTATGGCGATCAAGATAGCCCCTATACTAAACGAAGCGATGACGATGACGAGTGGGATTTATTTCAACAGACTGCTGAGTCGATTAGTCTAAGAGAGCATCTCGCAACACAAATTAGTCTCAGCCAAATAGACGATCGAGAACGGAGAATTGTAGGACTACTGATTGATAGTCTTGATGATGCAGGCTATTTAAGTCAGGATTTAATGGAGCTTTCAGAACTCATTCCTTCTGAATTAGGTATTCAGCTAAAAGATCTTGAAACCGCGCTTAAACATCTGCAACGACTCGATCCACCTGGGATCGGTGCACGTAATTTAAGAGAATGTCTCACGCTCCAGTTACAGTCACTTCCAGAAACAACACCTTACCGTGATAAAGCTTTACAACTGGTTATGACTGATCTCGAATGTCTAGCAGCAAAGGATTTTAGACAGATCAAGAAAATGCTGCAGTGCGATGATCACTGCCTCCGTGCCATACAGCAGCTAATTATTCATCTCAACCCACGGCCAGGGGAAGCATATAAAAATGATTTTGCTCGCTACATTGTTCCAGACGTAATTGCCGCCAAATCCGAGGGTGCCTGGATTGCAAAGCTTAACCCCAGTTCACTCCCACGGCTTAGTATTAACCATCTCTATGCAAATATTCTCAAGCACAATAAGAATGAATCCACTCAATCTTTGATCGGCCAACTCAATGAAGCCAAATGGCTCATCAAGAATATTCAGCAGCGCTCAGATACGATTCTGAGAGTATCCAATGAAATTGTTACGCGGCAACAAGATTTTTTCGAGAACGGTGCAGTTTCTATGCGACCGCTGATCATGCGCGAAATTGCAGAATCACTCGAGCTTCATGAGTCAACAGTTTCACGCGTTACTACTCAAAAATTCATCCATACCCCGCATGGTATTTTTGAACTGAAATATTTCTTCAGTAGCCATGTCTCTACGGATACCGGTGACACCTGCTCAGCCGTTGCAATTCGAAGCTTAATCAAACAATTGATACAAGTTGAAAATCAAAAGAAACCGCTCAGCGATCTTCAAATATCAAAAATTCTAGCTGAACGGGGCATCGTCGTTGCTCGCCGCACCGTTGCCAAATACCGGGAATTTCTCCACATCCCACCAGCAAATCTCCGCAAAATCGTCTAAATACTTCTCAGCCATAAAAGCTACCTGACACTCACTGCGCAACATTGTGGTTACTAAAGATAAACGGATAACCTTCTCGTCTCCCCTAAATTGAAGTCAATACATCTTGAACGTGAGTTTTATCACAGCTTCGTTGGTTAAACATCGTTATTTTGATATTGCCATCCGAATATGGCCTGAAAATTTATTAACTCAATTCAATAGGAGAAGCAATCATGACTTACCTTTCCAATAAAATCGAAGTATTAACCTACGAGCAATTAACCTGCGTCAGTGGAGGGATGATTAAACTCGACAGACTCCCGCATATACCACCTGATCCAACTCATGGAGGTGGTCTTCCGGTAGACTACTCAGCAACCGCGGGCGCAATGCGTTTTGGTGCTGGCCCTTGGGATTACGGTTATGGCTCCCCCACTGGTCCCTGGCCAGTTTAATTAATCGACCAGAGTGGCTATAATCAACCACTCTGGTATCAGAAAATTAATAGGATCAAGCATTACATCATGAGCAACTACGTGCAGCGCTTCCTGCTGGAAAACTTAGCTATTCGCGGTTCGGTAGTACATCTCGATTCGATTTGGTTGCAAATGACCGCAGGACGAAATTACCCACAACCTGCGGCACAACTACTTGGCGAAATGAGTGCAATTACCCTACTGCTTGGCGATAACCTCAAACAATCTGGACGACTCACCATCCAACTCACTGGCAACGGACCAATATCGATGCTAGTACTCGATTGTACCGAGAACCTACATCTCCGGGGCATGGCAAAGTGTGCTCCCCTTGTCGCAGCACAACCAGTTCCCGATCTACTTGGTGATGGTCGATTATTACTCACACTCGATATGCTCTCAATGCGCGAAAGCTACCAAAGCATCGTACCTCTGGAAGGTAACAATATTGCTGAAATCTTCGAGCATTACTTTCTTCAATCCGAACAACTACCATCGCGCCTGTTTCTGATCGCCGAACATCAGTCTATTTTTGGTCTGCTGCTACAAAAGCTTCCCAATGCTGATCTGCAAGATCCGGACGGTTGGGTGCGTGCTGAAGCACTTGCCGCCACCGTTCAAGATCACAAACTACTTGATCTCAGCGCAGAACAAATCTTGATGCGTTTATTTTATGAAGAAACCATCCGTATTTTCGACCCACAACCAGTTCACTATGGCTGCAAGGAAAACCCTACCAAGATTTACACTATGCTACGCTCGCTGGGTCGCGAAGAAGTCGATTCGATTCTGAAAGAATTCGGAGAAGTCATTGTCAATGACGACATCTGCAACCGTGAATATCGGTTTGATGCGCTTGCAGTCGATGCAATCTTTCGCGAAGCAGGGCCAACAGTACATTGACCCATAAAATTTTTCTTCATGCGGTTAAGCAAACAGAATCAATCAAATAAATAGGGCTGAAAATCAATGGGGGTCACCCATTGATTTTGATTCAACGGCGGTCTGGCACAAATTTGTGCACAATCAATTTTTTAACATTTTTAGGGGTACCGCTGAATTATTTCTCAACTTCATCACCTTCTCGTGGCGATTCTCCACCTTGACGATAAAGAATGTCTTCAAACATTTTTAAATTAGCACGCTTGGCGCGTTCCCTAAAAAATTCTTCAGTTTCCAGTGCAGATATTTTTTCCGCTACTGCCATCGAAATAAATTGATTAAGGCTTGTACCATCGCGTTTTGCCATTTTTGCGACCTCTTCCTTCAAGGATTTAGGAAGCCGTAAAGGATATGTCGTGGTTTCACTCATTGTCTAAGTCTCCTGATTGCAGTTGATGGTTTTATTACCTCTATATTGAATGTTCCAGGCACAGCTCCATAGTCCTTAAGATTAAAAGTTACAATGACATCTGCACCGCCATTTACAGCTATTTCCAACACCATCTCATCATTTGGGTCATGCAACATTGGTCGCCATAAATAATGTGTTTTAACAGGCTGAACTATTGCTGCGATGCCATCCAAAAACATTTGAGATTGCAGTTGCGTAAGTCCAGCAGCGGTCAAGTGTTCAGGTTCTGTGCACTTGGCTTCATATTCAATAAAGAGCGGAACACTCGCTAACAGAATAAACCTTTTCTTGAGCGCTTCTCCTAATAATGCAGCTGATGCCCCTGTCGGGCTTCGCATTGCTGCTACAATAACATCCGTATCCAGAACAAGCTTTATCATGATATTGCATATGGTATCAATCTGTTTATACTATTACAATCGGGGCTCCCGTCTTCCGATTGTAGAAATTAAAAGAGCCTGTCTACGCCCGCCTTCACCAGCGTATTGAAGAATAACGATTCATTGAAAAAATGAGATAATTATTTCAGTCTGCCGAAGTCATTTCCATCACAAGGATTTAGTGCAACGCCATTTTAGGGCGACCAACATCAATCAATTATGGGTTGCAGATATGACATACATTCCTACATGGGCAGGTTTCTTGTATTTGGCCGTCGTTATTGATGTCTTCAGTCGTAAGGTGGTAGGCTGGTCATTCAGTGATAACATGGCAGCTAGTCTTGTAATCAATGCATTGAATATGGCGGTGATTACCTGAAAACCCGATCAAGTCATTCATCACAGCGATAGTAAGAATACGTGTACCAGATTTCAATAATGAATTGACTCAATCATTGAATGAGTAATTATCGGAGCTCTGGTACCGTTAGGGTTGCCAAGTTTCCTGACTCCCACAGCGATCGACCAACATTTGTGTCATTCCCTGGATCTGTCGGTTACTTGGCAACATCTGACGGTGAGGTTTCACCTCACCTTTGCCTGTGACCCAAGAAGGGCCTGATCGCTTATCTCATTACTGTCTTGTCCCGGCAATCGGTTTCGGTGAATCCCTATTCAATAACATTATTCGAAAATGGGGAGCTGAAATGAATAATTCATCATCATCCAATCATCAGAGCATCGTCGGAGGAGTCGACACGCACAAAGATCTTCATTTCGCAGCTGTAGTCGACGCATATGACCGAGTGCTTGCTAACAATTCTTTTCCAACAACACGGCAAGGTTACAAATCAATGTTGAATTGGATGCGATCCTTTGGTGAGGTCAGGCGCATTGGTATAGAGTGCACTGGAACTTATGGTGCGGGTTTGCTAAGGTATTTGCAGCAATTCGATATCGAAATTTTAGAAGTTACCTCACCTGATAAAATCGATCGGCGTAGGCGCGGCAAAAACGACTCAATCGATGCGGAAAACGCGGCTCATGCTGCATTTGCTGGAATACGTACGGTGACTCCCAGAACGCGAGATGGTATGGTGGAATCATTACGAGTTCTAAAGGTATGCAGGAAGACTGCCATTGCAGCTAGACGTATCGCACTGCAAATGATCCAAATGAATATTATTTCTGCACCAGAGTCGATTCGAGAACCGCTCTGCGCCATGACTCGCATGCAATTAATCCGTACTCTTGTCACTTGGCGGCCAGATCTGAGCGGGTATCGTAATATATCAACCGCATACAAAATTGCATTGAAATCGCTTGCACGGCGATATCTAGAATTACACGATGAAATTGCGGATTTGGATGTCATGATCTCAGCTATAGTTGATGAGCTATCTCCTGAACTGATTGCAGGTAAAGCCATTGGGTATGAGTCTGCTGCACAATTACTCATTACCGCTGGAGACAATCCGGATCGATTAAAATCCGAAGCTAGCTTTGCAGCGCTATGCGGTGTAAATCCAATTCCAGCCTCATCTGGGAAGATTAGTAGACACAGACTGAATCGTGGTGGTGATAGAGCAGCAAACAGTGCGTTGCATATTATTGCCATTGGACGACTAAGAACGGACAATAAAACTAAAGAGTATGTTGATAAACGTTTAACACAAGGGCACACGAAACTTGAGGCGCTCCGGTGCCTTAAACGCTATATTGCGCGAGAAGTTTATTACATTTTGAAAAAACGCAACAATCTTATCAATAGTATCCAAATTGCTGCTTGACATTTAGAAGGGCATCCAAGGTAGTCAATATACGAGTGTTGAGTTTGGTAAGCAATGCCAAGAAATGGGGGCATGGGAATCTGCTGAGATGGTGAGGTGGGATACTCATCTTGCACCGGAGCAATTGCTCAACATGCTCGGGTCTTAGATAGTGTGCTCAATGTCACAAATTTGGCACAAAAGGAAAATTAGAGAACTGTAGAATTACTGTAACCTATTGATTTTATTGGTGCCGACACCAAGAGTCGAACTCGGGA
>ERZ724507.1500-NODE-1500-length-10014-cov-4.524751_pt1 | contig 10014 bp, 7 predicted proteins | sample MGYA00376040_ERZ724507 | MGnify/ENA primary metagenome ERZ724507 (study PRJEB28724, sample SAMN07190883) | activated sludge metagenome | isolation source: activated sludge of sewage treatment plant in Hong Hong | place: Hong Kong | collected 2016-03-17 ...
CCTGTTTGTACGTCTGGATGAGTTGGTCGCACGTGAAACACCCCTCGACCACCACTATGCGTTGACGACCCTGTTCGAGATCATGGATGTGGCCACACGAGCCGATCTCAAGTCCGATGTGCTGAAGGATCTTGAAAAGCAAAAGCAGATTCTGAACAACTACCGGGGGAACCCGGCGATCTCTGAAAAGGTACTGGACGAGGTCGTGGCACAGCTCGACCATTGCTTCAACACACTCAGCGGACTGCCGGGCAAGGCGGGACAGTCCTTGACGGAGAATGACTGGCTGATGAGCGTGCGCAGCCGCGCCGTCATACCCGGCGGCACCTGCGAATTTGACCTGCCTGCGTACTTTGCATGGCAACATAAAGCTGCCGCAATACGCCATCGAGACTTGGCCGCATGGACTTCGACAGTCAAACCACTGTCACAGTCCATCGGCATGCTGTTGAACATGCTGCGCGACTCCGGCACACCTCAAAAAGTCGTAGCACCGGCAGGACAGTTCCAGCAAAACCTGCCACAGGGGCGCACCTTTCAGTTGTTGAGACTGCGAATTGATCCCGACCTAGACCTCATTCCCGAAATCAGCGGCAACCGTCTGTTGGTGTCGGTCCGGTTGATGCGCCTGTCCGAAGACACGCGGCTGCATGCCAGCAATACCGACACGATGTTCGAATTGACGCTTTGCTCGTGAACCACGTTCCACCTGATTCAATCTGAGTCCCATGGCGCCAACAGACCGCCTCGTTCGTTGTCCAGCCTGTGGTGGCGACAGCGTCTTCTCGCCGACGATTCCGTTCCGCCCGTTTTGTAGTGAACGCTGCAAACAACTTGATCTGGGCGCATGGGCCAGCGAAAGCTTTCGCGTCGCCGAGGAATCGCCGGCAGACGTCCCATCACCATTTGCAACTGACCTGAAGTAGTCGAGTTTCAAGTCTTACGCACCGCTCTCCAGCGTCAAGTGGTCATATCACGCTACAATATGTGTAGCGTCATGAAATCTTTGCTCAGCGGCAAACCATTGAAGCACCGGAACCGTTCCTGGCAAGACCGGTGACACGCCAACGGGCAGTCGCTGCCAAGAAAAGGACTGTCCCTCCCGCATCTGCAATTCGCCTCGCCAAGCGAATACCTTGCAGAAGTTCAAGCGCACCAGCGCATGCGGATAGTCAACCAGTTGTTCCCGCCAACGAACCGATTCGACAACCTCGATTCCAAGTTCTTCCAGCAGTTCACGGTGCAGGGCCTGTTCAACGCTTTCGCTTGCCTCAACTTTGCCCCCTGGAAACTCCCAGAATCCCGCATACACCTTGCCCTTGGGACGCGAAGTGAGCAGAAAATCACCGGTCGATCGAATCAACACGCCGACGGCGACCTCCACCACCGCACGATCAGCACCACCCTCATGTCGCAGGTCCGCGTCGGCCAACATGGTTCCACCCACGCTCATTTGCCTGCACCCTGTCGGCCCATGTAGTCCCGGGCAAATTGATACGCCACCCGGCCGCTTCGGGAACCCCTTTCCAGTGCCCAGATCAGTGCCTGCGGGCGAGCCTCCTCGATGTCGGATTCGCCGGCCCCGAACGATCCCAGCCACTGCGCCACGATACTGAGGTATTCATCCTGGCTGAACGGGTAGAAGCTGACCCACAGTCCAAAACGCTCGGAAAGCGAGATTTTTTCTTCGATCACTTCGCCCGGATGCACCTCACCTTCGTCCGTGTGGGAATAACTCAGGTTGTCTTTCATGTATTCGGGCAGCAGGTGGCGCCGGTTGCTGGTCGCGTAGATCAGCACATTGGGCGTCGCGGCAGCCACTGAGCCGTCCAGGATGGACTTAAGGGCCTTGTAGCCGGGTTCGCCATCCTCGAAGCTCAGGTCATCGCAGAAGACGATAAATTTCTCGGGTCGGTCGGCAACCACCGCCACAATGTCGGGCAAGTCCGTCAAATCCCCCTTGTCCACCTCGATCAAGCGCAATCCGCGCACCGAGTAGGTGTTCAGGCAGGCCTTGATCAACGACGACTTTCCTGTCCCGCGGGCCCCCGTGAGCAGCACGTTGTTGGCCGGCCTGCCTTCGACAAATTGCAAGGTGTTGCGCTCGATCTTTTCCTTCTGGGGATCGATTTCGCGCAAATCGGACAACGCCAGTTTTGCAACGTTTCGCACGGGCTCCAGCGCGCCGTGTCCGGAACTGCGCTTTCGATAGCGCCAAGCCACCGACCGGCTCCAGTCCGGCGCATCCAACGGTTGCGGCAGCACCGCCTCGATACGAGCCATCAGTTGCTCGGCCCGAACCAGAAATCGCTCAATTTGCTCGTTCATGGCGTCAGGAGCGGTAGTCCGCGTTGATCGTGACGTATTCGTGGCTGAGATCACAGGTCCAGACCGTGTCTGCGGCCGCGCCCCGTCCGAGTCGGACCAGGATCGTGATTTCACTTTTCTTCATGACACGTTGCCCGTCTTCTTCCCGGTAACCCGGGTTACGTCCGCCGCTGACGGCAACGTGAACGTCATCCAGATACAAATCGATCAACGACTGATCCAGATCCTCAATGCCAGCGTACCCGACCGCCGCAAGAATTCGGCCCAGATTGGGGTCACTGGCAAAGAACGCCGTCTTGACCAGTGGCGAATGCGCGATGGCATAGGCCACTTGCCTGCATTCCGCTTGGGTCCTTCCACCTTCCACGCGAACGGTGATGAACTTGGTCGCGCCCTCGCCATCGCGAACGATTGCCTGGGCGAGTTGCCGGGCCACGTCCATCATGGCAGCCATGAGCTTGACGCCATGGCCCTCGTCCAAGGCCACCACCGGCTTGTGGCCAGCCTTATTGGTCGCCATGACGACGAATGAATCATTCGTGGACGTATCCCCATCCACGGTGACGCGATTGAAAGAACCCTCGGCCAACTCGAAGGCGATCCGGCTCAACAGCGAGGGCTCAATGTTGGCGTCTGTCGCGAGAAAGCCAAGCATGGTTGCCATGTTGGGGCGGATCATTCCGGCGCCCTTGCTGATTCCGGTGATGGTGACCGGCACGCCATCAAGATGGATCACCCGGCTTGCGGCCTTCGGCACAGTATCGGTGGTCATGATCGCGTGCGCCGCGCGTTCCCAATGGTCTTTGTCGGCATCGGCCAGCGCTGCAGGCAAGCCGGCCACAATGCGATCAAGCGGCAAAGTCTCCATGATGACACCGGTTGAAAAAGGCAGGACCTGCGCTGGTGAGACATTCAAATGTCGTGCCAACGCCTCGCAGGTCGCGCGGGCTCTGCCCAGACCGTCTGATCCGGTTCCCGCATTGGCGTTGCCGGTGTTGATCACCAAGGCCCGAATGTCCGTCCGGGCCGAAAGATGCTCACGGCAGACCTGAACCGGGGCAGCACAGAACCGGTTGCGCGTGAAAACGCCGGCGATGCCGGAACCTTCGTCCAGCAGAATCACCGTCAAGTCCTTTCGGCCCGCCTTTCGGATCCCAGCCTCTGCGATACCAAGACGAACGCCGGGCACAGGATGCAGTTCGACTGATTGGGTGGCTGAGAGGTTCACTGGCATGGGGGGTTCCTTGAATGAATGTCGATTGTCCGAAGACATGGGGCAGAAACACGAAACGGGCCGCAGCCCGCCTCATTTCACACAGCCAATGCCATCAATCACGCCAGACGGCCGTGACAATGCTTGTACTTCTTGCCGCTACCGCACGGGCAGGGATCGTTGCGGCCGACCCTGGGAACCTCCTCGGCGCCTGAGCGTTTCAGGTCCGGTTCCGCCACCAGGGTCTGTACCTCACCGGTTTCGGTGGGGGCGGTGTAAGTCACATTTGCGATGTTCTCAGCCCGCGCCTCCATCTCCACGGCGGCTTGCTCGAGTTGTTCACCGGATTCGATTCGAACGGTCATCAAGACCTTGGTCACATTGTTCTTCACCGCGTCCAGCAACTGGCCAAACAGTTCGAATGCCTCGCGTTTGTACTCCTGCTTCGGTTGCTTTTGTGCATAGCCGCGCAGATGTATGCCTTGGCGGAGGTAGTCAAGTGCGCTCAGGTGCTCGCGCCAATGGGTATCGATACTTTGCAGGAGCACCATTCGCTCGAACTGTGTGAAGTTCTCGCCACCGATCAGGTCGACCTTTGCGGTGAAGGCCAGACGAGCCGCCTCCAGAACCTTTTCGACGATCTCGTCACCGGTGATGGCCGAAGCAGCCTGCACCGTCTCGCGCAAAGGCACGTTGATCTGCCAGTCTTCGGCCAGCACTTTCTCAAGGCCTGCAAGATCCCATTGCTCCTCAACCGATTCAGGTGGAACGAAGGCGTGCGTCAGATCGGTGAAACATCCATCGCGGAGCGACGCGATCTGGCCCGAAAGGTCGCTGGCATCCAGGATGTCATTGCGTTGCTGGTAAATGACCTTTCGCTGGTCATTGGACACATCGTCGTACTCGAGCAATTGTTTGCGGATGTCAAAGTTGCGGGCCTCGACCTTGCGCTGCGCGCTTTCGATGCTGCGCGTGACAATGCCCGCTTCAATGGCTTCGCCGTCCGGCATCTTCAGCCGATCCATGATGGCGCGTACCCGATCACCGGCAAAGATCCGCATCAAAGGATCGTCGAGGCTCAGGTAAAACCGCGATGAACCTGGATCACCCTGGCGCCCCGACCGACCACGGAGCTGATTGTCAATTCGTCGGGATTCATGCCGTTCCGTCGCAATGATCCGCAATCCGCCTTGCCCAGTGACAAACTCGTGCTCCTTCTTCCAGTTCGCCCGCAAGGCCTCTACCTTGGCAGCACGATCGGAAGCATCCAATGACTCGTCCGCTTCCACGGCAGCGACGAGCTTCTCGATGTTGCCACCCAGCACAATGTCGGTCCCTCGACCTGCCATGTTGGTGGCAATGGTGATCATTTTCGGCTTTCCAGCCTGTGCCACGATCTCCGCCTCCCTGGCGTGCTGCTTCGCGTTCAACACCTGATGCGGAAGCTTCTCCTTGCTGAGAAGACTCGAAATCAGCTCGGAGTTCTCGATCGAGGTCGTCCCTACCAGCACTGGCTGACCACGTTCATGGCATTCACGGATATCCGCAATGGCCGCCGTGTATTTCTCTCGAGCGGTCTTGTACACCCTGTCCAACTGGTCTTCACGCCGACTGGGGCGATTGGGCGGAATGACCACGGTTTCGAGCCCGTAGATCTCTTGAAACTCGTATGCCTCGGTATCGGCCGTTCCGGTCATGCCTGCCAGTTTGGCGTAGAGCCTGAAATAGTTCTGAAACGTGATCGAAGCCATGGTCTGGTTCTCGGCTTGAATCGCCACACCTTCCTTGGCTTCGACGGCCTGGTGGAGACCATCGCTCCATCGACGGCCGCTCATCAGTCGCCCGGTGAACTCATCCACGATGACGATCTCGCCGTCCTGCACCACGTAGTGTTGATCTCGATGGTACAAATGATTGGCACGCAAGGCAGCGTACAAATGATGCATCAGCGCGATATTGGCCGGGTCATACAGACTTGCGCCGACCGGGATGAGGCCAAATTCGGCAAGCAACCGCTCGGCATTTTCGTGACCCCGTTCAGTCAGGAACACCTGGTGCGATTTTTCATCCAGCGTGAAGTCACCAGGCTTGGTGACTCCCTCCCCGGTATGCGGATCCGCCTCGCCCTCCTGCCGCTGAAGGGACGGCACCACCCGGTTCATGGCAAGGTACATCGCGGTGTGGTCTTCGGCCTGTCCGCTGATGATCAAAGGGGTGCGGGCTTCATCGATCAGGATCGAATCGACCTCGTCAACGATGGCATAGTTCAGGCGTCTCTGGACCCGATCCTGAACTTCATAGACCATGTTGTCGCGCAGATAATCGAATCCGAATTCATTGTTGGTCCCGTACGTGATGTCCGCCCGGTAGGCGGCCTGCTTCTCTTCGCGGGACAGGTTCGGAAGGTTGACGCCCACCGTGAGGCCGAGGAAATTGTACAGACGCCCCATCCATTGGGCATCCCGGCTTGCAAGGTAATCATTCACCGTCACGACGTGAACGCCGTTGCCCGTCAGCGCATTCAGGAAAACAGGCAAGGTCGCCGTCAGGGTCTTGCCCTCGCCGGTTCCCATTTCAGATATCTTCCCGTTGTGCAAAGCCATACCCCCAAGCATCTGCACATCGAAATGCCGCATCTTCATGACGCGCTTCGAACCCTCCCGGACGACGGCAAAGGCGTCGGGCAACACCGCGTCCAGCGATTCGCCGCCGGCGACGCGGGCCTTCAACTCATCAGTCTGTCCCCGCAATTGCTCGTCAGAGAGTCCCTCAAGTTTCGACTCCATCGCATTGATGCGATCAACCGTCTTGCGATACTGTTTGAGCAGTCGATCATTGCGACTGCCGAAAATCTTGGTGAGGAAATTGGTGGCCATGCGTGAGCGTCCGCCAACCAGCCTGCTGGGCACAAATGGCGTCCGAAATCCCTAGGAATGATTGGGTTCAGATAAAGGTGTTGCGGCAATTTGCAAGGACAATCCCCAGTCTCCAGCCACAACGCAACCGGGAATTTTACCTCTGCGGCGCCCCAATGCCTCCGATTGGCGCCTTGGCAACTTCCACCGGTTTTGACTGGAGATTCTGGCCCGCGTCCAGAAACTTCTGGGGATCTTGCTGTACACCTTGCACCAGAACTTCAAAGTGAAGATGCGGTCCGGTTGACCGACCGGTCGTCCCCACCTCGGCGATCTTCTGTCCTCGCCTGACGAGATCACCCTTCTTGACGAACACACGGGAAGCGTGGGCATACCGACTGACAAGGTCGTTTCCGTGATCGATATCGATCACGTTGCCGTAGGCAGGGTGATACTCCTGCGCGATGACAAAGCCACCTGCCGCCGCAAAAATCGGCGTTCCGGGATCCGCCGAAAAATCGAGTCCGGTGTGCAATGCCGATCGCCCAGTCATTGGGTCGATACGCCAACCAAATGCCGAACCTTGCCCAAAAACAGCGACAGGTTGTTGCGTTGGAACCATTGAACGGCGAATCTTCAGATCAAAGAGCCGTGATTCAAGAACCGTGAGCAGGTCGGTGCGCCGCGTACCTCGCTGCTCCAATTCTGACATTGTCGACTCCAGTTCCTCGAGCGACAACGAGGGCCCGGAGACCAGAATTCCCCCACGGCCAGGCACCGATTTGATATCACTGGGGTTCAAGCCAGCCAAACCCGAAACCCGTTCACCCAACGATTCGAGTTGGGTCATTTTCGCCTGCAGTTCACCCAGTCGGCGGGCCATGACGTCCAGGTTCTCCCGCATGAAACGGTCACGTTGCTCAAATTCGTCTCTGACGACCAATTTGACCAGTGAACCGACAATGGGCCACCCTTCGCGAGCACCTTTCAGGAAAACCCAGTGATAAAGCCCTGCGGCAACCAACATGAGGAGAAAGGAAGCCGAAAAACCTGCCAGGAGCAGTTTGGTACCAGAAAGGTGTATCGCCCGGCTCCTGGCCAACCAGGCGTCCGTGATAATCAAGTGCATCGGCATCTCCTCCTGCCACCGAAAGACCCGCCCGACCCATGACTCGCCAAAATCAGGCCGTTTCTTTGCTCCAAGCGACCCAAGGTTCGCCGGTGCTGGCGAGCCTTGTCGAGTTGACGCGGGATTCCCAGGCGCGACTCGTCGTCATTCAACCCATCCTCCCGGCCCACCTTCGCCACGCGGTCTTGGCCGGCCCGATCGAAGGAAGCGCTTGGTGCCTCCTTGCGAACAGCACCGCCGCAGCCGCCAAGATCCGCCAATTGGTGCCATCCCTGCTTGCGGCCCTCGCCGCACGGGGGTGGGACGTTCAGACCATTCGGGTCACCGTCCAGAACCAAGCAAGACGACGATCCTAGCGCCTTGAACACACGCCTGTTCCAAGGCCTCCATCCGGGCGGCGTCCCCAAGAAAGCCGAACAGATGACGAGGCCCCTCACAACTGGCAATAAAACACGCTGGCCAATCCCACCATCGCGGTGGTGCCGATTATCGGATTCGAACTGATGACCTACCGCTTACAAGGCGGTTGCTCTACCAACTGAGCTAAATCGGCACGGACGCCATTTTACGCGTCAAACAAACCACGCTCCGGGAACAACTACTTGATGCGCTTGAGCAAGGGCCGACTCCCGGCGGGAGGCTTGGGGGGGTCGGCATCGCCATCGGCTCCGGTGGAACCGCTATCGACGTTAACCAACGAGATAACGTTGCGTTCCACCGCCTCCGAAGGTCCCTCATCAGACGCAGCACTGGGCAGCTCTCCCTGAGGTGGCACCGCCATCGGGAATGCCATGCCTTGGCCGTTTTCGCGTGCGTAGATAGCAATGACGTTCGCCACGGGAACCAGTATCTCGCGCGGCGTTCCGGCAAAACGGGCTTTGAATTCGATGAACTCATTGCCCAGTTTCAGCGAACTGGTCGCGTCGAAACTGACGTTGAGCACAATTTCGCCGTCCTTCACATATTCGCGTGGGACCCGAACCGAATCGTCCACCAACACCGCCACGTACGGCGTGAACCCATTGTCCGTGCACCACTCATAGATGGCGCGAATCAGGTAGGGTCGGTTGGAAGGTATGTCGGTGGTGCTCATCGTGCAGTCTGAATGGCACTACTTGCGCATGACCTTCTCGGACGGGGTCAGCCCCTCGATATAGGCCGGCCGGGAAAAGATTCGCTCTGCGTATTTCAGCAGCGGCGCGGCATTCTTGCTGAGTTCGATGCCATAGTAGTCCAGCCTCCAGAGCAGCGGCGCAATCGCGACATCAAGCATCGAGAACCCATCGCCGAGCATGTACTTGTTCTTCAAGAATACCGGTGCCAACTGTGTCAAACGGTCCCGAATGTGGGCGCGCGCCTTCTCCAAGGCCTTGTCGTTGCCTTTGGTGGCCCGGTTTTCCAGCGTGGAGACGTGCACGAAGAGTTCCTTCTCAAAATTCAACAGAAACAGGCGCACCCGTGCTCGATCCACCGGATCGCCCGGCATCAGCTGCGGATGCGGAAATCGTTCGTCGATGTATTCGTTGATGATGTTGGATTCATAAAGAATCAGATCGCGTTCGACCAAAATCGGAACCTGGCCGTACGGATTCATCACGCTGATGTCTTCCGGCTTGTTGTACAGATCGACATCGCGAATTTCGAAATCCATGCCTTTTTCAAATAGCACGAAACGGCAACGATGGGAAAAAGGGCAGGTTGTACCTGAATACAGCACCATCATGTCGAAGACTCCTTAAAACCAAAAGGAGTGGAATGCCACCAGAGCCTTGCCTGGCACAAACCACTCCGGACGACCCGGGCGAATCGCCCAAGTTTGATCAAATCTACTTGATGTCTTTCCAGAAGGCAGCGTTGAGGCGCCAGGTAAGGAACGACAACAGGCCCAGGAACAGCAGGACCCATACACCAACGCGGATGCGGGTGTTCTGAGCGGGTTCTCCCATCCACTGCAGGAAGTTCACCAGATCACCCACCGTCTGGTCGTACTCCTGCGGCGTCATCGTGCCGGGAGAAACCTGGTCCCACCTCTTGAACACCTTCACGGCATGACCATGTTCCTGCCGCTCTTCAAAGACCGGCTGGCGCTCGCCTTGGAGTTCCCACAAAACGTGGGGCATCGCGACGTTGGGAAACGCCAGGTTGTTCCAACCCGTGGTCTTGGCGTCATCGCGATAGAACGTCCGCATGTAGGTATACAGGTAGTCGGCACCGGTGCCCCCGGAGCCCGCGCGTGAGCGGGCGATCAGGGTTAGATCGGGCGGGTTCGCGCCAAACCATTCCTTCGCCTGCTTGGCATCGATCGCAGCCTTCATCGTTTCTCCCACCTTGTCGGTGGTGAACATCAGGTTGTCCTTGATCTGCTTTTCGGTAAGGCCGATGTCCGTGAGCCGGTTGTAACGCATGAACGCCGCCGAATGGCAGTTCAGGCAGTAGTTGACAAAGACCTTCGCACCATTCTGAAGGGACGCCAGATCGGTGGTCTTGCC
>ERZ724507.1502-NODE-1502-length-10004-cov-4.773143_pt1 | contig 10004 bp, 12 predicted proteins | sample MGYA00376040_ERZ724507 | MGnify/ENA primary metagenome ERZ724507 (study PRJEB28724, sample SAMN07190883) | activated sludge metagenome | isolation source: activated sludge of sewage treatment plant in Hong Hong | place: Hong Kong | collected 2016-03-17 ...
GTACGCTTGGGCGCCGAGTTATCCAAGTCAGTTAGCATTACTGGCCAGCAGCCGGATTTCACCAAACAGACAATCGGCAAACGGATAAACCGGGGTGAAGCTTGCCGCTGGCGGGTCGTGGTGGCGGAAGACCACCAGCCAGCGGCGCCCATCCCAATCCAGTTCGAATTGCCCATCCGGCGTGGCTGCCATCGCCAGCAGCGCATCGGTCTGCTGGCGGCTGAACCAGGCCACGCCCTCACGCGCAATCAGGGTCAGCGGCCGGTAAGCCAGCTGCCGGGCGTAGATCACCGGATTGCCGGCCAGCGTGGTTTTAAGGGTCTGGGCCCGCGATAGCGATTGATCCAGCTCCGGGCATTCCAGTTGCCGGGGCAACAGCAGCCCACCCAAGGTCTTGATGCCGATGCTCATGGGCTGCCTCGCTGCAGATACTTGAGCGTTGCCAGCAGTTGCCTGGCCTGCTGACGGTCGCTCTGCAAGCGGAACGGCTGGCCAGCCAGTTGCAGATTGATGGTGATGCTGTCCGCCGGCGTTACCGGATGCGCCGCTGCCGGCATCGAGGCCAGCGGCAGGGCGGCACCGACCAGCCCACCCAGCGCCAGGCGCGGCAAGCGGCCAGGGTCGAAGCGCAACTGATTGAGTTGCCAGATCAGGCCCAGCCCGTATTTGCGCACGGCCTCCTTGCGTAACACGAACTCGCCGGCTTCGAGAATCGCCGGAATGCGATCGCCACCGCCGTAACCGGGCAAGGCGCCACCCCGGGCCAGGCCCACCGGGCCGCCGTGCTGGCGGGCGGCGACGGATTTTTCGAGTACGGTGACGGTGATGGTTTTGTCCTTGAGCGCGGCGATTTCAGCCTGGATGCGGCTGATTGCTGCTTGGGCATCGCTGATTTCTGCGCGCACTGCCACGCGCTTGTCTTCCGTCGTGAGGCGCTTGAGTTCGGCATTCAGTTGCGCAACCAGCGCCAGAGTCTGCTGCTGCGCGGCTTGTTCGGCGGCGGCACGCTGTGCGGCCATTTGCGCGGCCACGCCATTAGCGTCGATTTCGGCGCGGATCGCGCGTTCCACCAGTTGGCCACCGGCCGCCACCAGCGAGTAGGCCTGGCGATTGTCTTTCAGCCGTTCGGCCAGCGATTGCGAGCCCTCTGCCTCACGCTGCGCCAACTGGGCCAGTCTTTCGGCATCCTTGCTGCGCCCCTCGATGGCAGCCTGTTCCGCCAGCGCCGCCAGTTGCGCCGCTTTGGCCTGCTTTTCTTTTGCCTGCGCCAGCAGATCGGCTTGCTGCTGAGCCTCGCTCATGCCGCGACGCTGGATGTCGCGCAGACGATCTTCGGTTGCGCCTTGCGCATCGTAAAGTTTGGCGCGCAGTTCGCGAACCCGGTCGAGGTACTGGCGCTCCTCATTCAGCGCCGCCTCCATCGCCGACTTGTGCTGCTGCGCCTGCTGCTCGAGTTTGCCAATGCGGTCGCGCAGGGTTTCCTCGGCCAGCCGTTTCTGTTCCGCAGCTTCGGCCAGCGCCAGATTCTTCTGTAATTGCGCCAATCGCAGGCGCTCGTTGCCCAGTTGCTGGAACAGCTGCGCAGCGCTATTGACGTAATCCTGCGCAGCCTGCAGATTCTGCTGGTAGCTGGCACGATCGGCCAGCGCCGCCAGTTTGGCTTGCCGCACCTGTTCCACTGCGCCGGCCGGGGCGCCCAGTTGCGTCAGTCGTTGTTGCAGGGCGTTGAACTCGCGATAGATCTGCACCGTTTGTGCCACTTGTTCGCGTGCCTTGCGCTGCGCCTCGCTCTCACCGAGCAACCGTTCTGCCAGTTTGCCACCGGCCCAATAGGCTGCAGTAAAAGCAGCGGTGAGGGCGGTGAGCGGGCCGGCCAGCGCCGCAAGACGCGCGCCGAGGCCCGCCAGACCGCCGCTTGCCGCCAGACCGGCGGCACTGCCCAGCGCCAGCATGCTGTCGCCCAACTTGGCCACCGCCAGTGTGCCCAGCCCAAACAGCCCGCGCAGTGCGGCAAAGCCGGCCAACCCAGTGAGGGCCGTGGCCGCAGCGGCGCTGATGCGCGGAAAGCGCTCGATCAGCGCCGTCAGTGACTGCGCCATGGCCGCCACCGCCTGCGCTGCCCGGGTAATCGCCGGCAGGAAAGCCGAGCCCAGCGCAATGCCGGCTTCGGCAATCGCATTGCGGGCCAGTTGCAACTGCGCCTCGGTGGTCTTGATACGTTCGGCGAATTCACGGTTCATCGCGCCGGCGCTGGCGGTTTTGTCGCTGGCGATACCGACAGCCTTTTGGTACTGACTCAAACCTTCGACCAGCGCGGCGATGTCGTCCGAGTATTCCTGCCCAAACAGCCGAGCCAGGGTTTCGGCGCGGCTTTGTTTGTCCAGGCGGGCCAGCGTGGCAAGAAACTTCTCCAGCGCGGCTTGCGGGTTGGCGGCAATATCATTGGCCAACTGGCGGCTGGAGAGCCCGAGACTCTGCAGCGCATCCTGAAACTCCTGGCCCTGCGTCTTGCCGGTCTGCAGTTTCAGCAAGAGCGCATTGATGCCGGTGGCGGCGATCTCCGGTGTCTTGCCCAGGCTCAGCATGGCCGTGGCCAGCGCCGAGGTCTGCTCGGCTGATAGGCCGAACTGTTTGGCCATGCCGCCGGTGCGAACCAGGACTTCGATGATGTCTTTTTCGGTGGCGTTGGTTTTGTTGCCCAGCTGGTTGATGGCATCGCCGAGCTTTTCTACCTGCGGGATCGACAGCGAGAACAGGTTGATCAGTTTGCCAATCGATGTGCCGGCCTCGTCCGGACCCAGCTTGAAGGCGGACGACAGTTTGGCGGTAATCTCGACGAAACCCTTGATGTCCTTGCTGGCGATGCCCATCTGGCCACCGGCTTCGGCGATTTTGGCCAGGCCGGCGGCAGACAGGGGAATCTCCCGCGACAGGGCTTTCAATTCATTGCTCAGCTGGGTGAAGCCGTCCGGGGTGTCGAAGTCGACGACTTTCTTGACGTCGGCCATCGCCGATTCAAAGCGGATCGCCTCGCGCGCGGCCAGTGTCAGACCAGCACCGGCAGCAGCCAGGCCGAGCACGCCGGAACGGATGCGTTCGAACGCCGCCGGTACCCCGGATAGTTCCGCCCGCAGTTCACGCACCCGTTCGGTCAGCGCCAGTTTGGCCCGAGCCAGTTCACCTGCCGACGCCAGGCCCGATACCTTGAGTGCGGCATAGGCGGCACGCGCCTGTTCGATTTCGCCGCCGATCGTGTCATTGCCACGCATGCCCAGCGTGGCCCGGGCCGAATCGGCGGCTTTGAGCCGGGTCAGCGCATCGCGTGTCGCCGCGATATGGGCGCGTAACTTCGCTTGCTGCGCCCCCAGCTCGTTGACCGAGCTGCCCGCCGCCTTCAGCTCGCGGCGCAAGGCTTCCAGCGCTGACTGCTGCTGGGTGAAGGACTGCTTGGCGCTGGCGGCTTCGCGTTTGGCCGCAGCAAAACTGCCGGCCAGTGCTTTGGATGGCGCTTCCGTGCCGCGCATCTCGCGCGCCAGCCGCGCCACCTCGGCCTGTGCCTGCTGCCATGCCTTGCGTGCCTCTTCGGTATCGCGCTTCAGCTGCCCGAAAGCCGACAGCCTGCCGGAGGCCGACTGCATCTCGGCCAGCGTACCGCGATACTGTGACTGCAGACGGGTCAGTCCTTTCTCGACGGCACTGCCGTCAAAGCCGACCTTGATCGCAAGGGAGAGGTTATTGGGCATGGCAGCTTATCTGGTGTATAGTTTTACTACTTTTGTAGTAAGTTGGAGATGCATCATGGGCATGCCCGTCCGAATTGATGAAACCCTGTATGAGCAGGCCAAAATCGAGGCCCATGCGGAACATCGCACCATTGCCGGACAGATCGAGTTCTGGGCAAAAGTAGGCCGTGCGGCACTGGATAATCCCGACCTGCCGATTGATTTTGTTGCCGAATCGATTATGTCGATGGCCGAGCCACGTGAACACGCTACACCGTTTGTCCCGAGAAGCCGTAAAGCATGAGTTATGCGGTGGTTCAGACTCGTCGCTTTGGCCGGCAGTACAAAAAACTGCATGACAATGTAGCGGCCGATGTGGACCAGGCGGTTGCCGACGTCGCTGACAACCCGCTGCTCGGCGAACAGAAAAAAGGCGACCTTGCTGCCCTGCGGGTGCATAAATTCCGCTCGCAAAATCAGCTTTATCTGCTTGGATATACCCTGGACGATCAAGTCCGCCTGGTTTATCTGGAGGCGGTGGGGGGGCACGAGAACTTCTATCGCGATCTCAAGCGTTAAGCACTACCCGATGCCTCATCGATCGCCGCAACAAACACCGCATACGGATAAGCCCACACCCCGGCGTGCCCCAGGCGCACCAGGGTGCAGGCGGTTTGCTGCAGCCATCTCAGGCTGCGGGCGGGATCGTGCGGGCAGCCTGGAGCAGTTTCTGCCGCAACCCGAAAAAATCCCCGTTCACCGCCTTCACCGCATCGATCACCTGACGCAATTCGGCGGGTGTCATCTGCTCGATCCGCTCCACAGTCAGGCTGGTCATGCGCGGCAGATCCGCCAGCGACAACTCATCGAACAAGGCCTCGGCCAGCAGGTCGGGTGTAGGTGTCGCCAGTAGATCGTTGAGCCAGAGCCGGATGTCCGCCACCGTCAGCTCGCGTACTTCGAAGGTCTGGGCGCCGACGGTGAGGGTTTTGACGGCACGCATGGCTTACTGGAACCCGTAACGGAAATACTGCGAACTGCCGATCGGGCGTGTGTCGTCCTTCAGCAGCTTGCCTTCCAGTTCCAGCTTGCTGAAGTCGTCGTCGATCAGATCCAGCGATTTGGTCGGGGTAAAGCGCACCCGCCACAAATCGACCACACAGGGTTTGCCGGAATCGGCTTCGTTCAGGCCGTCGAATGCCAGGGTATATTCCTGACCGGTAGCGGTGATGGCCTCGATCAGGCTCTGCGCGCCATAGGCGTAACTGACCTTGATCGGATCGGCGTCGGGAATGCCGCTGCTGTCCGGAATCAGCAGCCCGCCGCCGCTGATCTGATAATCGCTACCGGCCAGATAGGTGGTGGTGCCGGCCGCATTGGTCACGATCACGCTGCTGGCACCGAGTTTATCCAGCCGTAGCAGCGCGCCCTTGTGGGCGGTGTGGTTTTCGGCGGTGACTGTACCGGCGTTGATGGCACTGGCATCGCCAAACAGTGCCAGCGCCAGATTGGTGGCGTTGAGGTTATGCAGCGTCAGCGTCACCTTGGCATCCTTGATGCGAGACAGGGCATCGGCCACACCGCCGCCGGGATTCTCGTAATCGGCCAGTTCCTTGGTTTCCTCGTCGATCGACAACGACAGTTTTGAGGTGTTGCCAATGCGCTGTAGATTGTTCTGGCCGTAACGGCCCAGATACAGTTTGCCTTTGCCGACGAAGCTGCGTTTCTGAAAAGCCATGCTTGACTCCTTATTCCTTGGTCACGGGTTTGCTGGCGGCCGGGGCCGGTTTATCGGTCAGCGTTTCTGCCACGCCTTGCTGGCGCAGCCAGTCGGCCAGCGGGGCTGGCAAGTCGAGCTGGCTGCCGGCCGGATACTGCTGGCCGGCGTGGGTGTGCGGCTGGATCAGGCGCACGCTGTGGTACGGGGTCTGGCTCATGTCATTCCTCTCGGGACATATCCTGTGGATGGCTGTGGTAGATGATCAGGTAACGGGTGGTCAGCCGCAGCGCAACCAGATCGGCCTCTTCGGCGTCCCAATCGCAGTCGAGCTCGCGAATCAGGAACGCAGGATCCGGCGGCGCCGCGTTGACCATCAACGCCTGATGCGCCGCCACCTGAATCTGATCGGCCTGCAAGGCTGCTGCGTCACCGCGGGTGAGCACCGTCAGTGACAGTTGCAGATGCCGTTCGACCTGTTCACCGCTACGCGGCTCGACCGTTTCGCTTTGCGGTTCGACGAGCAGTAATGGCAGCGATTCGCGCCGAGCGGGAGAGAGCGGGGCGCGTTGCACGTCTACGGCGGGCAGGGCGGTGGCCAGGCGAAGCTGCAGGACAGCGAGAATGCGTTCACGCAGTGAGGGCACATTGACACTCTTTCATGGATCAGGGGTGGCACAACCGTGCCTCGTGTTCGCTGCCATCGCTCACCGCACGCACGCTGCGTACCCGGTAAGCCATGCCATCGATGCTGAGCACATCGTTTGCCTGAAGCTCGGGCAAATAGCTGGCCGGATAGCGGATGCGGTAGTCGGCGGATAGCTGGTAGCCATCCAGCACGCTCTCGTCCGGTGCCTGAAACGCTACCTGCACGGTACTGCCCGGCGCGCCACTGGCTGGCGACCAGTGCGCTTGCTTGAGCAGGCCGGCATGCTGGGCAGCCAGGTAAAGTTGCTCGATCACGCGCACCCCCTCAGAGCGTGTGAAAAATTCTGCTGCGCTTGCCAACTCGCGTTCCGGCGGTACTCGCAATCCTCATTTATTTCAATAAACTCCGGTTGCTCCGTTCCGGCGGAACGCGATTTGGCGGCGCTCGCAACGAATTTTTTCACAGGCTCTCAGTTCATCTGCAGGGTGATCAGCACCCCAGGTCGGTGGCACATCGGCAGCGGGTTGGACTGGGTGTGCAGATCGGTGCCGCGTTCAAACGGGCGTGGCGCCTGTTTGGCATAGAGCGACAGGCCGAGCGTGTTGACGGTTTCGTTGAAATCCGCCGGCGCAAAGTAGCTGGCAAAGGTATCGACCGTACCCAGCGGGAACGCATGCGCTTCGCCCGGGGCAATGAAGCGACGCACCGTGCCGGCGATATCGGTGGCCTGGCCACGGTATTCTTCAAAGGTGATACCGGCGTAGGTAAAGCCGCGCCGTACATCGTTGATCAGAATGGCGCCTTGTTGCCAGGTCTCGAACGCCTTTTCGACCTTGGCGTGGCCGGTGAGGGCACTGAAGAACTCCGGCGAGCACAGGCAGTGCACCCCATTCATGAACTCGCCCTTGAGGTTGTCTTCGATCAGCGACAAGGTCTTGATGCATTTCTCCTTGACGTTGGTATTGCCGTTACCCAGCGCAAAGTTGACGCTCTGCTGGGCAATCCCGAACTCATCGAACAGGTCGTACAACACCGAGCCGTCGGCATCCAGGATCACGCCCTTGAGCGCGCCCATCCGCAGGTGCTCGAGGGTAATCGCGTGCTTGTTGCGCATGGTGTCCAGATGGCGGGCAATCACGCCTGCCAGCGCCTCGGTTTCGGTTTCCGAGCCAAAGGCGCGGATGCCTTGCACTTCTTCGGGCAGCACCACATCGTCGTGCGGAATGTGCGGAATCACAAACGAGCGCAATGCGCGTTTGCCCCGCGTGCCGACGGTGCCGGGTGAGCCGGGAGGCAGGGTAGGCAGCAGATTCAGCACGCCATTCATTTCCTCGACGATGATCTGGCGCTGACGTACCGGGCGGGCCGGCATCAGCCCCAGGTTTTCGATACGGCCGTAACGATTGGGCAGGATATTGATCGCCGCTGTCAGCGCGGCCATCGAGAAAGCGGGATTGTGAAACGGGTTTTGCATGGTGATCTCCGATACGGAATCAGGCGGACTGGCGTACCAGAATGCCCAGTTGTGCCAGTTGTTCGATGGCCAGGCTGCGTTGCTCCTGCGTCAGCTCGGCGGGCCAGATCAAGGACTGACTGGCGACGATGGCATGGCGGGCGATCAGCAGCGCGTCGTCGCGGTCGGCCAGTCGTGCATCGGTGTCGGTGGCCAGCACGCCAGCCGGTGGACTGAAATCGGTTTCCGACACCAGCCTCAGCGGATACAGCTTGCCAGTACCGGCATCGCGACTGACGACCGTACCCAGCGCCAGATGCTGGCCGGCCCCGACGGTCGCGGCTTCGCGGGAATACAAATTGGGCGACTCATACTTGAGCAGATCGCCCAGGGTGTTGCCTTCGTAGATGACCGGCATGATTCACTCCTGTCTGGCCAGCTTGCGTGCAGCGGCAAGCACGGCATCGTGGTTCGGCTGCTGGTTGTTGCCGGCGATCGGCAGATGCGACTGGATCTCGGCTTGCTCGGCACGGGCATCGAGCAGGATGTGTCTGGCTTGGGCCTGGCTGACGCCGGCATTGAGCAATTCGGCGGTTCGCTGTGCCTGGCCAGCCATCAGGCACAGTTCGGCGATGGCGCAGGCCTCGGCATGCGCCTCATCACGCGCGGCTGCGACCAGTTCGGGCACGCTGCCGGTCGGGGTGGTTGCGGCGCCATCGAGGGTGGGCTCGGGCAAGGTGGTTGCGTCGGACATGGCAATCTCCGTGGTTGGAATCGTGTTGAGAGGGCGCAACGCAACCGCCGACAAGGGCCGGGGCTGCAGATGCTGGATGAATGCATCGAGTAATTGGCTGTAGCTGCTGACCCCGTCGGCCAGTCCGGCTGCCACCGCCGCATCGCCGCATAAAACGGCTGCTTCGGTGCCGCGCACCAGGCCCGGATCGAGTTTGCGCATCTGTGCGACGTGCTCGACGAACAGCGCGTACAGCCGGTCGACTTCGGTTTGCAGGGACTGGGCCGCCTGCGGGCTCAGCGGTGCGTGCGGCGAAAAATCGTTCTTGTGTTGCCCGGCGTAGATGGCGGTGTAGGCCACCCCATCCTGGCTATCCTTCAGCGACTGGTCGACATGCAGCGCAATCACGCCAATCGAGCCGATGCCGCCAGTGGCAGACACTGTCAGCCGGCTGGCGGCGCAGCCCAGTGCGTAAGCCGCCGAGTAGGCTGCATCATTGGCATGGGCCCATACCGGCTTGATCCGGCTGGCAGCGCGAATCCGCTGTGCCAGCTCGAATACGCCCCCAGCCTCGCCGCCGGGTGAATCGATATCGAGCAGAATGCCGTGGACCTGCGGGTCGGCCAGCGCCTCATCCAGTGACAAGGCAATATCCTGGTAGCTGGTCAGGCCGGAGGCGGCCTCCAGCCCGAGGCTGCGCCGTACCAGCGTGCCGTGCACCGGAATCTGGGCAATACCGGCACGTGCCGGCGCCTGTGGCACGCGCGGGGCAGGCAAGGCCGGCGCGGCCTGCACCGACGGCAAGCCGATCCGCGGGCCAAGCACGGCCAGAATCACATCCAGCTTGGTGCGGGTAATCAACAGCGGCACCCCGTACAAACGGGATGCCAGATGTAGCAGCGACATGGTGGGGAGTTCCGTTAATCAGAAGGAGAGGGGGCGGGTGGCTTGCCGTCGCCGGTTGGAGGCCGGTCATGGCGTGGGTCAGAGTCGAACCTCAGCCCCAGTTCGTCGGCCCGCTGGTTGTCGGCGGCGATTTCGCGGTCGATGTCCTCGGCGTCGTAACCAAATGCCGAGATCGCCTGCGAACGTGACAACAAGCCGGCGCGCATGGCGGTCAACATGGCATCGAACTCTTTTTTCGGGTCGACCCATTGCCAGCCTTGCGGAATCCATTTCACGGCCAGGTATTCACGCGGCTTGCGTGCCAGATCGGGCGCCGACAGTGCGCCTTGCAGTGCCGCCTGTTGCATCCAGGCCCGCCAGACCGGGCGGCACAGCTGGTGCACGATCACGCCATGCTGGATCGCCTCGCAGCGGCGCCGGAATTCCAGTAGTCCGGCACGGATCGACGAATAATTCACCTGCGTCAGGTCGCCGGTCAGCATTTCGTAGCTGATGCCCATTGCCGCTGCCACGGCCCGAAACTGCATGCGCAGGAAGTCGGCGTAGCTGGCGCCGACATCGGCCGGCTGGCTGAACTTCACATCCTCACCCGGCTCCAGAATCTGCATCGTGCCTGGCTCCAGCCCGGCGAGTGCCGCGCCAGCGGCATCAGGCAGCCCTTCACCCATCAGATTGTCTTCGGGGGACTGGCGGGTGGCTGCGGCGGTGGAGGCGGGTACCGCAGCTCGGAGGCGGACTCCGGGCCCGAGGCCTTCAAGCCGCTCGCGGGCGAGTTCGCCAAGGTCGGCTACGGCTGGGACTGGTCGGGATTCCCGCAGCCGGCC
>ERZ724507.1506-NODE-1506-length-9980-cov-3.446247_pt1 | contig 9980 bp, 3 predicted proteins | sample MGYA00376040_ERZ724507 | MGnify/ENA primary metagenome ERZ724507 (study PRJEB28724, sample SAMN07190883) | activated sludge metagenome | isolation source: activated sludge of sewage treatment plant in Hong Hong | place: Hong Kong | collected 2016-03-17 ...
CTGTTTTAATGGTTGATATAAACAAATTTTACTGATTGCCTTTTTTTTCTATATATCGTATGCGGGCAAAAGTACTGCTTTTTCATGTATTATTTACATTGATTTTTTATAAAAACTTCGCAATTTCTGTACATTTTTTGCCATTTGTTATTCTGATTAGTCTCTTTGTAACAAGAGCTAAATCAAAAACCATGCATTTCCTATGACTTTTAAATGACAATAGAATTAATAATACTTCGAAATCGGCTATTATATCATTTATAAAAATAATGTATTGCGAAATCGTGACTTGTTTTCTATACACTTAAAAATGCCTTTTGTTAGGATTTTTTCACCTCATTAATGAGTAAAAAAATGCTCATTGGCAAAAAAAATAACCAAATGGTGATAATTAAAAAGACAGAAAAAGCCACACAAAAGGATTAGTCTATTAATTTCAATAACATTTACAGCCGATATTAGCTTTTTATTTGTACTATTATTACTACCAATCTTAAGTTGATATGGACTGTAAATGTTATATAGTTTATGAAAAATTCCCTTCTTAAATCAACATTTTACCAAGTACCGGGCAAGGCTCCGCAAGCACAGGTAGCAGTAATGTTGTTTTGTGCGACTGTACAGGTAGTACCTACCACACGCACAGTTACACTATGGGTTGAGCCATTTGCTAAACCACTAAATACATTAGAACTTTGGTAGGTACTGCTACCATCGAGGGCATATTCCAAAGTACCTGTATTTACATCGGCATTGACCGTAAGGCTATACATACCACCATTACAAGTTGTGGGAGTACTGCTGATAGTAGGCGTGTCATCTACATTGGTGCGCACAAATGTTTGAGGCGAACAAGCCGTAAAAATGGAGCCATAAGCAGGTGTGCTGCAATCAACAATAGGCACTACCGTCGGACGGCTATTGTCTTGAAAACTATAGGTGCGTTCGGTGTTAGCATAGCTATTGGCAGGACAATCTGAACAAGCACTGTTCAAAGCTGTTGTTTGTACGTCGTTGGCGGTCACAATAATTTCTTCGGCATAACAACCTCCTGCGTCGGTGATGGTTACACTACCACCGTTGGTTACAAAACTACTACCATTAATTACAGGATTGGTGGCAGTGAGGGTTTCAGTAAAAGTACCTGTTCGGGCGACGGGAACGGCTGTGGTGCAAGGAGCAGAAGCAGTCAAACCTGCATCAGGCAAACCTGCGCATTCTACTTTAGAAGCCACTTGACCTACGTTGCCAATGGTATAATAACCTTCAACGGTGTCAAAATCACCTGTCGACATGCCATTCACATTGCCATCATCGCTGGCAGGTTGTTGTCCTTGTATGGTGTTGGAACCAGGACCATTGTCACGCACACTTGAGTCGTAAGGGTCGGCATTGACCGATTCTCCGAAGTTATTTTGGGCGGGATAATCATTGGTGCCTGTCACGGGGTCAACATAACCGCCCCAGTGGTCACCATCCCAAGGAGTATCGCCAATTTGTTCGAAAGGTTTGCCGTGTCCTTGTCCCAAACCGGGTCCTGTGTCGTAGGTATCAAAACCAATTTCGTCGTAGGTGGTATAGATAGCAAAGTTCATGCGTTGTCCGCTATAAATATCAGGTTTTCCACCTATGAGCGCCCAAGGAATGCGAACTTCATGAATACCATTGTTGAGGTCGTTCAAATTCGCAGACACATCAAAAGCAGGACAAGTACCCAATGTTCCCATATTGCGTTCTTCGGCAAGTGGTGTGCTGCTACCAGTTGCAAAAAGGGCTGCATAATCGCCATGATCGCTACCATCGTGGAAACCAGCAGTGAGGTTTTTACCTTGTCCTGCTGTAGAAGGATTGGGTCCCACGCGGTCAATTGCCACAAAATAGTCGGGCAACCAACCATTGAAGTCTACTCTTTTGTTCCAAGGAGCAGATGTAGCCGTCAATTTAGTGGTGTTACTGTATGGATTGGTTGCTATATCGTTGTTTTTATCGATAGCCACAAACAAGTCCATTCTATCCAAAGCACCAGCACCAAAATACTTATCGGCGCTGGGTCCTTCTACCACTAAATAGAGATAGGTAGCGTCCCAAGAGGCATGAAACTTCTTAATGTCGGCGGTTCCCCATCCAGAGGCTTGAATGTCGTTGTAGTTGGCATAATTGAAGTTTTCGGCATCATACGCTACAATACGAGCCGAACTTTCGCCCACAAAATCAGAATTAGTAATGGCATTGGCATCGTCTGTTTCGGGGATAAGTGGTGCGGCGTGTTGCGATTCGGTTACATATTGGTATTGTCCTGCATCTACCGCGCCATCCATCGTAATAGTAGCACCACCTTTGGCAACACAATGGTTGTCAACCGTAGTGCGGGTAGTAAAGTTATCCATTTTGGGACAACCCGTTGCACTGCCACCATTCTGTCCGTTGGTGTCCGTGCCATAGTTGCGCAAAGTATAGAGGTCGGGGTCGCTTTGAACAGCAGTAGCATCGGTAGCAGTAGAGGTTATGGCATAGAACTCAAAATCATCGGTCGCTGCCAAAGGAACAGTAGCTGTAAAACAAGCGGCACCATTGTTAGCTGTCGTAATGCTACCATTGCCCATCGTGGCTTCGATGGTTTGCCAAGTGCCTGTGGGTGTCGCACGGTAGCGAATAAAAACTATTTCGCCCGCGCTCGGAGCTGCACTCAAACAACCATATACCATATTATTAACGGCAGAAACATTGGTGAAGGTAACAGGAGCATTGGCTGTTTCCATTACAATACCTTGCACATTGGCATAACCATTGTGTTTGATACGAAACGTATAATAACGACCTGCTGTAAAAGTAGCACCCGTCAATCTACTATCGTTGGTAGTAGGACAACCCGTGCCACTCCACACAAAAGTACTCGGCGTATTGAGCGTTACTGTTTCGTTGAACCAACGGTTGCAATCATTGTTGGCATTATCTGCCCCAAAAACAAACTGCTCTATGCCACTACCGCCGTTCGTGGCTTGGAGCGTAATGGCTTGATAAGTTGTGTTAGCACTACCATCAATGGGGCAAAATTTGGTGTCAGAAGTCAGTTGGAAACCAGTACCAAACCATGATGGGTCAAATTCGGGGTGAACAAAAATATTTTGGGCAATCGTACTCGTGCCAATGATTAGCCCCAAAAAGAAATACGTAAGTTGTTTTTTCATCATAGTACATAAAATTTGTTTGGTTGTAAAAAAAACATTTTACTATCTAAAAAATACTGTGCAATTAAGACAAGGCAGATTTGGCATTATACTTACTTATGTTATTGGCATTGAACAAAATCTACCTTACGCTGCTTTACTTTGCTTTTATTAACTGTATAATATCGACAACAAGCCTTATTTGTTCGATTCTAAAAGTACGGATAGGGCGATTTTTGCTTACGAACTCATCAACACCCCTCCGAACATTTCCTTTCTCATTTACAGAAACATTAATGCTCCTCCGAACATTTTCTTTCTCATTTACAGAAACATTAATACTTCTCCGAACATTTCCTTTCTCATTTACAGAAACATTAATACTCCTCCGAACATTTTTTTTCTCATTTACAGAAACATTAATGCTTCTCCGAACATTTCCTTTCTCATTTACAGAAACATTAATGCTCCTCCGACAATCCGACCTACCGCTGATGAGTTTGTAAGCACTATGTTGACATGTTGTATTTTTGCTATTATCGAACAGTATACATTTCGCTTTGCGTGTTTCTATAGATTTGGGATATTTTTTAAATAGTATTTGGTTCTGCAAAAGCTTATAATGACAAAAACACCCTTTCGTTTAAACCTTATAATAAGATTTAAACGAAAAAGGTGTTTGTTTATTTGTCGCAAAAAGAGGGATAAAAAAAAGCATGTAGATTAGGCTTTGCTAAATACTTAACATAATTGGTTATTTTGGGGAGTGAAAGATAATATAAGATAGCCATAGTTAACAAAACAGCTACAGTCCGACTACAGGGACTGTGGCTGTTTTGTTAAGGAATAAGCAATTAATTATGATTGCCGGGGAATGTGCCAAAATTGGCAGGACAAGCAGGTGCTTGTGGTTGTGTGGCGGGTTCAGCCACTGTACTTGTACAAGCAGGGTCAGCAGAGAAAGTAGCGGTTAGGCTTCCTGTTCCCGGTTTGAGTTGTACATTAGAAAATACATAGTTGCTCGCGCCAATGAATAGTACATTAGCAGGAACAGTCGGAGCGTTCAACAATGAACCGCTTAAATCCAACGTGCCTGTGGTAGGTATATTATTGTAAGATACCGTAATGTTGGCAAGATAATAGTCGTCGGTCAAATCATTAGGCGTTCCATTTTGGTTGTAAGAACCACTAATTGGAACAATGCTAACTGCCGAAATACTACAAACCGGTGCGGAACAAGAGCTTACAGCAGCGATATTGCTATTGGTATAAGTACAGGTCGCACTTGCATCAAAAGTAGCTGTTAGGGTGCTTGTTGTACCATCGGCGGGCAATTGAATACCCACGAAAGTATGCGAAGTGGCAGCATCTAAGTTAGTTGTTGCTTCGGTGGCAGTTGCATCACCGCTCAAGACAAGATTGCCTGTAGCAGGTGCGTTGGCAAAGGTTACGGTTACATCGGCAGTATAATAGTCATCTGTACCATCAGGAATAGTACCGTTGCTATTACAAACAATATTGCTTACCTGAACATCGGTAATTTCGCAACAAAGTGGAGTCATGGTTACATTATCTAAACCAAGGTGTGCATTATTGCCCGAACCAGCAGCGGTTTTGATGCTATAACGGATACAAACTTGGTCGCCAGAAGCAACGCTAATGCCTGTAACGGGAATGTTATAAGGTGTTACAACAGCAGGATTTAAGTTGGCATTGGTGGCGTTGGTGGTGGCATTGTAGGTTGAGCCAGCCAAAGCAGCATAGCCACCTGCTCCGACTTTGTATTCAGCATCGAGGATAGTAGGTCGGCTACCTTGTGAATACTGTTCAGCGTCCCATGCAAAAGTGATACCTGTTAAGGTGTTGCCTGTTTGGTTGGTAGTGCAATACTCAAATTGTGCAAGACCTGTTCCTGTTGGAGTTCCGCTATTGGCAGCAACTTTGGCACCGATGGCAGTTTCGCTTGTGGCAGCATCGCTCAATGCAAACACGCCATTGGTTACGCCCAAAGTTCCACCATTGCTATATGTTCCGCTTTGCAACAAACTTGAGGTTACAGTCCAACCTGTTGGAAGGGTGGCAGCGGAGCCTGTGTATGTATTAAAAGTTTCGGCAGAAGATGTAGTATTACAAGTGGTCAATAAAATATTGGCAGGTGGTACTGAACAGCTATTGACGGCTGTAATATTGTTTTTGGTGAAAGTACAAGAAGCATTATTGCTAAAAGTAGCAGTCAAGGTATTTACCGTGCCGTCGGCGGGCAATTGAACACCTGTGAAGGTATAAGAGGTTGCACCAACACTACCTACTGCTATACTTGCGGTGGCATCGCCACTTAGGTCAAGCGTTCCCACAGTTTCGGGATTGGTGTAGGTTACGGTTACATCGGCAAGATAATAGTCATCAGTGGCAGTGCCTGTTGTGCTGTTGTTGTTACAAGAACCTGCTGTTACGGTGATATTAGTAATAGCACAAACACTTGGAGTAGAACAAGGATTAACGGCTGCTATAGCGCTTTGGGTGAAAGTACAAAAACTATTGGCAGAAAAAGTAGCCGAAATGGTAGTACTACTACCATTAGCAGGAATCTGTACAGCGGTAAAGGTATGTGAGGTGCTACTGTTCAAACTACCGACCGCTACGGTTGCAGTCGCATTGCCTCCCAACACAAGGTTGCCTGTGGTGGGTGCGTTGGCATAGGTAACAGTAACATCGGCAGTATAATAATCATCGGTAAGGTTATTGGGTGTGCCGTTATCGTTACAAGCTCCAATATTGCTAAGTGCAATAGCGCTAATGCTGCAAGGAGCAGTACAGTTGGGGGTTACAACAAGGTCATCTACACCAATGTGTGCGTTTGAGCCAGAACCGCTACCATTATTAAAACGGAAACGGAAACAGAAAGTAGCTCCGTTGGCAACAGATAAACTATTGATAACAATGCTGCGTGGTGTAACAGCAACTGTGGCAAGGTTGGCAGACGTACCTGCTGTGCTGGCAGCAGTTAGGCTTGTTCCTGTAATATTGGCTTGTGTATAAGTTGTTCCGTCTAAGCTATAGAAAAAGTCGACGGTACTAGGGCGTTGACCCACAGAATATTGTTCTACATTCCAAGCCACATTCATAGAGGTAATAGCGCTACCTGTATTGTTGGTTACACAATAAGAAAGGTCTTCGGTGGTTTGACCAGTAGTAGGTAGTTTTACACCATAATTTGCATCGGTGGCATCACCAAGTGCATAAGTAGAGTTGGAGGCAACATAAGTTCCCGTATTGGTGTAATATCCACCGGGACCATAGTCAATTGAGTTGGAAGTCCAACCGAGCATCAAGGAGGCTGCTGTACCTGCAAAAGTATTAAAGTTTTCGCTTACAGAAGCACCGCAAGCTGTAAGAGCAAAGCTGGGTGCCGAAGAACAAGAGTTAACAGCGGCTATGCTGGCATTGGTCAAAGTACAAGCAGGAGTAGCCGAAAAAGCAGCGGTCAAACTGTTGAGCGTGCCATCGGCGGGAAGGCTAACTCCTGTGAAGGTGTATGAGGTGGTACCAATGCTACCAACTGCTATGCTGGCAGTTGCATCGCCGCTCAAGTCCAATGTACCTGTGGTGGGAGCATTCAGGTAGTTAACAGTTACATCGGCGGTATAGGTATCGTCGGCAGCATTGCCTGATGTACCACCATTATTACACGCCGAAACATTGCTCAATGCAATACTACTAATGCTACAAGTAGGACAGTTGTTGATAGATACCAAATCGCTTTTGGTGAATGTACAAGAAGTATTGGCAGAAAAAGTAGCGGTTAGGCTGTTGAAACCTGTTGCACCGTTGGTGGGTAATTGTACACCTACAAAAGTGTGTGAGGTACTACTACCCAAGCTACCTACTGCAACGCTGGCAGTTCCGTCACCCGTTAAGTTGAGGCTACCGCTGAAAGGTGCGTTGGCAAAAGTAACAGTTACATCGGCGGTATAGTAGTCATCGGCAGGATTGAGGGGTGTTCCGTTGTTATTACAAGCACTTTGGTTGCTTAAAGCTATGTCTGTGATGCTACACGGCAAAGGAGTGGAACAAGCGCTAACGGCTGCAATGCTACTATTGGTATTGGTACAAGCAGGAGAGGCTGCGCTAAATGTAGCGGTTAGGGTTTGGATTAGACCATTAGCAGGAAGTTGTATGCCGCTAAAAGTGTGAGAGGTGCTAGACCCCAAACTACCTACTGCTACTGTGCTTGAGGCAGCACCCGACAAGACGAGGTTGCCTGTGGCAGGAGCATTAGCAAAAGTCACTACCACATCGGTCACATAGTAGTCATCGGTATTATTATTGGGTGTGCCATTATCGTTGCATACACCTGTATTGCTTAGGCTGATTGCCGAAATGTCGCAAGCAGGAGCGAGAGAGCAACTGCTTACGGCTGTAATGCTGCTATTGGTAAAGGTGCAAGTAGAAATGGCAGAGAAGGTAGCGGTCAATGTATTAGCTGTACCATCGGCGGGCAATTGAACGGCTGTGAAAGTGTGAAAGGTGGGAGCGTTGAGACTTGCAATACCTACAGAGGCAGTTGCATCGCCACTTAGGTTGAGCGTACCTGTATTGGCAGGGCTAGCATATATCACCATTACATCGGCAGTATAATAGTCATCGGCAGGGTTGGCGGGTGTGCCGTTATCATTACACATGCTCATATTGCTCAAGTTAATGGCAGTAATGCTACAGTTAGAAGCCGAACAGCTATTGACGGCTGCGATATTGTTTAAAGTAAAGGTACAAGTAGTGAGGTCAGTAAATTTCGCTGTAATGCTACTTACTGCACCATCGGCATAGATTTCTACATTGTCAAAGGTATAAGTAGTACCGCTTAAGCTACTAACAGGCACCACTACTGTTCCTTGTGTAAGGTCGTTGCTGGAACTGCTTAGTTCGAGGTCACCTGTTGCAGGCTGATTAGCAAAGGTAACAGTGATGTCGGCGGTATAGAAGTCGTCGGAAGTTGTTGGAGCAGGAGTGAAGTTGTCGTTGCATGGTTGTATGTCGGATAGAGCTATGTTGGTGATGGAGCAAGTAGGACCACAACTGGCAACACCATTGATTTGAAAATCATCTATTCCGAAAGAACCACCAGATGCTTCTGCGTTAAAAGCATAGACACGGAAAGTAATTGCTGATGTTATGGCATCAAAAGAAGTACCTAATGTTACTGTATTGTTAGGATAAGTTGTGGTGGCACTTCCATCAGGCATTTGAAATACATTAGTAGGCACGACTGTTACATTAGTTCCGCCTGTTGCAGGAAGATTAGTGGCATAGCTATCTAAACTGCTTCTTACTACAAACTGGCGTGGTCCTGTTGTGGAACGACGCGAGGAAAATACCAAAGAATTAATATCAATAGAACAACCTACATTGGGGGTTAGTGTTACTGAATAATAATCTGTTAAATCGATACTTCCTGTAAAAGTATCGCTACCTGTTGTGGCACCTGTCGTCCAGCCTGTAAAGGAGAATACCCCCCCTGCATTAGGGTTTGTACCAACACCTGCGGAGCTAAAGCTACCAAATGTCAAACCTGTAGCAGTTGGAACAGCCGTAGGGTCTGTTGTACCACTTGTTGTTGTTACATTAATAAATTGATACATTGAAGAAAAACTCTGTCCAATAGCATTAGTAGCCCAACCCAATAATGCTAAAGTAATAGAAAATCGTAAAAAAAGGTTTTTCATTATGATTCGTTTTTTTATAGAAATAATTTTGGGGCAAAGGTAGTTAGTTTTGTTGGTTTGCTTGGCAAAAGTTGGGTTAAGAAAGTGTTAAGAAATGCGCTATACGGCATTTTTAAAACATTTGGGGCAAAATTAGCTATTATTTTTTGATACAACATCACTTTTTTTTGTACATTTTTGAGGGTTTGTTTTTGGAGCTTTGGATACAACATTGAGAAGATAATTAAGATTATGGTCAAAAATATTATTTGGCGAACAGCAGTGCGCCTATTTTTGGCAATTTCGCAATACCTTTGCACTCAAATAATTAGTACATGAAAAAAAGTATTTATTGGCTCTATTGCTGTTTTGTTGTTTGTTGGATAGTAGGTTGTCAAACTGCTGACAAGAGCGAAAAACAACAATTGGTCAAAACTTCCAAAGGAGATGCCTATTTTGGAGGTATTTTCAACATGAATGAGGAGGAATTTTTCAGGACGCTCTATCCGCCCAATATCGGCGATGCCATTGGTCATCGGGTAGCCAATCAGTTGTATGAAGGTTTGGTGCGTCCGAGTCAGGCGAGTGATGTTCGCATTTTGCCTTGTTTGGCAAGCCGTTGGGAGGTGTCGCCCGATGGCAAAGTATATACTTTTTGGTTGCGGGCAGATGTGCGTTTCCACGACGACGCTTGTTTTCCGGACGGCAAAGGCAGGCTGATGAATGCTCAAGATGTAAAATACTGTTTGGATAGAGCCTGTGCGTCGGCGAGTGACAACAAAGGAAGTAATTTTTTCAAAGACCGCATTGCTGGCGCTACGGACTATTTTGAAGCCACCAAAACGGGTAAATATCCCGAAGGCGGTGTGAGTGGTATTGTGGTGAGCAACGACTCTACGCTGCAAATCACCTTAACAGCACCTTTTCCCAACTTTCTCTATCTTTTGGCAATGCAATATGGTTTTGTGTATCCCAAAGAAGCTATCACAAAATATGGCAACGATGGTATGCGTCTCCATGCTGTTGGCACAGGTCCTTTCGTGCTGAAAAATGCTACGGAAAACCAAAGCGTATTGCTACTCAAAAACGAAAATTATTGGGGAACAGACTC
>ERZ724507.1508-NODE-1508-length-9974-cov-6.087106_pt1 | contig 9974 bp, 7 predicted proteins | sample MGYA00376040_ERZ724507 | MGnify/ENA primary metagenome ERZ724507 (study PRJEB28724, sample SAMN07190883) | activated sludge metagenome | isolation source: activated sludge of sewage treatment plant in Hong Hong | place: Hong Kong | collected 2016-03-17 ...
AGGAAGTTGCGGCCGATGATCATCGGCTCGGACTCGGGGTGGTTGATGTTGTTGGGGATGATGGCGCGGCCGCGGGCCACCTCGTCGCGCACGAACTCCGGCGTGATCACGCGCGGGATGCTGGCGCCGAAGCTCTGCCCCGGATGCTGGAGGCGCAGTTGTTCATCGAGGCCTTCCAGCTTCTGGTTTTCGCGGATGGCGACGTATTCCATTTCCGGCGTGACGATGCCCTGTCGCGCGTAGTGCATCTGCGTCACGTTCTTGCCCGGCAAGGCGCGGCGCGGCTTGCGGCCCAGTTCGAAGCGCAGGCCGGCGAGTTCCGCGTCGATGGCACGCTGGCGGCCGTACTCGGAAGATAGATCGGGCAACTCCTCGGTATCGCCGCGCTCGGCGATCCATGCGGCGCGCAGGGGCGCCAGGCCCTTGCGGATGTCGATTTTTACCGCCGGGTCGGTATAGGGGCCGGAGCAGTCATAGACCGTGACCGAGGGGTTGGGCGTGTCGCCGGTCGGCGTTTGTGCGATCTCGCGCATCGGCACGCGGAGGTCGGGCCGGCTGCCGGCTGCGTAAGTCTTCTTCGAGTTGGGCAGCGGGGCGATCGCGGCGGCATCGACATGGGCGTCGGCGGCGATGAATTTTTCGTTGGCGTTCATGTACGGGGCGCGCTTCGGGAGGGCGGGACAGAGAAGGTCCAAACTACTGGAAAGGCAGGGGGAATGCAACCCGTGGTGCAGCAAGGGGATGGATTCCGGCCTGCGCGGATGGAGGGTTCGGGCATTGCTGCCTAAAGTATTATGATTCAATGCCGTAAGCTGTAAAAGCTAGAAATGACCTTTAGTGGGCGATCCTGCGTTGGATTGCCTGCCGCACACGAATCGCCGAGGGAATGCCATGTCTGTGCTCCGCCAACTGCCTGCTGCCATACGCACTCCGGTGATCGCCGTGATCGGGGCGGTCCTGTTTCCTGTCGCCGGCGTTGCCGCGGAGTGGCAAAAGGTCATGGCAGGCAGGACCGAGACCATAGAGATCGACAAGTCGCGCCTGGAGCATGGCATGTCCGGCACCACCGGCTGGAGCCGCATCCTTCTGGGCCAGGACGTGCGCGATCCGGGGGGCACCTACAACCAGATTCACGCCCAGAACCTCTACGACTGCGAGGGGCGCCGCTTCACCACCCTGCGCCGCGCCTACTTCAACGGCGACAACTTCGTGCGCGAGGAAGCGGCCAGCCGGCAGCGGGCGAATTCCATCCAGGCCGGCAGCATTGACGAACGCCTGTTGAACGAGGCCTGCGCGGCGCGGCCCGCCGGAAGCGAGCCCGGTGTTCTGGCGGCCATGGGACGCGCCCTGCAGAACGTCATGGACCCGGAGCGTCCGTCGGCCATGCATGCCGACATGCGTAGCGCGGCGGGGGAGGCTGGCGCACGGATTGCCCCGGTTTCGGATGCGTCGCCCAAGCCTGCGGCCCCCGCTGCGGCAGAATCATCGGCCGGCGCCGCGGGCGCCCCTCCCCAGGGCGAGCGTCCGAAGCACATCGTCCTGCCACCGATCGACAAGGCAGCGGCGGAAGCGGCAGCCAAGCAGGCGAGCGGCACGCCGGGGTCGGCCAAGCCGGGTGAGAAGGCCGCCAAACAGGATGCCAAGCCGGAGGCGAAACCGGGTATTGCCGCTACCGCCAAGGCGGCTGGCGCCGCGGGGGCAACCGAAGCCCTCGACGAGCGGCGCCTGCGCGAACTCCAATATGCGACCAGCGGTCCCCCGCGCAAGTCGTCCAAGAAGAAGGCGGCGGACGAGCATGGCGCGAACCCCGCGGCTCAGATGCATGCCCACTGGTCCTACGAAGGGGCCGGCGGACCGGCGCAGTGGGGCCGGCTGCAAGCGGATTTCGCCACCTGCGCGACGGGCCAGCGCCAGTCGCCGATCGACATCCGCGATGGCGTGAAGGTCGGGCTCGAAACCATACGCTTTGAGTACAAGCCGACGTCCTTCCGCATCGTCGACAACGGCCATACGCTGCAGGTCAATGTCGGCGAAGGACTCGGCTTGCGCATCATGGGCAAGCGCTACGAGCTGGTGCAGTTCCATTTCCACAAGCCTTCGGAAGAGCGCGTTAACGGCAAGGTCTACGACATGGTGGTACACCTCGTCCATCGCAACGACGAGGGGCAACTGGCTGTCGTCGCAGTCCTTCTGGAGAAGGGTGGCGAGCACCCGTTGATCCAGACGTTGTGGAACAACATGCCGCTCGACAAGGACCTGGAGGTGGCGCCCGTCGAGCCGATCGATCCCTCGGCGCTGCTGCCCGAGAACCGTTCCTACTGGACTTACATGGGCTCGCTGACGACGCCGCCATGCACCGAGGGCGTGCTGTGGATGGTGCTCAAGCAGCCGCAGCAGGTGTCCGGCGAGCAGGTGTCGGTGTTCTCCCGCCTCTACAAGAACAACGCCCGTCCGGTACAGCCGACCAACGGCCGCCTGATCAAGGAGTCGCGCTAGGCGCGGCGGCGTTTCCTGTCTTCCGTCGCGGCAATCAGCGGAAGTAGCCGATCTTCTTCAGTGCGTCGCTGATCCGCTTGGCGAGTTCGGCGTGGCCGGCGGCGTTGGGGTGCAATTGGTCGCCCTTCAGGCGTGCGTCGGACAGGACGTCAGGCAGTGCATCCTCGACCAGCGGAACCCCCTTGTCCTTGGCCACATCCCGATAGAAGTCCGCGGCCGACAGGTTGTTGAAAAAGGCGCCCGCGACGCTGGGCCGGGGTGTCGCAAGCAGAACGACCTGGGCGCCGCTCGCCTTGCCCAGATCCACCATGCGCCCGAGGTTCGCCACGGTCTGCGCCTGCGGCAGGCGCCTCAGCATGTCGTTGCCGCCCAGCGTGACCAGCACGAGTTGCGGTTTGTGTTCCTCGAGCAGTGGGGGCAGGCGGGCTAGGGCCTCGGCGCTGGTGTTGCCGCTGACGCCGGCGTTGATGACCTGCCAGCCGGTCTTCTGCGCCAGCAAGGCCGGCCAGGCTTCGTTTGGCTGGACGCCGTGCGGCGCGGTGAGGCTGTCGCCGAGCGCCAGCACGCGGCTTCCGCTTGCCAGCGGAGCCTGTTTGGGTTGGCTGCAGCCAAGCGCGACGATGGCCGCGACGGCAGCCAGCAGAAAGCCGGTGGCGCGGCCAAGCGTGCCTTGGATAGTGGCGCGTCTGCCTTCCATTGGCGGGAGCTTAGCGCTTGGCTTGCCTCCCCTGCCGGCGCGGGGCTTGACCGGGGCGAAATTATCCATATACTGACTGACCAGTCAGTTATTAAGGCCTCCATGGAAACCGCCACCCCCGTACGGCAACGCCGAAAGGAAGCCCGCCCGGCCGAACTTGTGGCTGCGGCCCTCCAGCTCTTCGTCGAGCGCGGCTTTGCCGGTACGCGTTTGGATGACGTGGCGCTTCGCGCCGGCGTGTCGAAGGGGACCTTGTATCTCTACTTCGACTCCAAGGCCGACCTCTTCAAGGCCGTCATCCGCGAGGGCATCGTGCCCATCATCGAAGAGGGGGCCGGGATCGTGGAGCGCTTCCAGGGTGGGGCCGCCGACCTGCTGCGGCTGCTCGTCACCGAGTGGTGGCAGCGCATCGGCTGTTCCGAACTGGCCGGCGTGCCCAAGCTGATGATCAGCGAGGCGGGCAACTTCCCGGAACTTGCCGCCTACTACAACGACGCCGTGATCGTTCCCGGTCGCGACCTGATGCGACGCACGCTGCTGCGCGGCATCGCCAGCGGGGAGTTTCGACCCATCGACGTGGAGCGGGCGATCGACGTGATCTTCGCGCCGCTGCTCATGCTGGTGATCTGGCGCTACTCGCTGGGGCCGTGCAGCGGCCTGGCGCACGACCCCGAAGCCTTCCTGCAGACCCACCTCGACCTTGCGCTCAACGGCCTCGCGGCCGGACGCGCGTGAGGCAGCCCTGCCCGCCCCGCGCGAAACCTCCTCCCGGAGAGCCCACATGAAACCCTACGCCCTGTTCCTCCTTCCCTTGCTCCTGGCCGGCTGCAGTGAAGCGCCGCCACCGCCGGCGCAGCCCAAGCTGGTCCGGGTGCTGAAGATAGGGAGCGGCGACCCGGCCGCGGACCCGTCCGGCCGTACCTACAGCGGCGAAGTCCGCGCGCGCATCGAGACGACCCTGGGCTTTCGCATCGGCGGCAAGCTCGTCGAGCGCCTGGTCGACGCGGGCAGCGTGGTCAAGCCGGGGCAGCCGCTGGCACGTCTCGACCCGGTCGATGCGCGCTTGCAGGCGGCGCAGGCGGACGCGCAACGCGCGCTGGCCGAGGCGGACCTGCAGCGCTATCGCGACCTGAGGGAAAAGAACTTCATCAGTGCGTCGGCGCTCGATGCCCGCGAGACGGCCTTCAAGGCGGCCGATGCCCAGGCTGCGCTGGCAAGGAACCAGGCGGCCTACACGACGCTGGTCGCGGATCGCGCCGGTGTGATCGGCCAGGTGCTGGCGGAGCCCGGCCAGGTGGTGTCGGCGGGACAGGGTGTGTTTCGCATGGCGCCGGATGGCGAGCGCGAGGTGGCGATCGCCTTGCCGGAGAACGAGGTGGCAGCACTCAAGGTAGGCCAGCCGGCGACAGTGAGCCTCTGGTCGAACAACGGCAACGGCGCGCCCGCCCTCGTCGGCAGCGTGCGCGAAATCGCGCCGATTGCCGACCCGGTGACGCGCACCTACGCGACACGAATCAGCCTGCGCGGTGCAGATCCCCGCCTGCCCCTCGGCATGTCTGCGACGGTTCGCTTTGCGGCAGGCACGTCCGGGCCGGCGCAGCGCATCGTTCCCCTTACGGCGATCATCCAGAAGGGCGATCAGCCGGCGGTATGGAAGGTTGGCGCCGACGCTACGGTCAGCCTGCAGCCCGTCTCTGTAGCGGGCTACGATGACCGCGGCGCCATCGTCTCCGGCCTCGCCGACGGTGACACCGTGGTCGCGGCCGGCGCCAACCTGCTCGTTCCCGGCGAGAAGGTGCGCATCGCTACCCGGACGCCGGCCCAATGAAGCAACTGAACCTTTCCGAATGGTCGTTGCGCCACCCTTCGATGGTGGTCTACCTGATGATCGTCTTCATGGTCGGCGGCGTGCTGTCCTTTCTCCAGCTCGGGCGCGCCGAAGATCCTGACTTCACCTTCAAGGTGATGGTGGTACGCACGCTCTGGCCGGGGGCCAGCGCCGCACAGGTGGAGCAGGAACTCACCGAGCGCATCGAGAAGAAGCTCGCCGAGACGCCCTGGATGGATGTGATCCGTTCTTCGTCGAAGCCGGGCGAATCGCTCGTCATCCTCATCCTCAAGGATTTCACGCCAAAGGCAGAGGTACCCGAGGCCTGGCGCCAGGTGCGCAAGAAGCTCGACGATATCCGCCACACGCTGCCTGCAGGGGTGCAGGGCCCCTTCCCCAACGACGAATTCGGCGACGTCCAAATAAAGATCTTTGCGCTCACCGCGCGCGACGACAAGGCCGGCTACACGATGGGCGACCTGCGCCGCGAAGCGGACCGCCTGGCGCGCGAGTTGCGGCGGGTGCAGGACGTGAAGAAGATCGAACTCATCGGCGTGCAGGACGAGAAGATCTACATCGACGTCAGCCCGGCCCGGCTGGCGGCGATGGGGCTGGTGCCGACCCAGGTGTTCGATGCCCTGCAGCGGCAGAACGCCATGGCGCCGGCGGGCCACGTCGAGACCGACACGGATCGCATCCGCCTGCGGGTCACCGGGCCCTTCGATAGTGTCGATGCGCTGCGCGATACCACGCTTTCGGTTGGCGGGCGCAACTTCCGCCTAGGGGACATCGCGCGGGTGAGCCGCGGCCTGGCCGACCCGCCGCAACCCCGCATGCGTGTGGGCGGCCGCGACGCCATCGGCCTCGGCGTGGTGATGGCCAAGGGCGGCAACGTAATCGCGCTGGGCGAGAACCTCTCGACGGCCATGGCGGAACTGCAGCAGAACCTGCCGGTCGGCATGGACATCGAGGTCGTCGCCGACCAGCCGCAGATCGTCAAGACCTCACTCAACCTGTTCGTGCGCACGCTGGGTGAGGCGATGGTGATCGTGCTGGCCGTATCCTTCCTCAGCCTCGGCCTGCGTACCGGCACGGTGGTCGCGCTGTCCATTCCGCTCGTGCTGGCGATGACCTTCCTTTCGATGAAGATCTTCGGCATCGACCTGCAGCGCATCTCGCTTGGCGCGCTGGTGATCGCCCTGGGCCTGCTGGTGGACGACGCCATCATTGCCGTCGAAATGATGGTGGTGAAAATGGAACAGGGCTGGGATCGCTTCAAGGCGGCGACGTTTGCCTACACGTCGACGGCCTTCCCGATGCTGACCGGAACGCTGATCACTGCGGCGGGGTTCACTCCCGTGGGCTTCGCCAAGTCGGGCGCCGGGGAGTACACGTTCTCGATTTTCGCCGTGGTGACCATTGCGCTGCTGGTTTCGTGGATCGTCGCGGTGGTGTTCACGCCCTTCCTCGGCTACAAGCTGCTCGATCCCGTCAAGCTGCGCGCGATCGCCGAGAAGCATGGCGGCGACATCTACGATTCGCCCTTCTATCGCCGTTTCCGCGCCTTGGTCGAATGGTGCCTGCGCCGGCGCTGGCTGGTGATCGCGACTACGGTGGGCACCTTCGCGGCGGCGCTGGTGGCGTTCAACGGCGCCGTGCAGAAGCAGTTCTTCCCGGCCGCGAGCCGTCCTGAGATCATGGTGGATATCTGGTTGCCGCAGGGCGCATCGCTGAAGGCCACCGAACGCGAGGTGAAGCGCGTCGAGGCATTGCTGGCTGGCGACGAGCGCATTGCCTCGTGGTCGTCCTACATCGGCAACGGCGCACCGCGCTTCTTCCTGTCGCTGGACCAGCAGCTGTTCGCCGACAATTTCGGCCAGATGGTCATCGTCACCAAGGGGCTCAAGGAGCGCGAGGAACTCAAGGCCCGGCTCGAATCGGCATTCGAGGCGGCGGATGGCTCATGGTCGCACCTGCGGCTGCGCGTGGTGCGCCTGGAAAACGGCCCCCCGGTTGGCTATCCGGTGCAGTTCCGCATCTCGGGCGAGGACCTCGTGCAGTTGAGGGAAGGCGCCAGCGCAATCTCGAGCGTGATGCGCGCCCACCCGAGCCTGCGCAACGTCAATTTCGACTGGAACGACAAGGTGAAGGCGGTACGCGTCGAGATCGACCAGGCTCGCGCCCGCGCGCTCGGGGTTTCCAGCCAGGATGTGGCACTGACGCTGCAGGGCTGGTTGGCCGGCGCGACGGTTACGCAGTTCCGCGAGGACGACCAGCTCATCGATGTCGTCTGGCGTGCCGGAGGGGAGCGAGGGCGCGGCGACACCGCCGATCCGCGCACGCTGGCGCGGCTGCCCGACCTCGACGTGGTCGCTTCGTCGGGCCGCCACGTACCCCTGGCGCAGCTGGCACGGCTGGTGCCGGTACTCGAGGAAGGCCTGATCTGGCGTCGCGACCGTCTGCCGACGATCACGGTGCGCGCCGACGTGGTGGGCAGTCTGCAGCCGCACGCCGCATCGGAGCAGATCGATCGCCAGCTCGCCGACCTGCGCGCCAAGCTGCCACCCGGCTTCCGCATCGAACTCGGCGGCTCGACCGAAGAGTCCGCCAAGGGCGAGAATTCCATCAAGGCGGTGGTCCCGCTGATGGTGGTCGGGGTCATCACGCTGCTGATGATCCAGTTGCAGAGCATGAGCCGCACCATCCTCGTCCTGATGACCGCTCCGCTCGGGCTGATCGGAGTCACCCTGTCCCTGCTGGTCTTCCAGGTGCCCTACGGCTTCGTCGCCAACCTCGGGGTGATAGCGCTGATGGGCATGATCCTGCGCAATTCGGTGATCCTTGTCGACCAGATCGAGCAGGACGAGCAGGCCGGCAAGAGCGAATGGGAGGCGATTGTCGGCTCCACGGTGCGCCGCTTCCGCCCCATCGTGCTCACTGCCGCTGCCGCAGTGCTGGCGATGATCCCGCTGACGCGGCAGGTGTTCTGGGGGCCGATGGCAGTGGCCATCATGGGTGGCCTCATCGTTGCCACGGCACTGACCTGCCTCTTCCTTCCCGCGCTCTACGCGGCGTGGTTCAAGGTGCGTGAGCCGGGCGCCGAGGCCACGGCGGCGTAGAATCGCGCCTCTGTCGCCGCTGTTGAAATATTAGACTCTGCTAATATATAGCGTATCGGAGAAATCATGAATTTCGAACAAGCCCGCTTCAACATGATCGAGCAGCAGCTGCGCCCGGGCAAGGTGCTGGATCCGGACGTGCTCGACGTGTTGTTCGTGGTCAAGCGCGAGGAGTTCGTGCCGCCGGCGCATCGCAGGCTGGCTTTTGCCGAGACGCAGATTCCGCTCGGTCGCAACGCAAGCATGTTCCTCCCCCACGTCGAGGCGCACGCGCTGCAGGCGCTGGGAATGAAGAAGCACGAGACCGTGCTCGAGGTCGGCACCGGTTCAGGGTACATGGCGGCGCTGCTCGGGGCGCACGCCGACCACGTCTGGTCGGTGGAGATCGATGCCGGCATCGCCGCGCAGGCCCGCGAGAACCTGCGCCACGCCGGCGTCACCAACGTGACCGTCGATGTCGGCGACGGCCTGACCGGTCTTCAGGCACATGCCCCGTACGACGCGATCATGGTGTCCGGCGCGGTGCGCAAGGTCCCGCAGGTCTTGCTCGACCAGCTCAAGCCGGGCGGACGGTTGTTTGCCATCGAAGGCAGTGCGCCGGCGATGGAGGCCGTCGTATACACGAGGGTCGGGGACGGAGTGCGCCGCGTCGCGGTGTTCGAAACCGTCGCCGATCCCTTGCAGGCGTCACCCGTGCCGGCGTTTGCGTTTTGAGCCGATGCGGCAGATTTCGACCTTCCAGCTGCGCGACTGGCTTGCCGACGACGGGCGCGCCAAGCCCGTGCTGCTCGACGTACGCGAGCCCTGGGAGTTCGAGACCTGCCGCATCGCCGGCTCGCAGTCGATGCCCATGCGCGGGATTCCGGCGCGCTTTCGCGAGTTGAAGCGCGATGCCGACATCGTCATGATCTGCCATCACGGTGCGCGCAGCTTCCAGGCCGGCATGTTCCTCGAACAGATGGGATTTACCGGCGTGATCAACCTGCAGGGCGGCGTTGCCGCCTGGGCGCGCGACGTCGATCCCGCCATGCCCACCTACTGAAATCATGAAGCATCCACGCGGAGTCCGTATGAAGAAGACACTTTCCCTGATGATGGCCGGCACATTGGCCGCTGGCTTGACAGGCGCGGCCTGGGGCGCGGACCTGTTGTCGGTGTACCGCGACGCGGTGGCCTACGATGCGCAGTTCGCAGCCGCCCGCGCCGCCGTCGAGGCGGGGCGGGAGAAGCTGCCGCAGGGCCGTGCGGGGCTGCTGCCAACCGTTGGCTTCTCGTCAAATACGACCTGGAATAGGCAATCAACCAGCGTTCGCGCCACTCCGCCTACGACCACGGACACCTACTACAACAATAACGGTTGGGGTGTGAGCCTTACACAACCCCTGTTCCGCTGGCAGAACTGGGTTGCCTATACGCAATCCGAGCTAGCTGTCGCCCAGGCCGAGGCCCAGTTCAGCCTGGCCAAGCAGGACTTGATTGTGCGTGCCGCGCAGGCTTACTTCGACGTGCTGCTGGCCCAGGACACGCTCGCCACCGCGCGTGCGCAGAAGGTCGCCATCACCGAGCAACTCGAGTCGGCCAAGCGCAATTTCGAAGTGGGCACCGCGACGATCACCGATACCCACGAGGCGCAGGCGCGCTTCGACCTGACTTCCGCGCAGGAGATCGCGGCCGAGAACGACCTGGCCGTCAAGCGCCAGGCCCTGCGTGCCGTAATCGGCAAGGAGCCCGAGGGCCTGAAAAACCTGCGCCAGGGTGTGCAGCTCATGCGCCCGCAGCCCGACGACATCGGCAAGTGGGTCGAAATGGCGGAGACCTCGAGTACCTCGGTGCA
>ERZ724507.1519-NODE-1519-length-9913-cov-4.919355_pt1 | contig 9913 bp, 9 predicted proteins | sample MGYA00376040_ERZ724507 | MGnify/ENA primary metagenome ERZ724507 (study PRJEB28724, sample SAMN07190883) | activated sludge metagenome | isolation source: activated sludge of sewage treatment plant in Hong Hong | place: Hong Kong | collected 2016-03-17 ...
AAGCCGAGGTTGAGCGCGAGCGTCAGGCGCAGGGCCCGGCGCGCGCGGGCGCGCGGGCAGTCGGCACTCGAGGACGTCGGCGGCATCGGGCCGGCGCGCCGGCGCAAGCTGCTGGCCCAGTTCGGTGGGCTCGACGGCGTGAAGGCGGCTACCGTGGACGACCTCTGCCGCGTCGATGGCATCTCGCGGCGGCTCGCCGAAGCCATACACCGGGCATTGCACTGATGCCGCTCAACATTCCCAACCTGCTCACCTGGGCGCGCATCCTGCTCATCCCGCTGGTGGTCGGCGTGTATTACCTGCCGATCTCGCCCATCGAGCAGAATTTCGTGGCGACGGCGGGCTTCCTCGTCGCCGCCATCACCGACTGGATCGACGGCTGGCTGGCGCGCAAGCTGAACCAGACCTCGGCCTTCGGCGCCTTTCTCGATCCGGTGGCCGACAAGCTCATGGTCGCCGCCGCGCTGGTGATGCTGGTCAAGCTCGATCGCGCCGATGCGATTCTTGCATTCATCATCATCGGTCGCGAGATCGCCATTTCCGCCCTGCGCGAATGGATGGCCCATATCGGCGCCCGCAAGAGCGTTGCCGTCTCGCTGTTGGGCAAGCTGAAGACGATCACCCAGATGACGGCGATCCCGATGCTGCTGTGGAACGAGTCGATCGGGCCAGTGCCCATCCATCGCATCGGTACCTGGGCCCTCTGGATCGCGGCGTTGCTGACGCTGTGGTCGATGGGGTACTACCTGATGAAGGCCTGGCCGGAAATCACGGCCCGCAGTCGTTGACAGACGAGGCGGGGCAGCTATAATGCGCGGCTGTTTTGCGGCAGTAGCTCAGTTGGTAGAGCGCAACCTTGCCAAGGTTGAGGTCGAGAGTTCGAGACTCTTCTGCCGCTCCAGATTCCCGGGGGAAAGCCAGTGCTTTCCCCCTTTTATCTTCAAGTCCTTCGCGGCGCGATGGCAGAGTGGTTATGCAGCGGCCTGCAAAGCCGTCTACGTCGGTTCGATTCCGGCTCGCGCCTCCAGTGTTCCCCAGAGTCCAGCGCCAGCCTGGGCCCGGATGGTGAAATTGGTAGACACAAGGGACTTAAAATCCCTCGGCGCGAGCCTTGCGGGTTCGAGTCCCGCTCCGGGCACCACATGATCGTCCTCGACCTCGTCTGCAAGCAGGGCCACCGCTTCGAGGGGTGGTTCGCCTCCACGGACGTGTTCCGCGAGCAGTGCGCGCGCGCGCTGGTCCATTGCCCGCATTGCCAGTCGGCCGAGGTGGTGCAGCTCCCCTCGGCTCCCCACGTTGCACGCGGGACGGAGGCGGAAAAGCCGGTCGCAGCTCCGGCCCCGGCCCCGAACGAGGCGGCATTGCTGCACAAGGCGCTGGCGGCGATGGCGCGCCATGCCGAGAACGTCGGCGAGCGCTTCCCGGAGGAAGCGCGCCGCATCCACTACGACGAGGCGCCGGCACGCACGATACGCGGCGTCGCCTCGGCCGACGAGACGCGCGATCTGCTGGACGAGGGCATCCTCGTGCTGCCGGCGCCGGTGCCGCCCGACGAGGAGTTCCACTGAGCCGACCGGTTCAGGAACGGGCGAGCCGGGTCAGTTCGTAGAGTTTTTCCAGCGCTTCGCGCGGCGTCAGTTCGTCCGGCTCGACGTCGCGCAGCGCATCGAGTGCCGGGTGCGGCGGCTCCGGCAGGGGCGGCGCTGTGGCGAAGAGGTCAGGTTGCGCGAGTGAGCCCGCTTCGCGATTCTCCAGCAGTGCCAGGCGCCGTCGTGCCTCGCGCACCACGGCCTGCGGCATCCCGGCCAGGGCCGCCACCTGCACGCCGTAGCTTTGCGATGCCGGGCCGTCCTCGACGGCATGGAGGAAGATGATCTTGTGCCCATGCTCGACGGCGTCAAGGTGCACATTGGCGCATGCCGGGTAGTCCTGTGCCAGGCGCGTCAGCTCGAAGTAATGCGTCGAGAAGAGGGTCCACGCCCGGTTCTTTTCAAGCAGGTGGCGGGCGATGGCAAAGGCCAGCGCAACGCCGTCGAAGGTCGAGGTACCGCGGCCGATTTCGTCCATCAGCACCAGCGATCGCTCGCTGGCGCCGTTGAGGATGGCTGCCGCCTCGGTCATCTCGACCATGAAAGTGGAGCGGCCCGAGGCCAGGTCATCCGATGCGCCGATGCGCGTGTAGATGGCGTCGATCGGTCCGAGCCGACAGCGCGTTGCCGGCACGAAGCTGCCGCAATGGGCGAGCAGTACGACCAGCGCGGTCTGCCGCATGTAGGTCGACTTGCCGCCCATGTTCGGGCCGGTGATCAGCAGCATGCGCCGCGTCGCGCCGAAGCGGGTGTCGTTGGCGACGAAACTGCCGGAGTCGCCCGCCAGTTGCCGTTCGACGACGGGATGGCGTCCGCCCTCGATTTCGATGACGGCCTCGTCGCAGAACTCCGGCGCGCGATAGTCGAAGCGGCGTGCCGCGGCAGCCAGGGCGGCGATGCCGTCGAGTTCGGCGATCGCACGGCCGATGCGCTGCAGGCTGGGGATATGCACGCCCAGGGCGCCGAGCAGTTCGTCCCACAACTGCCTTTCCAGTGCCAGGGCACGTTCGTTCGCCGAAAGTGCCTTGTCTTCGAACGACTTCAATTCCGGCGTGATGTAGCGCTCGGCGTTCTTCAGGGTCTGCCGCCGACGGTAGTCGTCCGGTACGCGCTCGGTGTTGGCATGGGTGACCTCGATGTAGAAGCCATGTACCTTGTTGAATTCCACCTTCAGGCTGGCGATGCCGGTGCGCTCGCGTTCACGCGCTTCGAGCTCGACGAGGAAGGCGCCGCAATTCGACTGGATTGCGCGCAGTTCGTCGAGTTCGCCGCTATAGCCGGGTGCGATGACGCCGCCTTCGCGCAGCAGGGACGCCGGCTCGGCGGCGACCGCCTGGGTCAGCAGGGAAAGGCAGGCCGCAGGTGTCGCCAGTTCCGCGGCGAGTTCGGTAAGGCGCGAATGTGCGGCCCCTGCTGAGGCCACGGCACGCAAGTCGTCCAGCCGCGCGAGGCTGTCGCGCAGCGCCGACAGGTCGCGCGGGCGGGCGCTCTTCAGCGCGATGCGGGCCGCGATCCGCTCGAGGTCGGCAAAACCGGCCAGCGCCTTGCCGATCGCGCGCTCGTCGGAGCCCGAGCCGCCGAGCAGCACCGCAATTGCCTCGTGCCGCGCGGCCGGCACGCTGCGCTCCGTGGTCGGGTGGTGCAGGCAGTGGCGCAGCCAGCGCGAACCCATGCTGGTGGCGCAGCTGTCGAGCAGCGACAGCAGCGTGGGTTCGGGGTCGCCGCGCAGCGTTTCCGAAATCTCCAAGTTGCGCCGCGTGGCGGCGTCCAGGCGCAGGAAGGCACCTTCGCGTTCCAGCGCGAGGCGGGTCACATGGGCCAGCGACTGCATCTGCGTCGCCTGCGCGTAGCGATACAACGCGCCGGCGGCAGCCAGCGCGAGTTCTTCGTCATGGATGCCGAAACCGGACAGGTCGCGCGTGCCGAAGTGTTCGGACAGCGCATGGATGGCGGCACGGGCATCGAAGTGCCAGTCGGGCACGCGCTGGGTGACGGCGCCGTGGTCGGGCAGGGCCGTGCGATGGCCGTCGGCGATCAGCAGTTCGGCCGGGCGCAATCGCTCGAAGTGCGCGGGGAGGGCGTCGAGCGCAGTTTCAAGCAGATGGAAATCGCCGCTGGCCAGGTTGAGCCAGGCCAGTCCGGCGCGCTGCCGGTCGATCGCCAGCGCCAGCAGGAGGTTGTCGCGTCGTTCGTCGAGCAGGTTGGCGTCGGTCAGCGTGCCTGGCGTGACGATGCGCGTTACCGCGCGTTCGACCGGCCCCTTCGATGTTGCCGGGTCGCCGATCTGCTCGCATATCGCCGCGGCGACGCCGAGCTTGACCAGCTTGGCCAGGTAGCCGTCGAGCGCATGGTAGGGTATGCCCGCCATCGGGATCGGTTTGCCGGCCGACTGGCCGCGCGCGGTGAGGGTGATGTCGAGCAGGCGCGCAGCGCGCTCGGCATCGTCGTAGAACAGCTCGTAGAAGTCGCCCATGCGGAACAGCAGCAGGCGATCTCCCTGGTCCGCCTTGTGGCGGAACCATTGCTGCATGACCGGGGTGTGGCCCGCCGCCGCCGGGAGGTCTGCCGCGGCTGCCATCGCGCTGGTCGTCAGGCCGGCAGGGACGCGCTCAGGTGCGGCGCGATGACTTGGATCAGTTGGGCGAATACCTTCGGGTTGCCGCCGACGATGTTGCCGGTCTTCATGTAGCCCGGTTCGCCGGAGAGGTCGCCGACCAGTCCTCCGGCCTCGGTGATGAGCAGCGTGCCGGCTGCCATGTCCCAAGGCGAAAGGCCGAGTTCCCAGAAGCCGTCGAGGCGGCCACAGGCCACCCAGGCCAGGTCGAGCGAGGCCGCGCCCGGACGGCGCATGCCCGCCGTGCGCTGGGCGACGTCGCGGAAGATGGCCATGTAGGCATCGATGTGGGTGAACACGCGGAACGGAAAGCCGGTGCCGAGCAGCGCCTCGTCGAGGCGGGTGCGCTTGGCCACGCGTATGCGCTTCTCGTTGAGGTAGGCGCCGCCGCCGCGCGTGGCGGTGAACAACTCGTTGCGGTTCGGATCGTAGACGACGGCCTGAGTCATCACGCCGCGGTGCGCCAGGCCGATGGACACGGCATATTGCGGCAGGCCGTGGATGAAGTTCGTCGTGCCGTCGAGCGGATCGATGATCCACTGGTATTCGCTGCTCTCGCTGGTGCCGGCGAGGCCGGACTCCTCTGCTAAAATTCCGTGGTCCGGATAGGTGTCGCGCAGCACTTCGATGATGGCCGCTTCGGCCGCGCGATCGACTTCGGTCACATAGTCGCTCTGGCGTTTGACGTCGACCTTCAGGTTGCCTACGTCGAGGCTGGCGCGGTTGATGATCTGGCCGGCCCGGCGTGCCGCCTTGACGGCAATGTTCAGCATCGGATGCATGGGGTTTTCTGGCTGGACAAACGGTAAGCGCGTCGCGCAGGAAGGGCGCAATTCTATATGAAGGACATGCCATCGCCTGCGGCCGACCTGTCGCGGGTGCGCGTGGTGCTCTCGCATCCGAGCCATCCGGGCAACATCGGTGCGGCGGCGCGGGCGATGAAGACCATGGGGTTGTCCCGCCTGGCGCTGGTGCGGCCGAAGGAATTCCCTTCGGCGCAGGCGGACGCGATGGCGGCCGGTGCCACCGATGTCCTTGCCCAGGCAATCGTCACCGATTCGCTCGACGAAGCACTGCGCGGCACGCAATTCGCGGTGGCGATGACGGCGCGCCGGCGCGAACTCGCGGTACCCGCCCTCTGGGTGCGCGACGCCGCCGCCCTGACGGCGGCGGCAAGCGCGGCAGGTGACGTCGCCATCGTGTTCGGCAACGAGACCTCGGGCCTTTCGAACGAGGAACTGGGCCTGTGCCGGCACTGGGCGCTGATTCCGGTGGAGGCGGAGTTCAGTTCGCTGAACCTTGCCGCCGCGGTGCAGGTGATGTGCTACGAATTGCGCCTGGCCGCGCTCGATCCGGGCGCACCACCGGCCATCTCCGGCGCCGGCGCGGCGGCGAGCCACGACGAGATCGAGCGGCTGATGGCGCACATCGAGTCCGCCGCGGTCGCCAGCGGCTTCCTGATTCCCTCGCGGCCGGGACGCCTGATGCTGCGCCTGCGTCGCCTCTTCGCGCGGGCCGGGCTGGAGAGCGAAGAGGTGGCGATCCTGCGCGGCCTGATTGCCGCGCTCGAGTCGCCGAATCCCCTGCGCCAGGCCGAAGCGTGCGGTTCCGCAACAGATCCGGGGCACGCGGCCCGCGACAAACCTTGACCCGGATGCCCGGGATTCCTACCATCGCCTATTCGACCGCACTGCACAAGACCATGTTTGCCCGACTGCGTGAAGACATCGCCTGCGTTTTCGAACGCGACCCCGCCGCCCGATCGACGTGGGAGGTGCTGACCTGCTATCCGGGCTTCCATGCGCTGACGCTGCATCGGCTCTCCCACTGGCTCTGGAGCGCCCGGCTGCGCTGGCTCGCCCGCTTTGCCTCGCATTTTGGTCGCTGGCTGACCGGCATCGAGATTCACCCGGGGGCGACGATCGGCCGCCGTGTGTTCATCGACCATGGCATGGGTGTGGTGATCGGCGAAACCGCACTGATCGAGGACGAGTGCACCCTCTACCATGGGGTCACGCTGGGCGGGACGTCGTGGAGCAAGGGCAAGCGGCACCCGACGCTGGAACGCGGCGTCGTCGTCGGTGCCGGTGCCAAGATCCTCGGCCCCATCACGATCGGCGCCGGTTCCAAGGTCGGCTCCAACGCCGTCGTCGTGCGCGACGTACCGCCCGGCGGGACCGTCGTCGGCATCCCGGGGCGCGTCATCGTCGACCGCAGCGAGATCGCACGCGAAGTGAAAGCGGGGCAGATGGGCTTTTCGGCCTATGCCGTAACGCGCACCGAGGACGACCCGCTGGCCCAGGCGATCCATGGTCTGCTCGACCATGCGGTCGAGACCGACCGGCGCATCGAGGCGCTGCTGAAGACCATGGAGCGCTGCGGGGTTTCGCTCGAGGACGATGTCGCCACCGCCGACAAGTTCGATCCCAACTACCTGTCGAAAATAGTTGACTAAATCTATCGGGATACAATATAGTCGATAGGAACGCTCGGGTATTGCTCCGGGCGCCCCCGATCGACCCACCCGATGGAGAAACCAAGATGAGACTGACGACCAAGGGACGCTTTGCCGTCACCGCGATGATCGACCTCGCCCTGCGCCAGCACGCCGGCCCGGTCACTCTGGCCGGGATCAGCGAGCGCCAGAAGATTTCCCTCTCCTACCTCGAGCAGCTCTTCGGCAAGCTGCGTCGGCGCCAGCTCGTCGCCAGCGTGCGCGGTCCCGGCGGCGGCTACTGCATGGCCAAACCGCTGGATGCCGTTTCGGTGGCCGACATCATCGACGCCGTGGATGAATCGCTCGACGCCACCCAGTGCGGGGGCAAGGGCAATTGCGAAGGCGAAACCCAGCCCTGCATGACCCACGAACTGTGGACCAGCCTGAACGAGAAGATGTTCGAATACCTGCGCTCGGTCAGCCTGGGCGACCTGGTTGCGCGCCAGCGCGAAAAGACCGGCGTTGCCGCCGTGCTGCACGACGAGCGCCCCATGCGCCGTTCGCGTCGTACGGTCGAGGATCTCGTCGCCGCCTGATGCCCGTTGCCCGGCGCCATGTTCGCTCCCGCCTACCTCGACCACAACGCCACGACGCCGCTCGATTCGCGCGTGCTCGATGCGATGCTGCCCTATCTGCGGGTGCAGTACGGCAACGCCTCGAGCCGCCATGAATTCGGCCGTGCGGCGCGGCGGGCGATCGACGAGGCGCGGCAGCGCGTGGCCTGCGCGATCGGTGCCCACCCGACCGAGGTCGTATTCACCAGCGGCGGTACGGAAGCCAACAACCTCTTCATCAAGGGCGTGGCAGCCATGCTCACACCGGGCAGCGTTGCCGTGTCGGCGATCGAACATCCGTGCGTGCGCGAGCCCGCCCGCCAGCTGCGCCGGCAGGGCTGGACGCTGCGCGAGATCGCGGTCGATGGCGAGTGCCGGATAGACGAGGGTGATTTCCTGGCAGTGCTGGGTGCGCGCCCGTCCGTCGTCTCGGTGATGCTGGCCAACAACGAGACGGGCGCGGTGCAGGACATTGCCGCGCTGGCGGAATCGGCCGCGCCGTACCGGCCCTGGTTCCACACCGACGCCGTGCAGGCCCTCGGCCGCCTGCCGCTGGACTTCCGCGCCCTGAACCGCGCCGGCGTACATGCCATGACGCTTTCCGCCCACAAGCTGGGCGGGCCGAAGGGCGCCGGTGCCCTGGTCGTCGACAAGCGCGTCGAACTGCAGCCGCTGCTTGCCGGGGGGGGCCATGAACGCGGCCTTCGTTCCGGTACCGAAAACGTCGCCGCCATCGTCGGCTTCGGGCTGGCGGCGGAATTTGCGGCGGCCAACGTCGATTTGCGCGCGCGCCACGCGGCGGGTCTGCGCGACGAACTCGAAGCCGGGCTGCGCGCGCTGGGGGCGACGATATTCGGTAGTCGCGGGCAGCGCCTGCCCAACACGTGCTACTTCGCGTTGGAGGGCCTCGACGGAGAAACCTTGGTCGGCCGCCTGGATCGTGCCGGCTACGCCGTCGCCGCGGGTGCGGCCTGCTCGAGCGCCAACCCGGAGCCGTCGCATGTGCTGCTGGCCATGGGGATCGAACCCGGCCTGGCCCGCGGTGCCGTGCGCGTCAGTGTCGGCGGCGAAAACACGGCCGACGATGTGCGTGGCTTCCTGGCCGCGCTGCAGACTACAATCCACCAGTTGCGGGGCCTCACCGCCCTGAACCGATAGAGAAGCAAGCCAATGAAACTACCCGTGTATCTTGATTACTCGGCCACCACGCCGGTCGATCCGCGCGTGGCGGCAAAGATGATTCCCTGGCTCACCGAGCATTTCGGCAACCCGGCATCGCGCTCTCACGCCTATGGCTGGGAGGCGGAAAAGGCCGTCGAAGAAGCGCGCGAGCAGGTGGCCGCGCTGGTCGGCGCCGACGCCAAGGAAATCGTATGGACCTCCGGTGCCACCGAGTCGAACAACCTCGCCATCAAGGGTGCGGCGCATTTCTATGCCGGTACCAAGGGCAAGCACATCATCACCGTGGCCACCGAGCACAAGGCGGTGCTGGACACCGTCAAGGAACTCGAGCGCCAGGGCTTCGAAGCCACCTACCTCGAGCCCCAGGAGAACGGCCTGATCACCGTCGAGCAGTTCAAGGCGGCGTTGCGGCCGGATACCGTGGTCGCATCGGTGATGGCGGTCAACAACGAGATCGGCGTGATCCAGCCGATCGCCGAGATCGGCGAGATCTGCCGCGAGAAGGGCGTGATCTTCCACGTCGATGCGGCACAGGCCACGGGCAAGATGCCGATCGACCTGGCCAAACTCAAGGTCGACCTGATGTCCTTCTCGGCGCACAAGACCTACGGTCCCAAGGGCATCGGCGCCCTCTACGTGCGGCGCAAGCCGCGCATCCGGCTCGAGGCGCAGATGCACGGCGGCGGCCACGAGCGCGGCCTGCGCTCCGGTACCCTGGCGACGCACCAGATCGTCGGCATGGGCGAATGCTTCCGCATCGCGCGCGAGGAGATGGCCGTCGAGAACGAGCGCATCCGCATGCTGCGCGACAAGCTGCTGAAGGGGCTCACCGACATCGAGGAAACCTACGTCAACGGCGATATCGAGCAGCGTGTCCCGCACAACCTCAACGTCAGCTTCAACTTCGTCGAAGGCGAATCCCTGATCATGGCGATCAAGGACATCGCGGTATCTTCGGGTTCGGCCTGCACCTCGGCGAGCCTGGAGCCGTCCTATGTGCTGCGCGCCCTCGGTCGTTCCGACGAACTCGCGCACAGCTCGATCCGCTTCACCCTGGGCCGCTTCACGACCGAAGAGGAAGTCGATTTCACCATCCGCCTGCTGCACGAAAAACTCGGCAAGCTGCGTGAGCTTTCCCCGCTGTGGGAAATGTACAAGGACGGCATCGATCTGAATTCGGTGCAGTGGGCAGCGCATTAACGGAGCAGAACCATGTCTTACAGCCAGAAAGTCATCGAGCACTACGAGAACCCGCGCAATGTCGGCTCCTTTGCCAAGGACGAGGAGGGGGTTGCCACGGGGATGGTCGGCGCACCCGCCTGCGGCGACGTCATGAAGCTGCAGATCAAGGTCGGCAAGGACGGCGTGATCGAAGACGCCAAGTTCAAGACCTACGGCTGCGGCTCGGCGATCGCATCGAGTTCGCTGGTCACCGAGTGGGTCAAGGGCAAGACGCTCGACCAGGCGCTGGAGATCA
>ERZ724507.1523-NODE-1523-length-9899-cov-3.750813_pt1 | contig 9899 bp, 8 predicted proteins | sample MGYA00376040_ERZ724507 | MGnify/ENA primary metagenome ERZ724507 (study PRJEB28724, sample SAMN07190883) | activated sludge metagenome | isolation source: activated sludge of sewage treatment plant in Hong Hong | place: Hong Kong | collected 2016-03-17 ...
GACGCGTCCTCCCTACCCCCCGAGGGGGCCGCGCCCGCCTTGGGGCGGCCCGGCGGCGTGCGGGGCTGCGCCGAGTGCGCGCACACCGGCTATTCGGGACGCACCGGCGTGTTCGAGCTGCTGGTCACCGACGACGCCATCCGGGCCCAGATCCACAACCGTGCCGCCGAGGCCGACATCCGCGCCACCGCGCTGGCCGCCGGCATGACGCTGATGCGCGACGACGGCGAGCGACTGGTGCAATCGGGCATCACCAGCCGCGAGGAACTGGTCCGCGTGACCCGCGACTGACCCAGCCAGAGCGTCCATGCCGGCCTACACCTTCGAAGCGCTCGACGCCCAGGGCCAGACCCGCAAGGGTGTCATGGAGGCCGAAACCGTCAAGGCGGCGCGCAGCCAGTTGCGCACCCAGGCGCTGGTTCCGTTGAAGGTCGAGCCCGTTGTGACCGGCGCGTCGGATGGCGTCGGCGGATCCAAACCGGGCTTCTTCGCGCCGCGCGTGTTCACCGCGACGAAGCTGGCGATCTGGACCCGGCAGATCGCCGGCCTGATCACCTCGGGCCTGCCGCTGGAGCGCGCGCTGACCGCGCTGGCCGACGAGGCAGAAGACGAGAAACAGCGCAACCTGATCGCCGCGCTGCGGGCCGAAGTGAATGCGGGCTCCAGCTTCGCACGGGCGCTGGGCCAGCATCCGCGCGAGTTTTCCGAGATTTTCGTGGCCGTGATCGGCGCGGGCGAACAGAGCGGTCACCTCGGCGGCGTGCTGGAACGACTGGCCGACGACCTCGAAGAAAGCCAGGCGCTCAAGGCCAAACTCATCGGCGCCGCACTTTACCCCGCGATCGTGACCGTCATCGCGATCGGCATCGTGTTGTTCCTCGTGAGCTATGTGGTGCCGCAGGTGGCCGGCGTCTTTGCGGGCACGAAACGCGCCCTGCCCTTTCTGACCGTGGCCATGCTGGCGGTCAGCGCAGCGGTTCGCCAGTACGGCTGGCTGATGCTGATCACCATGATTTTGATAGCGGTTGGTGGCCGTCTGGCGCTGGGAAACGCCCAGATTCGCGAGAAATTTGACGCTGCGTGGCTGACTCTGCCCCTCGTGGGCCGTCTTTCACGCGGCTACAACGCGGCGCGGTTCGCCAGCACGCTGGCGATGCTGGCCGGTGCCGGCGTGCCCATTCTGAAAGCCTTGCAGGCCGCTGCCCAGACCTTGTCGAACCACGCGATGCGCGCCGACGCAATGGATGCGCTGGTGCTGGTGCGAGAAGGCGCGCCGCTGGCCTCGGCGCTGGCACAGAAGAAGCGCTTCCCGGGCCTGCTGTCCATGTTCGCGCGCCTGGGCGAGCAGACCGGGCAGCTGCCGCTGATGCTGCAGCGTGCCGCCGCCCAGCTGTCCACCGAAGTGCAACGCCGCGCCATGGCGCTGGCCACCCTGCTGGAGCCGCTGCTCATCGTGGCCATGGGCGGCATGGTGATGCTGATCGTGCTGGCCGTGCTGCTGCCGATCATCCAGCTCAACCAGTGGGTGAAATAGTGAGCCCCCACGCTCCCTCACGGCGTGTGGTCGCTGGTTGCGCCCTCGCCTCAGGCGACGGCTCTTCAGCCCGTCCAACCCTGCGCAGGCAGGCTTGGAGCCGCGGGCCTCAGCCCCTCGAGGGCACGCCTTGCTTGGGGCGGCCCGGCGCGGCGGCGGGGCCGGGAGGCTGACATGGGTGTGACGCTGGAAGGCCAGCTCGTCGTTGCGATCTCGTCGCGGGCGCTGTTCGACTTCGAGGAAGAGAACGAGCTGTTCGAGCAGGGCGACGACCGCGCCTACATGCAGCTGCAACTGGACCGGCTGGAACAACCAGCCGGGCCCGGCGTGGCGTTTTCGCTGGTGCGCAAGCTGCTGGCCTTCAACGACGCGGGTGCCCAGCGGGTCGAGGTGGTCATCCTGTCGCGCAACGACCCGGTCTCGGGCATGCGCGTGTTCCGCTCCGCCCAGCACTACGGGCTGCCGATCCAGCGCGGCAGCTTCACCCGTGGTGCCCCGCCGTGGCGCTACCTGAAGCCGCTCAATGCCAACCTGTTCCTGTCGGCCCACCTGAGCGACGTGCGCGCGGCGCTCGACGCCGGGGTGCCGGCCGCGCAGGTTTATCCATTGTCGGCACGCGCCAGCGAGGCCCACCCGAACGAGGTACGCATCGCATTCGACGGCGACGCGGTGCTTTTCAGCGACGAGGCCGAGCGGGTGTTCCAGGCCGAGGGCCTGAGCGCGTTCCAGCAGCATGAATTGGAAAAAGCTGCCCAGCCGCTGTCGGCCGGCCCCTTCAAGCCGCTGCTGGCAGCGCTGCAGCGCCTGCAGCGTGACGGCACGCCCGCGATGCGCCTGCGCACCGCACTGGTCACGGCCCGCAGCGCCCCGGCGCACGAGCGCGCGATCCGCACCCTGATGGACTGGAACATCGAGGTCGACGAGGCCATGTTCCTCGGTGGCCTGCCCAAGGGCGAGTTCCTGCGCGAGTTCGAGCCCGACTTTTTCTTCGACGACCAGACCGGCCACATCGAATCCGCGGCCCGCCACGTGCCGGCCGGCCATGTGGCCAGCGGCGTGCGCAACGGCTGAGCGGCATCCCTCGGGAGAAGCGGCGCCCGGCGGGCGATCCGGCGGGTACCATGCGGGTCCCCGACAGGAGTCCGCCGCATGCGTCTCATCCAGAAATTCACCACCTTCCGCGCCTTCGCGCGCCAGGCCGGCGCCTTGGCCATGCCCTATTTCCGCTCCGAGGAAAGGTGGAAGGCGCGCGCCCTGCTCGCATCGATCATCGTGCTCAACCTCGCGGCCGTGTACATGCTGGTGCTGATCAACGACTGGAACCGGCTGTTCTACGACGCGCTGCAGAACAAGCAGCAGGATGTGTTCTGGACGCAGCTCGGCCGCTTCACCTGGATCGCCTTCGCATACATCATCATCGCGGTCTACAAGTTCTACCTGACACAACTGCTCGAGGTGCGCTGGCGCGCCTGGCTCACCGCCCACTACACCACCCGATGGCTGGCCGGCCACGCCTTCTACCGGATGGAGCTGAACCGCTTCACGCAGCCCGCGGCGGCCGCAAACGGGCAGTCGCCCGACAACCCGGACCAGCGCATTCAGGAAGACCTGAACCTGTTCACGTCGTATTCGGTGTCGCTGAGCATGGGTCTGCTCAATGCGCTGGTGACCCTGGTGAGCTTCGTCGGCATCCTGTGGGGTCTCAGCGGCGCATTCGGCTTCACGTTCAACGGCGCCAGCTATGAAATTCCGGGCTTCATGGTCTGGATGGCGGTTCTGTATTGCCTGGTGGGCAGCGTGCTGACCCACTACATCGGTCGCCCACTGATATCGCTGAATTTCCAGCAGCAGCGCTATGAGGCCGATTTCCGCCATCACATGGCCCGGGTGCGCGAATACAGCGAGTCGATCGCGCTGGACAGGGGCGAAGCGGTGGAGCGCACTCAGCTCGACGGGCGCTTCGGCAAGGTGCTGGCCAACTACCTGCGCCTGCTGGCCGCGCAGAAGCGCCTGACCTGGTTCACCACCGGTTTCGGCCAGGCCGCCGTGGTGTTTCCGTTCATTGTCGCGGCGCCACGCTTTTTCAGCGGCGCCATCCAGCTCGGCGAACTGATGCAGATCGCTTCCGCCTTCGGCCGGGTGCAGGACTCGCTGTCCTGGTTTGTGGACAACTACGACCGCCTGGCGAGCTGGCGCGCCACGACCGACCGCCTGACCAGCTTCGAAAGCGCCTTTACCAGGAATATTGACGCCAAACCCAGCGCCCAATGGTCACACGATGCTATCGATTCAGGATCGCCCGAAGCCACCGACCTCACCGTTCGACTGCCCGGCGGGGCGGCTCTTCTGGCCGGCCAGACGCTCACGGTCGCGCCGGGTGAACGGATTCTGCTGCAAGGCCCCTCTGGCAGCGGAAAATCGACGCTGTTTCGCGCCCTGGCCGGCATTTGGCCCTACGCGCAGGGCCGCGTGCGGCTTCCCGCCGGCAGCATGTTCATCCCGCAGCGCGCGTACTTCCCCAACGGGCCGTTGCGCGACGCGCTGGCCTACCCGGAGGCACCCGAGCGTTATACCGACGAGGCCTTGCGTCAGGCACTGGTCGAAGCCGAACTGCCCGCACTCGCGAGCCGCCTCGACGAAGCCGACGCGTGGAGCCAGAAGCTCAGCGGTGGCGAGCAACAGCGCCTGGCCATCGCCCGCGTGTTTCTCAAGCAGCAGCAATGGGTGTTCGCCGACGAGGTCACCAGCGCGCTGGACCCGCAGGCCGAGCAGACCCTCTACCAGAGCCTCATCGCGCTGGTCAAGCGCACCGGCGGTGGCCTGATCTCGATTGCCCATCGCCCGACGGTTGCGGGTTTTCATGGGCAGACGTGGAGTTTGATTCCCAAGCCCGAAGGGGCGACGTCGCGCTACCGGGTGCAGGTCGCCACCACAGGCGACAAGCGCGCCTGAAAGCCGTTGCGCACGGCGAACCGGTTCCCGACCGGATCCCCATGAATAATTAGGCATCAAATTGGCACCATCCCAGCGTCGCAAGGTCTTTATTTGCTATATTTTCAATAGCTTTAAACACTCCCGGAGCGACGCCAAGGACGTGTGACTGACGGAACTTTCGGTGGAAATGACCGGCCGCACAGGCGGGGCAAATCAAAAGATGCACTCGATATGCTTGTTATGTGGGTAAACTGAAAGTCACTCCAAGTTCGACCACAAAGACCCGCTGCACCGTTCATGAAGAAGTCGTCGCGCTCCAGAATCATTCCGATCCAGCCGGTGGCGATGCAGACAGGAACAGCTACTCCCGCGGACGACGTGTTTGCGCTCCATCCGAAACGGGACAAGATTTATTCGCGCGCAGTTGTGGGCCTTTTTGCGCGCTTGCGCTGGGTCATGGTCTGGGTGACACAACTGGTCTTCTACGGCATCCCCTGGTTGCAGTGGAACGACCGGCAGGCCGTATTGTTCGACCTCGCGAATATCCGCTTCTTCATCTTCGGCCTGGTACTGCATCCACAGGATCTGATTTTTCTGGCCCTCTTGCTGGTGCTGGCGGCCCTGGCCCTGTTCTTTTTTACGGCGGTGGCGGGCCGATTGTGGTGTGGCTACGCCTGTCCCCAAACGGTGTACACCGCGATCTTCCTGTGGCTGGAGCGCATCACCGAAGGCAACCGGCTGTCCCGCATGCGCCTGGACGCTGCGCGCTGGAGTGCGGAGAAAGTCGCCCGCAAAGGCGCCAAGCAGCTGTTGTGGATCAGCGCCAGCCTGCTCACCGGGTTCACGTTCGTGGGCTATTTCACCCCGATTCGAGACCTGGCCGCGGGAACGCTGGCGCTGTCGTTGTCGCCGTGGGTGTGGTTCTGGGTGGTGTTCTACGGCCTTGCGACCTATGGCAACGCCGGCTACCTGCGCGAGCAGATCTGCATGCAGATGTGCCCGTACGCACGCATTCAAAGCGCCCTGACCGACATGAACACGATGGTCATCGCCTATGACACACAGCGCGGCGAGGCCAGGGGGGCGCGGGCGCGCAGCGCCGACCCGACGGCGCTGGGCCTCGGAGACTGCATTGACTGCACCCTGTGCGTGCAGGTCTGCCCCACGGGCATCGACATCCGCGACGGGTTGCAAAATGAGTGCATCGCCTGCGCAGCCTGCATAGATGCCTGCGACCAGGTCATGGACAAGATGAACTATCCCAAGGGACTGATCCGCTATTCCTCAGCCACGGGCATGCAGGAACGGCTCAGCGCGCGGCAGATGATCCGGCAGGTCTGGCGACCCCGGGTGTGGATGTACGGCGCGCTGATGCTGCTCGTGGCTTCGCTCCTGATTGTCGGTCTGTCCGCCCGCAAAGGCGTTGCGGTCGACGTGATCAAGGACCGCGGCGCACTGGCGCGCGAGCAGGGCAATGGCGACATCGAGAACATCTACCTTCTGAAAGTCATGAATGCCTCCGAACACGCCAGCACCTACCGCGTGAGCGTGCAGGGTCTGCCCGGGATGACGCTGGTGACCCCTGCGGCACTTGACGTACCCGCCACAGGAATCGGCTCGCTGACGGTTCGTTTGGCGTTGGGGGCACAGGCTGCACAGGCGTACCGCGGCCGGGCCATACCGATCACATTCAAAGTCCAGAGCGCGGAGACCGATCGCGAAGTTGCGATCGAAGAAAAGTCCACCTTTGTGATACCGCGTTAAGCCGGGAGCGCCCATTGCGCGAGGGTCGTGAAACGCCCCCGCTCGTCAGGTGGGGCCCCCTCCCTCAGTGCTGGTCTCTGTCTTTGAACAACCGAATCATCAGTTTCCCGGCATCAAACGGTCGTTGCCAGCTATCGACTTCATATCATCGCGGCCCGCCTGCCATGCCCATACGGTGCTCGATCCATCCCCGGTAACCTCGGGCCCGCAATTCACACGCTGGGCAGCCGCCGCAGCCCCAGCCCCAGGCATGGCGGCGCACCCGGTCGCCCAGGTAGCAGGTGTGGGTGTGCTCGATGATCAGGTTCACCAGCTTTTCGCCTCCTTGCGCAACACCGGAGCGTTCACCGATGTCGTGCGCCATCTGCCAGGTCGCGGCCTTGTCGATCCACATCAGCGGGGTGTCGATCAAAAAGCGCCGGTCCATGCCCAGCGACAGCGCCAGTTGCATGGCCTTCATGGTGTCGTCGCGACAGTCGGGGTAGCCTGAGAAGTCGGTCTCGCAGACGCCGGTGACGATCACCTGCAGATCGCGCCGGTAGGCCAGCGCGGCGGCGAGCGTGAGAAACAGCAGGTTGCGCCCCGGCACGAAGGTGTTGGGCAGGCCCGAGGCTTCCATCTTGAAGGCGGTTTCGCGGGTGAGCGAGGTTTCGCTGATCTGCCCGAGAACCGCCAGGTCGAGCAGGTGGTCTTCGCCCAGGCGGCTTGACCATTGCGGGAATTGCGCGCGGATCTCGGACAGGACGTTCAGGCGCGCTTGCAGTTCAACGCTGTGACGCTGCCGGTAGTCAAAGGCGATGGTCTCGACGCGCTGGTATCTGGACAGCGCCTGCGCAAGGCAGGTGGTGGAGTCCTGGCCGCCGGAGAACAGGACGAGGGCGGTGGTGTGCATTTGCCCATGTTAATCAAGAAAATGGAGGGGGCCGAACGCTGCCCCGGCAAACCGGCATCACCCCTTCGCCAGTACGCTCACGTAGTTGTGCACGGCGGGTCGCTGCCGGGCGGGTTTGCGCCTGTGCGGAGTTCCGATGTTGATGAAGCACAAGGCCTGTTCGCCCGCGTCCAGATCAAACAACGTTCGCAAGGCCTGCGATTTCAAGGCTTTCCCACTGGTCAACGCAGCGCCAAAACCCATCGCATGGGCGGTGAGCAGGATGTTCTGGATGGCGCAGCCTGCTGAAATCAGCCGCTCGCTGGCGTCGATGTCCGGGTCGCCGCTTTCAAGTTGCCCGATGGCCAGCATCAGCAGCGGGGCGCGATGCGCCTTTTCCCGCGCCTGTTCAACCTGCTCGGGCGTGGCCTGGGAGTCCCGCTCGACCAGCGAAGCCGCGAAAGCCCCCGCCAGCCGGCTGCGGGCGTCCTCGGGAACGATCACGAAACGCCAGGGAGTGAGCTGCCCATGGTCTGGGGCCGCTGCGGCCGCGCCGAGGATCAGGGCGAGCTGCGCGGCATCGGGCGCGGGGTGGTCCAGCCGCTTGGGCAGCACGGTCTGCCGGGAATGAATCACCGCAGCGAGCAATTCCGCAGCGTCTGCGGGGGTGTCCCCCGTCATGCGGACTTCAACCGGGCTTGCCATCGACACGCAGGCGTCCGAACCAGGAACCATAGCGCACTCCCCACACCGCCATCACCGTCGCCCAAATCAAGGCCGCCACCAGAATCAACCCGCCCGGCGCGCCCGGCAAGGCGCCCGATATCCGCAGCACCGTCGCCAGTTGCAGGCCCCAGAACAGCCCCCAGACGGTGTTGTCGGCAACCAGGGCACGGCCACTGTGACCGCACGACACACGGGTGACCATGGCCAGCATGAGCGAGCCGAGACAACCCATGGACAACGCATGCAACGCGCCCAGTCCCAGGACCGGCGCACCCGATGCCAGCCCCAGCAGTTGCGAGGCACCCCCCAGGACAAAAGAAAGCCCGAGCCAGACGAAGCCGATATGAAGCATGCCCAGCAGGCGGATACGCAGGCTCTGAACCAGTCCCCAGGCCACGGCCAGCCACAGCACGATGCACCCAGCCACCAGTTCCAGCAACCCGCGCACCAGGACCCAGGCCCGACCCGCATCGCCGGCCGGGACGCCCGAAAGTTCGAGCGTCACGGACACCGCTTCCAGCGCCGCCGCCGCCAGCATCACCCATAGGGCCCAGAACGGCCGCCACACGGCCACCATGGGTACCGCGCTTGACGTGAAAAACGGAATCATGCGGTGCGCCACCGTCACATAGGTCACGACCACGAAGCCCCACAAGCCCGTCAGCACAAACGCCCGGCTCACCTCGGCGGCGTCCAGCCACATCGCGATGCAGGCCCCGGCAAGGCTCAGGCAGCCGACGATGCCGCCCACGCCGATGACCTTGGCATGCAGGCGGTCTTCGGCGGTGCTGGCAACGATCAGGCGCCAGAACAAGCCGACGATCCAGCCCAGGCCCAGCACCGCACCGGTCAGCCCGATGACCGCCAGCCGGGCATTCAAATGGCTCCCCGTCACCCAAAAGCCCCAGCTTGCCGCCAGCAGCACCAGCGGCGCGCGCAACTGCGGCGCCTCCAGGGGCCGGACGCCCAGCCATTTGGGGCCGGCCGTGAACAAAAAGCCGGTGAAGAACAGGGGAATGAATCCGTACGTCATGACCGTCGCATGCACCAGCGACGGCGACACCGCATAGGAAAGGTTCAGCAGCGCGCTGGCCCGATCCACCTGCACCAGCGCCCACCAGCCGCCCGTGAACACCAAAACACCCATGGCCAGGAAGAATCCCAGCCGGTGCGGTGCCAGCAGCAGGTGTCGCCAGCGCCATGCCGGATCAGGAGCCGGTATGGGCGCGGCTTTTCCGGGCACCACTCGCGTGGCAGGACGGATGGTGTTCGGCGCCCGCGTGTTCACCCACAGGTCCCGAGGTGGCCGCACTGGGTGCAGTAGTCGCAGCCGTCCTTGCGGATGACCGCGTGGGCGCCACATTCGCTGCACTTCTTGCCAGCCATCACAGGCGGCGTCAGGCCGGGCGCGGCACCGGCCTGTGGTGCAACCTCCTGCGCCCGGTGGAACGCGTGGCTGGTCCGGCGTCCAATGATGTTCTGCACCGCAAAGGCGATGGCCGCAACCTCCGAGTCGTGCCACATCGGCACGCGGGTGCCGTCGGCCTTTTCGTAGGTGCCCAGCCGAACCGGACCGCGGTCCCATGCCACCTTGCGCATGTCGCCCAGCGCCCGCTCCAGAAAACCGCCACGGGCGGCGAGCGACAGCATGCGCATGCTCGACGTGATCCATTGCTGCGACTCGCCGCTCTGGCCGACCGGCATGAAGAATTCGATCGCGCGTTCGACCGTCCCGGAGCCTTCGGCCGCCGGAACCGGCAGGAAGGACACGATCAGGTACAGGGTCTTGTGGCCCTCCTGCGTCCAGTATTCCACCTTCTCGGCCACCGCCGACAGGGCGCCCTTGGGGCGGCTTTCGATCACGGTGCGCATCGGATCCACCGGCGCAGATGCGACGGGTGCGGGACCATCCGCCTTGCCGCTGCCGGTTTCCAGCACCGCGCCCAGAATGCTGTTCGGCCGGTAGGTGGCCAGCCCTTTCAGGCGCGCGCGCCAGGCCTGCAGGTACAGACCCTAGAAATCGTCGTACGGGCAGTCCGCCGGCACATTGACGGTCTTGGAAATCGCGGT